>JACKQG010000003.1_pt1 | contig 341365 bp, 354 predicted proteins | sample 8237621 | NCBI WGS metagenome assembly JACKQG01 (sample SAMN15677084, study PRJNA649215) | marine metagenome | biome: marine; feature: Black Sea; material: saline water; isolation source: suspended particulate matter (SPM) from the Black Sea western gyre | collected 2013-06-09/2013-06-10...
TTCTGAAAAACCCTTGTGGGCGCTACAGGATTTGAACCTGTGACTTCTTCCTTGAATTTTTATTTATTTAATTGTTTATTTAAGTAATAGCCCAAAAAACCTTCCCAAACAGCAAAAATATAAAATGCTGTAAAAGAAGTTATTGTTGCGGTTACTAACATAACAACAGCTGCTAAATATCTCACTTTGTTCAGCTCAGTTAAGCCTTCTTTAGTATTTCCAAGTAAGAAAAAACAAAGAGCAAGAAATAACAAAATTGTGCTTTCTGCTCTTACTAAATCAACTTCAACACTATTTGCTAATTCTGCTGTAAAATCTAACAGAAATACTCTGTATGCAATATTAGGTATGGCATATCCAAGTACTGCAAGTGCAATATAAGCTACTGAGTCAGCTTTGTTAATTGTTTTCCAATCCATAGGTTAAGTTTAGCTATTTAATAGTGACTTTGTTGTGATGTATTAAGAAAAGAGTCTGTGTTAAATTATTTGAACCTGTGACTTCTTCCTTGTAAGGGAAGCGCTCTTAAAGCAAATAGTGACTTTTTAGTGACTTTTGAAATTTATTTTATGAAAAAGACAGTGGGCCTAGCTAGATTTGAACTAGCGACCTCATCCTTATCAGGGATGCGCTCTAACCAGGCTGAGCTATAGGCCCTTACGTCTTATTTACATTAGTAACAAATTGAAAATATTTATAAAATTTTTTCATTTACATTGAAATCCGAGGCATAATATTAAAAGCGAGGGGATGTAGCTCAGCTGGAAGAGCACCTGCTTTGCAAGCAGGGGGTCGTGGGTTCAAGTCCCATCATCTCCACAACATAGCTAAAATCTAATTATGGAATATTTAATAGCTTTATTAATTGGATACTTAGTATTTAGGTTCTTAAGTAATTCAATTTCTTCATTAGCTAGTACTCCTCCAGAAATTGATCCAGAAGATGTCCTTGAAACCTTACAAGATTTTCGATGTAACATCTGTGGAACAGAATTAACAATTAAACTCCAATCAGTTGTTGCTAACGATCCCCCCAAGCACTGTAAGGAAGAAATGCACGCCTTAGATTAATGAACTTTTCTAGACTTGATCAAATACACTCACTAGAAGAAAATAATAAATTTGAACTTTTAGTAATAGGAGGTGGAGTAGTTGGTTCAGCTATCTTGGAGTTAGCTGCAAGCCAGGGTATCAATTCTTTATTAATTGAAAAAAATGATTTTTCTTCGGGTGCTTCCAGTAGAAGTACAAAGCTTCTACACGGAGGAATTAGATATTTACCACAGCTGCAGTTTGGGTTGGTTAGAGAGAGTTTAAAAGAACAGAAAATATTAGAACAAGTTTTAGGTAAGCTTTACAAACCTTTAAAGCTTTTAGCACCAGTTTTTAAAGACAACGGCTTCTCAGATTTACCAAGAATATTACAATCAAATTTTATTGCACCAATAGCCTTTAAAATCGGACTAACTCTTTATGATTTCTTGGGCCAACGCAAAAAGGATCAAAGACATACTTTGATATCAAAAGAAGATACATTTCGTTTATTTCCTAAACTCAAAAAAAACAAATTAACAAAAAGTTTCATTTTCCAAGATGCGCAAACAGAAGATGCAAAATTAGTACTCACATTGCTAAGAAATGCTGTAGAAATAAATAATGCAACTGCACTAAATTATGTAAAAATAACCGACATTATTAGAACTGGTGACATGTATAAAGTTTCACTAATAGACGATATAAATAAAAAAAAATATACGGTTGAGTCCAAGAAGATAATTGCTGCTACAGGTGTTCATAATTTACCTGGAATGTACGAGAGTAAATCTTCCAAAATTAAACTAAGTGGAGGAGCACACTTAATTTTAGAGGGGGACCCCCTAGGGATTGGTAAAAATGGTGTTCTTTTACCTCAAACTGAAGACAATAGAGTTATGTTTGTTTTACCTTGGACAGGAAATACAATCGTTGGTACAACTGATACAGAAGAATTTTCAGGTTCATTAGATAGACCGTATGCAAACTCTAAAGACAAAGACTATTTAATAAGGCACATAAAAAAATACTTTAATATCGACGAGGTTAAATATATTTCTTCCTGGACTGGTTTGAGAGCATTAATAGACAGCTCTGGTACAAATTCTAAGAATATTTCTAGAGGACATTTCTATAAAAATATAGATGAAAACTTTATACAAATTTCAGGAGGTAAGCTTACAGGTTTTAGAGTTATTGCAAAAGAAAGTCTTGAACAACTTTTTTCTCAAAATTTTGAGCTAAACAAACAAGAGTTTGTTGACAGTATCTTAAATCTTGAAAGTCAGTTTAACTATAAGGACTTACAGCTATGCCTAAATCACTACTGTGTTGTTAAACCTACAGATTATTTACTCAGAAGAACTCGTATTAGCTGGTTTAACCAAAATGGAGGAAAATCTTTTTTAGATAAAGTAATGGTTCATTTTGACTCAACTTTGTATTTAGAACAGACAATTGAAGAGCTTAAAGATGAGGGTTTGCTTTAAATTTAGACCAATTCTCAATTTTTATTAATAATAGTTTTTTTAACGATACTCTGTCGTCATTAAGAAACCAGCACCGATCATACCTAGACCTCCCCACAAATACCATCTTGATACTGAGCCTGGAAGAATTGTAAGATAGTTCAGTACTATCATCAAAACACCTATAATCATCAAAGAGCTCATGGTTATAACAAACCATCTTGGAGAAGGTCCTTTATCACCACTAAGTTGATTTGATATCTTCTTAGATTGTGTTGGTTTTGAGTTCTTAATTCTTTTTTTTGATACTGGCATATTGAAAAGTGTAAACTAATTATCGTTTATTACAATAAATTTATTTCTAGAAAATTCAATTAAACCATCCCTAACAAGGGAGTCAAGAACTTCACCAGCTACCTCATTGTTTAACTTCAACTCTTCTTCAATCATTTGTTTGGTCACTTTTTCTCTAGATAACAAGATTTTTAAAACCAAACCTCTTTTTTGTCTAAATGAACCCTCAAATTTTTGTTGATTTTTATTATTTTCAGTAATGAACTTATTACAATTCTCTTCTAAAGGACAGCTAAAACATTTTGGTTGTTTACTTTTACAAACAGTCGAACCAAGATCCATTAACGCTTGGTTAAAATCTCTAGAATCGAATCCCCTTAAAAGTAAATTTTGATTTTTCTTTATGAAGTTATCAATATCTTTTTCTTGAACTTTAAAAAATCGTTGAAAGATTCTTTTAATGTTTGTATCTACTGCAATAACTTTTTTACCATATGCAAAGCTGAGTAGTGCAGAGTTTGTATAGCTCCCTACACCTGGAAGAACTGAAAAATTGGGATACAGCTCTTTAAAGCTAGTTTTTGCTAAAATTTTTGAAGTTTCATGGAGTCGTATTGCTCTATTGTTATACCCTAATCCAGACCACAGTTTTAAAACCTCTTTTTTACTATCGTTTGCCATCTTTTGGGGAGTTGGGTATCTGTCAATAAATCGCTTGTAGAAGTCATTTGCTCTTTCTAACTGTGTTTGCTGTGAGAGAGTTTCAATCAAGAGTATCTTCCAAGGGTCCGTTGTGCTTCTCCAAGTAAAAGATCTATGGTTTTCTTTATACCATTTCTTTAATTCTTTCTTAAAAAAAGATATGTTAACTGTCAAAGCTAAGTTCTACAAATCCCTCAGGATCTAAAAATTGACCTTCTTCGGGGTTTTGACTTGTAACTCTTCCTCCAGTATCACCACTAGCTGATGGCAACAAACCTATTTCTTGGAGTATGTTGGACGCTTCTTGGTATGTGTAACCAATTAAGTTTGGGACTTCTGCTTTCAAACCAAGAGATACGATAACTGTAATAACTTCCTGAGGGGTAACTATTTCTCCAGCTTTTGGAGTTGTGTGAGAAACTAGCCCTTCACTTACTTCCTCAGAGTATTCTTCTACTATTTCATATTCAAAGCCAAGTGTTTCTAGAATTTGTGTTGCATCTTCTGGTGACTTTCTAGAAAGGTCACTAATTTCAATCAAACTAGGTCCTGATGAAATTACTAAATCTACAGTTGATCCTGGACTCATTTTTTTACCTGCCACTGGATTTTGTGAAATAATAAAGCCTCTTGGAACATTGTCGTCATTTACCTCTAACTGCTGGCCAATAGAAAATCCACTTTCTTCGATTACATAAATTGCCCTATCTGTCTCCAGGTCAATTACATAGGGTATTGGGAAAGCTTCCTGTCCAACTGATACGATAATTGTTACAAGTGTATCTGGATTTGTAATAGTATTTGCCAAAGGCTGTGTCCGAATAACGGCACCTGCTGGCACTGTTGGGTGAGCAGCATTTTCAATTCCAACCTTGAATCCTAGCTGCTGAAGGTCAGTCAGTGCTTGGGTTTGGCTACTACCTGTTAAATCAGGTATCTCTATTATTGCTGGAGAACCACCATCTGCGGGTAAGCCATTGAATATCTGTGAAAGACCCCAAACTGTACCAAACACGAGACCTATTGATAGAATTAACGCTGGAAAAGTAAATCTAAATTTGATTTTAGGATTTGTCAAACTTACAAGGTTTTCTTGCGTTTCCTGCATCTGCAACTGTTTTCTTTGCTGTAAGAGAACCGCTCTTAGATCCTCAGCATTTTTGTATCTATCTTTTGGATATTTATGTAGTAATTTTAGAACAGCATTTTCTAGGCCTTTAGGAATATCTTTTCTGTACAGGCTTAATTTTTTTGGTTTCTCAGTTAAATGTTTTGTTGCTGTCGCTATAGGTGTTTCGCCTTCAAAAGGCGGCCTACCTGTAATTAGTTCATACATAACAGTACCTAGAGAATATAAATCAGATTCTACAGACACGGGCTTCCCTTGAGCTTGTTCTGGAGAAATGTAACTTGCTGTTCCTAAAATAGATCCTGTTTTGGTGATGTCACTATCTTCATTCTGAATTGAGACAATTCCAAAATCAGTCACCTTCACTTTCCCACCCGGGGTAATCATTATGTTTCCTGGTTTAATATCTCTATGTACCAAACCTCGATTATGTGCAGCTTGCAATCCGTCAGATACTTGAGCACCAATAAATAAAATATCTCCTATGCTTATTGTTTTTTTCTTAGCAATTATTGATGTGAGTGTGTTTCCTTCAATATACTCCATCACAAAAAAAGGCTCATCCTCAATTCCCCAGTCAAAAATCTGAACAATATTTGGATGATTTAAATTAGCAACCGTTTGAGCTTCTCTCTTAAACCTTTCAACAAATGTCTCCTGTTGAACATAGTTTGGTTTAAGAGTTTTAATTGCAACTGTTCTTTTGAGCTGCCTATCTTCAGCTTTGTAGACAAATGCCATCCCACCTTCACCAAGAAGTTCTAGAATTTTATATCTATCTTTTATAATTTGTCCAATATTCATTTCTCAAATATATTTATAACAACTGCTGAAACGTTATCTTTTGGTTTTTGAATTAAAACTTCACCAACTAATGTGTCAGCACTAATACCTTCCTGTAGCTTTTTCTTTAAGTACTCATCACTAAATTCATTGTAAAGCCCGTCACTACAAAGCAGTACAACATCCCCATTTTTTAATTGAAAATCTTGATGTTCAACCTCAATTTTTTCATTTGATCCGAGTGCTTTCTCTAGTATATTTTGAAAACCTGGAACATTATGATCTTGTGTGAGTTGAATAAGCTTTCTATCAGATAGGACATAACAACGAGTATCTCCAATATGGCCAATCTCCATAAGGCCATTTTTATCAATATTTATAGCTGTCATAGTAGTTCCCATACCATTAGATTTATTATTTTCGTTTTGGTATTCCAAAATCTTTAGATTTGCAGAGGTAATTGTGTCAACTAAATTACTTGAATCTGTACCCATCTCTTTTACTGCAATTTTACTTGCTATGTCACCATTAACATGACCACCTAGTCCATCACAAACTGCTGCTTTGAATGGAAGATCTCCACTACCGGATTTTGCCGGAAAAACTGAGTCTTCATTTTTTTTTCGATTTGGACCACATTCAGTCCTAACCGACCAAACTAATCTAATATTCTTCATTCAGTAATAATCTTAGTTGTGAAATATATTTGTTTTCTTAGACTGTATAAAGAAGAAATTAATATGAATAGACGAATAAAAACAATAAGAACCATAGGCCTCATTGGAGTAATATTTTTACTTTCCTTCTTTGGGTTAAATTACTATGAGAACTTTAACAATTCTTCTGATCTTAATAAATTTCTCGAGGATGCTTCTTCAGTATCTTTAGTCCACAGTGAAGCTTCAAAAGAGTTTGAAAAAGTTCTAAACTTTAATGAAATTAATCGTGATGAATTTGAGAATATTTTGTCAGCACTTGTAAAAGATGCTCAAGAAACTTTTAATTTAGTTCAAAATATTGGAGGAGAGTTCGTTAGTGCAGAAAAAGAACTATTGAATATTGCAACTTCTTCTTGGTTGAAAGGCCTCGAGACGTTTCAGATATCAATAATTACATTAATAGATAATCCAGACTCATTAAAAATAGAAGAGGCCCTAGCTCAAAGTATTATTGATTTATCAATCGGAGATAAAGCCTATGAAGAATTTGTTCAAAAAATATCTCAAAGATCAAGAGAAGACAACTTATTTCTACCAGTTTTTTATCCCGTCAAATATACCGGATTAGAAGGTAGCGCATTTAATTTTGCTGACTTAATAGTGAAAAAAGCTAGGGATTCAGCAGAAGGACTGTTTTTAAGAAGGGATGTTGCAATTACAGGTGTTCAATTTTCTCCTAGTCCAATTGCTGTAACAGAAGACAACTTTCGAGTATTTTTAAAAGAACCCATAGGTATCCAAGTAGTTATAGCTAACGAAGGCAATGTTGAAGAGTTTGATGTCATTTTGTTAGTTTTGGTAACTGACGAGTTTGGCGATTCTGTTTTTGAAAAAAGAGCTAAGATAAGTTCAATAGGTGCGTTCCAAAGTAAAAGTTATTTTACTGATACTATTGAACTTGAACCCGGTATTTTATACGAATGGTTTATTAAAATTGAAGAGATTGATAATGAAGAAGAACTTGATGATAATTTGCTCACGATATCTGGGTTTATCCCACCTGAGGAATAGCGTATGCTAGATCCACAAATACTAAGGAAAGATTTAGACCTCTTAAAAAACAATATAAGCAGAAGAGGTCTTGATATAGATATAAATTATTTAGTTGAACAAGATGAAAAAAGAAGAAAAGTTAAATTTGAAGCTGAACAAGCTAGGTCAGAGCAAAAAAATATTGGTAAAGAGATTTCTCAAACAGAAGGAACCCAAAAAGAAAAACTTTTGAAAAAAGCTTCTGAATTAAGCGAAAATGTAAAACTCCTAAATGAAAAATACGAACAGGAAGAAAAATTATTTTTTGATCAGTGGATAAAAATACCAAATTTAGTGGACGAATCATCTCCAACAGGAAAAACAGATCAGGACAATCTAGAAATAAAAAAAGTTGGAAACGTAAAAGATTTAAATGATATAAAAAATCACCTTGAAATTGGCGAAAATCTAAATTTAATTAATGTTGAGAAAGCTGCTGAAGTATCTGGTTCTAGGTTTTCATATATTTTTGGAGATCTTGTAAAAATTGAACTAAACCTTGTGTCTTGGGTTATGGATAAGTTATCAGATAAAGACTTTACCCCCACTGTTCCACCAGTATTAGTTAGAGAGGAAGCACTATTTGGGACTGGGTTCTTTCCTGATGACGCAGAGCAGGTATATGAAATTCCAAAAGATGATTTATATCTTGTTGGGACTTCAGAGGTTCCTCTTGCAGCTCTTCACTCTAATGAAATTTTAGATTTTGAATCATTACCACTTCGATACGCAGGATTTTCAACATGTTTTAGAAGAGAAGCTGGTACTTATGGAAAAGATACTACGGGTATATTTAGGGTTCATCAGTTTGATAAAGTAGAGATGTTTTCGTTTTGCAATCCTGAAAAATCTAAAGAAGAACACGAATACTTACTATCCGTTGAAGAAGAAATACTTCAGGAGCTAGAAATACCCTACAGGGTTGTAGACGTTTGTACAGGAGATTTAGGTGCGTCAGCATCAAAGAAATATGATATTGAAGCTTGGATGCCAAGCCAACAAAACTATAGGGAAGTGACCTCTTGTTCCAATACCACAGACTTTCAAGCTCGAAGACTTAATATTCGCACAAAAATAGATGGAAATACTACAACAATGCACACACTTAACGGAACAGCCCTTGCTGTTGGCAGAATTTTGATTGCTCTAATTGAAAATAATCAACTTGCAGATGGTACTGTAGAATTTTCGGATTCTTTAAGTGAAATACTTGGCGTAAAAAAATTAAGCAAGAAATAAACTTCCAACCATACTTAGGGCTAACAACACATATACAGCCCTTTCAAGTTTTTGGTTTCCAATTAAAAAATTTTGAAGACTTTCACCTAAGTAAAGCCAAGTAAGCACACATGGACCTCCTACAACAAGATAAATTAAATTCGCTTGCAAGTGAGGTAATTGGAATGCAGTTAGTCCAGATACGGCCATAACAACTCCTTTAGGATTTACCCATTGAAAAAGCGCAGCTTGTAAAAAGGTAAAAGGCCTTTCCTCCTTGGCACTTTTTTGAATTGTTGTTTTCGTCATAGCAACTTTATATGCAATATATAGAATCACTATGTAACCAGCATACTGAAGATATTCAAAAACAACATTGGGCACATAGGACAGTAAGTTCCCTCCAAGAAAGAATAAAAAATTAAAACCTAGCCAAATACCAAAAAAATGAGGTAGCGATTTTTTTCTACCAAATCTTATTCCTGAGGCCATTAGCATTGAATTATTAGGACCTGGAGTAATAGAAGTTACAAATGCAAAGATTCCAAATTCAATCATCACATGAGTTTATAGTATCTTATATTTTATCATATTTACATCTAGGAATAACTGAGATTTGAACCTACTCTAGATTACAAAATCTCTCCTAGAATAAGTTTAGAAATATGAAGTACAAAACAGATATAGAAAAAATGCAGGTTGCTCTACTAGAAGCAAAGAAAGCATTAAAACTTGATGAAGTCCCCATTGGCGCTGCCATCTTTGACAAAGATGATAATTTGATTTCTTCTGCTCACAATAGAAGAGAAATAGATCAAAACCCCACCTCACATGCTGAAATTCTTGTTATCCAAGAAGCATCCAAGTTAATGAATACTTGGAGATTAGAGGAAGCAACTATAGTTGTTACTGTCGAGCCAGACGCTATGTGTGCGGGAGCTATAGTAAACGCAAGAATTAAGACACTAATCTATGGGGTTCAAAATACAAAAGCTGGAGCGGCATATTCTTTATATAACATACCCCAAGATCCAAGGTTAAATCACTATGTAGAGATTAGAGAAAATATATTGTCACATGAATCTGAAGTTATATTATCCTCTTTCTTTGAAAGTAAGAGATAAGTAAACTAAGAACTTAGGTCTTCAACTGGAGGGATCGCATAGTCTGGCCTAGTGCGCACGCTTGGAAAGCGTGTAAGGGTTTATCCCCTTCGAGGGTTCGAATCCCTCTCCCTCCGCGTAGAAGATTTATACCCTTTTGGAGGGATGGCCGAGCGGACGAAGGCGATAGTCTTGAAAACTATTGTATGTATTCCATACCGTGGGTTCGAATCCCACTCCCTCCGCAAGCCTGGAGAGGTGGCTGAGCGGTCTAAAGCGCTCGCCTGCTAAGCGAGTGGGGGATGAAAATCCCCTCGAGGGTTCAAATCCCTCCCTCTCCGCCATGCGCCTGTAGCTTAACTGGATAGAGCATCTGACTACGGATCAGAAGGTTGGGGGTTCGACTCCCTCCAGGCGTGCTTAGAGTTTAAATCTAGTAATTAAAAAGAGGTTCTTCTAAATTCCATCCTGGTTCGTTACCCCAGGTATTAAGAAAAGTAACATTTTCTACGGGTTCTCTTTTGGCGACTCCCCATTTTCCTAATGGATATCCAGCTGTTACAACAGCATTAATTTGCCACCCTTTGTCCACAGGAATATTCAAAGCTTCAAAAGCTTTCTCTTGATTAAACATTCCAAGAACTGTTGTCAGGCAAGTTCCAATTCCATGAGCTCTTCCAGCCAACATTAAATTCCAAATTGCAGGATAGATTGAAGATCCAGTTGGATCGTTTCTAGATAAAACTACAAACTGAGCAGGTACTTTGTGGAAGTTTTCGGATAACCATGTAGCTGATTTACTAATCCTGATTACTTGTTTTGCTTTATTTTCATCTAAAACTTTTGATGCGCCCATATCTGGATTGTTTTCATAATAATCTCTTATGTAAATGTCCCATGCTTCTCTGTAATAATCACCAAGTTTATTTTTTACATCTGGTTCCGTAACTATAATAAATTTCCAACTTTGATTATTAGCTCCGCTTGGTGCTCGAACAGCTGCGTCAACCATCTGAATTAAAATATTTTCAGGAATCGGGTCTTCCTTAACCCTTCTCATAGCACGAGTTGTATAAAGTGCTTCAAATACATCCATCTGAATATCTTACTAAGATAATTCTTATGGAAGAGAAATTAATTAAAGAAATTAATAATGAAGTGGCTTATATCTGGATAAACAGGCCCGATAAAAAGAATGCCATGGATTTTGATGTATGGTTTGGTATCCCAGATTTAATAAATGAAATAAATGAGAATGAAGAAGCTAAATGCATACTGCTTCTAGGCAAAGGAGACTCATTTTCTGCAGGTATAGATATTGCAACATTTATGGGTGATATGAGTTTAAATGAAAACCTCTCCTCAACCACTAGCGACAGAAGAAAAACAATGAAATTGATAGAGGAAATGCAAGGAGCATTTACTACAATAGCTAATTCTAAAATACCCGTAATTGCATTAGCTCACGGTTTTTGTCTAGGAGGAGCTACAAGTATGATTTCAGCTTGTGATATTCGACTCTCCACTAAAGAAGCAAAGTTCTCAATTGGCGAGACTAAATTAGGGCTAGTAGCTGATGTTGGAATATTGCAAAGAATGCCCAAAATTGTATCAAAGGGAGATGTAAGAGAATTAGCTTTTACAGGAAGACATTTTGATGGTATTCATGCGGATAAAATTAGATTTGTTAATGCTATATATGAGAGTGTTGATGAACTTTATGAAGCTGGAAGAGCCCTTGCTGAAGAGATTGCAAAAAATTCAAAAAATATAGTTGTTGGAACTAAAGAGGTTTTAAATAAGGGTGAAGATCTATCGACGGAACAAGCACTTGATTATGTACGTTTATGGAATACGTCATATTTAATTTCTGAGGATTTAAAAGAAGGGGTAACAGCTTTCTTTGAAAAAAGAGATCCAGACTTTAAATAATTTGTTCGTAAGAAGATAAAGCAAACCTATCAGTCATTCCCGCTACGTAATCTATAGCATTTTCAAGGTCTGACTGTGCTTGAATATATGCTTCAGGCAATTCATTTGTTTTTTTTGTAAAATGTTCAACAAGACTTACGACAATTTCCTGATATTCCACCCTTTTAGTTTCTGTTCCTTTTCTTAGATAAACATTTTCGAACATGAAGTCTCTTAATTCCTGCATATGAGCAGATACAGCACTGTCCATTTGAACTTCTCCGCTTGATGAAGCTTTAAAAATACCCGAAATAAGACTATTAATCCATGTTTTTCCAGGAGGTCCAAGTTCATTTACTATAGAATTTGGAATATCATTTTCTTTCAAAACTCCAGCCCTAATAGCATCTTCAACATCGTGAGTTAGGTAGGCAATTCTATCTGCAAATCTGCAAATCATTCCTTCTTGCGTAATAGGTTCTTCCTCATACTTCCAAGGATGTTTATGTATTCCATCTAGTGTTTCATAAGAAAGGTTGAGGTTCTCAATCTTATCTAATACTTTTACTGAATTTTCAGAATGACTCCAGCCATTTGGATGTAGTTTATCTAAAGCATCTTCTCCTGTATGACCGAAGGGTGAATGACCTACGTCATGTCCCATACATATAGCTTCAGTTAAATCAGGGTTGAGTCCCATAGTTTTAGCGATGGATCTACCAACCTGAGTGACTTGTAAAGTGTGGGTCATTCTTGTAATAAAATGATCTCCATCAGGATTAATAAATACTTGAGTCTTGTGCTTAAGCCTTCTAAAAGCTTTTGAGTGAATTATGCGATCACGATCTCGCTCGAATGCTGTCCTAAACATATCCGGCTCCTCATTGAGACTTCTCCCAAGAGATTTTTCAGACAAAGCTGCATGTGAAGAAAGAGTAACTCTTTCATTCACCTCTCGCCACTCACGGTCTCTCAGAATAAATGAATCATTCATACTTTTACCTTAAACACTAAAAAGAATTTAATAAAGGAATTAAATCAGACCAATTTTTTATGCTAAATGTTCCCTCAAGGTGTGAGTTGTAAGGTCTTTCAAATCTAATAATTTTTTTCTCTGGAACATGGTTAATGAAATTCTCTAGTTGATATGGTGCATCATCTAGATATACTTCACAGTTAATCGTCCATTTATCTTCAATGAAGTGGACTTCTTTTGTAGGAATTTTCTTTTCACCCAGCCATATGAGGGTATCATGTATGGACCACCATGGTTTTGATGAGATGATGACAACTTCGTGACCCATTTTTGACAGTTCTAATAAAGTTTCTTGTGATTGGTCATAAAGCTCTAAATGTCTAAAAATTGAAGAGCCGTTAATATCCATAGCCCACTTCCAGAAGTCTTTGTCTGAATCGAAATGAGTTAATGGTTTTGAGAGACCCCAATCAGTTATTTCTTCTTCAGAGATTTTTGTACCAAATTCTAAAGCATACTGTGTAGTCCATCCTTTAGTAAAATCTGCAACTACTCCATCTAAATCTACACCAATTCTCACTTGACTAAGTTTAATTCTTTGGTGCATTATAGAAAGGTAATCTATTACCATTTAATATTATGCAACAAGCACTATACAGAAAATATCGACCTGAGAAACTTACAGAACTAGTGGGACAAGAAGAGGCAGTTTCATTAATTTCTAAACAGATTGAGAAAGACAGTCTAGGTCATGCTTATCTTTTTTCTGGACCAAGAGGAGTTGGAAAAACTTCATTAGCAAGAATAATCGCAACTCAGCTTGGGTGTGATCCTGTATTTGATATAACTGAAATTGATGCCGCATCTAACAACAAAGTAGATGACATTAGAGACATGAATGAAAGTGTGAACTTTATTGCGAGCAGCCCGGGTAAAAAAAGGGTGTACATCTTAGATGAGGTTCATATGTTATCAAATGCAGCATCTAATGCATTTTTAAAAACCTTAGAAGAGCCACCAGAACACATAATTTTTATTTTGGCAACAACTGAACCCGAGAGAGTACTTGAAACCGTTAAGAGCAGAACAACTCATATAGTTTTTAAAAAAATACCGGAAGAAGAAATTGTAAAAACTCTTCAGAAAATTGGGAAAAAAGAAAAGATGAAACTTAGTGTTGAAGTTTTAAGCACAATCGCTTCCTTTTCCGATGGATCATTAAGAGATGGAATTAACTTATTTGAACAAACATATAATACTTTTGGAACAAAATCAACAGTCGATGACTTATACGGGATACTTGGCAAGCTAAGTACAAAAGAATTTGAAATAATAGTTAATTCAATTGAAACACAAGATACTGGTTCTGTCTTGGGAGTGCTAAGGGATGCATACCAAAAGGGCTTGCAACCAAATGATATTGTAAACTCTATCTCTGAATTTTTTAGGAATATGTTTTATTTGAAATATCTAGCGGGAGATTCCAAACTCGAAAGTCTTACACCAACTCTTAAAAAGCTCTTAGAAGATGCAGATAAAAAAATAAACGCAAAACAATTGATTCGAATCCTGGATTTAATTGATGAATTGAATCATAATCTTTCAAACAGTACATCTCAGCATCTGAAGCTTGAGTTATTTTTAATGAAAGTAATAAGACCAGAATTAGGATCTGATATAAAAACAGTCAGCTATAGGGTTGATTTATTAGAGGGAAAAATTTCAAATTCTGAAACAACCATTAAACAAATAAACTCTAAACCACATAATGAAGATACCGCTGTAGCTAAAGAGGTACCAAAAAAAACAGATATTAGAAAAAATGTACAAAAAAAAGAATCCCTAGGTAATTTCGATGTTTATTGGCCAAAAATTCTCGAAGAAATGAAAAAAGAATTATCTCCAAGGAAATTTTCCTACCTAACAGCTGTAAGATCTGAGGTTGAAGAAGAGGATACAATAAATCTTATTGTTGACAAAGAGAACGAATTTTTATTTGAACAACTAAAAAAATCTCAAGAAATTACAGAACTACTAAAGTCAACAACTGCAAAAATGATGGGTTTAGAGGTAGTAGTTAAAGTATCTTTAAACCCCAATGCAAGAGTAAGCGATGAAGAAAAAGGCTTAAGTGTTGCACAAGAAATATTTGATGTCGAAGATTTAAGCTAAGATTCTTTAAAGTTAAGTTCACTCAAAGCTACTGTAATTCTTCTAGATCCTTGATTCTGTGCACTTTTACAAAGTTCGATAAAGCTTCTAAGCTCTCCAGTTCTAAATTTTTTAAGATTATCTCCAGCAGCAATAGACTCACTACGCTCTCTTTCCAGGAGTTTAATCTCTATTTCTTTTGCTCTTGCTAAATATGTACTACTTACCTCAAATAAGGTATCTATTCCATCTGCTATTGGGGGGTTAATATGGCCCATTATTACATCAATATATTCATTAATTTCTGCATGAAGATCTTCAACATTAGATAAACCTTTTTTTAAGGGAAACTTTTGCATTACTTTATCCTTTTCAAATTAATATATTTCATTTTAACGAAACGGAGAGACAGCAAGTTAAGTAACAAGATAAATAATGAATCGAATACTACTTCAAATATAGGCGCACTGGGATAAAGATTAAAATCGACCAACAGAAAGTATGTTCCTAAACCAATTAAAAATATCTTTAAGAAATCAATCATTAATAATTTATCAACAATTCTTTCTCCTCTAATTGTTAAAAATACAGATAAAATTAACATATTTAACCAGAGTGATGAAATAATTATTGTTGAGTAGCCAACCTCTGAAGGAGTAGTGTAAAATTTCAAGAAAATAATTGAAATAAAAGTTATAGAGGTTCCAACCCAAACAGGAAACCAGTAATTTTTTTGTACATAATAAGACCTTGTAACAATCTGATTGATTGACCATGGAATTAATCCGAAAGAGACTATAAAGAATATTGAAGACACTCTTAAAGTATCCTCACCACTGAATAGACCCCGTTGATAAATAACTTTTATAATATTTTCTGAGTTAACTAAAAAAAGAATCAGAACACCCGTATTTATTAGTGTTAGAACAGACAGTTGTTTTCTAATTAGTAACTTGAAATCTTCTAATTTATTTTCCACATATAAATTTGATAAAGTTGGGTAGCTAGCAACTCCTACAGCTTGAGCAATGACACCTATTGGAATTAGGGCTACTCTTCGTGCATACCTAAAAGAAGCAATAGAACCAGTAGTTAAAAAAGATCCAAAATAGCGAAAAAGTTGCTCATCTACCACTGCAATTGATTGCCCTACGATCAAAGGAAGAGAAATTGTTATATATTTAACAACGTGCTCAATTTTTGGTTTAAGTAATTTGAAAATAAGACCATTTTTTTTAGCGCCGAAGATCTGTATGAAAAAATGACCGATAATTGAGCCTATCAAACCACCAACTGCAAAACCATAAACAGTTGATTCAGGAGAAGATGAATAAATCCAACCAAATAAGATAATGGAAAAATTGTAAACCACAGGTGCAAGCGCAGCATATTTAAAATCATTCTTAAAATATTGAAAAGACATAAGAATTGCGCCAATGAAAAAAAATGTTTGGCTGAAAACTATTGGAACAAATAACTTAACAAATAATTCAGGGTCCTTTACATCTAGGAAGTTAACAATCTGATTTCTTAAAAAGAAAAAGACTATTGAAACGAAGGTAAAAACAATTGCTAATCCATACAGAAGTGAAACAAAGTAATCATTAAGTCCTTCTTTATTATTTTTAGACAAATCACTAAGAATGGGTATTAATGTTATAGCCAGGTAGCCACCAGCAGATAAATAAAACAAAAAATCTGGAATTATAAATGCTAGATCAAGGGTATCTGAAGCATCTGACACTCCAGTCCATTGGGCAAGTAGTATCTCTCTAAAGAAACCAAGTACTCTACTCATAAGATAAGATATTGATACTAGGGAGATAGAGCCAAGTAATTTACTAGAGTTGAGCATGTTTTTCTTTCATATCTTCTAGAAAGTTGTATGGAACTTTCATTGGATTGTTTTCATATCCAAATCCTAAATTTATATTTGGCTTTATATCACCATGATAATCAGAGCCGCCACATTCAAGAAGATTTAATTTTTTTGCAACCTCAGTAATTTGATTGGTTATATTTTTGCTATAACTTGAGTAAGTGCTTTCAAGACCGCTTATCCCAAAATCAGTTAATTTTTGTATGTAGCTAACAAATGATTGATTAATCCAATCCTCTTGTTTTGAGTATTTTTCATTACTCATAAGTGTGTGGGGGTGTGCTAAAAATACAAGGCATTTAGATTCTTTAGATAGCTCAATTATTTTTGTTATATCTGGTTGATGACTTCTTGAGTCTCCAATTTTTCCATTACCTAAATATTTAATAAAAGCTTCATTTATTGAACTTACGTAACCTTTATCTTTCAAAATACTTGCAATATGAGGCCTGCCAGGAACTTTCGTCTTAAAAGCATTTAGCTCAGACTTGTTAATCTCTATTCCTTCATTTTGTAAATTTTCAATAATTTCAATGTTACGAATTTCTTTCAAAAGCCTAATTTCTTGTAGAAATACTTCAACTGGAGATTGTTCCTCAATAAAGTATAGGAGTAGATGTATGCCTGCATAGGAGTTAGATTCTTCTAGCTCCTCCCATGAAACGCTAACTTCAACCCCATTAATAATCTCGATGTTTTCATTTTTAGGAAGTATTGTGAGGTACTCATGATCAGTAACAGACACTGCTTCAAGCTGCATGTCTACTGCTTTCTTGACAATTACTTCGGGGCTTTCTGTTCCATCAGAATTTTCAGAATGTAGGTGTAAATCAATACTCATTACAAACTAGAGTACTAGGTCTGTTATATCTTTAAATAGTTCATTAGAATGTTTGCAATGAGTTTAATAGTTCAAAAATATGGCGGCACGAGCGTAGCGAATCCCGAATCGTTAAAAATAGTGGCGGACAAAATTATCAGTGCAAAAAAGGAAAATCATCAAGTAGTAGTAGTCGTCTCAGCTATGGGCTCAAGTACAGATGAACTAATTACTCTTGCTAGTCAACTTTCAGATGAACCGTCGCCACGTGAAATGGACATGCTACTTTCGGCAGGGGAAAGGATAACCATGTCACTTCTCGCAATGCACCTTAACAGTCTTGGTTATGACTCATTTTCTCTTACTGGTTCTCAGGCTGGAATTATCACAACATCACGTCATGGTAGAGCTGAAATTGAAAAAATATCTGGAGAAAGAGTAAAGGAGGGACTCGAGAAAGGGAGCATTGTTATTGTTGCTGGGTTTCAAGGGTTTAATCCAGATACCAGAGAAATAACTACTCTTGGCCGAGGAGGCTCAGATGCGACAGCTGTTGCGCTTGCTGCTTCTTTAGATGCAGACAAGTGTGAAATTTATACAGATGTTGAGGGTATCTTTACCGCTGACCCAAGAGTTACAAAAAAAGCAAAGTTATTAAAAGAAATTACTTATGATGAAATGCTTGAGATGGCTTCTACTGGTGCTCGGGTGTTAATGGCAAGGTCAGTTGAGTTTGGTAGAAGGTATAATGTACCTATAATCGTTAGACCAACCTTTAGCGAAGGCACAGGAACGATAGTAAAGGAAAGAGTAATGGAACAAGCGATAGTTAGTGGCGTTACACATAATGATAAAGAAATTAAATTCACTCTATTTGGAGTACCTGACCAACCTGGTATCGCAGGGTCAGTTTTTGGACACCTTTCAGAAAAAGGGGTTAATGTGGATATGATCGTGCAGAATGTTTCTAAAGATGCCAAAACCGATATAAGTTTTACTGCCCCTGAAGAACAAAAAGAAGAGGTTGTAAAAATTCTATCAATACTAACAGAAGATTTGAACGCGGAGGGATCCGATACAGACGAAAACATAGCAAGAGTTTCAATTATTGGCGCAGGAATGAAATCAGAATCTGGTGTTGCTTCAAAAATGTTTAAAATACTGGGTGCTAATGAAATTAATATTGGAATGATTTCGACTTCACCCATAAGAATTTCATGCGTTATTTCAAAAGACGATATGCAAAAAGCAATTGAAGTTTTACACGACGAGTTCATAGTTGACTAAATGAAGATTGCAATAGTAGGTGCCACAGGACTAGTCGGTAGAAACATTATCAAACAATGCGAACAACTTCTTCCTAAAGAAATCGAATATCATTTGTTTGCATCAAGTAAATCTGCTGGAAAATCCCTCAAAATAAACGATCAAGATGTTGTAGTTCAAGAATTAAATTCTAAAAATATAAAAGAATACGATATCGCTCTATTCTCTGCGGGGGGAGATAGGTCAAAAGAATTTTCAGAATATTTTATCTCCCAGGGAAGCTATGTTATTGACAATTCTTCAGCATTCAGAATGCAGGATGAGGTACCACTGGTTGTGTATGGAATTAATGAAGACCAGATAACTACTACTACTAAACTTATAGCTAATCCAAACTGTACAACAATGGGTCTTGTGATGGCACTTAAGCCTTTACACGACAAATTTAATCTGAACAGCATAACTCCTGTAGCCTACCAAGCAGTATCTGGTTCAGGCACTGAAGCTGTTAACTCATTAAAGAAGGAAGAATTATTAGACAAAGAATCTTTACTAGAAAATAAGGACACTTTTTACTCTAGGCCAATTGCAAGAAATGTAATTCCACTAGCAGGGAATTTAACAGAGAATGAATACTCTGATGAAGAGATGAAAATTGTTTATGAGTCTAGAAAAATTCTGGATATTCCTGGATTGCTCGTCGAACCATCAAATGCAAGAGTCGGTGTAGTGACTGGTCATGGGGTATTTTGTTCTGCAGTTTTTGAAGAAGATGTAAACATAGAAGAGGCAATAAGTGTGTTAAATAATTTTGAGGGAGTCCAGTATTGGTCAGACACCTTAGCTACCCCACTTGATGCTGAGGACAATCTTAACGTACTTGTCTCGAGGCTTAGAATAGGACTTTCTAATACAAGAATTCTGAATTTTTGGTGTGTTTCTGACAATCTGCTTAAAGGTGCAGCATTAAATGCTGTCCAGATAGCAAGCTACTTGGTAAAGAAATGATTTCAATTCCAGATAATATAACCACGCATAAAAGAAGAATATTAGGACCTCTCGGAAGATTTGTCTTAAAAATTTCTAACTGGGAAATTAAAGGAGAAATTCCAAAATACAAGAGAATGGTTTTAGTTGGTGTCCCACATACTGCTATGAGAGATGCTTGGTATGGACTACTTGCAGTTTTAGCTTTAGATTTAAAGGTTAATTTTTTTGGTGCAAAATGGATTTTCACACGGCTTCCTAGTCCTGTAACTTTTTCTAAAAATTTAGACAAGCTAGGGATTCCTTGGCCACTAGGTTGGTTACAAAAAAGGTTATTGATGAGGTTAGGGGGAATTCCGGTTTACAGAACAGAGGCAAAGGGTCACATAAGAAGTGCGATAGAAGAGTTTTCTAAGCTAGAAAAATTTATTTTAGTCCTAACACCTGAAGGTGGCACTTACGTAGTTTCACAATTTAGAAGCGGATTTTATTATATTGCAAAGGATATGAATATCCCATATGTTCCAGTAGAAATTGATTTTAAAAACAGATCATTCAACATTCAAGAACCACATTTTGTTACAGGGACTTTTGAAGAAGAATCAATAAAGCTTGAAGAACTGTTTCAAGGAGTTGAGGGAGCTACAAGAACCTTTACAATGTTAAAAGAAAAGGAATAAATAAACTCAGCATATAGTTTCCTACAGGAATTTTTTTCAAGCCAAGTAAATTGATGCCTACACCGATTAAAAGAACACCTCCAATACCCGCTATAGAATCGGATATTACCTGATCAATGTTGGTGTTAATAAGTACTGCACAAAGGGTGAAAAATCCTTGATATGCCAAAATTGAGATTCCTGAATAAACAGCACCCTTCCCACCACTAGAAGTGATAAAAATTACTAAAAAACAATCCAGAGCAGTTTTTATTAAAAGTAATTCTAAATTGGATTCAACCACATCAAAGAACGGACCAATTATGGCTAAGGGGCCAGTAATTACTATTAGAGTTGTTGACAGGTAGCTGTCCATAAATTTACCTTGGTCTAAATCTGAATTCTCAAACTTTTTATACAAGTAGTCTCCAAACTTTTTAATCTGATCTTCTATTCGGAGGTAATTACCAATTAATGCACCAAGAATGACAGCAAACAATGTAAAAATGAAATCAGGACTTTTTAAAGACTCCCTTACACCTAAAGCAAGTACAAGTAATCCCAGTGGAAGTAAATTTTCTTCAAAATTTTTTATATCTTTTTTAAAAAACAACCGAGCAAGAATACCAACAATCAAAACTCCAAGACCATTAATGAGTGTACCAATTCCAGGGAACATTATTTTTTGAAGTCGTTATGACTTCTGCTTGGTGTGGGACCTTCTTGGCCTTGGTACTTGCTTCCATAAGCTTCTGAACCATACGTAGCCTCTGAAGGAGAGTTTAAATAATAAAATGATATCTGACCAATTTTCATTTCTGGATAAATCATAATAGGAAGATTTGCCACATTTGAAAGCTCCAACGTTAGATATCCTGAGAATCCTGGGTCAACAAATCCTGCTGTTGAGTGAATTAAAAGGCCAATTCTTCCTAATGAAGACTTACCTTCTAACCTAGCTACAACCTTGTTGGACAAACTAACTTTTTCATATGTAGTTCCAAGAACAAATTCTCCTGGGTGAAGTACAAAAGGTTCAGCCTTTGTTGAAGTTACTAAGCTCGTAAGGTCTTGTTGCTCAGCTTTGGGATCAATATGGCTGTATTTGTGATTTTCAAAAACTCTAAAATCTGCTCCAACTTTTAGGTCAACACTTGAGGGTTGTATGTAACTTTCTTCTAATGGATCAATTTCAATTAATTTTTCTTTTAAAGCTTTTTTAATATCAACATCTGAAAGCATACTTCCCCTTTTCTTTGAATATACTAACCTACTTTTCGATTTTATTAATTATTTACAATAGATGCAATCGCCCAGAAAGTTATAAAAAATCCTATACCACCTAAAAAGAGTGTTCTAGAAGCATAAAACTCTTCCTCTCTGTAATTTCTACCAAAGTATGCAAATAGACTTCCAGCAAACATTGCTCCTCCAAAACCTAGGAGTAATAAATTAATTGTTAAATCTAAAGCAAAAGGATCATCCATAACTTATATTATGATAATGATTATGTTCAAAAGTAGTAAAGTAGTTGAAATATTTCTTAAGTATGACATCTCTAAAAGTAGTGATCCAAATAAATATAAAATAGCACCTTTGAAGGGAATTACTAATAACAGTTTTGTAGTTGAAGTAGATGATAAAAAATTTGTATTAAGAATACCTGGTGAAAATCCTGATGAAATAAACAGAGAGTCAGAAAAACATAATACCCTTTTAGTACAAGAGATGGGACTAACACTTCCGCATATTATTTTTGATGAAAAAAATGGGATTAAGATTTCTGAGCATTTTGATATCTATACATATAATAATTCGGACTTTAAAAATTCTTCTTTAAGAAATAATGCTCTACAAGAACTTGTTAAGCTTCACAATTCAGGTTTAGTTTTCCAAAGTAATTTTAAACCGATGGAAGTTTTTGTAAATATAGCTGATGAATCAAATAAATTAGAACAAGAGGCAAAAGAAGCTGGAGAAAAGATAGTTTTCAAATTAAATGAAATAGGAACCCAACAAAGACCTTGCCATCAAGATCTTTATGCCGGCAATTTCACTATCTATAGAGATAGAACTTATCTAATCGACTGGGAGTATTCATCTATGGGAGACAATTACTTCGATTACGCAGATTTATTCTGGCAAAATGAATTTGATTCCGATAAAAACTTAAGAGAAGAAAGTCTAAAAGAACTCCAGATTTCAACTACAGAAGAAATTGAAAAATTTGAATATTTTGAAATATTATCAATGATCACCTGGGGTTTATGGGCTTTAAGGAAATCTCCAAATGAAAATAATGGAGAAATGGCATTAAAACAAGCCATAAATCTAACACAGATTAAAAAACTTTAAAAGATTTTCAAATAATGACGAGAATGCGTTAGAATTTCGCAGTTAGATAAAAAGGATAAAATTTAATTTATGGGATCTTTGATAAAGAAAAGACGTAAAAAAATGTCTAAACATAAATATAGAAAACGTCGTAAATCAAATAGACATAAGAAGAAAAGCGTCTAGATTTCCCCAGACTCATTATTTAAGAACTCTTCGATTTGCTGTACAAGATTTTCATTTGAATCGTCAGAAAAGTTATCTTCAATTGTCAGTTCTGCGTCTTCAAGCTTTGAAACATACTCAGCTAAATCTTCTGAATTTTCCATTGCTTTTTTAATCTTTGTTTCAAATTGCTGGCCTTCTGATTGAATTCCAGTGTCATCAATTTCTATTTGAAGGATGTCAGCAGACTTGTGTAATAGAGCGCTTATTCCTTTAGGATACCCACCTGAACTTAAATAGTGAGGAACTGCAGCCCAAAGTCCTGAGGTCTCTATTCCGCTATTTCTTAATTCATGTCCGACAACACTAGTAATTCCAGTAGGTCCAGAATAATTTGTTGGCAGAACGTTATATCTTGAATGAAATGTTGGGTCATCACTTACTCCAAAAATTGGAACTGGCAAAGTATGAGCTACCTGTCCAAAAAAAGCACCAAGAGTGACAGCTTTTTTTACTCCTAGCTCAATCAAGACATTGGCAATATTCTCAGAATAAGTTTTCCACCTCATTGAAGGCTCTTCCCCAAAGACCAATACAACGTCATTAGATGATTTGTAATCTTCAATAGAGTAAAAAGAGGTCTGTGGCCAATGAAAATTTCTTTCACCTATCTCTTTTACGTCAACTATTGGTCGTCTCATTTGGTAGTTATAAAAATTTTCAGAGTTAACTTCTGCAAAGGGGTCTACATCATGATTATTGCAAAGATTTTCTATACAGCCGCTCGCTGTATTACCAGCATCACTCCAGCCTTCAAAAGCTAGAACAGCAACTGGTTCAGATAAAAGTGGTTTTCTGTGCCAAATTACATCGTCCATAACAAAATGTTAACCACTGTAAATATTTATCTAAAAACTAATTTGTTAGTTTTCTTGAAGAGTTAACCACTACTGAAATACTGGACATCGCCATCGCCAATGCTCCTAACTTAGGGGATATATTTCCTGAGACTGCCACAGGTATCATTAACGTGTTATAAATAAAAGCGAGAAATAAATTTTGATTAACCCTCATACTACTTTTTGCTGCTAAATTTTTTATACTTAGTATTTTTTCGAGACCTCCGCTTTGAATAACAATATCACTAGACGCTTGCGCAATCTGACTACTAATTGAAGTAGTAATTGAAACATCTGCTTGCTGAAGAGAAGGAGAGTCATTAATTCCATCTCCGATGAAAATAACTTTTTCATTCTGTTGAATATTTTTTACATATTGAAGTTTGTCTTCAGGTGTTTGGTTACCTAAAGCATTACTTATACCTATTCTTTTTGCGAGAATGTCTACTTTTTCTGAACTATCCCCAGACAAAATAGATATGTCATAGTGGTGCTTGATGCTTTGCAATAATTCATCGTTAATTGTTAAATCTTCTTCTAGGTCTATGGATACATTTTGATCTCCAATTGAAATATCTAAAATATTTTCAATTCCTTTTTTTCTTTTAATTAAAACTTGTGTGCCATTCACTATTCCATGAATTCCTGAACCAATATCTTCTTTAACCTGTTCAGAGGAGAACAAAGGCAGCTCTCTTTTTTCAGCTTCTAAAACCAAGCTCTTAGCAACAGGATGGTTAGATTTAATTTCTAGGCTTGCGACATAAGATAAAACAGTATCTTCAGATAAGTTTGTATCAGATGTATCTATTTTACTTATATTGAATACTCCAGATGTTAGTGTCCCAGTCTTATCAAAAATTATTTTATTTAACTGTCTAACATTTTGTAATTTATCAAAGTTTTTAAATATAAAACCATCTCGATAGGCAAGAGAAGAGGCTTTATAAAGAATTATTGGGGTTGCTAAACCCAAGGCACAAGGACAGGCGATTACCAAAACAGAGATTGAAATTTCTAAAGATCTAATTAAATCTGTATTTTGTATTAAATATCTATACAAAAACGTAAACAAACTTAGGGCTAATATGGTTGGTACAAAAAACTGAGTTATCCTATCAAGTACTTTTTGAATAGACGGAGTTGTAGATTGGGCCTCTAAAATTAAACTTTCAATTAAGTCATATGTTGAAACTGCTCCATCTTTAACTTCAACTTCCAAATATCCATCTAAGTTGATACTTCCAGCTAAAACATTGTCTCCAGGACTTTTATCTATAGGCCTTGACTCACCAGTTAGAAAATCTTCATTAGTTGAAGATGTTCCATTTATGACAATTCCATCAATCGGAATAATTTCTCCGGGAGAAATCCCTATTAAATCACCGGTTGTGAGATCTGAAACTTTTTTTATTTGAATATTTTTATCAGATAATAATTTTGCATTTTGAGGACGAGAGTTTTTTATAGCTTCTGATACATTAATAGAGTCTTTTATAGATATTTCTTCTACAGCCTTACCAAAAAGAACAAACGAAATGATATAAGCTCCAGCATCTATGAACATATCACTATTGCTTGATGGTAGTAAAGAGACGGCAACTGAACTTAAGCTCCCAAGAGATATGAGTGTGTCCATATTAAATTCAAGATGTCTAATTTTTTTAAATGCAGAAATATGGAATCTTCTGCCAAAAATAAATATGACCGTAAATCCAAGTAAGTAGGAAATGAATGCATTGTCACTCTGAAAGCCACGAGAGATACCCGCAGAAAAGACTAGTGACAAAAAAGGTATGAAGAAAGTAGCTACATAGTTTGTTTTAGCATCTTCTTTTGGAGCTGAGATATTTGCAGAGTACCCTATAGAGTTAATCTTCTTTATCAGCTCTTCAATATTAAGATTTTTTTGATAGGTTATTACAGCTTTTTTTAAAGGAAAATTAACAGATACTGATTCTATAGACTCATCTTTAGAAACAACTCTTTCAATTCTTGCTGCACATGCGGCACAAGTCATACCCTCAAGATCGAGGGTTAAAGTTTCGTTAACTTTGGACAACTGTGTAGCCTTGTTCATCAAGTAAGGATGCTACAGTTGTCATTTCGATACTATCTGAAATACTAAGTGAAACAGCTTTTGTGTCTATGTCTACCATGACATTTGATACACCATCTACATCAAGAGCCTTTTCTATGGTTTCTTTGCAGTGGCCACAGCTAATTTCTGGAACAGTAAATTTTTTATCCATAAGGATATAGTAGTGTCAAGGCTGTTATAAATTGTATTAGAATTGTTTAGCTTTTTTTAAATTAAGCAGTTGCTTGTAAAATGCGGCCTCTTACTCGAGGATATTTTACTGGAGCATGATTGAAACAATGATCTCTTTTGTTATAAATGCTCAATTGAGTACTGCATGATTCATCCTTGCACACTCTGCCCTGGTCAAAACTTTTTGAAGGTCTTATTCCACCTTTAATTTGACTTGCTTTCAGTCCGTCAGTCATTTTATTCCTTTATAGTTTGTGAATATATTCACAAGGTTAACAACATTAATTACAGGATGCAAGTATTTCTTCAAGATTTACTTAATTTTTTTTGGTCTAAAAATGCTTCATCAGTCCATTTCCTACCGAGGAAATCTTGAACAATTTCTTCAGCAATTTTTGATCCACCAACGGCTAATATTTTCTCTTTATATTCTTTCCCCACACTTTGAGAAAGAACCCCCTCTTTTTCAAACCTACTAAACAAATCATCTCCGATTATGTCAGCCCACAAATATCCATAATAAGCAGCATCATACCCACCTAGCAGGTGTCCAAAACAACCTAAATGGTTAACATCATTTGGATATTTTAATGTTGTGACAATTTGTGAATTCCTCTCTACTTCATCAAGACTATCCGTAAAATCTAAACCATGTAGATGTTGATCTGCCAATCCAAAAGATACTTGTCGAAGTGTTAGTAAACTTACCCCTATGTTTTTTGTAGCGTTTATTTTTTCACTTAGCTCAAGACTGAGTGTTTCACCAGTTTCTACGTGTTTAGAAAATCTTTTCAAGCACTCACTTTTCCAAACCCAGTGCTCCATTATTTGACTTGGAGCTTCAACAAAGTCCCACTCAACATTTGCACCAAGAAACCTTGCAAATTTAGACTTACCGATTCCATTATGGAGAACATGTCCAAACTCATGAAATAGAGTTTCTACTTCATCAAAATTCATTAAACCATCACCTGCGTTGGGGTTAGGAAAATTAGTAACCATTGAGCATACTGGCAAGACTTCACCATCTTGACTACCTGGAGAAATATCAAATACTGCAGCATGGGTATACTTTCCTTCTCTGGGGTACAGGTCTAGATAAAAATATGCTATTTTCTTATTCTTTTCATTCCATATAGACCAAAGTTCTACATCTTCGTGCCATGCGGTTTTAGAATCTTCTTTTTTAATTGAGATATCAAATACATCCTCACAAATTGAAAACATTTCGACTTTAACATCATGGATGTAAAAATATTTTTTTAACTCACTATTATCAAGATTGCTCAACTTATTTCTTTTTTTGGTTATTAAGTATCTAATATCCCACGGTGACAAATCTGCTGGGTCGATATTGTCATCAGACAATTCAAGCTTTTCAGTTTCTGCTGATTTTTGAAGTGTAGGAATTAAACTATCATACATTGCACTCACATTGTCAGGATTCTTTGCCATCCTGTATTTAAGTCTGTACTGAGACCAAGTTTCAAATCCAAATAATTTAGCTTTTTCATTTCTGAGAACAACAGTCTCTTGAAGAATAGGTAAGTTGCTAGACACAGCCCTATTGTTAAATGCTTTCCAAACTAGTTCTCTAGACTTTCTAACTGAACAATTTTCTAGAACAGCATTTACATCTGGATAGGCCATTGTCACAGTATATTTTCCAGATTTAAATTCTAAACCTCCCAGTTCCCCACCACTTAAACCTGTTAGCTCCGAGGCTTCTAAATAAACTTCTGATTTATCATCTGCTATATTTTTTGAAAAATTTATTTCTAAATCGATTAATTTTTTCTCAATTTCAATAAGTCTTAATTTGCTATCTTTTTCTAGATTGTGACCGGCATCAATAAAGTCTTTTTCAAGTTCATCGTGATATTTTTTAGACTCTGAATCTAGAGTACTTGCATCAATTAATTTAAATTTTTTATACAATTCCACATCAGTAGTTACCTCAATCAGATAGTTGCCTATTAACGATTCAGCCTTGTTGCCATAGTCTCTGATTTCTTCAGAGTTGCTTACGTCTGCTAAAAAAGCAACCCTACCAGATAAATCGGAAATAATTCTTTCAAATGAATCAAACATCATGAGCTCGGGAGTTTCAGAGTCTTTAATTTCTGAGATTATCGCATTACTTTCTTTCAAAGAATTCCCTACTTCATTTACTAAATCATTTTTAGTTATTTTTGAATAATCGAACATTTATCTCCTTTGAGTTTTTTATGATAGTATTTGTCTTATGGATATCAAACTTGAATTTTGTGTAGTTTGAAACTACACACCTCGTGCAGTTAGCACGATTGAAGACATTTTAGAAATATACGGTCAAAAAGTTAAATCTATTAATTTAATTCCTGGGTCAGGAGGAGTTTTTGAATTTTATCTCAATGATGAACTTTTATACTCCAAGTCAGAGACAGGACGACATACAGAAGAAGGTGAGATTCTAGGTCTTATTGAAAAAGCACTAAGTTGAGTATTCCTTTCGACCTCTCGATTTTTGAATTAATTTTTTTAGCACTTTTATTGTTTATTTCTGCATCTGTCCAAGGAGTACTTGGGTTTGGTTTTGCGGTTATTGCCTCTCCAATTATTGTTCAAATAGAACCTGCGCTAGTCCCTCAGCTACTTTCTCTTCTCGGGCTTCCATTAGCTTTAAGAGTTTTTATTAGAGAAAAATCTAAAGTTAACTGGAAACCAATGAAATTTCTTGTCGCTGGACGAATTATAGGGGGACCGATCGGCTTACTTTTTCTAACGACTTTAAATCCAGATTTACTCTCAATATCTGTTGGTGCAATAGTGTTAAGTGCGGGACTAGGTTCTTATTTTGGTTGGAATTTAAAAAGAAATTCTATAAATGCATTAATTGCTGGTACATTCTCAGGAATTTTTGGAATGATTGCAGCAATTGGAGGCCCACCCATTGCAATTTTATATAGAGGAACAAAAGGAAGTGAATTTAGGCCATCTTTAAATGCAGTATTCACTTTAGGAATAATGATTACACTTTCTTTATTGTTGTTTACTGGAAATATTTTACAAGATCACTTGATTTTATTTATGTATCTAGTTTTACCAGTTTTGTTAGGAATAAGGTTTTCAAGCTCACTCTTTTCTAAAGTTTCAGACAAACTAATTGCAGATATGGTGACTTATTTTTCAATAATTTCAGGAGCTACAGTTATCTATAGGGTTTTATTTTAATTTATTTCATCGCTACTAATTACTAAGATGTGAACATATGTTATTCAAAGCAATACTCGCAGGGGTCTTATATTTTTTAAGCTTCCCACCATTTGATTATTGGTATTTAATATTCCCCGCGATTTACTTTTTCTATGGTTCAATTATTCAAACTGAAAAAATATTTATCAAAGGATTTATCTTTGGATGTATAGCTTACGGGGTAATTTTATTTGGAATTCAATCAATTGGATACGAAGCATGGGTTCCTTTAACGATTCTTATGGGTTTAATGTATGGTTTCTACAGCAAGCTACTTAATTTTGCTGGAAATATAACAAATAATAATGTACTTGCTTTGGTAGGGGTTGTCAGTTCATTTGGCCTATTGAGGTCGTACTTTCCCTTTGGAGGCTTTCCTTGGGGATATTCTTCAACTGTTTTATTGACGGGTGTTTCTGAAGTATCCGATTACCAAGAAAATGTATTTTTTGATGTAATTCCAATCCTATTCAAAACTTTTGGACCAATTGGGTACTCACTTTTACTCGAAAGCTTAATTTTATTTATATTTCTGACATTCATGAACAAAGAAAAACTTAGTTACATTTTTATAAAACTATTGATAGTGATAGTTGTTCTAACTTTACCCAACTTTTTTCAACAACCATCTGAAGTGAGTGAGCTAGTAAGAGAGATCGAAGTATCAATAGTGCAAGGAAACAGTCCATGTCCAGGTGCTAAAAATAAATGTGAAAATGAGAGACAACGTATATACGACAACCATCTTTCTCTTACAAAACTATTAGGCAGTGAAAATATTGGAGAAGAGGCTGATTTAAGCAAGCTCATTGTTTGGGCAGAAAGTTCTAGTGGTTTTAAAAATGACCCCAAAGTAAATATTGAAACACTAAAAGAGATAGCTTTGGAAGCTGAAAGATTAGACTCCTCTTTTTTAATTGGTGGGGACAGACCATCAAATCCAGGAGAGTTTGAAAACTATGCTATTTATATTAATGAAAGTGGTCAAATTGCTGGAGAGTACCTAAAGCAACACCCAGTACCTTTCGGTGAGTATATCCCTTTTCGAAAATATTTAGAATGGATACCACCTCTCGCACTTGTTCCTAGAGATATGACTAGAGGATCCCAGCAGGAAGTGTTTACGAACGAAGATCAAATAAAAATATCTCCTGTAATTTCTTTTGAAGGCTCATTTGATAGGTACATAAGAAGAAGTGTTGACCAGGGTGCCGAAGTAGTTGTAATTTTGACTAATCAGGCAAGTTATGGTGAAAGTGGAATGTCAGACCAATTTATACTTATGTCTAGAGCTAACGCAATAGCAAATAACAGAGATATTGTACATGCTGCAATAACCGGTAAATCAGCATTTATTAGCGGGATAAATGGTAAAGTTTATTCTTCTTCGGATCTATTTACTGATGAGGTGCTTACAGAAAAGATCAAAACGTCTAACAAGATGACCCTCTATACAAAATGGGGAAATTATTTAAATTATCTCATGATTGCCTTAGCTTTAGTTAGCTACTCTTTTCAAAATACCAAGAAATTGACTTTAAACAATCAGCATATTCAAAACCATGCATTTAGTGATAGTGACAAAAGGGCAAAATAGGTTTATAGTTCTGAATCATTCATAGGAAGACCCCGTGTAGCAGCAGCTTCGACTGTTCCTTCTTGAAAAGCTCTTAGTCCAAACTTTGGCAGGACTGCAAACACATGATCAAAGATATCAGATTGAATACCTTCATATTCAACCCAATCAGTTGTATTTGTAAAAGTATAAAGTTCTAAAGGAACTCCTACAGCAGTCGGAGCAAGTTGCCTAACTAGTAGAGTCATAGTTTCAGTATTGAGACCATCATGATTTTTTAAATAATTAAGAAGGTATGCTCTCAAAGTTCCGAGGTTGGTAAGCCTTCTTCTCTCTTTTTCCCCACCAATTGAAGCATTATATTTTTCAATATCTAAAATTTTTTCAGAAAGATATCTACTAATTAAAGGCATCTCTTTTAATTTGTCAATATCTTTATCTTCCATAAACTTGATACTCGAAATATCTATTGAGACGGATCTCTTTATTCTCCTGCCTCCGTACTCTGACATTCCTCTCCAGTTTTTAACAGAAGTCGTGACAATTTTTGAAGTAGGTATTGTTGTTATAGTTTTATCCCAATTCTGAACTTTAACTGTATGTAATGCGATATCGATAACATCACCGTCTGCACCATACTCAGGAACTTCTATCCAATCTCCATTCTTAATAATATTGTTCTGACCTATTTGAACTGATGCTATGAAAGATAATATTGTGTCTTGGAAAACGAGCAGTAAAACTGCCGTCAGTGCTCCTAAACCACTTATGTAATAACTAACTGGTTGTCCAGTAATTATTGCAAATATAATGATGAATATAAATGAGTTCAGAGCAATTTTTATTATTTGCACATAGCCTTTTATAGGTTTATTTTTTAGTGAATTTATATTTTCGGAAACTTTATTCAAAACATTTAACATTTCGAGGAGTGTTAATCCAATGAAAAGTGTTAATAGTGAGCTTGAAACCCTTGAAGAAATTTCGGTATTAAAAATGTCCAAACTGAATTGTGGTGTTGCGATTAAAAAGTTATAAAGTACAAAAACAAATACATAAGAAATTCTATTTAGAAACTTTTTATCAAGAAAAAGATCATCTATATAGGTACTAGTTTTACTTGCACCTCGTTTAATTATTGGAAAAATAACGGATCTAAGTAGCACATAAGAAATAACTAATACTCCAGCTAACAGGCCAAGTATTGGCAAATCTGATGTATTTAAATTACCCATAAGTTAATCCTACTCTAAAAACCTTTTTGTTGGCTTTCCCAAGGGGGTGGTGCATGATTTGAAAATTCCTCAATACTCGGACCCTCAAGTGACTGAAGTCTATTTTGCCCAATAATATATGAAACAACTAATAAGATAATAGTTGTTTGGTTTGAAGATAAAAGTTTTATTGTGACAAGTATTTCAGGTGAATTAAAGAATATTATTTGAAGACCACCTTTTATGAATAAGTATAAAGTCCAGATAATAGCAACTCGTGTGTAGGCAGGACGAACTTGTTCATGCAGGTACCACTCTTGAGGCCATTTTCGAATTGCTTTAGAGCTATAAATAGTAAATGGTTTTTTAATTATTATTGAAATTAAACCGACAGTCGCAATTGAGACATCTCTCACTATCCCTGGAATAAAAAAACCGGAGGGACTTCCTTGGATTCTGGCCAAGGCAAGAGCTACAAGTGTCCCAACTAAACCATAGAATACAAATTTTAAATTTTGTTTTTTTAAAATGCGATAAACAAACAGAGCTGATAGCAAAACACCTGTGTATAAAATTGCTTGGTTTAGAGTAACAAAATTGTTTATGGTTACAAAAAAGAGAGGTGCAATTACTGAATCAAACACACCTTCTTGGTTAAGATTTAATTCTTTTAATTCTTCTTTAATTTCTAGATATTTCGCGTAAAATTTTTTCAATTTATAGAAACTTGCTATTGAAAGAGTCTTTATCGTTTGTAGCAGAGCTTTCATTTTCAATAAAATCGGAAATTAACGAAATGTCAACTTTATATTTTTCAGAAAGTGTTTTTACCATCTCTTCAGTTGATGAATTTTCAAATGTAAGATCTTGGATAGATCTGTATGCATCGTCTCTATCAATACCATTTTTGACTAAAGCTGAAAGAATTTTTTGACTGTTTAGTTTATCTGATGCAATACCTAGATTCTTTTCTATAGCTTGATAATTTACATGTAGTCCCTGAAAAATTTCGCTCAAATCTTTTGTAATAAAACAAATTAAATTAAATGCATCTGGCAAGATAATTCTCTCAACAGAGGAATTAGAAATATCTCTTTCGTGCCATAAAACTATATTTTCCATGCTGCTTAGCGAATAGCCCCTTATTACTCTTGCTAATCCTGTAATTCTTTCACTGGCGATTGGATTTTTCTTATGAGGCATTGCAGATGAACCTTTTTGACCTTTTTTAAAAGGCTCACTCAATTCTGAGACTTCTGATCTTTGATAGCCTCTGATGTTTGTTGCAATTCTTTCAAAGCTACTTGCAAGTAGGGCGATACTGCTGACCACTTCAGCATATCTATCTCTTGCTACAATCTGACTCGCAAAGATTTCAGGTTCCAGCCCAAGCTTATTGAGTGTAAGCTTCTCAATATTTTCGTCTACTACAGTGTGATTCCCAACAGGTCCACTTAATTTGCCTACAGAGATTGTTAGTAAGCAGTTCTCTAAGCGAATCTTATTCCTTTTTATTTCTTGATACCAATTACCAAAAATATTCCCCAAAAAAGTTGTTTCTGCAAAAACACCATGAGTTCTTCCAACAATTTGTGTATTCATTTCTTGTTTTGCTTTAATTTTGATTTCTTCAAGAAGTTGATTTAGCAAATTGATTGTTATATTTAACGACTCCTTAATTAGTAAACTATTTGCCGTATCTACTACATCGGAGCTGGTGAGCCCATAGTGAATCCAATTGGAATTTTCACCTACCTTAGCTTGAAGTATGTCAACAAAAGATGCTAAATCATGGTTTGTTATTTTTTCTCTTTCGTATACCTCATCTTTAAGAATTTCAATTTTTTCGATTACTTTAGAAACTCCTGTTGGAGAAATTTCTTTCTCCTCTAAAGTTTCTAGATATTTTTGTTCTACAATTTTCCAGGTATCAAATTTGTTTTGATCGTTCCAAATTGTTTGAATTTCAGGGTATTGATATCTCTCAATCATTATTGATAACTATATTCTGGGTTCTTTCAGGACCTACACCTATGAATGTTATTGGAATTTCAATAAATTCCTCGATAGCATTGATATATTTTTTAGCATTTAGAGGTAAATCATCAAAATTTTTGATAGAAGTAATATCTTCAGACCAACCTTTAAATGTGTCGTAAACTGGATCTGCGTCATAAAACACATTTTGTTGATATGGATAATCAGTAATTACTTCATCGTTATGTCTATAACCAATACCAAGCTTTATTTCCTCAAGACCTGAAAGAACATCAAGTTTTGTAATAAACAACTCAGTTAGAGAGTTAACTCTTACAGAGTATTTTAAAGAAACTAAGTCAAGCCACCCACACCTTCTCCTTCGACCTGTAACTACTCCAAACTCTGCACCTTTCTCTATTAGGAAATCTCCAATATCATTTTTTTGTTCTGTAATAAAAGGACCGCTACCAACACGTGATATATACGCTTTAGTAACACCGACTATTTTGTTCAAACTCAGCGGACCAACTCCAGAACCAATCGCAGCATTACCTGACGAGGTATTTGAGCTTGTTACAAAAGGATAAGTGCCATGATCAATATCTAGTAAAGTTCCTTGAGCACCTTCAAATAAAATATTCTTATTTTCTTTAATTGCTTTCGAAATCATCAAAGAAGTATCTTTTACATGGTTTGTGACGATATCTTTATAAGATTTGAATTCATTAATAATTTCATCTGCGTCGAGAGGTTCACGATTGTAGATTTTGGTTAGAAGTTTGTTTTTTTCTTCAGTGTTTATTCTTACTTTTTCTTCAAATATTTTATCATCGAGCAGATCTTGTATTCTAATTCCACTTCTTTGTATTTTGTCAGCATAACAAGGCCCTATGCCTTTTTTGGTTGTTCCAATTTTATTTTTCCCTAAGCTTTCTTCTATAAGTTCATCGAGTAATTTGTGATAAGGCATGATGACATGGGCATTGGGAGAAATTGCTAATTTTTCTGTACTAACATTTTTGGAGTTCAACATTTCAAGTTCATTTTTGAGGAAGCCAATATCTACAACACATCCAGATCCTATTACGGGAACACAATCTGGGTAAAGGACACCAGAAGGTGTTAGTGATAAAGCAATTTTTTCATCGCCGACAACGATGGTATGTCCTGCGTTGTTTCCACCTTGAAATCTAACTACATAATCAGCTTCTGAAGCAAAAAAATCTGTGACTTTACCCTTACCCTCATCTCCCCATTGGGCTCCGAGAACTACGGTGGCAGTCATTTAAACTCCTTATGTACAACTCCAAATTTTAATGTCAGTTTATATTTATCTTTAGCGATTTCTTAGCGAATCTAGAGATATATGCAACTAATTAGATATATAAAGAGAAAAATTTTATATACAGAAACCTTTTTTTTAGTATATTAGTTGTAGATTGCTTTTTAATGAAGCAGTCTACTTTTAATTAAAAGGAGAAACATTGAATAAAAAAACAATCGTATCTCTGCTTGTACTCGCATTAGTAGCTGTAGCATGTGCTGCAGAAACTACTGAAGAAGCAGTAGAAGAAGTAGTTGTTGAAAAAACAACTCTTGAAACAGTAACCGACAGAGGATTCCTCAAGTGCGGTGTTTCAGGTTCTGCTGTAGCATTCTCAGAGACTCAAGCCGATGGTTCTGTAACCGGTATTGATGCAGACTACTGTTATGCAGTAGCAGCAGCAGTATTCGGAGATTACAGTAAAGTTGAGTTCACTGCTTTGACAGCTGCTGAAAGATTTACAGCATTGTCAGCTGGTGAAGTTGATCTCTTAATAAGAAACACAACTTGGACACAATCTCGTGATACCGACCTTGGTAACGATTTTGGACCAACAACTTATTATGATGGTCAGCAATTAATGGGTAGAAATTCCGATGGACTTTCTGGCTCATCAACTCTTGCAGACATCGACGGCTTAAGAGTTTGTACAAATGCTGGTACAACAACAGAGAAAAACATTACTGAAGGAGCAGGTCTTGTAGGCGCAACTATAGAGCTTGTAACAGTTGAAGCATTCCCAGAAGCTATGGAGAAATTCAAAGCTGGAGAATGTGATCTTGTAACTACAGATGGTTCCGGTCTTGTTGGTAACAGAGCTAAAGAGGACAAGATGAATGACTGGGCAATTTTCCCAGCCACTCCAATCTCAAAAGAACCTCTTGGACCTGTTTATCGTTCAAACGATAGCCAATGGGCAGATATTGTTAACTGGACAGTATATGCTACATTCATCGCTGATGAATATGGTGTAACACGTGCAAACGTTGATTCATTTGACTATGAGGCAAATCCAGAAATGGGACGTCTTACAGGTAAAAATGACGGCGAACTTCAAACAAGCATGGGCTTAAGTGCAGATGCTTACTATAACGTTATCAAGCAAGTTGGTAACTATGACGAGATTTATTCAAAGAACTTAAATCCTGTCGGACTTTATAGAGAAGGTTCAGCTAACGCACTTTGGACAGATGGCGGATTAATTTACGCACCACCTGCAAGGTAAAAACTTAAATGTTTTAAAAAAGGGGTCTTCGGACCCCTTTTTTTTATTCTTTATAATCCACCTAGAAATGTAGTTATTTGGGTGCTATCATTTTCTAATATTGATGACTTTTAAAAAAATGAAAATTAATACAGCTTTTTGGAGAGATGTTAGGTTCCTTAAATGGGCAGGTCAGATTGCTTTTTTATTTTTATTATTCAATATAGTTAGTAACTTCATCTCTCAAGCTATCAATAATTTAAATGCTACTAATTTACCTTTTTCGTGGCGATTTCTTGGAACAACTCCAGGAGTACTTATTTCAGAAGGTTTTGTAACTTACCCTGAATCTGGTCTTCAGGCGTTACAAGTTGGTATGGCTAATATGTTACGTATTACTTTATCGGGAATATTTGTAGCAACAATACTTGGAACAGTAATAGGTGTTGCTAGGCTTTCCAAAAACTGGGTTGTTCAAAGGTCATCAACAGGACTTGTTGAGACAATCAGAAATATTCCTTTATTAGTACAAATCTTCTTTTGGCAAGCTGTTATTTTATCTTTCCCAAGACCAGAAGAGTATGACCGTGGAGAAATGATATTTGATATTAGTGCAAAGGGTATAGCTTTTCCTTGGCTGGATGCTCAGGAAACTAGCTGGTTATTTGGTGTTTGGTTTATTTTATCTTTCATTGCAGCCAGGAGAATTTTTAAATGGAGAGTTTCTGTAATGGAGTCTGAAGGAAGAGAAGCTTATCCAGGCATAGCATCATTTGTAACATTTACAGTATGGAACATTGGGGGATGGTTTGGTGGTTATAAAGCTGTAGGAGCTATAGGTTTTGCTGCATCACTGCTATCCGATGGTTTTGAACTATTACCCAGAATTGGAATACAGGCATTAATAATATTTATCGGCTTTTATTATTCATATAAATACATTTCAAAGGAAATTAAAAGAACGAGAAGTGCAGAAAATAGAGGAATTCTTACAGATGATGATATTTTTAAAATTATCATGGCGGGGTTACTAGTTCTAATCCTTGCAATTGGTCTATTCCTACCCTTCGGTATTACAGTTTCAGATTTTCTTGTAGGAGATGAACCTTTCTTTAAAGCAGATTGGGGAATACCACAATTTCTAGATGGTGTTCAAAATAGACTTAACTGGGAACTTACTGGAGAACCATTTACATTAAGTTATCCAGAAATAATACAAGCAGGACAATCAAAATTTAGTAGATATTCACCCGATGTAGGAAAAGTTATGAGTGTCGGCTATTTTGCTACATGGATGGGTGTAATTCTATACACTTCAGTTTTCATTTCTGAAGTTGTTCGTTCAGGAATTATGGCAGTAGCTAAAGGTCAATCAGAAGCTGGACTTTCATTGGGCTTAAAAAGAAGTTCACTTTTAAGATTAATTGTCTTGCCTCAAGCACTTAGGATTATGTTACCCCCAATGGGGAATCAATATCTTAATCTAGCTAAGAATACCTCACTGGGTATTGCAGTTGCTTTTCCCGAAATTGTTGCAGTAGGTCAAACAATTTACAACCAAGAAGGACAAACGGTCGCTGTATTCCTTATTTGGATGGCATTTTATTCTACAGTAAGTCTTATCCTTTCCTCAATCATTAATTATTACAATAGAAAAATGAAGATGGTGGAGAGGTAGTGCAAGATAATCAAACCTTAGAAAGCCCACCAGAAATACAGTTTGCTGGAGTATCAAGATGGCTTAAAGAAAATTTATTTTCAAGCCTAAGCTCGTCTATTTTAACTGTACTTTCTGTCGCTGCTGTAGTGAGTGTATTTAGATCTATAATTGGTTTTTTTATATCTCCAGAGAGAGAGTGGACTGCAGTTACATACAACTTGCAACTATATATGGTGCAGGCATATCCAGAATCAGATTTTATAAGAGTATGGATAACGGTTGGATTGCTAATATTTTTATTAGGGCTTAGTTGGGGTTTCAATTCACTCAAAGAAAAAGTACTAATCAAAGAATGGTGTGATGGACTATTAAAAGGTATAAGTAGTTTTTTATTTATTGTCTTAATTGCTCCAACCAATGTAGATGTTGAAGGAACAAGTGTCCAAGTTTTTAACAACAATACAAGATATATATGTATTGCTTTAGGAATTGGTTTAATTCTTGCAATATACTTATTAAGAAAAACGTACCCTAAAACTGAGATTATTAAAGATAGAATAAGTTTTTTATATATTTCTTTACTTGTTGGTTCCATTTGGATTATCAAAGTCCCAACTGTAACTTTTACAGCCAACAATGAAAGAGTAGATCCTGATCCATTCCTTCCCTTAGCCAACACAACAACTATTCCTTGGACAATTATTTTTGGTTTCATGATTTTTGGGTACCTCATTGGAAGCTTCCTGAAAACAAAAGGCAAGAATTCAATTAGTAGATTAATTCTTTCATCATGGGTCCTTGCTCCTTTAGTAATAGTGTCTTGGATATATAGAAAACCAGATTTTGGAATGTCAAATATTTTAACTTTGGATTTACCTATTGCAGTAGGATTCTCGGTACTGGGTATTCTTGCTATAAGAACTTTAAATAATAAAAAAATAGTGCCATATCAAAAATATGTCACTTACGGAATGCTGGTTCTAACAGTAGTGATTTTCTTTCTTCCAGTACTAAGACAATTAAAAATATTATTTTTTATCACTTGGCTACTAGTTTCTGTAGCTCCAACAATTGCTAACTCAAAAGAGTCAGCAAAAAATCTTTCAATTGTGTGGAGCGTATCAGTCTTTATTCTCATACTGCTTATGAGAGGAGCTTCATCTGATTCTTTAATAGTTGTTCCAGGATCTTCGATTTATGGAGGATTTACACTTACCTGGTTAATAGCATTTTTCGGAATTGCTATATCTTTTCCTTTTGGGGTGATACTAGCTCTAGGAAGAACTTCCAAACTCCCAGTAATAAGAATAATTTGTACTGCAGTAATTGAATTAGTAAGATCAGTTCCCTTCATTACATGGCTCTTTTTTGGAAGCGTTATGCTCACACTCTTTTTACCTAAAGGAGTAGAGTTTGATGAAGTATTAAGAGCAATAGTTGTTACAGCTATTTTCAGTTCAGCTTATCTAGCAGAGAATGTGAGGGGTGGGCTTCAATCGATAAATAATGGTCAATTTGAGGCTGCCGATGCTGTCGGGTTGAGCACACTACAGAGGATAACATTAATAATTATGCCGCAAGCATTAAGAGCTGTTATTCCTCCAATTGTTAGTCAGGTTATTAGTTTATTTAAGGACACAAGCCTGGTAGCTATTGTAGGCCTCTTTGACCTTCTGTATATCGGATCAAAAGTTATACCTAACCAATCTCAAGGAGCTAACTTTTTAGGTACGATCCAAGAGAATATACTTTTCTGTGCAATATTTTACTGGTTATTTACATACAGCTTCGCAAGAAGAAGCATGAAAATTGAGAAACGATTAGGATTAGGGGAGAGATAATTATGAGCATAATCAAATCAGTTGACGTTAAAAAATGGTATGGCGACTTTCAAGCCCTTAAGGGTATAAGTATGGATGTTGCCGAGGGTGAAGTTTTAGTAATCGCAGGACCCTCCGGTTCAGGTAAATCAACTTTTATTAGGTGTATAAACAGACTTGAGCAACACCAAGATGGTCAAATATTTGTTGACGGAATAGAACTCACAAATGACCTAAAAAATATAGAAGCTATTCGTTCAGAAGTTGGAATGGTGTTTCAGAGTTTCAATTTATTTCCACACTTAACTGTTTTACAAAATATTACACTTGCTCCTATTTGGGTAAGAAAAAAAAGTAAAACTGAAGCTGAGGAAAAAGCTATGGAATTACTTGAACGAGTAGGAATTCCTGAACAAGCAGATAAATTTCCAGGCCAACTTTCAGGTGGACAACAACAACGTGTTGCAATAGCAAGAGCTTTAGCGATGGAGCCAAAGATAATGTTATTTGACGAACCAACATCAGCTTTAGATCCTGAAATGATTAAAGAAGTTCTAGATGTGATGAAAGAACTAGCAAAATCAGGTATGACTATGATTGTTGTTACTCATGAAATGGGTTTTGCCAAAGAGGTTGCTGATAGAGTCATGCTTTTTGATGATGGACAATTAGTCGAGGAAAATACTCCAGAAGAATTTTTTAATAATCCAAAGAGTGATAGAACTAAGCTGTTCTTAAGTCAAATTCTTTAAAGCTTACTCCAAAGATTCTTTTCAGCTAAATCTATAATCGTAGCTCCCATTGCGAACGCCCCGTCATATATTGCCTTATGACCGCCAGGAGTTAAAGTAGCAGCTGCATATTCTGGTTGATGATTTACCGCATCCCCTGAATCAATTGATAACATTGGGTGAATTGATGGCATTGCTAAAGAAACGTTACCCATATCTGTTGAACCTAGTCCTGGTCGAGCTGCTTCACTTTGCAATATCATCTCCCTACCCACTGATAAGGAATTTTCTTTGTAGAGCTCATACATAGTTTTATTATTATCAATTTCGGTATATCTGTAATCGGGGGATTCTATTTTAACTTCACACTTTGTTGCCATAGCAGCTGCATTTACAAAATTTTTAAAGTCACTTTCAATTTTTGACAAGTCACCTTCATTTAACGCACGAAGATACCACTCTGAACTTGTATAAGAGGGAATAATATTTGGCTTGAAGCCACCATTTGTAATAACTCCATGCATTCTATTTGTAGAGACCATTTGTTGTCGATAGGTAGAAGCATTAACGAAAAGTTGTATCTGAGCGTCAAGAGCATTGATTCCTTCTTCCGGAGCACCAGCAGCGTGAGCATCTTTACCAAAAAATTCAACTTTATATTGCTGAATAGTTGTAAAAGTTGGGTTTACTACATTTTCATATCCAGGATGAATCATCATAGAACATGCAGCATCTTCAAAGTTACCATTTTCTAGGAGTATAATTTTTCCTCCACCACCTTCTTCAGCAGGTGTTCCAAGTAATTTAACTCTTATGCCTAATTCATTTACGAGATCTTTTATAGCTAGCCCAGCACCAATTGATGCGGTAGCAATTATGTTATGGCCACATGCATGGCCAATTTCAGGCAAAGCATCGTATTCAACACAAAGCACAACTAATGGCCCATCATTACCGTATGTAATTTCAAATGCAGTATCAAGATTTCCGGTCGGATAAACAACTTCTCCATTAAACGATTTAATAAACTTAACTAAATATTCTGAAGTTTTGAATTCATTAAATCCAAGTTCAGGATTTTCATACATCCAATCACTAACTTCAGTGAGTTGTTTGTGGATTGAATCAAGATTTTTCTGGAAAGTATTTTTTAATGTCATTGACTTAGTTTAGTAAAGGAATCTAATTCATATACCGATAATATGTTCCAAATTAGCCAGTCCATACCTAAGTCTGAAGCAGCTTTAATGTTGTTTCTTATATCTTCATTACTGTGCCAAAAACCCTGTAAGAAGGGTCTAATTTTATTCTTATCTACACCCCTGTCTAGTGCATCTGTTAGTGCTGCTGTAATTACTTCGTAAGGATATTTATTTGGGTTTTGAAATCCAAATGAGCCAGTTGGATAATGTGATGGGTAGACCATCGGTGATATAAAGTCTACATTCTGTACTATAGTTTCAAGATTCTGACCAATCCCTCCATCTTGTTTGTTTGTTAAAATGAAACCAAAGGTATCAGCTGAAAGCAAACAGCCTTCTTCATGAAGAAGCTTTCTTGATTTTGAAAGAAATGAGTTAATATTCATTGTCCTATTTTCAAAATTATTCTCAGTATCAAATTTCATATATTTACTATTAGAGTCGGGATATCTGATGTAGTCGTATTGAATTTCGTCAAAACCTAGTCTGCAAGACTCTAGAGCAATATTTATGATGTACTCTTGAACTTTTAAACTTGATGGGTCTAAAAAGTACTGTCCATTTTGTGAGTAAGGCTTATTTAATCTTGTGTCTAACACAGCTTCATCTGGAAAAACTTTAGCAAATAGAGGGTCTTGATAAACCACTAATCGCCCTATTAAATATAAGTCTTTGATTTCTTTAAGTTCCTGTAAATCACTTTTTGTATATTTAGCTCTTATATTTTCTAGATAAGAAACTTCATCAATCTCAGTATCAAAAAGAATATGACCATTGTCTGTTTTGACATCAATTACAAGTGTATTTACATCCGTGCCAACGAGTATTTCGTTAATCTGCTCTCTTTTAGCATCATTATTAAATAAATATCCGTTTAAGTAGACCCCTTTAATTTGATCATTCACTTCTTTGAATTCATTAATTCTCATAGAAGCATATATTGTTGCATTTTTTGAAGAGATCTCTTCTAGTTGAACCTCAAGATCTTCAACTAGACTTTTTCCATATTGATCTAAACCTGATGAAAAAGATGACACATCATAACCAGCCATTATTATCTTGATCTGGTTTAAAGCAATTTTCTGTGAGGACACATATATAGTTGTTTCTGGTGTGCTAATTTGAGGAGTTTCAATATTATCTATTCCTACTTCTTCAATTGTTTTTTGAGGATATAAAAAAACTAGTAAAAAACCGAAAGTAAGTGTAAGTAAAAATAAACTAAACAAGAGATTCTTCATACACTCCATTTAAATACAATATTTTCTAATTCAAAGTTTATGTGTTAGTTTTATAATGACTTATGTCAAATAGTTCATATAAAAAAGCTGAAAAGTTTTTTGAAGTCCCTGTGATGGTTTCTGTTTTAATGCTGATTCCAGTATTAGTGATTGAATATACACAACAAACACTTGAACCTGTAGCCCTATATTTAAACTGGGGAATTTGGGTAGTTTTTTTGATGGAATATGGAGTCTTGTTTTTTCTATCAGAAAACAAGATTGAATTTATAAAATCTCACAAAATAGAATTAATAATTATAATTTTCTCATTTCCAATTGTTCCTGAAGGATTAGAATCTTCAGGTTTCCTAAGGTTTGCTAGGCTTCCAAGGTTACTGAATGGACTTAGATTTTTTAGATTAGCAGCATTATTGAATCGTTTTGCCTCAACTGTTAAAGCTATATTTAATTCAAAAGGATTACGATTTATTGTTTATGCCACAATTGGTATAGTCCTATTTTTTGGTTTTCTTTTTTATATATCTGAACCAGGTGTAGAAACATATAGCGATGGGTTGTGGTGGGCATTAGTAACTATTACAACAGTTGGGTACGGAGACATAACTCCACTTACAAATCTTGGTCGAATTATTGCTAGTACATTAATGATTATGGGTATAGGTTTTATTGCTACGATTACTGCTGCGGTATCTTCTTACTTTATTTCAAGTTTTGGAGATGATGACGTAACCATTAATGATTTAGCTAAAAAATTAGATAAACTAGAAGTAGAAATTCAACATTTAAAAAAGGAAAAATATGAAAAATGAACAATTAGTTAAACTATCAGATGATTTTTTTCAATACTCTTTGGACTCTTCACCCACTTCAGCAATATTGAGGGGACATAAAAGTTATTTTGATAAAATTGAAGAAATTTCTAAAGACCAATTTAATCATGAAACGGAGTTAGTAAATGATGCGATGGAAAAACTAGCTTCAATCGATTTTAATTCCCTTACAAACAGAGAAAAAGTTACTCATGGAATGCTTGAGTTTGCACTAAGTTCACAAAAAGATTCATTACTAGATAGGGGATGGGAGTATTCTGCTGGCGTTATCGGATTTACGGGCTTCCTAATTGACTACAATCAACAAATGTTTATTCCAGATTTAGAGTCAGCAGATCTACTCTTAAAAAGACTAGAGCTTTTTAAAAGGCTATATGGTCAAATTTCAACAGTCCAGAAAATTGGGTTAGATAATAATAGGGTCGCAACAGAGAGAAATCTTTTAAGGACAATAGACCAATTAGAAAATTATTTAGCCACTAGTCTTGAGTCAGACCCACTTCTTCTGGTTAATTTTTCACCTCAGATAACAGAACCACAAATCTCTAATTGGAAAGATGCAGCAAAAGAAATTATTCAGACTCATGTCAGGCCTAGTGTTCTATCTTATTTAGAGCTCTTACGAACAGAACACCTTCCTAGAGGTAGATCTGATGCTGAACCAGGAATAATGTGGATTGAAGGTGGAGAAGAATCCTACTTGAGAAGTTTAAGAAAATTTACTGGTCATAAAGATATAACGGTCAAAGAAGTACATGAAATAGGTATGTCTGAAATTGAAAGATTAAAAGAAGAGTTTCTTGCAATTGGAAAAGGAGTATTTAATGAGGTCAATACACCTGAGGACGTAATCTACAAAATGCAAACAGATTCATCCATGAGGTATGAAAGTAAGGAACAAATGCTGCAGTTAGCAGTTGACACTATAGAGAGAGCTTACAAGCCTCTGGGGGATTGGTTTACAGTATTCCCTAAGTCTCCTTGCAAAGTTCTACCAGTGCCTTCTGAGGCGGAACAGCACGCACCTCCTGCTTACTATTTCCCTCCTTTGCCTGATGGTTCAAGAGATGGCACATATTTTTTAAACACATACAAAGCAGAGACAAAAAGCGTATTTGAGGCAGAATCTGTGGCTTTTCACGAAGCAATACCTGGGCATCACCTTGATAGAACAATTGCAGTTGAATTACAAGATGTTCCAAATTTCCAAAAATATGTGGCTTCGACAGCTTTTGTTGAGGGGTGGGGTCTATATTCAGAACAACTTGCTAACGAGATGGGACTCTACTCTAATGATGTACAACAACTTGGAAGATTGGGAAATGACGCTTGGAGAGCATGTCGTTTGGTACTGGACACAGGAATGCATGGCATGGGATGGTCCCGAGACAAGGCCATAGACTTTTTTATAGCAAACTCACCTATTGAAGAATTAAACGCAAACATTGAAACAGACAGATACATTGCGTGGCCAGGGCAAGCATGTTCTTATAAAATGGGTCAGTTAAAAATTGAAGAACAAAGAAGAAAAGCTGAAGAAGCCCTTGGTGATAACTTTGACATTAGATATTTTCATGATGAAGTTTTATGTGATGGAGGAATAACACTTCCAATTTTAGAAAATAAAATTGAAGCCTTTATTTCAAAGCATAATGATTAAACAAAAAGATAAGTAAGTTTTTTCTAGAGCCAATTAACCTACCGAAGCTAAATTTTTTTTAAAAATGAAATAATATTTCCTGTATCCACAAAGTTATTTTTATAACTTCCTTCTAATTGTTTTTTCAGTTTTTTTAACTATTTCATTTTTGTAGCTTTGGTGAATATCTTTTTCATTTTTACTATGTTGAATTTTTTCTTGACTAATTTCTTGCTGTAAAGATAATACTTTTTCTTGCAACTCTTCGATTTTATCTCTCATTTCATAGATTATCTTTATTCCATCTAAATTTATACCTCTTTGAGATAAGTCCTGTATCTGAATTAGTTTATCTATGTCACTCTGCGAGTATCTCCTTGTCCCCCCACCAGTTCTGTAGGGTTTAATAAGACCTTTTTCTTCGTAGCTTCTGATGGTTTGTTGGTGTATGCCGGAAAGAGTAGAAGCTACAGATATAAAATAAATTGCGCTGGAACTTTCTCTATTCATACAAATAATCTCTAGGATTATCTCCTGATTCAAATTGGTCTCTAAAGCTTTCCAGATGTTTTTTTGCTGACCTTGAGAGATTTTGTGGAGGATTTAGATAAACTTTTACGTACAAATCTCCAGATCTTCTTCCTTGAGGAGTTATCCCCTCACCTTTAACTTTAAAAGTTTTACCACTAGGTGTTCCAGGAGGAATTTTAAGTGATATTTGTTTTTCTAGAGTTGGAATCTTAATTGTTGCACCCAGTGCAGCTTCAGTAAACAAAAGAGGTGCTTCTAAAATTAAATCACTCCCGTTTCTTTTAAAATATTTATGTGGCTCTACTGCTATTTGGACCAATAAATCCCCATCTGGGGCATTGTTGTCACCAGGTCCTCCGTATCCGCGTAGTCTTATAACTGTACCATTGTCGACACCTGCCGGTATTTTGACCTTTACAGTCTCATTTTTTATTACTATTCCTTGTGCTTTACAGGTTTTACACTGTTTATCAATTACATTTCCTTGACCTCTACAAGCTTGACATGGTTGAGCGAACGAAAAAAATCCTTGGTTAGAAGCTGTTTGACCGGAACCTCCACAGATATTACATGTGTGGTAGGCAGTACCATTTTCTGAACCATTTCCTCTACAATCTGTGCATACTACTTCTTTCCTAAGTGGAACTTTTGTCTCTAGTCCAGAAGCTGATTCAACAAAGGAAATAGTAAGGTTAGTTTGGTAGCTTTGACCCTTTCTTCTTCCTGCACCTCCAAAACCAAAAATGTCTCCTAAATTTCCAAAAATATCTCCAAGATCATCAACATTAAAACCACCTTGTCCTCCAAAAGCTGAGGGACCCATGGCTCTAACTTGATCATATTCTTGACGTTTTTGTTGATCCGTTAATACTGCACTCGCTTCAGAAATATCTTTAAACCTTTTTTCAGCTTCTGGATTATCAGGGTTTAAGTCGGGATGATTTTCTCTGGCTAACTTCTTATAATTTTTTTTAATTTCGTCTAAAGATGCATTTTCTGAAACACCTAAGATTTTATAGAAATCTTTTTCTAACCAATCCCTATTCACTATGAACTTTCACCATAGCTGGTCTTAAAAGCCGACCATCTATTTCGTACCCTTTTCTTAAAACCTCTCCAACAACTTCTTTCTCGCCTTCTCCACTTTTTTCTACAGCTTCATGAAAAGCGGGATCAAACAATGAACCCTCCCCAGGAACTTCCTTAACATTAAACGTATCAAAAAAAGCCTGAGCCATTTTATATAGAGCTGAAATTTCACCAGGAGTATCTTCTTGTGACATTGCTATTTCAAAGTTGTCAATTAAAGGAAGTAAAGAAGAAATGATCATTGAAAGTGAGGTTACCGTACTCATCATCTTTTCTTTTTCAGCTCTTTTTTTAAAGTTGTCAAAATCAGCTGCAAGTCTTAAGTAGTCGTCTTTCATTTTTTCATACTGTTCTAATGGAACAGTATGGTCTGAAGTTTCCTCTGAAGTTTCCTCTGAAGTTTCCTCTGAAGTTTCCTCTGAAGTTTCTAGATTATCGGAATTATTATTCTCATCCTTACTCATCTTCTTCTACAACTTCACCCTCAACTACGTCACCATCTTGCGGTTCATTTGAAGAGTTATCTTCGGCATCTTGTTGGGCTTCAGCATATAGCTTTTCTGCAAATGATTGACTTGCTTTAGTTAGCTCTTCGATTCCATTTTTTATATCTTCAAGAGATGCTTCTTCATTTTCTAAGACTTTAGAGAGAGCATCCTTCCCAGCATTGATTGCAGCTACTTCCTCATCAGTAGCCTTATCTTTATTTTCTTCAAGCATTTTTTCAGTAGAAGTTACCATACCTTCAGCTAAGTTACGAGTTTCTATAATTTCTTTTTTCTGAGCATCTTCATTAGCATGAGTTTCGGCATCTTTAATCATTCTCTCAATCTCATCATCTTCGAGAGCACTTCCTCCTGTGATAGTAATGTTCTGTTCTTTTCCAGTACCGAGGTCTTTAGCATTTACATTAACTATACCGTTAGCATCTATATCAAAAGTCACTTCAATTTGTGGAGTACCTTGTTTTGCTGACGGTATTTCAGTAAGTTTAAATTTGCCTAAAGACTTATTTCCAGAAGCCATTTCTCTTTCGCCTTGTAAGACATGAATCTCTACCTCAGTCTGACCATCTTCTGCAGTGGTAAATGTTTCAGATCTTTTTGTTGGTATAGTTGTATTTCTTTCAATCATTTTTGCAACTATTCCACCCTTTGTTTCCACACCTAAAGTTAAGGGAGTTACATCGAGAAGCAAAACATCTTTGACATCTCCTTTTAGCACACCAGCTTGTATTGCAGCACCCGAAGCTACAACTTCATCAGGATTAACTCCTTTATGGGGATCTTTACCCGTCATACTTTTAACCAAGGCCTGAATAGATGGAATTCTAGTAGAACCTCCAACTAGTATTATGTGTTCAATATCAGAGTAAGATAATCCAGCATCCTCTATAGCTTTATTTACTGGAGCTTTTGTTCTTTCAACTAAATCAGCTGTAATTTTCTCAAACTCACTTCTTGATAATTTTTCTAGTAAGTGTTGTGGGCCAGCATCATTTGCAGTTATGAATGGAAGGTTAATTTCAGTTTCACTTGTTGAAGAAAGTTCAATTTTTGCTTTCTCAGCCCCTTCTTTTATTCGCTGCATAGCCATTTTGTCTGTAGAAATATCTATACCAGTTGAAGATTTAAATTTTTCAACCAGCCAATCCATAACTTTTTCATCCCAGTCATCTCCGCCTAACTTAGAGTCACCCGCTGTTGATTTCACTTCAAAAACACCTTCAGATATTTCTAAGACAGAAACATCAAAAGTTCCACCTCCTAAGTCATATACAAGTATTTTTTGATCTTCACTATTTTCTAAACCATAAGCTAAAGATGCCGCTGTAGGTTCATTAATAATTCTTAATACGTTTAAACCTGCAATTTTCCCTGCTTCTTTTGTTGCTTGTCTTTCGGCATCATTAAAATATGCCGGCACAGTTATTACAGCCTCTGTAACATCCTCACCTAAATATGCTTCTGCATCAGTTTTTAATTTTTGAAGAATTCTTGCTGAAATCTCCTGTGGGGTATATTCTTTACCCTCAAAACTTTCTTTCCACGATGTTCCTATCTCTCTTTTGATAGACCTAATTGTGTTATCAGGGTTTGTTATAGCTTGTCTTTTAGCAAGTTCACCAACCAATACTTCACTTCCTTTGAAAGCTACAATCGAAGGTGTAGTTCTGTTTCCTTCTGCATTAGCTATAACCGCAGGCTCTCCACCCTCAAGTACAGCTACAACGCTATTTGTTGTTCCTAGGTCAATTCCTACTGCTTTTCCCATTTTTATATTCCTTTCTTAAAATTTATTTTGTTTTTAAAAGTTTGGTTCTTGATCTCTTGATAAATGCCCTCTTACTCTTGGATAGGAGACAGGGGAATGCAAGAAACAGAATTTTTTCTTATTGTAAATGCTTATTTGTGTCTCACATGTTGCAAAATCACAAACACGACCAGATGTATATTTTTTTGATCGTCTAACTCCAGGTTTTACTGAAGAAGCTGTTAATGTTCCACTCATTTTTTATCCTTCCTTATCTATGTGTTATTATACATATAATCTAAGTAATAATACTTAGATTTATATAAAATATAGTACAACCTAAATTTTATGCAAACTTTTTTATAATTTTTTCAAAAAATCATAGTATTAAACATTCTTTTATATGGTGATAATATTAAATAATGGCTAATTTGGATATTCATATTGTAGGCATTGGCAACCTTGGTTCGTCATTAGTTTCTGGTTTAAACAATATAGATGACAACCTATCGCTCTATTTATATGATCAAAAACCTGAGCTATCGCCATTAAGGCACTCAGTAATTCAAAATGAAATTTCATCAATTAAATCTGGAGTTGTAATTCTATGCATAAAGCCAAAAGATATAAAAGAATTTATACAGTCAAACGCACACAAAATTTCTAAAGATGTTTTAATTTGTAGCGTCCTGGCAGGAGTAGAGATTAACTATCTTGAGAAATCTTTTAGTAATAACATTATTAGATTGATGCCCAACTTAGCAATTAAAGATAATTCTGGATTCATTCCGTATGCCAAAAACTACAAAGAAGACTATCTTTCATTTTTGAATGTCCTTGAAAGACTTGGGAAAATTTCAGAATATGATGAAAATCTATTTCATGTTATTACAGCTATTTACGGAAGTGGTCCAGCCTGGTATTTAGAGCTTTCATCAAAAATAGTAGATGCTGCAGCAGCTTCTGGTCTAGAACGAAGTGAAGCAAATAAAATTATTAAAGAACTTATTAAGTCTTTAGACTCATTACTTTCAGATGATGAATTTAGCGAAACCGTAGCAAAGATCAAGTCTCCAAATGGTACTACAGAAGCTGGTCTCAATTCGCTAGATAGCGATTCTTTTGATAAGATTATTCTCAATGCTATTAACTCCGCTACATTCAAATCCAAAACCATATCTCGAGAAATAGATAATGAATAGTCAGAAAAATACGAAACAAGTAAATGACTATGTTCTTCTTTTTTCTGCAGGTGCAGCAGTCGGAACTTTATTTTTATGGGCGGCAAGCTACATTTTTCCAGAAGGAGATATCGTAGAAGGAAGAAGGGTATTTGAGAATATTCCAAAGTACTTACAATATGCTTTTTACCTTCTGAGCGCATCTTCAGTATTCATAAGTGGATATCTATTTTCATTGAGAGCTAAAAACTGGGCTAGAGGCACAACTGAAAAAAGGAAAACTTCTTTAAGCTCAAAAATTAAAAGCTTTTTTGATGGAATTCTCATGAGGACAGTATTGAGGTTCCGAGCAGCAGGTTTAATGCATTCACTTATTTATGTAGGTTTCCTAGGTTTATTCGCAGGAACTATAACACTAGAGATCCATCATTTAATGCCACCTTCACTAAAGTTTCTTCAAGGTACAACATACTTTGTTTATTCATTTTCACTCGAAATAGCATCCTTAGTTTATTTAACCGGCATTGCCTGGGCTTTCTATAGAAGGCTCTTTGGTACAGAGTACAGAATAAAGGTCAAAACAAAGATGGATGATTATTTAACGCTAGGCCTCCTTGCGTTTATGGGTATATCTGGCCTTACAACTGAGGCAGGCAGAATAATTGTCGAGGGTTTTCCTGAATATGAAAAATGGAGTTTCGTGGGTTATTTTCTTGCTGATATTCTTCCAATAGAAAATGGAGTTCTATTTCACAGGACATCGTGGATACTTCATGTAGTTTCTTTTTTTGTTTTTTTAATATCCCTTCCACAGTCAAAACTAAGACACATCATCACTTCACCCGTAAATATGTTTCTTAGTCCCAAAGATAGGCCTAAAGGAGCTATGAAAGATATTGGAAATCTCCTAGAAGCTGAAGATATAGATACTGTAGGAGTAGAAGTAGTTGAAAATTTTTCTTGGAAGCAACTCGTTGACTTAGATGCATGCACAGTATGTGGCAGGTGTACATCTGTTTGCCCTGCAAATTTAACGGGAAAGCCACTAGATCCTCGTGAAATTATTCTTAAGGTCGGTCAAGTTATGTCTGAATCTGGTTCTCCACCAGTACCTGCTACGGTATCTACACCAGTTGATTTGCAAGTAAAAACAGCAAATGTATTCGAAAGAATCACACCAGAAGAACTCTGGGCTTGTACTTCCTGTAGGGCATGTGACGAAATTTGCCCAGTCAATATTGAAATTTTAGACAAGATACTTGATATGAGGAGACATCTTGCATTAATGGCTTCTGATTTTCCATCTGAATTAGGAAAAGCTTATGTTGCTATGGAAAATTCATCCAATCCATGGGGAGCTTCACAAAATGATAGATTGAAGTGGTCTGAAGAACTAGATTTCGATATTCCCATATTAGAAGATCAAAACAAAGAAGAAGTTGAATACTTATACTGGGTTGGTTGTGCGGGAGCATTTGATGATAGAAACATTCCAGTAACCAGAGCTGTAGCTACTTTATTGAAGCGTGCTGGTGTGTCGTATGCAGTACTTGGACCCAAAGAAGTTTGTACAGGTGACTCAGCTAGAAGAACTGGAAATGAATTCGTATTCCAACAACTAGCCATTCAAAATATCGAAAATATGAATAATCTAAATGTAAAAAAAGTTATCACCCAATGTCCTCATTGTTTTAACACCATAGCTAACGAATATCCTCAGCTTGGAGGTAATTTTGAGGTAATACACCATAGCCAATTATTAACTGAATTAGTTCAATCAGGAAAAATTGAAGTCGGTACCAGCGACAACCCTTATGTAATAACCTATCACGACTCTTGTTATCTAGGTAGACACAATGATGTATACACTGCACCAAGAGAAATTCTTGGATCAATAGGAGGTATAGAAGTTCGTGAAATGAAGCGCCAGGGGACTAATAGCTTTTGTTGCGGTGCTGGCGGTGGAAGAATGTGGATGGAAGAGTCCACTGGAAAAAAAGTAAATATTGAGCGCTCAGAAGAAGCAATTGAAACAGGTGCCGACGAAGTAGCTGTAGCATGTCCATTTTGCTACATCATGATGGATGATGGAATAAAAGAGCTTGGAAAAGGTGAGACAGTAAAAGTAAGGGACGTATCTTTAATCCTCTTGGATAATCTTAAAAAAGATTAAGACTTCTCCCCCAAAAAAAATTTAGCAATATCCCCATTTGATTTGCTTATACTATAAACAACATAAACAGCAGTTGTTAAATTGCCTAATAAGATTAATCCAATAACCCATAAAAAAGTTTTCAAGGGAGGTTCTTTATAAGCAATCCATAGTCCAAATAAAGTGAACCCTGCATAGAGGTCAACTAAGGAAACAATTCCCCAAGGTAGCTGTGGAATAGGAGAATCAAAAATTGATACTTGACTTTGTGCCCATAATATTACTACTGTCATTGCTGCGACGATACAATATGAAATTAACTTTGCTATAGTCATACATTAGATTCTAAGGTATAAATAAATAAAATGAAAAACAATACAATTTTTTATAGAGTTCTCCAACTTGATAAGAACGTTTATGGAGAATTAGTTATGGAGCAATCTTCATTACAAAAAGGATTAGCTATTTGGCTATCCGGATCAATCATTAGTACATTAGCTGTAACAACTTTTCTTAAAAATTTAGTAATTTATGTAAAAGAAGTCATTTCACAATCGAGCTCAGATCTTCCTCAAGAAGCCATTTTAGATTTTCAGACTTTAATAATTGAAATAGAAGAAGGTTTTGAAGCCATAAGCAATGTCACAACTTTAATTACAAGTCAACTTTTTGGATTTATAAACGTAGTAGTTTCTATAATAATAATTTTTGCTGTATTGAAATATTTTTTCAGAAGAGACCCAAACATAATTTTTATAGGAGTTATTTATGGATTTTCCTCAATTCCCGTACTTTTAAATGCGCCAATTCTATTTTTTAACTCCTTAACATTACAAGGTATGGTTCTAGTAGCAACCAGTATATTTTCGCTTGTTTGCTTAGGGTCCGGCCTAAAGCAGGTCTACATGCTTAGAAATATTGAAGTCATTCTATTAATTCTTTTTTCTGGTTTTTCAAGTTTGGTGGCAATTTGAATGCAGCAATAATTTTGGCAGCAGGTGAATCTCTTAGGATGGGGTTCCCCAAACAACTTGCAGAATATAAAGGCTCCACAATTCTAGAGACAACAATTGAAACAGTATCTAAATATTTTGAAGAAACAGTGGTAGTTCTTGGATTTGAGAATGAAACAATTACAGATAAGGTTGACTTTAAATCGGCAGCAATACTTATTAATGAAAATTGGCAGGAAGGAATAATTTCTTCGATACGAACCGGATTACATCACCTAAATCAAAATAAAAATTATGACAATGTCTTTATCTTTCTTGGTGACCAACCCTCTATTGATAGCAAGGTAATAGAAAAACTACTTGTAACAAAACATGATTTTGATGAGGTTATGATTCCAAAATATAGATATAAATATGGATATCCAGTAGTAGTACCTAAATATTTCTGGAATAAACTTGAGTTAATTACACAAGATAATACTTCTGATGAAATTGATTCAGTATTTGGAGAATTTGATCTCATTAATTTTTTTGAATCTTCAGAATTTAAAACTAAAAGTATAAATTTTAACTTTTTAAGACCTACAGATTTTGATGAACAAAAAGATTTTTAGAGTGGGAAAAACTCTCTTATTTTTTTATTAAATTATTTTGTTTTTTTTGTAAAATCTAATAATGACTTCAATTGATTCTATAAACGGTATGACCCATACCGAAGCAACTAAGCTAAGAAGAGCAAGGGTGAGAACTACAGTAACTTTTCTTCAAATCGCATCAACAAGATCAGGTAGAGCTCTCCTCACGAAGGAAACGGGTATAACCTCTCCTAAACTTCTACACTGGGCCAAGAGAGCAGAGCTAATGAAGATAAAAAACTTGGGAAGAGATTATGCGGATCTTTTAGAAGCTTCAGGTATTGAAAGCATTGCAGAATTAAAAAGAAGGAATCCGGAGTCTTTACATGAAACTATGGAACTAATTAATAAAAAGAAAAAAATTGTAGACAGAATGCCTTCAGTAAAACGTGTTTCAAAATGGATTGACGAATCAAAAGATATAAAAATTACAGTATCTTCTTAGTTAATCATCAATCTATTATTGTATTGTGAATACAAAAAAGATTAGATTAACAGCTGCACAACTATCATTTTCAGTTGGCGCGATCCAAGAAAATAAATCTAAAATAATTGACACCCTAGAACAATCTGAGAAAATACAATCAGATATTGTTATATTTCCAGAACTTTCTATAACTGGATATCCTCCAGAAGATTTACTTTTAAGAGAAAGCTTTATTGGAAAAAACTTTGCCGTTCTTGAAGAAATAGCTGAATACTCTGGCTCAAGCAGTGCAATAGTTGGTTTTGTAGATAGAAGCCTCAATGAAGATTCAACTGATAATTATGATAGAAAAATTTCAAATGCGGCAGCTATAGTTCAAAATGGAGATGTAAAAGGCATATATCATAAATGCTTTCTTCCAAATTATTCAGTTTTTGATGAAGCTAGATATTTTGCTAAAGGAAGTAGCCCAGCAGATCTATTTTGGTATGAGGATGTAGCTATAGGTATCAATATTTGTGAAGACATTTGGATAGACAATGGCCCTGCAGAGATGCAGGTTCAAGCAGGAGCCTCGATTATTGTTAATATAAACGCGTCTCCTTTTGACATTAATAAAACTAACTCACGACGAAATAAAGTGATGGAGAAAGCCAAAAAATTAAATGTTCCAATAATATATCTGAATATGGTAGGTGGACAAGATGAACTAGTTTTTGATGGAGGATCTTTTGTTGTTGATTCAGCTGGAGAAATTTTATATCAAGCAAAACAATTCCAAGAAGAAATATTTTCTTTAGACTTAGAAGTTCAAATAAAAGATATAATTTCTGATTCAAAACTCACACTAAATATTAAGAAGCAAGATCTCCCAATTCTAAAACCTCAGGATACCTTTAGTGAGCTTGAGTCTATGTACGAGGCTCTTAAATTAGGAGTTTCAGACTATGTAAGAAAAAATAATTTTCAAAAAGTTCTTGTGGGGTTATCTGGTGGAATTGATTCAGCCTTAACTGCAACAATTGCTGTAGATGCTCTTAGTTCAGATAACGTAATTGGGATTGCAATGCCTTCCAAATATAATCCGGATAGTTCATTAGAGGATGCCAAAAATTTAGCTCAAAATTTAGGTATAGAATTTAAGGTTATTGAAATAGAAGAAACTGTAGAAAAATTAAGAACCCTACTAAAGGAAAGTTTACAAGAACCTCTTTCCGGAGTTACAGATGAGAACATACAATCGAGGATAAGAGGAAATATTATTATGGGGCTCTCGAATCAGTTGGGAGCAATGGTCTTATCTACAGGTAATAAATCAGAAATGGCTGTCGGCTATTCGACGCTTTACGGAGATCTTGCAGGTGGGTTTGCTCTACTGAAAGACGTATACAAGACAGAAGTTTATAAACTTGCAGAGTTCAGAAATAATAAATCAGAGGTAATCCCTTTAAATTCAATAACCAAGGAACCTAGTGCCGAGTTAAGAGATGATCAGTTTGATTCAGACTCCCTTCCAGATTATGAACTACTTGATAAGATTTTAAAAATGTATATTGAATCTGATTTTTCCTCAGAAAAAATTATCGCCTCCGGTATTGAAAACAATATTGTTTATGACGTATTAGAAAAGGTAGATAAAAATGAATACAAACGGAAACAGGTTGCCCCTGGGGTAAAATTAACGGAAAGAGCATTTGGTAAAGATAGAAGAATGCCAATAACAAATACTTACATAAGAGAAAGATATTTATAACGTGCACCTGATTAATGGAGTCGAAGTAAGTGAAGAGAACTTTGTTACACCTATTCAAAACTTATCAGTCTGGAGGGGTGATGGAATTTTTGAAGCGATCAGAATTCATGACGGTTTTTTATTTGCACTCGAAAGACATCTTCAAAGATTGAAACAATCAGCACATAAGATGCTGTTTGAAAATGTTGATTTTGAAAAAATAAAAAAAGATTTAGTTCTAGTGGCATCGCAATACAAGGATGGCTATGTGCGAGTTATAATTGGTAGATCAAATTCAATAAATGACTACGACGTTTATGTTTTCCATCAGGAACCAGTATTAATTCCTGATCACTATTCTTTACAATCACAATCTAGCCCATGGCACCCCGGAGGCGATTTCTCACTGGAAGAAAATCAAGTGATAGGAAATAAGTCAACATCTTATGCACAAAATATTACTCAAACAAGAATTGCTGAAAAAAAAGGATACTCCGATGCCTTACTTTTAAATAGAGAAAAAATTGTATTAGAAGGACCAACATTTTCAGTCGGTTGGATTAAAGGTGATGTTGTCTATGTTCCTGATTTGGAACTTGGAATACTAGATTCAATAACTAGACAATATATTCTTCTTTTTGGAAGGAACAATCAAATTAAAGTTAGAGAAAGTCGTACAACTATAGAGGAACTATATGATGTGGATACCGTCTTCGCCCTTTCTACAGCAAAACATGGAAAATTTGTTTCTAAAATTGATAACACAACATACACCCAAAGTCCTGTTCTTGAGACAATCCAAGACTGTTTTACAAAACAAATAAAAGCTGAAAAGTCGACTTACTTAAAATAGGAGGTGAAATGAGGTTAACACAATATTCTCACGGTTCTGGTTGAGCTTGTAAATTATCACCTAGTGAGCTTGCACAAGTATTGTCGCAATTTAAAAATCATAAAGCTCTAGCTGGAAGCGATGTTTCAGTTGGCTTGAATAATCCAGATGATGCCGGAGTAATTACTGCCAATGGAACCAATTTAATACAGTCAATTGACTTTTTTACTCCTATTCTTGATAACCCATACGACTGGGGTAGAGTAGCTGCTGCGAATGCTTTGTCTGACATCTATGCAATGGGGGGTGAGCCACTGTCAGCTTTACAATTAGTCTGTTGGCCGCGCGATCATATCAGTTTTGAAGTCCTTGGCGAAGTAATTAAAGGTGGATTAGATGTTATGGCAAAAGCAAATTGTTCTGTAATTGGTGGCCACAGTATTGATGACAATGAACCGAAGTACGGGTTTTCAGTGACAGGAGTAGCGACCAGAAATGTATTTTTGAATAACAGTATAAAAGATGGAGATAAACTTTTTTTATCAAAACCGTTAGGAACTGGAGTTATATCTTCAGCTATTAAAAAAAATCAAGCTAATCCTGAAATAATAGAAGAGGCCACAAAGGTAATGGTAGGCTTGAATGATGCCGCATCTGAATTTGCTCACAAACATAATGCAAACGCAGTAACAGACATAACAGGCTTTGGACTTTTTGGTCATTTAAGTGAAATGCTAAAAAATACTAACTTAGGAGCAAATATTATTAGCAAAAACATTCCAGTTATTAATGGAGCACAAAAACTTATTGATGATGGACTCTTTTCATCCGGAAGTCAGAGAAATTTAGATTATGTTATTGACTCAATCATGAACAATACAGAAAATTTGAACTTTATAAAACTTTGTTGTGATGCACAAACTAGTGGAGGTCTCCTTGTATCTGTACCTAAAGATGAACAAGTAGATATCGAATTAGTTAAAGAGACCATGGGAGTTGAGCTATGGGAAATAGGTCAAATTAATAGCGAATATATCGAAAAGATAAATATTATCTATTAGTAATGATAAAAAAATTGACCAAATTATTTGCAATAGCAACTCTTGCGAAGAATTTAATTGGAACAAAATCAGATGAAACTGAGGGACTTACTCAGATTCATCCATCTAAAATTCCAGGAAGAACAATCTTTATCAGAGAGAAAGAATACTTTATTCGTGAAGTACATATAGAGAACACTACGCCAATTGTTTTTCTTCATAGTTGGGGATCTGACTCTCTTGGTAGTTGGTTTAAGATTCTTCCATTTTATAAAAATAAAAATTCATTTATAACAATTGATATGAAAAATCATGGAAAATCAGATGCTAGCTGGAAAAGATGGGATGTAGATGAGAATGCAGATATTGTAATAAGTATTTTAGAACAACTAAGAATAACGAAGTGCAACATAGTTGGTTGGTCAATGGGAAGTGCAGTTGCGTTAAGTATCTCAAGAAAGAGAGAAGACTTGATAAACAAAATGGTTTTAATTACTCCTTTTAGTTGGCTTGGTGGAGCGGTTTATAAAGACAAACCTTTATTTAAGGCATTTATAGCCACAGTAAGAATCAGAGAAAGATTATTTCCCAATATGAATTCCAAATCAAAATACTCTCATCTTCGAAAAACTGGGGCATTAGAAAATGAATACACAGATTGGGCCTGGAACAATCTACACAAATCTAAAGATGACTTCATATACGAAGACGGAGGTAGATATGTTGTTCCATACGATGCAAGACCTTGGCTAAAAGAAATAAAAACTCAAACATTGGTTATTACAGGTGGAAAAGATAATCTAGTTCCTGAAGAGACATCTCAGGAAGTCATAAAAAATTTAGATAATGTTAAAGAGTTAATATTTGATAATGCTGCCCACTCTATTCCGTGGACCCATGACCAAGAGTTAATTGATGAGTTAGAAATCTTTTTTCAAGAATGAGAAATGTACTTTTTATAGCACCAACCACTTATAAACTTCCACTAGACAATAACATGACAAAAAAATTTGAGTATTTGTCTCAAATTTGCAATTTGAATGTGGTTGCATTTGCAAATGAAAAAAAAGAATATAAACTTGGGAACACAAACCTCTACTTTTATAAAAAAACATCTAGTAGGTTTTACAACTACTTAAAAATAATAATCGTATCTTTATTTTCAATTTCAAAGATAATCAATAGAAACAGAATTGAAATCGTTTCATTTCAAGACCCAGTTTCAAGTTTTCTTTCAATGTTTATTATTAAGCTTCGACACAAGAAAGTAAAAGTAATAGTTGAAACCCACGGAGATTTTATTGAGACATTAAATTTAGAAAAAAATCTCATTTTTCCTAAATTCTACAAAAGTCTTTTTAAAAAACTCTCTACTTACACAATTCAAAAATCGGATATTATAAGAGCTGTATCATCTTCAACTGAAGACCAAGTTAGAAAAATAAGTAAAACAAAGGAAATAGTCAGGTTTCCAGCGTGGGTTGATTTTGATGATTTTAAGGATATTGAAATTGTTAGAAATAAAAAACAAATGTTTCAAATTTTGTTTATCGGGAGTGTCACAGACAGAAAAAAACCTCATTTAATAATTGAAGCTATGAGCCTTTTAAAAAAAGAAAATATAGAACTTTTAATTGTTGGACCAACGCCAAATTTAAAATACTTAGAGTCTTTAAAAAGTCTTATTGTTAAAAATGAACTCAAAGAGAAAGTTAAATTTTTTGGTGAAGTAAATAGAGAAGAAGTAAAGTCTTTATATTCTAAAATTAACTTAATGATTCTTCCCTCTGTCTCGGAAGGTCTTGCAAGAGTTATATTCGAGTCACAAGCAACAGCCTGCCCGGTCCTAGTAACTGATGCTCCAGGTATGGGGGACATTGTGATTGATGGTCAAACGGGATATGTGTTTGAAAGTAATAATATTGTTAGTCTTTCAGAAAAGATAAATTATATAGAAGAAAATTACAATGAAGCCGTTCATGTTGGAAGAAATGCTAAAGAGTTTATATTAAATAACTATTCTGCAGAAAATTTTAAATTCAGTTTCAAAAAAATTTTTGACACAGTTTATAGTAAATAAACTTAGGTTCTTTTTTAAAAATTGTCTAACCTTGTTGCTATTCTTGAATCATGGAAATTGTAATTTATGTTGTAAACATAGTACTTATGATCACGATTATTTACATAGTTTCTCGAAAAGAGGAAGTAGTCGAAAAAGATGACGAGTACCTAATAAAGGGAATAGTCAGCGAATTAATTGAGAATGAAGAATCACAAATATATAAACTTCTTGATAAGTCAGATAAAACGGTAAAAGATTTTTTAGAAAAAACCGGAGAAATTAAAAGTTCAATTAGTGGCGTAGACCAGCAAACCAGAAACCTTATATCAGTTTTGAATAATAATCAAAGCCGAGGTCAATGGGCAGAGTTTCAGGTTGAAGACCTCCTCAGCATTATGGAGTATAAAGACGGCATACATTACGAATCTCAAAAAATAATGAAAAGCGGAAATAAACCTGACTTTACATTTTATTTACCAGATAACAAAACAATTAATATGGATTCAAAGTTCCCACTAAATTTATATATGCAACTTTCAAAATTAAACTTAGACCTTGAAGATGAGACATTAGACGAGATAGCAAGAAAACAAATTACTGATAGTATAAAAATTAAAAATAAAGAATTTATAGACAAAGCAATAAAAACAAAAATAGATGAAACCGCCTCAAGAGAAGGATACATTTCCCCAGAGGAAGACACAGTAGATTTTGTATTGATGTACATACCTCTTGAAAATTTATACCACTTTCTTCTGACTTCAGAAATTGGAGCAAACAGAGTCCCAGTAATACAATATGCATTTTCTAAAAAAGTAATATTGGTTAGCCCTCAAACTTTGATGGCATATTTAGAAACGATTAGACAATCTATGAAGCTATTTAGTTTGCAGACGGATACTAAGAATATTCTTATTGCACATGAAAAAGTAAAAAGTGAAGTAGGCAAATTTATTGATTCATTTGATGAGGTCACAAAGAGACTAGATCAAACGGTTGAATCCTTTGAGAAACTCAAGACTACACGAAAAAATAAACTAGAAAAGTCATTTGAAGAGTTAAATGAAATCAACAATAACAGTGACTAGTAGCTTTCAGTAACTATCTATTAAGCCTGCTACAACCATGATGCACTTGTCGTCAAAGTAGTTTTTATTTTTTAAATCTAAAAACTCAGAAATTTCTTTACTTTCTGCTCCAGGTTGATACCAAAAATTATCAAAACCATGCTCAACCAAATCTTTTGTAATTTCAATTCCAATATGCGGAGGAACTACGAAATTAATAATTGATGGACACTCAGGGATATCTTTTACATCCCTATAAACTTTGCATCCTTGGATTTCTTTTTCTTTAGTATTTACTGGTAAAACTTCATGACCCTTATTTTGAAGATCTAAAAATATTTTATAACCATATTTGTTATGGTCATTACTTGCACCAATTAAGGCAATTGAATTATGTTTGTCTTTTAAAAGTTCAATCAATTAGAAATTTTCAGATTTAATTTTGTACAGATCATCTTTCCCTGCTTTTATTGATGATGTATATCCTGATGCAAGTGGTAACAATTGTTCCATGTAGAAATTAGAAAGGGTAATTTTGTCGGCATAGAATTCATCATTAGTCTCTTCAAATTTTTGTTTTGCTAAGATTGCAGCTTTTGCCATGTAATAACCACCAATTACTTGTCCAAACATTTTCATATAAGGGGTTGCAGCGGAGCTTGCATCTACAAGTTCTCCCTCAAGCATTTTTCCACCTAACCAAAGAGTTACTTCGGATAAATTATTCACTTCAACCTCTAATAATGAAGCCATTTTTTGTAAATCTTCATCACCAGCTTTCATTGTTTCAATTGTTTCATTTACTTCAGACAGTAAACGTTGCATTGCTTGTCCACCATCTAGAGGTAATTTTCTAAACATAAGGTCTAATGCTTGAATTCCATTTGTACCTTCATAAATCGGTGCAATTCTTGCATCCCTCAGATATTGAGCTACACCAGTCTCTTCTACATATCCCATACCACCATAGACCTGTATTGCTATAGAACTTAATTCGACTCCTAAGTCCGAAACCCACGCTTTAGTCACAGGCGTTAGAAGACCGCATCTTTCTTCGCCAAAAGCTTTAGTTTCTTCGTCCTCAGCAAAATATTCTAAATCCATCATTAACTGGTTATCGTACATTAAATATCTCATTGCATCTGTATACGATTTCATTGTCATGAGCATTCTTCTTACATCTGCATGATCAATAATTGTTGAATTTTTTGCATCTTCTTTACTCATTCCAACAGGTCTTCCCTGAACACGATCACGGGCATATTGAGCCGCCCCTTGGAATGCAGGAACAGCACAAGAAAGGCCTTGACCACCTACCCATACCCTTGCTTCATTCATCATTGTAAACATATAGGTAAGGCCTCTATTTTCTTCACCGACCAAATACCCTATGGCACCTTCATTTCCACCATATTCCATGACACAAGTTGGACTCGCATGTATTCCTAACTTCTCTTCTATAGAGAGACATTTGACCTCATTACGATCTCCAAGCGATCCATCATCATTGACCATGAACTTTGGAACAATAAACATAGAAATTCCCTTAGTGCCTTCTGGAGAACCGGGAACTTTTGCAAGAACTAAATGAATGATATTTTCTGTCATATCATGTTCTCCAAAAGTAATCCAAACTTTTGTGCCAGTAATTCTGTAAGTACCATCTTCATTTTTTTCTGCTTTTGTTGTAATTGTTCCTAAGTCTGATCCTGATTGTGGCTCACTAAGATTCATTGTCCCGGTCCATTCCCCAGAAACTAATTTTGGAAGAAATTTATCTTTTTGTTCTTGGCTTCCATGAAAATTAAGTGCCGAAATTGCTCCTGCACTTAATCCTGGCGCCAAACCAAAGGCAAGATTTGCAGAACTTAGAATCTCTAAAGTTCCACCAGATAAAACTACAGGCATACCTCCACCACCTATTTCTGAGGGGAGAGAAATAGATGACCAACCAGCCTCTGCAAACTTTTTATAAGCCTCTACAAATCCATCTGGCATTGTGACAACGGAGTCTTTGATTGTAGCTCCATGTTCATCACCTACTGCATTAATTGGGGCCAAAACCTCTTCTGCAAACTTTCCACATTCTTCCATTGTTGGAATAACTATATCTTCTGAAAAATCACTAAACTGACTTATTTTTGAGAGAATATCGTAGGAGTTTATTACCTCATAACCAAATACAATATCTCTTACTGGAGCTTTATAATTTACAGCCATTAAGTAATTTTACTATAGTATTTAAAAAACGCCCAATTGTTACCTTGGGGTTACTTCAACAAGTTCTGAAACTTCAGAAATTTTTTCAAGAGTTGGAAGATCATTAGTGCCGGCAATTATCGCACCAGCAGCACAAGCATTTTTCATAGTCAAAATAATATCATCCACTCCATGAGCCGCTATGTAAGCTGCTGTCGCATCACCCGCTCCTGTTGAGTTGATAGTTTTAAAATCTGGGGGAGTTATTTCTACAGCGCCTTCTGAGCTAATCAATCTTGCTGGTAGGTTTGAGTGTGTTAATAAAATCCTTGAAACTAAATCTTTATTTAATAGAGTTTCTGCCTGGATTACGTCAATTTCATCTTTACTAACAACTAAAAAATCAATTTTGTAGTCTATTTCATATTCATACCCAGCTTGAACAACAAAGATACCACTATCTTTAATTTCAGAAATGGAATCCTTTATATATGGAATCGAATACCTGTCTATAAGAAGAGATTCGATTCCATCTAGTTCAGTTAAGCCATTCCACTTACAGTTAGAATATCCAGAAGAAACGATAGTTCTCTCTCCATCCCTGTCAACAAAGATAGAGCAGGTAGGTGTTGGGTAATCCATAAAAAGTAAATTTTCATGATTAATTTTTTTACTTGTTAGCTCATTTTGCAAATAAGAGCCGAGAGCATCTTTTCCAATACTATTACCTAGAACAGAGACATCAATTCCCCAATTAGCAATATTTTCTGCGCAATTTATAGCAGTTCCACCCGCACGTATTTTATATTCACTGCTTCTTATATCTCCGCCGGCATAAGGAAGATTATCGATAAAATATATTAGATCTGGGTTCAATGTTCCGTAACAAAGTGTTTTATGATAACTCATATCTTTAATATAATAAGTTAAAAATAAACTGAAAGAGAGAAATATGAAAGTCGCCTACATTTTAAACACTCCTAATGCAGCTAACTACAAAGTTGGTGAAATGATATTGCCTCAACTCGAATCAGGAAATCATGGAGTTGAAGTAGTAGGAATTTTCTTTTTTGACGATAACACAATGTTACTACAAAAAGGAAATCCTAAAGGAGAGAGATTAGCAAAAGTAGCTGCAGAAAATGAGATGCTTTTAATGATGTGTGACCAGTGTGCGAACACCAGAGGTTTAGCTTCAGAGAATCCCGAGGGAGGATACCTTCCTGAAGGAACCGTTGAAGGTGTTGCAGTAGGTTGTTTCCCTGACTTATATCAAGCCCTATCAGGAAACATGCCCGATCAAGTTATATCTTTGTAACTAGACTAAACCACTAACTACAGCTGTAAGGACGAGGATTATCAAATAACTGATCAGCCCTCCTCCTATAGCGGCATATTTCATTGTCTTTGATATAGAGCTTGGACCAATTAAATGATACGCAAGAACTCCAAAAAATGGCACCAAGAATACTATGGCTAACCACAAGTATCTTTTTCCTCCAGCCACTTGGTTGTTAGTGTTCAAATCATATAGAGCTAATGCTGTCCATGCTGCATAAAGCACAAAAGGCATTAGGTATCCGTATAATTGAAACAATAATTGCCAAATACTTGGGCTTGATATAGGCACTCCACTCATTATTATCTCCTTTTTCGCTTCAAATAAGTTAGTAAATTCTTCGTCCATAAGATCATATGGAAGCTCCATATCATCGAGGTTAGGTAAATAAAATAGGTTAATAGCTGGATTAGGAGTATCCCATCCACCATTTTTAAAATCCATACTTTGCTGCTCTTTTGGCCATGGATATTCTTTATATCTATTTTTGTCCAGTTCTTCATTTTGAGCATCTGCAAAGAACCCAGCAAGCATCATTAATCCGGATACATCCCCCTGAAGAGGAAATCGGGAAAAGAAACTATCATTTTCAAGCGACGAGCAATTATGAAGCTGCTCTAGAAGAGGTGGTGTTGAGGTTTGATAAACATTCCCCTCATAACAGTTACCAGGACCCCATGGACCCGCCAATGCTAAATCTGTATATCCTGAATCAAGAACCACATTATTTTTAACCTGAACATGTTGAGAAAAATAAAGCTTTGCATCTAACATCGGGCTTGCAACTATCCCATATTTATCATGATTTATAACAATATTTTTTTCTATAATGTCTCCGACTCTTCCTGGGACAACTATCCCCATTCCCCGTGCAACGAGACCAAAGCGGTTTGTTGGTGCATCATAATTATTATTGTCCACAACTAAATTACTGATTATGGTTGTTTCTCTTCCGGGTGGATTTAATTCCGAATCTAAAGTATTCGGAACAATTCCAGACATGTTATCTTTCCAGATATTTCTGTATAGATAGAGGTGTCCACCTGCATTAGTTCCAGAGTATCCAAGCGCATTTCCTTCAACGACATTATCGTAAATCAATGTATTACACGGGTAGCATTGCCCAATATAAATACCACTGTCTGGATGTCCGGATGCGTATATGTTATTAAAGACCCCATCAGTTGAGTCAAATGCATATACTCCGTAATCTCCATTGTTGTAAACAGTCAGGTAAGAACCTCTAAATCCTTTCGCGCCATTCCAATAGACGCCATTTAAAGAGAAGTTTCTAACAGATAAGTTTTCAACAGTAACCCCATCAGTATCATAAATTTGTATTCCATTTTCTCTCATGAACTCACCGTCAATAATTACATTATTTCTATTGATACCTCTAATTGTTAGATAAGAAGTTGTAACAGTTACGCTTTCGTTATAGACCCCTTCACCAATTAAAATTAAATCTCCTTCTTTGGCAGCATCAACCGCATCTTGGATTTTAGAATAAGCTGAGCTACCATCAACTATTTGCGATTTACTAACAATTAAGACATCTCTACTTAACTCAACAGTTACTTTTTCCACAGGTGCGGAGTATTCCACATCGCCAACTATGACAGTACCAACCATGCCCTTATTATTAGTTCCGTGATATGGGCAGTAATATTCATATACACCTGGTTCATCAAAGGTATATTCATATTGGTCACCTTTTGTTATAATCCCATATTCAAAGTAATCCGATGAAATAGCTTGCCAAGACCCATCACTAGCTATTACATTGTGATTATTTGAACCTCCTGATTCCCAAACTACAGTAGACCCAACCGGTACGTTGATGACTTTAGGCGAAAATTCATCATCGACAACCCTAATAATTAATGACTGTTGAGAAGTTGCTTCTTCACCCCCACAAGCAGCAATAATTACTGAAAAAATTATTATGCTAAAAACCTTCTTCACACAAGCATTTTAGCAAGTAATATGTAGCCATGGATAGTAAAATATGGACTTGTCCAAAATGTAACACAACCTCAGCTGTAACTAACAAGAGAGAAATTGGAAGAAAGAAAGATTCATTTTCTGAATCACATACCAGCGAGACAGTTTCAATGACCAGTGGTGGATTGTCCAAGTTTTTTAATGTTCAAAATCAAAAATTCTTAGCAATTACGTGTAGCAAATGTACATATTCTGAGTTCTACAGGTCTGAAGTAAAAGCTTGGGAATCTATAATTGACTTTTTTGGAAATTAAGCTGAACTTAAAGTAAAAATATATAATAATTTATAAATTATAAGAACCCTATACTTACTTGCTTATGGCAAAAAAAACTTTCAGAAATATAGCAATAATTGCCCATGTTGACCATGGAAAAACAACATTAGTCGATGGGCTTCTTCAACAAAGTGGTACATTTAGCGATCATCAAGTACTAGAAGAGAGGGTTATGGACTCAGGAGATCTTGAAAAAGAGAGAGGTATTACAATAACATCAAAAAATACTGCAATTCAATACAACGATATCAAAATAAATATAGTGGACACTCCAGGCCACGCAGATTTCGGAGGAGAGGTAGAAAGAAGTCTTAATTTAGTTGATGGAGTTTTACTTCTAGTGGATTCAAGTGAAGGTCCTTTACCTCAAACAAGATTTGTACTAAAAAAGGCTTTAGAGAAAGACCTACCTGTGATATTGGTAATAAACAAAATTGACAGAACAGATGCCCGAATAGATGAAGTAGTTGAAGAAGTCTACGATTTATTTATTGACCTAGACGCAAATGACAAACAAATTGAATTTCCAATAATTTACACAAATGCAAAAGATGGAGTAGCACACGAAGTGCTTGGGGATGAATCTAAAGATTTAATACCACTGCTAAACCTTATAACTAATTTTTTCGATGGTCCAAATACGGACGATTCTCTCAATCCTCAATTTTTGGTAACAAATCTTGCCTATGACCCTTACGTTGGTCAAGTTGCAATTGGAAGACTAGATAATGGAATACTTGAATTAAACAAGCAATATAGCTTGTGTGGAAAAGAGCAAGTCACAAGTAATCATAAATTTTCAGCTATGTACACATTTAAAGGGCTTGAAAAAGTCAAAGTTGATGTTTTAGAATCTGGAGACATTATTGCAATTGCAGGAATAGAAAATATTCAGATTGGGGATACGATTTCAAGCAACGAAAATCCAGAACCTCTCCCAAGAATTGAAATCGACGAACCAACAGTTTCTATTTTTTTCCATGTAAACAATGGTCCGTTTGCAGGTAGGGAAGGTAAATATGTGACATCAAGAAATATTAACGACAGATTGCAAAAAGAAATTTTAAGTAATGTATCTCTACAAATTATACCAAGTCAAAAAACCGATGTTTTTGAAGTAAGAGGCCGAGGAGAGCTTCAAATGGCGGTGTTAATTGAGACCATGAGAAGAGAAGGTTATGAATTCATGGTATCAAGACCAGAAGTGATTGTTAAAGAAATTGATGGTAAAAAAAGCGAACCAATGGAAAAAGTATTTATTGATACTCCTGAAGATTATGTGGGCGTAATTACAGAGAAACTTTCAAAAAGAAAAGGTAAGATGACAAACCTAATGAACAACGGGTTTGGAAGAGCTACATTAGAATTTTCTATACCATCAAGAGGTTTGATTGGCTTTCGAAACCAGTTCTTAACAGACACAAGAGGTTCTGGGATTATGAACTCTTTATTTGACGGTTATGCACCATGGTCAGGTGACATTCCACAAAGGACTAATGGAGTATTAATTTCTGACAGAAGCGGGAAAGTAACTCCATACGCAAGCCTTGCAATGGTTGACAGAGGTATATTATTTGTACCACCTGGAACAGAGGTATACGAGGGAATGATTCTTGGAGAAAGAAATAACGAGGGTGATCTTGAAGTGAATATAACTAAAGAAAAAAAACTTACAAATCATCGTGCTTCTGGTTCCGACGAGACAATCCCTTTAAGACCACCGCAACTAATGTCACTAGATCAGTGCATAGAGTTTATTTCAGAAGGTGAATTTGTTGAAGTAACACCTGAATCTATTAGGTTAAGAAAATCAGAATTAAACGCAACTCAAAGAGCTTTAATGAAAAAGAAGGAAAAAAATTCCTAGGCTCTATGCTTGAAGCCAGTCTTCAGGGTTATCATCTACAAAAAAATCACTGACTAATGTTTCTCCAGGCTGTATTGCATATTGCTCAAAATCTGTGACACCTTCTTCTTCTAAAACATCCTGATCAAGAAAGAAATTACCGGTACATTCTGATGAGTTTCTTTTTAGCACTGCATATGCTGCATCTGCGTAAATTGATGGCTTTCGAGAACCTTTTATCAACTCAGCTCCAATAACATTTCTTACCGCGGCTGTATCTAAGGACGTTCGGGGCCACAAACAGTTAGAGGCAATATTATCTTTTTTAAATTCCTCCGCAAGGCCATGGGCAACTAAAGACATCCCATATTTAGCAGTTGTATATGCAAGTGTCATTCCAAACCATTTTCTAGAAATATTGAGTGGTGGAGACAATGTAAGAATGTGAGCATTTTCACTTTCTTTGAGAAAAGGAATGCATTGTTGACTCAGTAGGAATGTTCCTCGTACATTTATATTGTGCATAAGGTCATATCTTTTCATAGGAGTGTTTACGGTATCTGAAAGATGAATGGCACTTGCATTATTAATACAAATATCAACCCCCCCAAATTTTTTTGCACATTCTTGTACAGCTGAACTTACCTGATCCTCAAACCTAATATCACAAACGATTGGTAAGGCATTCCCCCCTGCTGCTTCTATCTCCTCAGCAGCTGTATAGATTGTTCCAGGTAAGGTTGGATGAGGTTCAGTAGTCTTTGCTAAGATTGCAATATTTGCACCATCTTTAGCTAATGTTTTTGCAATCTCTAAGCCCACACCTCTTGAGCCACCACTCATTATTACTGTTTTGTTTTCAAAATTTTTCATAGATTTATTGTATTAAAATTGTTCTTCTTCTGTAGAGTCTTTTTTAGAAAGTAGTTCTGATTCATCCCCCATAACGATTTCACCAATTGACTCAAAGTAATCTCCACCAACTTCTTGTTGGTGTTTGATTGCTGTGTAGCCATCTTTTGATAAATCTATTTCTTTTTCTTGCAAGTCAACAATTGCCTTCATATTTCCGCCTTTGTAATTTTTTGCCAATTCGTACATAGAGCTAGCCATAGAGTGGAATCCAGCTAATGAAACAAATTGAAGTGTATACCCAAACGCAGATAAATTATTCTGAAATTCTTTTATTTCTTTATCTGTAAATTTATCTGTCCAATTGAAAGATGGAGAACAATTATAAGCTAAAATTTTGTTCGGATAATTTTTTCTAATTTCTAACGCGAATTCTTTTGCGAACCCCAGATCTGGTGTATTAGTTTCACACCATATTACATCTGCATATTCTGAATAGGCCAAAGATTTTGATATGGCCATTTCATGATTGTTTTTTATGGGATAATATCCGTCCGGAGACCTCTTCTTGCTTAAATATGGTTGATCTTTTTCATCAAAATCTGAAGTCATTAATTTCGCATTTAAAGAATCTGTTCTAGCTATTAGAACTATTGGTGACCCTAAAACATCTGCTGCTAATCTTGCGGATGTTAATTTATTAATATATTCGTGGGTAGGAATTACAACCTTACCTCCCATATGTCCACACTTCTTTTCCGAAGCTAGCTGATCTTCCAAATGTAACCCCGCTATTCCAGAGTTGATAAATTGTGAGGTAAGTTCAAAAACATTATAAACACCTCCAAAACCTGATTCTGCATCTGCAACAACAGGTGGAATGCTATGCTTTTTTAGCTCAACCATTTTTCTTATCATCGTGTTATTTATTTTTTCAACAAAATTAGGACCACTATTTGAAGGGTATAGCGATAGGTCGGGGTAGGTGCTGCCACCATTATTACTTTCAGCTGCAACCTGCCACCCACTTACATAGATGAACTCATAGTCGAGGTTATACATCTGCAGAGCTTGTTGTGCAGTTGAGGCACCAAGTCCTGAAATAAATTGATTCTCTTTATTTAAGAGTTCCCACAATTTGTTTGCTCCACGTTCGGAGATAGGACTTACAGTTTTGAACGGGGTTCTTAATTTTTGGATATCCTGAGACGAATAATTTCTATTTACGTTTGACCATCTATCTGACTCAATATACGAATTTATTTTTGCAAGATCATTAAATGATTCATTGCTCATAAATTTAATGCTGACTTGCAGCTACTGAAGCAATTATGACTGTAAGAGTTATTAACCCAAGGGCTGTAATTAGAACCTCATTCTTTGTAATTTTTATTTTGGGTCCCGCACTCATTAATGCAGAAAAGATTAATATTGCTGCTGAGATTATTAAAGCAAATAATGGAGCATAATCATGAAAGTTTATAAATACCTGAGATATTAATGCAGCTATTAAGCCTCCAACCAAAATAGCACTTAAGGGAATAACTGCTGAACCTGTTATTCGATTGCGAATAATAACAGCTTCCTCCTCTTCAAAAAACTCTAAGCCCTTAGGGACTCCTAAAACTATTGATAAAACTGAAATTATTGCTTGAAAAACAGTAGAAACTAAAATAATTCTCCAAAATGATCCAAAAACTGGAAGAAGGAATACTGTTGGATCTTCTGGGAGAATTGGTTCAATAGTTTGTCCTATTGAAGATGTGATGTAAAATCCTGTAACTGAGCCGAACATAAGCCCCATTCCAATACCCTGGAAAATTGACTCTCTATCAGTTGTTTTTACACCATGACCAATGAAATTAGATTCGAGTAGTTTTTTTACATTTACAGTATTCAAAACTGCAAAAAAAGTTGTCAGAAGTGCTAAAGCAATAATGTATGTAGTTTTTTTATATTCAGTTATTAGATTAAATGTTTCAGATTCAAGGATTAGACCATCATAAAGGTACGTGCTTATTGCAATTGCTTGAATGAAGCCAGAAACAATTCCAAATAGAGATCCGTATTGTAATGCCCGTGCAACTTTTGAAAATAAATCTGCTGGAGGTTCAATGACTTCTTCTACAACTTCTGTTGCTACCGGAGCTTCTTCTACAACTTCTGTTGCTACCGGAGCTTCTTCTACAACTTCTGTTGCTACCGGAGCAGCCGGACTACCGGTAGACCAGCTTGAAAGAATTGAGTTTACATCTACGCCATTTGCTTCTGCTCTAGCTTGAGCTGATCTTGAAACGAGCATTTGAGGAACACCTGTGGTGTTACTAATTTCTTCTATAAGTTTTTCATCCATAATATTCTTATTAAATTTTAGTCGTTAGATGAAGTTCTCACTACATCATCGAAGGTTTTTTCGGTTTTGTACCACTTCATCCAAGTTATCAAAATAAATATCCAAAGTATTAGTCCCCCGCCCAATTTCAAGACAAGTCCAGCCATTGTTTGGTCATTGATTACTGAAACGTCGAATATGTTATCTATTTCGAGATACGCGGAATATAATGGCTCAGTTCCAAAAGCTAGAAAACTTGCAGGAATTGTAGGCAACAGTGACTGCAGAAAAAGATATGCTATCTTGCCTGGGTCACTGAGTTGTTTAATTTCTTTAGTTAATCCGATTACTGGAATCCACATATTTATAGAAACCAAAAGCATCACACCATGTATTAAAAAATGAAAGAGTGTATTTGTGACCATTAGATTAATCACTGTTGTCCAATGCATTCCAACCATAACAATATTAAATAGGAAAAAAGCTACGACTGGCTTAGTTGTTATTTGCAATAAAGAGATTAAAGGTTTTATAGAAATTATTTTTTTTTGTGCACTATTTAAGCCATTAAGAAGGAGAGGCGGTGCAACTAGTGCTAAGACTAAATGTTCAGCTGAATGAACTGAGAATAGATACTTTTCACCAATATCGTGGATAGGCCAGTCAGTGAATAGCCAGAGAATAAACAATCCCGAGTACCAAGATTTTCTTTTATTTTTTTTAATAGCACTATTGTCTGTAGAGTATTCGAAGAAAACTATGAGTGAAATAATGAGTGCCCAGACATCATAATGTGGGTGCCAAACTAAATTATCCATTAAATAAAGTTTGCAGCTGCTCTTTCAAACATGACAATTGCAAATAAGATGAGTGCTAGAATCATCCCACCTGTAAAGAATTTATTTATTAATGAATTTTCAAATCTTAGATGCATAAACCAGCCAACAACGATGACAAATTTTCCAACAGCTAAAATTATCAGCAATGGATCAGTAAACACTCCTACGATATCTTCGGTGTAATAAAGAGCAACTTCAATCGCAGTGAGGACACCTAAAACAAGAGCTATTTGAACATACTGAGTAGGTTTTGGATGGGGTTTGTGATCAACCGACATCAGATTAAGTAAACCACAGTAAATAGAACAATCCAAACAATATCAACAAAGTGCCAATACAAAGCTACAAACTCAAGGTTCATTCCACCATCTAAAGAGAGACCTTTTTGTCTTTGTCCAATACTCCAGAGAGCTAGCAATAGAACTACACCAATAAATACATGTAATCCGTGGAAACCAGTCAAAACATAAAAAGTTGAACTAAAAATATTTGAGGAGAGCTCAAAACCCTTATGATAAAATTCTGTAAATTCATAAATTTGCCCGGCAAGAAATACTGCTCCTAACATAGCTGTAGCTAGTAGCCAAACTCTTGTTTTTTCCTGATCATTACTTTCTAAAGCATTGTGAGCGAGGACCATTGTTAAAGAACTCATCAACAAAACAAAAGAACTAACAGATGTGAACGGAATATCATAAACATCTGTAAGTTTAATTCCTGGAAAATCTCTACCTTTGAAGATCATGAATGTTGTAATTAATGTTCCAAAGAAAAGTATCTCTGTAGATAAAAATATCCACATTCCTAGTTTTCTAGTTTCAACTCCTGTAGGTTCATGAGGATATGAATGAGAGTCACTCATTTTCACCATCTCCAATGAATTCTTCCTCTAAAGGCTCAGTTCCCCATCCAAAGCTGCCAATGAGAATTAGAAGTGTGCCAACAATTGCAAGAGGAAGCATTTTGTAAATTACAGCATATCCTAGAAACGGAAGACCCGAAGCTAAGATAATTGGAAAATAAGATGGATTTGGAAGAACTATATCTTCTTTTGGATTCAAGCCTTCTTCTTCGAGTTCTAGCATTAATGCATCAGCAGAATCTTTTCTAACAGGTCTACCATCTTCATCTTCATCGTATTTCATATGCCAAAAGTCATCGAGTGATTTCACTTCTGGAGCTTTGGAAAAGTTCCAGACAGGAGTGGGTGAGGGAATACTCCATTCAATAGTCCGTGCATCCCATGGGTCAAATCCAGCATCTGGACCTTTTCTTCTGGAATAAATCCAGTTAGCCATGAAGACCAGTATTGAGAGAGCAATTATGAATGCACCGATAGAGACAATAAGATTCCAAAAACCCAAATTTGTTTCTTCAGCATACACCCAAGTTCTCCTTACCTGTCCCTGCAGACCAAGCCAATGCATCGGACCAAAGGTAAGATTAAAACCAATTATCATTAGCCAAAAATGTATTTTTCCAAGTGCTTCGTTATACATTTTTCCCCATACTTTAGGAAACCAGTAATAAAGACCAGAAAAAATACCAAACATAGCGCCACCGAAGAGAACATAATGGAAGTGTGCAACAACATAGTATGTATCAGTTTGCTGGGTATCTGCTGGAACAATTGAGTGAGTCACTCCACTTAGACCACCAATAACAAACATACCAATAAACCCTAGGGAAAAGAGCATAGGGGTATTTAATTTTAATTTTCCTCCCCAAATGGTTCCTAGCCAGTTAAATATTTTGACACCAGTAGGAACAGCAATGACCATTGTCGACAAACCAAAGCCTGCCTGTGCTACAGGACTTATAGCTGATGCAAACATATGGTGGGCCCAAACACCAAAACCAATAAAAGCTATACCAAATCCTGCAAAGACTATTGCTGGATAACCAAAGAGCGGCTTTCTAGAAAAAGTTGGTAAAACTTCAGAGACAATCCCAAAAGCAGGAAGTATTAGTATATATACTTCGGGGTGTCCAAATAACCAAAATAGATGTTGCCACAAAATCGGATCTCCGCCGCCCTCTGTTAAAAAGAATGTTGTACCAAACTGTCTATCAAATGTGACATAAAAGAGCGCTATTGCAATTATTGGAAGGGAAAACGCTAATAAAAAGGAAACAGCAAATGTCATCCATGTAAATACTGGCATCCTCATTAATCGCATACCTTTTGTTCTCATATTTAATATCGTCGTAATGAAGTTAAATGCTGATACTAATGAAGCAATTCCAAGAATCTGAAGACCTATTGCCCAGTAATCCATAGCTGTTCCTGGAGAGTATTTAAACCCAGCATTAGGTTGATATCCAAACCAACCACCATTAGGAGCAGAGCCTAATCTACTGACTTCTTCAGCTAGATAACCACCTTGGGGTGCTCCTGCTGTACCAAACAAAAAAGTTGAGTACAGAAAGACTCCACCAAAAATGAAAATCCAGAAAGAAAGCGCGTTTAGTCTTGGGAAAGCTACATCTCTTGCACCAATTTGCAGAGGTAGAAGATAGTTAAAGAAGGCGGCACTAATCGGCATAATCGCCAAAAATATCATTGTTGTTCCATGCATTGTAAACATGGCGTTATATTCAGCAGCACTTAAAAAGTTATTGTCTGGTGAAGCAAGTTGAATTCTTAGCAGTAGAGCTTCTAATCCACCTACAAGTAAAAAGAAGAATGCTGCGTATCCGTACATTATACCTATTCGTTTGTGGTCAACGGTTGTTATCCAGCTCCAGATGCCTGTTTCGGAAGAAGGCCTTTTAAAAATATTTGATTGTTTTCTTGGTTCAATAATTTTTGTCATTTAAGTGTTCCCAAATAAGCAATTAGCGCATTAATTTCTTTCTCAGTTAATTCTAGATTAGGCATGAAGGTACCTGGTTTTATTTCAGCAGGATTTGCAAGCCACTTAGTAAGATTCTCTGGATTATTTTTTAGCGCAGCTCCAGCAAAAACACTTCTGTTTGCAAAGTGTGTAAGATTAGGAGCAATTCGATCACCTTGTACATCCCATACACCATCAATCACATGACACTGGGTACAACCTGCGTTTAAATACACAACTTGACCTTCGGCAGCTAATGAAGATTCTGGCAATTCTTTTTGAGCGTACGATTGTTCATTTGCAACCCATGAGGCAAAATCTTCCTCTGTCATTGAAATAACCCTTCCTCGCATTTTTGAATGGCTCAGTCCACAATATTCTCCACATTGAGCCCAAAATTCTTCAGGAGAATCTGCTTGTAGATTTAGATATGTTGTTTGACCAGGTACAAGATATCTTTTTCCATTTAATTTAGGAACCCAATAATTGTGCAAAACATCATTTGACCACATTTCAAGCCTTACAGGCCTGTCTTCTGGGATAACTAAAACATTTGCAGTAGTAATTCCAAAGTCTGGATACTTATATTCAAACCACCATTGATGTCCAATTACTTCAATTTTTAAAGCATCTTCTGGCTCCCTAGCAAGGTCAAAAATTGTTCTAACAGTAGGCACTGCAATTACTGCCAAAATTAATACTGGAATAATTGTCCAAAGAATTTCTAGAAAATTGTTTCCGTGAATTTGTTTTGGTTCAGGACTGCTTTCTCTTTCTTTAAAGTAAAAAACTGAAAAAAGAAGCGCCCCTTGTACTATCGCAAAAACACCAACTGCAATCCAAAAAGTAAGCCAAAAGAGTTCATCTATACTTCTTGCATAGGGCCCAGCTGGACTTAAGGAGTCAAGCGGAGCATCTTCTATACACGAAGACAAGAAAAGAAAGCTCAGCAAAAAAATTTTTTTATCTTTAAATAATTTCATCTCAAACAATCCTTTAGGATAGCGTTCAAACTATATATAGTGTAATCATAAGTAGTATGAGTTAATGTTATCAAATAAAATTTCTTTGGTAAAAAAATTTGTAAAACTCTCAAAACTTAGAGTTGTAGAACTTTTACTGGTCACGACAGTACCTGGTATGATTGTGTCCCTTTACTCAATGCCTCCTCTAACTCTTGTACTATCCACACTAGCTGGGGGAACCTTATTGGCTGTTAGTGCAAACGTAATGAATCAGGTGTTTGAAATTGAAAGAGACAAACTAATGCAAAGAACCTCTGACAGACCATTAGTAACTGGAGAGCTAACTAGAGCTACTGGAATAGTTTTTTCTGTACTGACTGGAATAATTGGATTTATTGTCTTATATTTACTAACAACTCCAACGGCAGCTTACATAGGACTTATTGCAAATCAGTTTTACATATTTATTTACACATTAATTCTTAAGCCCAGAACAAATCAAAATATTGTCATTGGCGGTGCAGCAGGAGCAGCACCAGTTCTAATTGGATGGACGGCAACCGGGAGCACTTTAGATATAGGTGCCTGGTTATTATTTCTATTAGTTTTTATGTGGACTCCAGCACATTTTTGGGCGCTATCAATTGAAAATAAAACAGATTATGAGCAGGCCGATTTTCCAATGCTTCCAACTCAGGAAACTTATGAAAGGTCAACAATATATATTGCTATATACTCTTGTGCAACAGTGTTGATTTCAATTGCAGCAGCACCAGTTCTTCAACTCGGAATTATCTATTTGTTAATTGCAGTATTTCTTGGGACGAATTTAATGTTTAAATCCTATAACCTTTATAAGAAAAGAATCCAACCTATTAAATATTTTGTCTTTTCAAATACATATCTAGCTGTTATATTTCTAGGAATAGTTGCAGATATAATGTGGACTTTAAGGGGAGTTGCCGTATGAATGAATTATTTTTTTCGATAACTTATCCACCCATCCCAATAACAGAAATAGGACCAGTTGCATTTTCATTACATGGAGTATTTGCAGCTTTAGGTTTTTATTTTGGATCAACTTATGCAATTAAGTTATGTGTAAAAGATGGAGAAGATGATGAACTTTTTTCAGATGCCTTTACTTGGGCAATTTTTGGGGCAATCATTGGGGCAAGATTTTTTACAATCCCGGCTCATATTGGCGATCCCGGGTATGGATTAGATGATGTATTTTCAGTTGCTGGAAGTTACTCAATAATGGGAGGGATGTCCGGCGGAATAATTGCAGCATATTTTAGAATTGTATTGATAGGCAAAGCAAACTTTCAAACCTATAGCGACTATGCAGCTCCAGGATTAATTATGGGTATAGCAATTGGAAGAATTGGTGATTTAGCAATCGTTGAACATCTAGGTAGAGCTACGGAGTTTGTTCTTGGATATGAAATTAAACCAGGATATGATGTAGCACCTCAACACAATGCACTTGAGTGTATTGCACCAGAGATTACTTGTGGGACTTATCATCATGTCGCTATGTATGACCTTATTCTTGCAACCCTCTTCTTTTTCGTATTTAAATACTTACAAAATAATCTAAATTATGGAAGTGGTTCCTGGATAGGCTTATGGGCTATTTGGTATGGAATTCAAAGAATGATTTTGGACACATTGAGATTTGGAATGGGAGACGCGACTATAGGTATTTTTACATGGAATCAAATTGGTGGAGCAACACTTGCTAGCATCGGTTTACTAGTCTTCCTTAGATTTAAAAATATTAAAACAAGCTGAAGATAAATAAAGAATATGCGCCAAGCATTGAAAAACCTATAAGCGGACTTCTTTTAATCCTACTCCTTGAGATGATTATTACTACTAAAGATACAAAATACATCAGGAACATTTGAACTAATACGTCTAACTCAATATTCCCTGGTTGGATAACAATAGATGCACCTCCAACTAAACCTATATTGAATAAATTTGAGCCAAAAATATTACCAAATATTAAGTCTGGTTTTTTTAACCTTGCAGCTGCAATTGTTCCAGCTATTTCTGGAAGACTTGTTCCAAGAGCAATCACAGTTACTCCAATAATTAACGATGAGATTCCAAATAATTCAGCAAGATCTGTTGCATTATTCACAACTAAAGAGCTACCAAATATTGTTGCACCCAATGACAGTACAGCTTTTGGCCAGACATTAGTAATAGTCTCTTCTAAATATTCCTCATCTTCAATAGCTTCTTCGTTTACCAATCTATATGTAATAGCTGTAACAAGTATGAGTAATGTAACTCCTAAGATAAATGGAAATTCCTTAATTAAAACATAGCTCGAGACAAAGACTGTCGTTACAACCATCATCCATAGTGGGGAAGTCGGATTTAATTTTATTTTTTTATCATACGTAGCATCAATAAATAAATATAACACTGCAACCACAAGCAGTGAGTTTGCAATATTTGAACCAATTATGTTCCCAATTCCTAAAGATAAATCCCCATTAAGTGCAGCACCTGTGCTTGCAAACAACTCAGGAGCAGAAGTTCCAAATCCAATAAAAGTAGCTCCAATTATTGATGCAGGAATTTTAAGTTTTAGTGCAATCTGTACTGCAGACTTCACCATAAGATCTGCACCCTTAACTAAAAGTATAAATCCAGCTGCAAGGCCCAAGAGAATAATTAAAATGTCCATTTAATTTTAATTTTTTGAATCTCTCCAGGCTATCCACTCTTTGACATCTGAAAGGTCATAACCTGGACCATTTACTGCAAGAGTGACTTCTGTTGCGCCAGCCTCGATAAGTTCATCTGCTAAATCGATTCTTTTGATATCGATCCCAATAGATCTTTTAATTTCTCTAGGATCTCTTCCGATTTCTTTACACCAATTATCTAAAACGTTATTTTTATGAGCTACAGTTTCGATACCAGACCTTTCTTCAGTTTTTGTAGCAAAACCATGCCAAATGTCTGCATATTGAGCAGTAATCCTTAAGGTAACCTTTTCACCACCGCCACCGATTAAAATTGGAATCTTTCTTATTGGCTGAGGATTGAGTTCCTTCATTCTCTTTACAATTCTTTCAAGAGATTTTTCAAGTGCATGCAATCTTGAAATTGCAGTACCAAATTCATAACCATATTCATCATAATCTTGCTCAAACCAACCAGAACCAATTCCCAGAATTGCTCTGCCGTTAGAAATGTGATCCACTGTTCTTGCCATATCTGCTAAAAGTTCAGGATTTCTGTAAGAGTTACAAGTAACAAGAGGACCAATGTCTACTCGATTGGTTACCTCTCCCCAGCTGGAAAGCATTGTCCAACATTCAAAGTGTTTACCTTCTCTTCTTTCCCCTTCATCCCATTGAGTTCCATCCTCTTTATAAAGTGGATAAAAATGATCCCAGTTATAGATAGCATCTGCCCCAATTTTTTCAGCTTCAATTGCAGCTTGTCTAATTTGGTCGTACTCAGCATGCTGAGGTTGTAAAAAAACTGCTATTCTAGGTTTCATTTTTAACTCCTGTTCCTATGTTAATTGTTTAGGGTTTTGTCATCTAACGAATTATTGATATGTTTTGCTAATTCTATATTAGCCTCAAGCTTCTCTAATTTTTGAGCCATTATTTTTTCTGCTGATGGCAAAGGATTTTCTAAAATAAAAGACTTGATATCGTTTCCTAATTCCTGATCATATATTGAGTCAAGTCCAGACAGAATTCTTGATGCTGTCCACTCAGGCATGACAGCTAATAAATCTGCATAATTATTTTTTATTTCTTTCCATGACTCTCTTCCATTTACTTTGTTGGCAATCATTGATGCTAAAATATAGGGACAATCTGCACCCCTAATTGTTCCATCTAACATTGAGCTAATAATAACTTTTCCAGCATTGGGATCTCTGACCGCTCCAAGAACTGCTCTGTACCTACCTTCTATTTGGGGAGATCCTGCATTCAAGAATTTTTCAAGGAACTTCTCTATTTTTATTTCTGGGTCTAAAGCCGAAATATACAAAGCTGTATTGTACAAACTACCATCTTGGATTGTCTCAATGGTGCCATCTTTAAACCTATCACTATAAAAACTGATAAATTCATCATCATTTTCAATTGCAGCAATCAACTTGTTTACAATTGCACGAAGTTCTTTAACCTCCATGGAGTCTGAATCTTTAGTGTCACGACCAAGGTCCTCTTTTATTTCTCGTACAAGGTTATTGAAATAATTTACAAAAGAATCATATTTTTCAATTGGTAACATTTTTGACATTGATGATATTATTCCAGAAATATAAGACCAGATATTAGGATCACTCTCAGATTGATATAGCGGTAAAAATTCTAAAAATTCATTTATTGAGAACTTGCCAATTGTTACAGACTTCCAGGTATCCTCTAAAAGTCTATATTTCTCTAGAGAGTTTAGAGCATAAAAGTTTTCTTTAATTTTTAAAAATATCTCTGGTTCATACACAACATGATAGAAAGCCCACCCACCGTTATTGATAAAGGGAACCTCTCCAGAAGAAGTTAGTTCCAAGGTTTTTGAATTTTGAACAACTGTATCAACTTTTCCAGTGTCTAAAAAGCGGATATTGACAGGAATTTCCCAGAGGGAGTCGTCAGTAGTACCATCAATAAGAAATTTTGATTGAGTAAGAGAGAAACCTTCTCCAACCTTTTTTACCTCAATAATCGGAAAACCGGGTTGCTTAATCCATGTTGGAAGCATTTTATTTAAAGGTATTTTACTTTCCTCAGTAAGAGAATTCCATAAATCAGAGGAATGTGTATTTTTGAATTTGTATCTATTTAAGTACTTCTGAACACCTATTCGGAACACTTCTTCTCCAACAAACATTTCAAACATTTTCAATACTGTTGACCCTTTTTCATAAGTTAAAACATCAAACATTTCTTCTGCCTGTTCAGGAGTTTCTACTTCAAACTCAACTGGTCGGGAGTTCTTGAGTGAGTCAACACCAAACCCAGCACTTCGCGATAGGTTCATTTCGCTCCACTGTTCGAATTCAGGATAAGTTCCATTTGCTGCAATTGCTTCCATCAGACTTGCAAAAGCTTCATTTAACCATATGCCATCCCACCACTTCATTGTTACAAGGTCTCCAAACCACATATGTGCAAGTTCATGTGCAATTACACTTACAGATCTAGAAAGCTCTTGTCTAGTGGCTTTAGCCTCATCTATAAGTAGAAGACTTTCACGAAAAGTAACAGCTCCGACATTCTCCATTGCCCCCATTGCAAAATCAGGTATAGCAATAAGATCAAGTTTTGAGCCTGGATATGGAATTTGATAATAATTTTCAAAAAATTCTAAAATTTTCATTCCAGCTTTTCCTGCAAAGTTAGTTTGGTGTGAGAACCCGGGTCTATGGATAATTCTTATTTGTGTTGTGCCAACACTTCCGATCTCAGTTACCTCAAGTTCCCCAATTACGAAAGCTACTAAATAAGTTGACATTATCATTGAATCAACAAATTTGGTTTCAACTTTACCATTGGATAGTTCATTCTCTTCAAGAACTTTTTCATTAGAAATTCTGAGGTATTTTTTATCTGAAATTAAAGTCATTGAGAATACTGCTTTATATTCTGGTTCATCCCAACATGGAAAAGCATTTCTGGCAGAAGTTGGTTCAAACTGAGTTGTAGCAAGCCATTTTTCATTATCATTTAAATCTAAAAATTGACTCTTATAAAATCCTTTCAAATCATTAGTAATTAATGAATTGAATTTTAATTTCAAGGAGTAGTTTCCTAATGTAAGTTTACTTTCTGTGCTAAACGATATCCTCTCTAATTCTTTTAAGTATTTAAAATCTAAATCAATTTGAGACCCATCTGAATCAAGTAGGTAAGCCTCTGTTATTTCAATGTCAATTCCATTAACTTCGAACGAATCAGTATCTTTTATAATTTCTAAATCTACAGTTTGCGAACCTGTGTATTTAAAATTAGGTAAATCAACGTCCAGTTTTATTTCGTAACGTAAAGGCCTAGCAAATTTTGGCAGTATTGCCTTATTCATCTTCTCTCCAATCAATGTGTATGTATTCGTCTGAATTCAATAGTTGTACAGTGTGGCTCCCAAAAAAGTCTCTTTGCGCTTGGATTAAATTTGAAGGATTATCATCTGCACTTAAATTAAGGTACCAACTCAAACTTGTAGAAAAAACTGGTAATGAAATATTTTTTAATATTGAGGAACTTACAATTTCTTTTATATTTTTAAGATTTTTTTTCAGCAAATCATGTAACTGACTCGAATGTAATAACTTATCGGATGAATTATTTATTTCTATAAATTCATCAAGCATCTCAGACCTAATAATGCATCCACCGCTCCAGTTATTAAAAATATCTTCAAAATTAAAGGAAAATTTGTTAACTTCGTTGTACCTCTCAATTATCGTAAGACCTTGAATCATAGATGCAACTCTTCCAAAATAGAGAGATTTAGCAAGGGCGGTTTGAAGACTCAATTTTTCTGAATCATCCAAATTATCTTTATTATCTTGAATTCGTGATGTAGAACTTGTTTTCCAAAAATAATCTGTATTACTTTGAACCCGTGCGTCATATGCTGAATATATTGATGGAGCTGATACTCCAAGTTCAAATGAAGTTTCTATCGTTAGTCTTCCAGTCCCCTTGTTATTTGCCAAAGATTTTATTAAATCAACAGTAAAGTATTCTCCGTCTTTTTTTCTTAGTATTTCAGAGGTGATTTCAATTAAGTATGAAGATTGATTTATTTTTTTCAGAGAACTAAAAAAATCTGCTATTTGAAGGTTGTTAAATCCAGTTCTTTTTAATAAATGATAACTTTCAGCAATCAGCTGCATTTCTGCATATTCAATACCGTTATGAACCATTTTTATAAAGTGACCAGAACCAGAGCCTTCATAAAAACCTACACAGTCGTGTGGTGCTTTTGCTGAAATAGAAGATAATAATTCAATCAAATCTCCATCTAGATTGTTATTTGAGCCCACCATTATAGCTGGGCCATATCTTGCCCCCTCTTCTCCACCGGAAACACCCATGCCAATGAATTTTATATTCTTTTTAGACAAGTTTTCCCCATGATGAATACTTTCTTGATAAAAAGAGTTACCGCCATCAATAACTACATCATTTTCATCTAACAAATTCGAGAGCTGATTTATTAATTTGCTAGTAGGTTCTCCTGATGGAATCATTAATAGAAGATTTCTTGGACGATCCATATTCTCAACAAGCTCTTCAAGGGTTGTGTATCCTGAGAAATTTCCATCGAATTCTTTTTGTACAGCTTCTAATTTTTTGGAAGAATTATTGAAAGCTTTTATATTTGTACCCTTTTCTGCAATATTTAGGCCAATGTTTTTCCCCATTACACCAAGTCCAATTAATCCAATTTCACCCAACATTATTTTGGATCTTTCATTATTTTTAAATCTTTTAACTTACTTACTAATTTGCTTCTCATTTTTATTTCAATTAATAATAAATCAGAACTATTTTTTACTTCTAAAATTTCACCAAATCTATTTACGTGTTCCAAATTTTTTGGCTCAACCAAGAATGAGTCTTTTATAGTTTCTCCATATATTTCTTTTGAAATTGTTTCGACAAGCTCATCAATACCAGTTTGTTTTAACGATGAAATAAATAAAGCTTGAGGATATCTTTCTGCTAGGTCGTTTAAAGAAGCTCTGTCGATTTTATCAACTTTATTAAATACCATAATTTCATTAGCACTAACTTCAATTTGTTTTAGGATCTCTCTTACCGTAGCAATATGCATCTCAGGAATAGCTGTTGCTGCATCAACTACATGTATTAATAGATCTGCACTCGTAGCAACTAATAAAGTTGATTTAAAAGACTCAATGAGTGTTGTTGGTAAATTTTGAATAAAGCCAACTGTGTCTGATAAGATCAAAGGCTCTTGGACATCTTTTACGGGAAGCTCTCTTTGTAAAGAGTCAACTGTCGCAAAAAGTTCATCTGCAGCATATGCATCTGAATTAGTCAAAGATTTCAACAAGGTAGATTTTCCAGCATTCGTATACCCAACAATTGATACCAAAGGAGTGTTCTTCTTCTCTCTGGAACTCGCCTGAAGTAGTCGCTGCCTCTCAATTTTCTTAAGCTCTTTTCGTAATTTATTTATGCGGTTATCAATTAACCTACTGTCAGTTTCTAACTTAGCTTCACCAGGTCCTCGTGTTCCAATTCCACCACCTTGTTGGTTTAAAGTTTTCCCCAAACCTGCAAGTCTAGGTTTAAGATATACAGACATGGCTAACTCAACTTGTAGATTGGCCTCTTTCGACTGTGCATGTAATGCGAAAATATCAAGAATTAAACCAGTTCGGTCAACTACATCGCACTGAAAAATTTCTCTAAGTTCTTTTTGCTGATTTGGATTGAGTTCACAATCAAAAATAACTACATCAATATCATTCGCCTTTGATAAAACCTCAAGGTCATTGATAGAACCTTTTCCAATGAAAGTTTTTGGATCAATTCGGTCAACTCTTTTTGTTTGAACAATTGTTGGATTTGAACCTGCTGTTTTTACAAGACTTGTTAGCTCTTTTAAAGATTCTTCACGATCAGCTCTTGTTTGATTTTTTAGAATAATTCCAACAAGCAAAGCTTTTTGAACCGTTACAAATATATCTTTGTCAGATACTGTTAGCAACCGTCTATCAGTTTGATTTGGATTATTATTTCTTTGATTCAATTATTTAAGAGTATCGAAAATTTTGTAATATAAAAGGCATATTTTCTGATTGTTGGCGGAGGTGGACGGGAATCGAACCCGCCAAAGACTTTTACACCTTTCACCAGTTTTGAAGACCGGGGAGCCCACCAGGCGCTCATTCACCTCCATTATTAAGACTAATTGTATAAAAAATTTTAGATTGAATACAATTATGTAATATGGAAAACTTTTCATCATTATTTTTAAGACTTAAAAAAGAAAGAGGATTGTCTAACAAGCAAATAGCCTCTTTCACTGGTGCAGAATTAAAAGAAGTAAAAAAATGGGACGCTGGTACAAGTTTTCCAACAGACAAAAAAGTAATTATTGCACTCGAGGGTTTATTAGGAAAAGAGGTAATGGATACACTTGAAGACTTATCTAGTTATAACCAAGTAACAACTAACTCAAACGATGTAGAGGATTCACTATTTAAAATTGATAAAGATAAAAAGGTAGATTTAAAGTCAGGCATCTTTAATCGATTTAAGTCAGAAAAACAGGAGACTAAAGAGATTCCTCAACCCGAACTATTCAGGTATGAAAATATCGAAGATTCACAAAATCTTGAAGAACTCGAAGCTAACACACAAAAAGAAATCTTTGAAACTGCCTTGGATGAAAGACCCTACATTGAAGATTCAAAACAATTAGGTTTTTATCTGACAAGGAATGTCAAAACCTTTTTGGGGTTAATTTTTATTACTGTGTTAATCACTCGCGGATTTAGGTTATTCCTGGACTCTATCAAAATGATAATAGATAACTTATTGTGACACTATATAAACTGAGTGGAGCAGGATTAGGACTCTCAGTCTTGTCGATAATAGCTGGAGCAATAGTTAGAGCTACTGGTTCCGGAGATGGGTGTGGATCTTCTTGGCCAAGTTGTAATGGGCGAATCATACCTTCTCTTAATTCAGCTGCAGAGCAAATTGAGTTTTCCCATCGTGCCATCAGTGGATTGTTGCTAATCATCACACTTGCTATTTTTCTAAAATCCTTTAGTCCGTCAGTAAATGGGGTTCAAAAAAAAGTTATTAATTACCTCACTTTTTTTGTAATATTTGAAGCCCTGATAGGAGCTGTAATAGTGTTATATGAGTGGGTTGGATTAAATAGCTCCATACCTAGGGTTATTGCTGTACCCCTTCATCTGGTAAATACTTTTGGATTGCTTGCTATGTATACTGTAATTTTTAAACTATCAAAAAATTCTGAGAAACGGATTATAAACTTAATTGATAGAAATTTTAAAATAGTCACATTTTTATTTATTCTAGCTGGAGCGACAGGGTCAATAGCTGCACTTGCAGATGTATTGTTCCCCAGCGAGTCATTTGTTAGTGGTCTAGTAGATGACTTTGATACTACTTCAGCTCTACTAACAAGACTAAGGGTTCTACATCCGCTAGCTTCAACAGTTTTATCTATTTTACTTTTTCTTGAATCAAACAGGCTTCAAAATTTTTTCAATATAAAAACTTTTGAAATAAAATCCTTAGTTATTTTGGGCGTAGCATTAGGTACATTGAATGTACTTATGAATATAAATATTTTTTTAAGTGTAATACATCTATTGATAGCAGATCTACTTTGGATTACATATATATACAAAAGTTTGGAAAAAAGTTATCAATTTGAAATAAGAACAAATAATTCCACTATCGATTAGGTTTATATCAAAAATATGTTTATCCTTACATTTCTGTAACTAGAAATGATAATTAAAGGTCAAATTACTAATGGTAACTAAAACAATACCGGCAAAGCCAAAAACTTCTAAATTGGAAGAGCAAATTGCTGTAGATGAAGAAAGCTTAACACCCGAACAAGAAGCAGCCGCAAAAGAGAAGGCCAAATCTCTCGTTAAAAAGCTTGCAGATGACAGAGGAAAGTTAACAACAGACTTAGTTAGTCAATACTTGACAGCAATTGGTAATTTCGATCTTTTGACTGCAGAACAAGAAGTTGAGCTTGCACAAAAAATTGAATCTGGTGAAAAAGCCTCAATCAAACTTGAGAAAAAACAATTTAAAGATAAAAAAGGTGAAATCAGGCTTAAAAGAGATAGAAAAAAAGGCGCTGAAGCAAAAGACGCTTTTTTAACAGCAAACCTTCGACTTGTAGTTGCTAATGCTAGAAGATATGCGAATACCTCTGGAATAGATTTTCTTGACCTCATTCAAGAAGGAAATCTAGGCTTAATTAGGGCTGTAGAAAAATTTGACTGGAGAAAAGGTTTTAAGTTTTCAACATACGCCACCTGGTGGATTAGACAAGCAATCACAAGAGCTATTGCAGACAAATCAAGAACTGTCAGAATCCCAGTTCATCTGCATGATACCATGGCGGCTGTAAGGGCAGCGCAAGCACAATTAAAGGCTGAGTTAGGTAGAGATCCTAAACCACAAGAAATTGCTAAAGAAGCAGGTGTTGGTGTGGACAAGGTAGAACTTGCTTTGAGTGTAGCTGATACTGTATCGCTTGAACAACCAGTTGGAGAGGATGGAGCTCAATTAGGAGATTTTATTCAAGACGAGGATGCTAGCGACCCATCGTTAATTGTTCAGGACCTAGATGTTGCTGAGAGCTTAAGGGAAAGTATTAGTAGGCTACCGGAAAGAGAAGGAAGAATTTTAGCATTGAGGTATGGATTTTACGATGGTGTTCCTAGAACCCTGGAAGAAATTGGCGAAGAATTTGATTTAACCCGAGAAAGAATTAGACAGTTAGAAAAGCTAGCACTTTGTCGTCTTAGACATCCTTCATTTGGAATCAGAGAGCAAGACTTAGTTTAAATCGTATAAAGAGTTTCTAACTTTCTCTAACAATTGTTAATCTATAAACATGTTTGATTTACTCAATATTGCTATTGATTCAGCAATCAGTTCTGGTGCGAAATATTCAGATGCAAGAATACTTGTTTCTAAATCTAGAAATATTGCCGCTAAAAATGGTGAGGTAGAGAATTTTAATGAGTCTGAAAAAATCGGCCTAGGTATAAGAGCTTTAGTGGGATCCTCATGGGGTTTTTATTCAACCTATGATTTATCAAGAGAATCCTTAATCTCATCTGGGAAAAAAGCATTTGAAATAGCTAAAGCCTCTGCAGTTGTCTCAGGCAAAGAAACACCTTTTGCAGATGTTCCTGTAGTTCAAGATGAATACACAACCCCTCATGAGGAAAATCCATTCAAGGTATCATCAACAGAACAGATAGACTTATTAGTAAATTCAACAGAACAAATGAAAAAATTAGGGACCTCAAGATCCTCAGGACGTCTTGACTTCTGGGATACTGAAAAATGGTTTTGTTCCAGTCAAGGTCATGAAATTTTTCAAAATATAATTGAGTCCGGGGGAGGTATATCCTCTTTATCAGTTGGAGATGGTGAAACACAAATAAGATCTTACCCCCAATCTTTTGGTGAGTATAGAACTGGTGGATGGGAAGTAATAAAATCATTTGAGTTTGGGAAACACACACAGAGATTAGCTGAAGAATCACAGCGTCTATTAGTTGCACCTCAGTGCCCCGAAGGAGTAATGGATCTTATTTTAGAGGGTAGTCAACTAGCTCTGCAAATTCACGAATCAGTAGGACATGCAATTGAGTTGGATAGAATTCTTGGTTGGGAGGCAGCATATGCGGGTACATCTCACTTAGAGCTAGATAAATTGAACAAACACAGGTACGGGTCTGAGCTGATGAATATAGTTGCTGACGCAACTCTTCCCGGGGCTTTAGCAACATTTAAGTATGACGATGAAGGAACTCCAGCACAACGTGTTGAAATTGTTAAAGAAGGAATTTGGACAGGAGTTTTATCAGGACGAGATAGTGCAGCTATTGCTGGAGTAAAGCCAGGAGGGATGGTCAGAGCAGATGGGTTTTCAAGACTGCCAATGGTGAGAATGACAAATGTAGGATTGCTACCAGGTGAATCTTCTCTAGAGGAAATTATTGAATCTACTGACAATGGCATTTATATGGAGACAAACAGATCATGGTCAATCGATGATTTGAGATTGAATTTTCAATTTGGGTGCGAGGCTGGTTGGGTAGTTAAAAATGGAAAAATAATTGATATGGTAAAAAACCCAACCTATACAGGGATAACACCTGAATTTTGGGGAAATATGGATATGCTTGCGAATGAAAACGAGTGGGTATTTTGGGGAACTCCAAATTGTGGAAAAGGTCAACCAAGTCAAATTGGTCATACAGGACACCCCGCTTCACCTGCCAGATTTAAAAATACAAGAATTGGAGTCAGAGGTTGAATATTTGGAAAGAGGTGCTCGGTGATTTACAAAAACAAATTCCAAATAGTGTTGAATGCGAACTAAAGATGATGCATTCTAAAAGTGCACTCACTAGGTTTGCAAATTCACATATCCATCAGAATGTCGACGAGGAGTCGGCAGATGTTTTTTTGACAATACATAAAGATGGTAAAACCATCTCTAGGTCAAAAAATATTACAGGAATAAAGAGTTCAAAAGAATTTGTAAAAGAAGCTCTTGATTCATTAGATGAAAGCCCCAAAGACACAACCTGGGCAGGACTTACAAGCAAGTCTGAATCATATGAAGGCTTTCAAGAATTGCATGAAGCAAACCCAGAGGAAAGGGCAAATTTAGTAAGAGATTTTGTTAAAGAAGGCGAAGATATGAATGCTGCTGGATACTGCTCAACATATTTGAATAATTTTTTTATTTGGAATACAAATGGACTTAATTCATCTGATACATCTTCGAGTGCATTTATTGATGGAATATTTAGAACGGATACTTCGGCTGGATCATCCCACAGGGGAGCTGTAAATATAAATAATCTAGATGCCTCACAAACAGGAAAAGAAGCAGCGAAGCTAGCTGTTGATAGCCAAAATCCAATAGACATTGATCCAGGAAAGTATGAAGTAATCCTTGGTCATGAGGCTGTAAGTACAATCTTGGTATTCTTATCTGTTTATGGGCTTAATGCAAAAAGTAAGATTGATGGAATGAGTCCAATATTGCTAAATGAAAATCAGTTTGATGAAAAGATTAATCTAATCGACACACCAGAAGATAGTGAGTCTATTGGGTTTAAAATTGATGCGTCTGGTGCCAAGAAATATAATTTAGAAATTATTAAAAATGGTGTGCCGAGTACCTATTTTCACACTAGAAGGACATCTAAAGAGTTGAACATGGAAAATACACACCATGAATTTTTTGGAGTTGATGACTATTTCGGGGGGATAGGTACAAACTTGAACCTTGATAAAGGTAATGTAAGTCACAGCGACATGATTTCTAGTGTTAAAAAAGGAATTTATATTAACGAATTTTGGTACTGCAGAGTACTAGATCCTATAACACAGGTTGTGACAGGCTTAAATCGAAATGGGTCATTTTTGATTGAAAATGGAAAAATTACAAAACCAATTGGTCGACTTAGATTTACTCAAAGCTTTATAAAATCTTTAAGTCCGGGAAATGTAATTTCTGTTGGAGATAAATCTAGATATGCTGACTCAGAATTTGGAGAAGGGATGTTAAAAGTTCCTAAATTACATCTAAAAGAATTTAATTTTACTGGCGGTGTTTCTGGTTAATTTTGAGTATTTTGAGGGTAATAAACCCTTAATAATACCGCACAGAGGCGGATCTAACATTGTGCCTGAAAATACAAAACATGGACTTGAATTCATATCAGAAGAAGGCTTTACACATTTTGAAACAGATTTAAGAATGTCTAAAGATGGAGAAATATTCCTACATCATGACGACTCCTTTGATCGAACAACTGACGTCAAGGGTAAAGTAAGAGATTTCAATTGGAATGATATCTCAAAAATAAATGCAGGATTCCAGTTTTATAAACAAAAGGGTTTTCATAATATGCAAACAAATTTTATACGTTTAGCTGATGCTCTTGAGTTCAATAAAGATTTGAAGTTTAATTTAGATTTGAAACAATCTGGCATGGCTACGCATGTTGCTGAAATTATATTTTCATTAAAAGCAGAAAAGAGAGTATTAGTATCTTCTTTCAGCCCAAAACGACTTGATGAATTTTTGAATGTAACAAAAGGAAAAATTTTATCATCTGGAACCTTTAGGGAAAACGCTATTGGAAAGTTTTTACCAAACAAAGTTAGGAATCTTAAAGTTCAAGCTTTACAATCTCCATACACCTGGAGGGGCCTTCAGATTCATTCCAAAAAATTATGGGAATTTTGCAAGTTAAATAACCTCCAACTTCATATATGGACTGTCAATACACTAGAAAAATTTCAACACTGCCTTGATATCGGCTGTGATGGAGTGATAACGGACGAGCCAATAATGCTTAGAAATTACCTTAATTCGAAAAGTTAAATTGTATTATTCTCAATAAATTTCTTTGCTTCTGAAAATATGTGTTTTTTTCTCACTGGGTCAAGCCTGTCTAATGAGCGAGTCAAAAGTGACAATCTTGGATTAGATTGGTAAAAGTCTCTATTTTTTTCTGTGAAGCTCCAGTAAAGCCCATCTAGTGTGTCACACCAATCACCTCTTTTATAATCACTCATCTTGAGAATATAGTTTGAACCACATGTATAAGGCTTTGTTGACATTAGCCCTCCGTCAGCATAAGTTGCCATGCCAAACACATTTGGTACCATAACCCATTCTGAGGAGTCAATATACATTTCCATGAACCATTTGTAAATTTCTCTAGGATTCACACCACAAAGATTCATGATATTGCTTATAACCATAAGTCTTGGGATATGGTGTATGTACCCATCTTCAAGTGTGGTTTTGATGCAATCATCAAGTGGGACAATTCCTGTTGTTCCGTCATACCACGATGAGGCCAGCTTTTTCTTATTACCCCAATAGTTACTGTTTAACTGATTAAGACCTTCCTCTTGGTAGATACCCCTCACAAATTCTCTCCACCCAATAATCTGACGAATAAAACCCTCAAGTGAATTTAGAGGAATTGAGTTTTTATCTGCATACTGAACAGCTTTATCGATGACTTCTGTTGGTGTAATTAAACCAATATTAAGAAATGGACTAATACAGCTATGGAATAAAAAATTTTGCTCTTGTTGCATCGCATCTTCATATCTTCCAAAATTCTCAAATCTACTTTTTAAAAACTCATCAAGCTGTTTCAATGCGCCTTTTCGAGTTACAGGGAACCATATTTTTTCTAAACTGCCTGGATGATCGTTAAACTTAGTAGATATTATTTGCTTAACACTTTTATGGTGGCTTGACACCTCAGGTTGGAGTAGCTCAGGGATAATTGTATTTTTAGGAATTTTTTTTCTATTTTCCTCATCAAATGACCATTTTCCTCCTACGGGCTTATTTTCTTTATCCACCAATAGTCCAAGTTCTTTTCTAGCTTTTTGATAAAAAGATGCCATCCTATATACTTTTTTCCCTTTAGCCATAGCTTTAAAGCTATCTCTATCGAATATGAACATAGGAGTTTTGTATATTTCAATATCTATATCTGCTTTTGATATAGTGTCAAGAAATACTTTTTCAAAAGACTTATCTTCAATTTCAAATATATTTATTTTTTTAATATTTTTTGAAGCAAGGAATTTAAGTAAAAAAGATATATAATCATCTGAGTCATCTCGTTGATCAAGTTTGTAATAGTTGGTTTTTATTGATTTTTTAATAAGTTCATTGTTATATTCCCGCATTGCAGCTAAAAATAAGTAAATTTTGGATTTATGGTATTTGAAAGTAGTACACAATCCTTGATCTTCAGCCATAAATACTTCATGACATCCATTTTGAATCAAATAATCTGGTTCAAATAGCTGATTTCCTAGTATTACAAAAAAATTACTCTGCATCTATCTATAACTTAGTTAACATTAAAAATAATAAGAAAGTACATTTTAATGTAAACATAGGGGGGACAATGAACTTAGAATTACTTAATCGTGGATTTATTCCTGAAGAAATTTGCTTAAACCTTCCTGACACATTCTCAGACGTCGAGCAGCTAGCATTAGAGCTGCCTAAAGTCTTAGCTAATGAACAAATCGAAAGCAGAGTTTTACGACTTGAGGTTGAAAAAAATGTCGATGATTTAACAGTACCTCAACTAGAGAGGGCAATGCTGGTCTATTCGTACATCGGCCATGCTTTTATGTGGGGAAAAAAGAATGATTTAAATGTAATACCACCTCAGATTGCTAAAACATGGCATAAAATTTCAACAAAATTAGAGAGACCACCCATTCTTTCTTATGCATCCTATGCACTGAACAATTGGAAAATGCTTGACTCTTCCCAACCGTTCGATCTAGAAAATATAGTTATAGTACAGAATTTCTTAGGTGGTGTTGATGAAGATTGGTTCATCATGATTCATGTAGCGATAGAATACGAGGCGAAAGAAATATTATCAGCACTAAAAAAATATTTTTTTGACTCTGGTGTGGCTACAGATCTCGAGGACGCCTTGCAAAGTATAAAAAAAATTAACCATACTATGAATCGAATGCCTGAAAAGTGTGACCCTTTCATTTACTACAACCGCGTAAGACCATATATCTTCGGATGGAAGAACAACCCAACAACACCTGAGGGAGTTATTTACGAAGGAGTTGATGAATATGATGGGAAGCCGCAGATATTTAGAGGGGAAACAGGAGCTCAAAGTTCAATTGTCCCAATGTTAGATGCTTTATTAGGGGTGACTCACTCTGATGATCCATTAAAAGAATATCTTGATGAAATGAGGCTATACATGCCCAAAGAACATAGAGATTTATTAAATGAATTAGATTCTTGGTCACAAACTGAGAGAAGTGCAACACTTGATTCAATAAGCAACGAAGATAAAAATCTAATAGACGAAATTATTAAAGAGGTTCATATATTTAGAAGTAAGCATTTGGAGTATGCGAGAATTTACATTTATGAACAGTCACTAACTAATGATTCAAATTCAAATATTGTTGGAACTGGTGGCACACCGTTCATGAAATATCTTGATAAACACCTTCAGGAGACAGTCCCTACGAATGATTAAAAAACTCGGCATCCCAAAAGAAGTTAAAAAAGATGAGGGAAGAGTTAGTTTAATTCCTGAACATATAACTCAATTTACTGGTTTGGCTGATATTTTTGTAGAAACAAATGCTGGGCTAGGTTCAGGTTTCACCGACGAAGATTACCAATCTGCGGGTGCAAAAATTGTACCCACAGCACAGGAGCTATATGATATTTCAGAAATTATTTGTAAGGTAAAAGAACCTCAGGAACAAGAATACGAACTCCTCACGTCCTCACATGTAATATTTGGTTATCTTCATTTAGCTTCAAATCTTTCACTAACAAAAATGTTATTAGAAAAAAAGCTGACAGCTATTGCGACTGAAATGATAATGGACGAAAATGAGTATCCATTGTTAATACCAATGTCAAAAATCGCTGGCAACCTAGCTATCCAAAAAGGTATGCAATTTTTAGAGTATTCATCTGAAGGTAAGGGCCTGCTTTTGTCTTCAATTTCAGATGAAAGGAATTCAAAAGTTACAGTTATTGGTTGTGGAGAAGTTGGTAGAAGTTCTATTCACAAGTCTGTTCAAATTGGTGCATCAGTAACAGCAATTGATGTAAACGAAAATATTTTGAATGAATTAAAAAATAAATATGGGGAAGATATCTCCACCCATATAAGTGGAAGTGATGATGCCATCGCTGCAATTAGAACTGCAGATTTAGTAGTTGGTGCAGTCTTATTACCAGGCAGGAAGCCACCTATCGTAATTACGCAAGAGGACATCAACCAAATGGAAAAAGGATCTGTAATTATTGACGTAGCTATTGATCAGGGTGGTTGTGTTGAAGGAGTAACTGCAAATACACATAGTGAACCATTTGAAATCAGAAATGGTGTAATAGTATCTGCTATTGCAAATCTCCCAGGTGCAGTACCTAAAACTTCATCCATTGAGTTATCTACAAATATGCAAAAATTTGTAGACTATCTCTTAATTGAAAATTGGTTTGAGGAATACAATAAAAATCAAAATCTCAAACCGTCTTTACAGATACATAATGGTCTTTTACTTTCAGAAGAGGTTGCAGAAAGCCTAAGTTTATCTTTGTCTAAACTAGTTTAGGCTTCCACTGTTTTCTTGATTGACTGAAGCTTTCTATTTGATCTACATATCCAAAAGTGATATCAATTTTGTCTAAACCTTCAATGATTCTTTTTTGAGAAAAATCATCTAAACTGAATGAAAAGCTAATTTCATCACAGACAACTTTCTTCTCTTCAATTGAAATTTGGATTGTTGTATTTGGATCTGCATAGATTTTATTGAACAAAGCTTCCACATTGTCTTGACTAGTCTCAACCGGTACAAGACCTATATTAATTGAATTTAATCTAAAAATATCTGCAAATTTAGTTGAGATAATTGCATCGAAGCCCCAGTCTTGAAGACCCCAGGGCGCATGTTCTCGGGATGAACCTGTCCCAAAATTATCTCCAGCTACTAAAACCTTTGCACCCTTATAGCTTTCATTATTTAATGGAAAGTCAGGATCTTTCTTCCAGTCATAAAATAAATACTCTCCATAACCAGATCGCTCCACTCGTTTTAGGAACTGTTTTGGCATAATTTGATCTGTATCCACATTAGACATATTTAATGGGAGCATGGTTGAATTTATTGTTTTTAGTTTTTTCATTTTATATATCTCTTATATCCACAAATTTTCCATGCAATGCAGCAGCTGCAGCCATTTTTGGACTTACTAAATGGGTACGACCTCCTACACCTTGCCTACCTTCATAGTTTCTATTTGATGTAGAGGCACACCTTTCTCCGGGACTTAGAATGTCAGGGTTCATTCCAAGACACATAGAGCAACCAGCTTCCCTCCAATCAAACCCAGCTTCAGTAAATATCCTATCTAGGCCTTCCTCCTCTGCTTGTTTTTTAACAAGTGTTGAACCGGGAACAATCATTGCATCGATTGTTTGAGCAACTTTTTTCCCTTCTACAATTTCTGCTGCTTCTCTCAAGTCTTCAATACGTCCATTTGTACAACTACCTATAAAAACTCTATCTAATTTAATTTCACTAATTTTTTCTCCAGGTTTTAAGTCCATATATTCCAAGGCCCTTGTTGCAGCCTCTTTTTCAGACTCTTTTTCAAAATCATCTGGATGGGGAATAGTGTCGTTTACAAAAATTACCTGTGAGGGATTTGTCCCCCAAGATATTGATGGCTCTATTTCGGCAGCGTTTATGGTTACTACTTTGTCAAAAGTTGTACTTTCATCAGAATACAATTCTTTCCATTCTGCAATTGCATCATCCCAGTCATTATCTTTAGGCGCATAATTTTTTTTCTTTAAGTAATCAAAAGTTACTTCATCAGGAGCAATCATTCCAGCCCTTGCACCACCTTCAATTGACATGTTACAAATGGTCATTCTATTTTCCATACTCATACTTTTAATGACTTCGCCCGAATATTCAATAACATGACCAGCACCACCACCTGTACCAATTTTCCTAATTATTCCTAAAATGATATCTTTGGGACCCACTCCATTGGAAACATTTCCAATGACTTCAACTTTCATTGTTTTTGGTTTTTCCATTGCTAAAGTCTGCGTAGCAAGGACATGTTCTACCTCTGAAGTGCCTATACCAAAAGCCAATGCTCCAAAGGCTCCGTGAGTAGCTGTATGGCTATCTCCACATACGATTGTCATTCCTGGTTGGGTTATTCCTTGTTCTGGTCCTATAACATGTACGATTCCTTGACGCGGATCATTAATACCAAATAATGTAACTCCAAATTCCTCACAATTATTTTCTAAAGCTTCAATCTGGATTTTAGAGAGAGGATCTTTTATTCCCAGTAGCCTATTTGAAGTTGGGACACCATGGTCTACTGTTGCAAGAGTCATTTCAGGATGTTTAACTTTTCTACCAGCAAGCCTCAAGCTATCAAACGCTTGAGGTGATGTTACTTCATGTACAAGATGTAAATCTATGAAGACTAAATTTGTACTCTTATCTATAGACGCAACTAAGTGTCTATCCCAGATTTTTTCAAATAATGTTTTTCCCATTTCAGATATAAATTATATAATTTTTTCTGCATTTAATCCATAGTGATGTTTTTTGTTTTATTGATTAATTTTTGAGATAAAAGTTTAGGTGCGGTCAAAAAAAGAATAAACATGAATATTCCACAAATTAGAAAAGGAAATCTTAATGCAAATTCTCTGGAAAAAGAATTTTCCATTATTTTTACTACAAAACCACCAAATAAGGCCCCTAGAGGGGTTAATCCAAGGGCTAGCAATCTATAAACACTGTTAACTCTACCCATTAATTTATCTGGAATTAGAGCCTGTCTTATTGATACCGCTTGAACATTCCAAAGAACACTTCCAAAGCTTGTAACTCCAAAAGCAGCAGCCACAACAAAAGAATTCGAAGTGATAAAAGGTACAAAGCCCCCTATTCCAAATAAAGCGATTGAAATTAGTAATGTTTTAGATTCTTCTAACCTTTTGTTAATTTTTTCAGCAAGAAGGCTTCCTACAAAACCTCCAACAGCTCCACCATATGCCAAAAAAGCAAATTGAACAGAATCCAACCCCAGTATCTCTTGACCAAATAAAATCATTATTGGAAACTGCATTGAACCAAAGAAGTTTGCAATTCCAGTATAAATTGCAAGACGACGAAGAAGAATTTGATTACTTAACCAACTAACCCCTTCCTTAATTAGATTAATTGTTTTTTGGTTGTCAATATCCTTTTTGGGTCTATCAAAATCACCTTTTATTGCAGTAATAAAGAAAACAGACAAAAGCAATAGAAGTGTATCGAAAATAAACGGGGTAACTAAACTAAGACCAATTAAAAAACCTGCAATTGGTGCGCCTAGAAAATTATTCGCAACCAACTCAATACCAAACAGTCTTCCATTTGATTTAGGTAAATCATCTTTTGAAACAACTTGAGGTAAAAAAGATTGGGCAGCGTTATCTCTTGTAACCTCGAGCATTCCAAAAATAAATGCACCAATATAGAAAGCTGTTATTAATAAGAATTTTCTGTTGAACTCTGGCTCAACAATCGGCACATTTTTTGGAATGAAATCTAAGTTAAAATAAATAAGAAATATAAATGACGAAGTAAGTAGCACTTGAAAAATTCTTGAAAAAATTAAGATACTTTTTCTATTGAACTTATCTGCAATTACACCTGCAAACAAAACAAATATCAACTGTGGAAGTGTTACTAAAACTGTCATTAAAGAAATTAATAATGGATCTCGAGTTATTAGTGAAAAAAGCCAAGGGTATGCAAAACCAGCTATTCCATCAGCTAAATTACTAAATGCCGAAGCAGTTAAAAGTAAATTAAAATTTTTTTTTGATTCTTTTTTCATTTTTTAATTTATTATCATTTAATCTCTGCTCATTTAGAATAAAACACTATGGAAATAATAATTGAAAAATTTTTAGAAATAGCAGTCATCTTAGTTGCAGCGAAGTTTGGAGCTGAAATCATGCGAAGGGTAAACCAACCTGCAGTAATAGGTGAACTAGTTGTTGGAATTATTATTGGCTATTACGGACTTGGCCTTTTACCTCATTTTGAATCTGGTGATGTTGTTTCGACCCTAGCTGAAATTGGAGTTGTACTTTTATTATTTGAAGTTGGTCTTGAAACTAATCTAGATGAATTCATTGAGCTTGGATCCACCTCTCTAGTTGTTGCATTCATTGGTGTAGTTGCACCATTTGCACTAGGATTCGGTTCTATTTATGCACTTGGTTTAGGCGGAGAAAATCAATTTGAAATTGCTTTATTTGTAGGTGCCGCAATGACTGCAACTTCTGTAGGAATAACTGCAAGGGTATTCGGTGACTTAGGGGCTTTAAAATCTAAAGAGGCAAAGACGATAATAGGTGCGGCAGTAGTTGACGATATTCTAGGATTATTAATACTAACTGTTGTGGCAGGAGTTTTAGGAAGTTCAGGTGACTTTTCATTAGTAGATCTTGGAGTCATTAGCAGTAAAGCAATAGGGTTTTTAATTGCTGTGGTTTTCGTTGGAAGGAAGCTATCTAAACCTATTTTTAACTTTTTTGTAAAAATACCATCACCTGGAACATTTGTTACTGGAAGCTTTATATTTGCAATGCTACTTGGTGCTGCTGCGCACTTTGTTGGACTACACCCAATAGTTGGTGCATTCGCTGGTGGTGTTGTTGCTGGAGAGTCAGGAATGACTCATAGAATTAGAGAAGAAATGAAACCATTAAATTTCTTGCTTGTACCAATATTTTTTGTTTACATCGGTTCTGAGGTCAACATTCAAACCCTAGCTTCGTTAGATGTTTTTTTATACGGTATGTTGGTTAGTTTATTAGCTTTTGTCGGGAAATATGTTTCTGCATTGGGTGCTGTAGGCAAAGGCATGAACACATCTCTTATCGGGATTGGAATGTCACCAAGAGGAGAAGTTGGATTAATTTTTGTTGCTGTGGCTACAACAACACTTTCAGATGTGATTACATCAGATATTATCTCGATAATTATTTGGATGGTAATAACAACAACAGTTATAGCTCCTATTTTATTAAATAGAATTTTACAAAAGGTACCTTTATCTGAAAGAGATGATGATGAAAGATTCGAATCCCCTGTAGTTGAATAGTAAAAACACTCCAATAAATTAGATTTTTACTATCATATTATGAGTCATAATAAGGGGAAAATAAATGCTAATTAATTCTATGATTGCCGCTGCTGCTGGTCTTGTGCTTGCAGCTTATTTTGCAAACAAGGTTTTATCAATCAAAGTAACTGATCCAAAAGTAGAAGAGCTTTCCAGTGCTATTAGAGAAGGCTCAATGGCCTTCTTAAAAAGGATGTATTCATGGATAAGTGTTTTTGTAGTAATATTAGCTATCTTAATTTCCACACTTACTGAGTGGGGATATCCATGGGGTTCAATTGCATTTGTCGGAGGAGCACTACTTTCTTCATTAGCAGGTTTTATTGGTATGAGAATAGCAACTGCTGCCAACGGAAGAACAACTGAAGCTGCACGAGATGGAGGAACACTAAAAGCCTTACCCGTTGCATTTAGGGGTGGAGCTGTCATGGGATTCACAGTTGCAGGATTGGGGTTACTTGGAGTAGCTTCAGGTTATTGGCTTTTCATAGAGGTGTTAGATCTTCCAAACGGTTATGACGTGCTTGCAGCCATAGGTCTCGGAGGTTCTTCAATAGCTCTTTTCGCAAGAGTTGGTGGTGGAATTTATACAAAAGCTGCTGACGTAGGAGCAGATTTGGTCGGAAAAGTTGAAGCTGGAATTCCTGAAGACGATCCAAGAAACCCAGCAACTATTGCAGATAATGTTGGAGATAATGTTGGAGATGTTGCAGGAATGGGTGCTGATCTTTTTGAAAGCTATGTAGGATCGTTGGTCGCACCTCTGGCGTATGCTGCAATTGTTTTTGCAGGACAAAGCGTACTTCCCTCATTGTTACTATTTCCTTTAGCCGTTGGAACAGTAGGTATGGGAGCATCAATCCTTTCTTCATTCTTGGTTGTTCCTAAAGAAGGAAAATTAGCACAAGCTCTTCATAGAGGTACCTACAGCGCAGCTGTGCTAACTGTTATTGGGGTTTACTTTTTGAGTGACTATATGTTTTCAGATTATGCAGAAAATCCTATTGGTCTATTCTTTTCAGTAATTATTGGACTCGGAGTGGGACTGTTAGTTGGCCAAATATCAGAATGGTTCACTTCTGATCATTATTCAATTGTTAAAAACATTGCAGACCAAGCCAAAACTGGTCCGGCGACATTAGTTTTATCAGGTATATCCGAAGGTATGAGGTCAGCGGCATACTCTGTCGTTGTAGTTGTCTTTGGTATTTACGGTGCATACACAGCAGGAGACTGGGCGCTAGGAGCTGATGGTGGAATATATGGAATTGCCATTGCTGCGATTGGAGTTTTATCTACATTGGGTATAACTGTAGCAGTAGATGCTTACGGTCCTATTGCTGACAATGCAGGTGGTATCGCTGAAATGGCTCACCTTCCTCCAGAAGTAAGAGAGGCCACTGATGAATTAGATTCTTTAGGAAATACAACTGCAGCTATTGCCAAAGGATTTGCAATTGGTTCAGCAGCCGTTACTGCATTGGCTTTATTCTCAGCTTTTGTACAGAGTGCAGGTATTGAAAAATTAGACATAACAGAGGTAGAAGTTACCCTAGGTTTGTTTTTAGGTGGAATGTTCCCATTTTTATTTGCAGCAATGACCATTAATGCAGTGGGTCGAGCAGCGTTTAAAATGATTGAAGAAGTTAGACGACAGTTCAACGAAATTCCAGGGTTAAGAGAAGGAAAAGAAGGTGTCGTACCCGACTATACAAAATGTGTAGACATAGCAACAACTGCTGCCTTAAAAGAGATGTTACTTCCTGGAGGATTAGCCATCGCCCTCCCATTAATAATTGGTTTTTGGGATAAAGAAGCTCTTGGAGGTTTCCTTGCTGGATCACTTGTTACAGGATTCCTTCTTGCAATCTTTATGGCAAACTCAGGTGGTGCCTGGGATAATGCTAAAAAATATATTGAAGCTGGGGGTGGAGCCGGAAAAGGTTCAGATGAACACAAAGCCGCTGTTATTGGTGACACAATCGGAGATCCTTTTAAGGACACATCTGGCCCTGCGATGAATATAGTTATTAAAGTCATGACAATTGTAAGTTTGATATTTGCATCTGCTTTTTAAACCAATAAAAACAATTTAAAGACGTATAATATTACTCAGTACAAATGAGAATATTACTAATAACTAATGACTGGCTTCCCAAAAAAGGGGGGATAAGTACATATTTAACAAACTTAGTTAATTCAGTTAATCACGAATTTTTAATTTATGCACCCCAGTGGGCAGAAGGCGAAAACCTAATAAGGTCATCTTCAGACTTTCTCGTCAACAGGAAGGAATCCGTGGAAGAAATTATAGATATAGTTAAGAGTCAAAAGATAGACATTATTCTTCACGGCTCTAGCAATCCACAGTTTCTATTAGTAAACAAATTAGATCAAATTTCAAATCCTGATAATCCTAAAAATGCAAAAGTACCCCAGTACATGATTTGTCATGGCGCAGAATTTAATATATTAAACTACATTCCAATTGTAAGAACTCTATTGAAAAGAAGTTTAAATAAATTGAACAAAATTTTTACAGTAAGTGAATTTTCTGCTAAAAAGCTTCAAGATATTACAAGCACAGAAATTGTCAACATTGGTGCTGGTATTGATATACCAACTCAAAATAAAGAATTCATCAAAAATGAAGTCTTAAAGATTGGGGTCATGAGTCGTTTTGTATCCAGGAAAAAAATTGATTGGGTTATCGAAGCTGTGCACGAACTTAAAGAAAATGGTCATAATGTTGAGCTTGATATTTTAGGATTCGGTAAACAAAAAAATTATCTTCAGCGACTGTCCTCAGTATCATCAGCAAAAGTAAATTTTATTAGTGAAGAAAATGAAGAAGATACTAATTTTTATGAGACTATAGACATTTTTGTTATGCCTTCAAAATCAAGATACTTTGGAGCTGAATTTGAAGGTCTTGGGCTAGTTTATCTTGAAGCTGCAAGTTACGGTCTACCCACTTTAGTTGGTGCGTCTGGAGGATCGCCAGAAACTATAATCCCTGGTAAGTCAGGTTTTGTAGTTGGTAATAAAAAAGCAATAGTTGAAGGAATACTTTATTTCATAGACAATCCAGATGAGCTTCAAAGATTTGGTCAGAAAAATAAAGAAAATGTACTCAGAAACTATAGCCTTGAAGTTTTTGCAGAGAAGTTTGAGAACGGCATAAAAGTTTGATCTATTTTTTATCTAGTCTGAAGCACCATCTCCAAACAAATTTAGAATTTCTTCTTCTGTGACTGTTATTGCCATCCGTTGACTTTCTAGAGCCTTATTTTTCTTTTCAATCAAAATTTTATTTGTTAAATTATCTTTTGTAGCATCTTCTGCCTTCATCCTAAATCTTCCTCTATAAAAAACGATGTCTAAAAGTTTTGCAAGCTCAACCAAGTTCTCTTTTGAGAGTTTCTTTATCTTTTTTTCATCAAGATTAAAGTGTTCAGAAATCATTTCTAGCATATTTTGTTTCGAAGCAGATTTTGGGAGTTTTAATATTTCTCCTCCTAGAAAATTAGAAATCTTTCTATATTTATCTTCTTCAATTAAATTCCTTATCTCATCTTTAGACATACTCTTTAGTTCCTCAAGGTCGAATACTGTTCTTGACCTTTGTTTCATTGCATAGCCACCGTAGGGGCCAACAGCCGATGAGTATGTCCAACTATCCTTAGTTGCTACTTTTCTTGGATTTTTTGCAGATAGAGAGAATCTATTGATACTTTCTTCTGCTGAAATAGTATCAGGATTTTCATCTTCAAATATTGGACCAATTAAATTTTTATAAATGCACTTTTTCTGACGAACTCCTTTTTGTTTAACTCCGTGTTGGATATAAAATCCCCCATTTGGTCCAAGCTTTATATATATGGATGAATCGCACTCGGGACATTCGCTGACAGTTCTTTCTTTTTGTAAACTTTCTTCTTGTTTCTCTTCCAAATCCTTTATGTATTCATCACTTACTTCTTCTAAGGCTATATCTGGATTAAGGCCTACTTTAAAATCATCATCCCGAAGCAAGTATGGATATGGAACTTTACCCACAATTCTTCCAGTTTTTACAACATATCTTGACTCAAAGGGAAGATTAATAGAAGTTAAAGTAAGAGGATCTTGAACACCGTACTTATTAATATGATCTTCTATTGTTTTATGTGATTTTTCTAAAAACTCAATTTTAGATTGTTGAGGATCTTCGCTTTCTAGAATTTCATCAAGACTATCTTCCATTGATTTAGAAAATTCATAATCAATGTATTTATTAAAATATGGCTTCATAAAATTATTTATTAAAGCCATTGCAAGTATTCTTGGTTTAAGACTTGATTCAGAATTAATAAAAACAGAAGTAATACTTTCAATAATAGATACATATGTAGAGGGTCTTCCAATACCTAATTCTTCAAGTTTGTTAATTAATGAAGTAGAGGAGTATCTATTTGGGGGGTTAGTAAATTTTTCCTCACCTTCACAAGTTAAAATATTTACTGTGTCACCTTGAGATAAATTTGGTAGCTCCTGAGATTTTTCTGCAGCATTTTTGATTAAGTCTCTATATCCTCCGAATGTCCAAGTAGTTCCAGATATTCCTAATATTATGGGCCCATATTTTTCATCATTGACTTTAATATCTATAGATTTTGTTATCCCTTTTGCATCTGTCATTTGAGAAGCCACAGTTGTATTAAAAATTAGACTATAAAGTTTAAATTCATCGCTATCTTCCTTATGCGTTGACAACAACTCAGAGGGAGTTGTAAACACCTCACCAGATGGTCTAATTGCTTCGTGTGCAGCCTGTGCATTGCTGCTATCCCCAAAGTAGTTAGGCTTTTCAGGAAGATGGTTGCTTGAAAAATTTTGTGAAATAAAATTTCTAGATGCTTTTATAGCTACATCCGACAATCTTATTGAATCTGTTCTCATGTAGGTAATTAATCCTTCTTGATAAAGCCTTTGAGCGATTCCCATTGTTTTTCTTGGTTGAAAGCCAAGGTTGCTTCTTGCAGAAGTTTGAAGACTGGTTGTTTTTAAAGGCTTTGGCGGCTTTCCACTCCTAGAAGACTCTTTGATTGAGGAAATAGTAGCTTCTATATTGGTTAGCTTTTCTACTATTTCGCTTGTTTCTTCTTCTGAAAGATATTTTTTTTCTAGACTAGTTTTGTTACCATTTTGATCAAAGTCACTTGATGATGCCAGTCTCTTATTTTCAACTTTTTTTAAACTTGCATTAAATTCAAAATCTCCACTCGTACACCTTGTTGAAATCTCAAAATATTGTGATGGTATAAATTTGATTCTCTCTTCTTCTCTTTCGACAATAAGCCTAATTGCTGGACCTTGGACCCTACCAGTAGAAATAAATGCCCCACCCAAGTCTCTTACTTTGGGTGATATTTCATATCCAATCATTCTGTCAAGAGTTCTCCTTGCCTCATAAGATTGAAATTTTCCTATATCGATTTTTTCTGGGTTATTAACAGCATTAATTACTGCGGTTGGTGTAATCTCATTAAATTTAATTCTTTTTGGTTCATTTTTTAAATCAAGTGCCTCTTTTAAATGAAATGCAATTGCCTCACCCTCTCTGTCGTCATCTGTAGCAAGGTATATTTCAGGTGCTTCATCAGCTAACTTTTTAAGTTCACTAACGATCTTTTTTCTGTCATCAGGAATCACATATATATTTTCGAAATTATCAGGTTTTACAGCTCCCCATAAAATGTCTTTGTTTGAGTAGTTAGAAGGTATTGATTTTGCATTTCTAGGCAGATCTCTTATATGTCCAACGCTAGATTTCACTATATATTCAGAACCAAGTATTTTAGAAATAGTTTTTACTTTTGTTGGCGACTCAACAATTACTAAAGGTTTTGACATGTCACCATTTTTAACATCATTTTTTTAATATGTATAGAATTTTTAAAAAAAAGTATTTTTAATTCCTTTTAAGATGTAATTAAGTGAATAAAGTTAAAATATTTTCAAAATCTCAATTCTCAATTTTGTGGTGGTCAGGGTCTCTGTCCAGCTTTGGAGACTGGGCTACTCTATTCGCATCTGTAGCACTTGCAAGTAAATTAGGTTCTGAAAGTGGTAATTCTGAAATCACTGCAGTTGTGCCGGTAGTTGCCAGAATTATTCCAGCTTTTCTATCATCATTTGCTGGTTTAATGGCGGACAGATTAAATAAAAAAAATATAATGATTTTTTCAGATTTATCACGGATGGTAATTGTTCTTTTCTTGTTTTTCGCAACAAGCCTGTTTCAGCTTTTTATAATCAATTTTTTAACCGAAATTTTTTCACTCATGAGACACCCCTCACGTGAATCTGTAGTTCCAGAATTAGTTAGTAAAGAGAATCTTGTTAAAGCTAACTCATTATTTGCTATAGGCACATATGCTACTCTGCCAATTGCGTCTATATTTTTTGCATTAATTGCAGATATAAGAGTCCCTGCTTTCATAACAAACTTTGGAAATGGATGGTCAGGATCAATAATCTTTTTATTCGACGCAGCAACATTTATGTTTTCGGCCTATCTTCTACTATTTTTAAATACCAAAAGCACCAAGACCTCACAAGAAACTCAGGGATTTGCTTTGAAAGAATTTAAGGAAGGTTTAAATTATTTCTTTAGCAACTATGAGATACGCAACATAACAGTGTCAATTTCTCTTAGCTTATTTGCTGCAGGATCTCTTTTTATATTAGGTCATACTTTTCTTACAGTTGATTTAGGTTTTACAGAAAGCTCCTTTGGCTTTATGATCGCTTCATTTGGTACAGGGATTATTTTTAGCATGGTTACATTCAGCTATTTTATAAGTTCATTCTCAAGAGTTAGTTTTGTAATTGGCTTGTGTATGCTATCAACTGGCATTTCCTTATATACCGCATTCATATCTACTGAATTCACAAATATATTGCTTTCAATATTTATTTCTGGAGTTGGAACTGGAGGGGTCTATCTTCTTACGATAAGTTTTTTGCAGGCAACTACTGATCAAGAAATGAGAGGCAGGGTGTTTGGAAATTTTTATACAATTGGAAGAATCGCTCTTCTTCTTTCTTTTTTAACTTCAGGCCTAGCCGCAAACTATTTGGATTCATTATTTTTGAGCAGCGGAGTGGAAAGTGTTCTAAAAATAAGCTCTCTATTAATTTTTATATCTGGATTAATAACATTTATTTCAAGTTATAAAAAGATATTTAAAGAGTTTGGTATTGAAAATTCTAATTTTAATAATATTAAATTAGACTTTAACTCTAAAGAGGATGAACCAGATTGAATTGTAATTACTTAGCTTTTGAGGGTATAGATGGATCAGGAAAAACAACTTTTATCGAAGAGGTTTCTAAAGAGCTGATCAAGTCAAATATTGGATTCAAAATTGTAAGAGAACCTGGTGGCACAAAACTTGGTGAAGGCATTAGAGAACTTTTACTAAGTCACGACTACCGGGTAGATCCAACCTCCGAAGCCCTTCTTTTTAGCGCAAGCAGAGCACAGTTGATTGAAGAAGTTGTAAAACCAACCATAGAAAAAGGGGAAGTGGTTATTACTGATAGATCTGCTTACTCTTCAGTAGCTTATCAGGGAGTTGGAAGAGGATTGGGCTATAAAGAAGTATACGATTTAAATGATTTTGCAATAAAAAGTTTTTGGCCACAAAAGGTAATACTTCTAGACATTGACCCAGAAATATCTCTCTCAAGACAGAAAGTTGCTGACCGAATTGGTAGTGATCAAGTCAGTTTTTTTAATAAAGTTAGAGAAGGATATCTTGAGTTAGCAGATGAGTTCAGTGAGAAATTTCTAGTTTTAAATGCAGAAGACAAACAGGAAGAAAATTTTACTAAAGTATCCAAGTGGTTAAATCTTGCAAAACCTTAACCCAAAACTTCTCAATGAAAGCTCATCACCCTTTCATGCATACTTACTACTTTCAAACTCATCAAAATATGTATTTGAACAGGCATTACAATTTGCCTCAATTACTAGCCTTTCACAGGAATCTACGTTAGAGCATCCGGATGTAAGAGTTATTGAATCAGAAAATATAAACACAATTGGAATTGAAAATGTAAGAGATATTTTAAATAAAGACAACTTGTCACCTGTCTCTGGAAAATACAAGATCATCATCTTTCCACCATATAAATCGCTTACAGAAGAAGCATCGAATGCATTGTTGAAGACCTTAGAAGAGCCATCAGAGTCAAGTATCTTCATCCTCACTTCCACAGGTAATTTTTGGTCTCACGCAAAAGATGACTCAAATATGGGGATAATAAATACTATAAAAAGTCGTTGTAGAACAATTTTTATTGAGTCTGAAGAGCTAGCTAATTATGACTTCTCAGTAGAAGATTTCTTAAATTTTGCAGATATTAAAGATTTTTCTTCCAAAGCAGACACCTCAAAAATAAATAGTTTAGTAAATATATTGCGAGAATTAACTCAACCTCAAACATCATCAAGCAAAAATATGTTTAACTTTCAAACACTACTAAAAAATATAAAAGAGATTCAGCTAGATTTTGAAGATTCTACCGCTTCTTTTACAAACAAATTGCTCACAAGGTCACTGGAATACCTTGTGAGGTCAATCCTATCTTCTGACCAAATTGTGAAATCACAATATAGGTATTGTGAAAATTTACAAATTGCTATAGAAGATATTCAACAAGGCGTAAGAGATGCCATTGTCCTAAATAATTTATCTGTAGAGGTAGCAAAAATATGAGTAATTTAATACTTTTGGGAACAGGGTGCCCAAGTCCAAGTAGTTTAAGGTACGGCCCAAGCACATTACTTGTTCATAACGAAAAAAATTATCTCTTTGACTGTGGATCAGGTGTTACGCAAAGGTTAAGTGAAGCAGGAATTAAATCTTCAGAAATCGATGTAGTATTTATAACACACTTGCACTCAGATCATATCATGGATCTTTATCAGCTATATATATCTGGGTGGCATCAGGGACGAAATACTAAATTCAGAGTCATAGGACCAAAAGGTATCAAATCCTTTTTTAAAAATATTCTTAAAGCATTTGAACAGGAACTTAAAGGCAGAGTTCAGTGGGAAAAAAGACCAAACATAGAGGGTTTAAATTTTGATATTACTGAGATTGATTCCAGCTTCCTTTTTTCTACCCATGGTTTAGTTGTAAAACCTTTTGAAGTTGACCATTACCCAGTAGTGCCAGCATATGGTTATCAAATTAAACATTTAGATGATAGTGTAGAAAAAATACTTGTAGTATCTGGAGACACAAGAAAAAGTGAGAGTTTAATCCAAAATGCAATGGAGGCGAACGTGCTACTGCACGAAGTTTTTGTAGACTTACAATTTGATCAATACAGGATGTCAAAAGAGACAATAAAAAATGTTAGTGATTACCACACAAGCCCAAAAGAAATTGGAGAAATTGCTAAAACTGCAAATGTAAAGAAGTTAGTTTTAACTCACTTTGTGCCCCCAGTTTTTGATAAAGCAAAATTATTGAAAGATATTTCGCAATCTTATGAAGGTGAAATCATTATCGGAGAGGACTTGATGTCCATTAAAATTTGAGTTCAAGTTAAAAGTTATTTAAATTAACAAATTTTTTAATATTAAAAATTAGATAAGCTCCAACTGCTAGACCAAAATAAATTAGACCTGTATAGCCAATATTTAAATAGGTAAATCCCAGACTAATATGAGCAATTGCGCTGCCAACAAATACTAAACTATCGCTTTTTATATTTAGGTTTATAGAATTGCTAATTGAATAATCTGATATAGCTGAGCTTATTGCAATATATGTAAAGTTCCAACCTAGACCAAGAAGATAAAGGCCAATTTTTAAAAATAAAACATTGGTATTAAACAATGAAACGGTACAACTAAGAATCAGTATAAGACTGCCGATTATTGCGAATAAGTTTGATCCATATTTATCAACTAATTTTCCAAGAATGGGAGATAATAAAAACATACCCAATGTGTGGTAGCTTATAATTGCTCCAACAAGTTTTATTGTTTCACCTATATCTTGCACGTGCAAAGGTGTTGCAGACATAATTAAAACCATAACAAAATGATTTAAAACTAAAATTCTTGTTAATAATTTTGCAGTTCCATCTAGCTGGGAAAGCTTAACTTTATTTTCAGGGATCAACTTTTTATTTAAAGTACTTTCTTTTTGGGAAAACAAAAGCACTGACATGCCAGCAAGAAACATTCCAAATGTAGCAATAAAATATCCAACAATAAGATCAGATCCAAACCACTTATTAAATATTTCTGAATACTCTCCAACTAATCGAGGGCCAAATACAGATCCAAATACTGAAAACCATACAGCCAGAGACAGAGCAGTTGCTTTAAAGCTTTCTGATGCGACAAATGATGCAACATACCTAGTTTGAAGTGCTGCAGATTGACCTATACCCAATACAAAAGCTCCAAAAAGTAATAATATAAATGAGTCAATAAATAAAGAGTAAACCTGAATAAGCCCACCAACACTTCCAATAAGAAAGGTGTTAGATAGCGCTTTATTTTTTGAGTATCTTTGAGACATTTTATCAAACATTTGTGTACCGATAACTGCACCTCCAACACCAACAGCATTAGGGAACCCAATTAGATATGGATTTGAGGTGACTTCCCGAGCAGCTAATACTGTAATCGTTACAGCAGCGATAAATCCAGTTGAGGAAAATGCAACTGAAAGCAAAAGATGGAATATTTTTTTAATTTCTAAGACCACAGATAAAGAATAACGAAATTTGTTGTTTATAAATTATTTTCTAAAAGTAATTGTAAAAATTTTGAGCTACATTAGCATTATCTTGCATGAAGAGAGGGTAACCTCAGCAACCTAGAAAGCAAACAAAGGTGCTAGAGATGCGGTTTTTTAAAACAAAAAATATGCTACCTTCCTTCATAAACATTTTAAGTAAGGAGAGCTTATGAATAAATTAGTCACTGCTGAAACAGTCTCACCAGGGCATCCAGACAAGATAGCAGATTTAATCTCTGACTACGTTTTAACTCAAGCACTAGAAAACAACAGTTCTTCAAAAGTTGCAGTTGAAACTTTTTTAACTGGAACAAAAAATGGTGGGTTGGTACTCGTTGGAGGAGAGATTAGCGAAATCGCAAATATCTCTACAGAAGATATTAATGACATTGTAAAAATGGCTTTAGATAAAACAATCAAAACTAGTTTTGAAGACTTTGATTTAGACAAACTTTCCATATATAACGAACTTACCCCACAATCCGAAGAAATAAGAGCGGCTGTTGAAGATGATAAAAATCAAGGAGCTGGAGATCAGGGAATCATGGTTGGTTATGCAACCAACAGAACCAAGTCATTCATGCCTGTTACGTTTGATAAATCAAGGAATATTCAAAAAAGCTTATGGGACCTACAAAATGCTGACTCAATGCTTGATCTCGATTCAAAAGTTCAAGTCACAAGTGGAGGTGATAAAACCAAAGTAGTTTTTTCAACACAACATCAAGTGGGTATTGATCTAGAAAATTTACACGAAAAAGTTACTGAGATTGTTTCACAACACATTTCAGAAGATTTCATTCTAGATTTAAATCCTTCAGGCTCTTTTGTAAAAGGTGGACCAGCAGGAGACACTGGTCTTACAGGCCGAAAGATTGTTGTTGACGCATATGGACCTTCAGTTCCTGTGGGAGGAGGAGCTTTTTCTGGAAAAGATCCTAGCAAAGTTGACAGGTCAGCAGCTTATGCCGCCAGACACCTATCTAAAAATATTGTTGCACACGATTTAGCTGATAGGTGCCAAGTTAGGGTTGCTTATGCGATTGGTAAAGCAGACCCTTATGAGTTATCTGTTGACACATTTGGCACAGAAAAAAAAGAGTCAAATGTGCTCAATGATTTTATTACAAAGTTTGATATGAGACCTGCTGCAATTATTGAGAGATTAAGTCTATTAAATGTGGACTATAGAACAGATACACTATTTTCTCATTTTGGCCATGACGATCGTAACTGGGAAAAAATAGAAAATTTCTAGAAACAAATAAAAAGACTGATATAATTTAAATATACATTAAGAGAAGGTTAAGACCTCAGCAACCTGGATGACTCTCCAAGGTGCTTGAAGATGTGGCAGAAATGCAACTAACTAGTCAAAACCCTCTCCAACTTAAAGGAGAAACATATGAAATACGAATCAAAACTACTACATGCAGGTTGGGATTCTGATGCTGATTCAGAGGGCTCAATTACCGTGCCAATTTATAAAACTACAGCTTATCAATTTAATAATACTGAGCACGCTGCAAACTTGTTTGGATTAAAAGAATTTGGAAACATTTACTCTAGACTTGGAAACCCAACAGTTGGGGCTCTTGAAGCTAGATTAACTGCTTTAGAGGATGGAGCAATGTGTGTGGCATTAGCATCTGGGACATCTGCCGTAATGTATTCATTAATTAATATTATGAGCCAGGGTGACAACTTTGTTACAGCTAGTCAACTATATGGTGGAACATACACAATGTTTGATAATATTTTGCCAGAGTATGGAATTAATGCAAAAAAAGTAGATATAACTGATCTAAAAGCTGTTGAAGATCAAATAGATGAAAAGACAAGAGCAGTCTACTGTGAGACAGTAACTAACCCAGGACTTGTAGTTGCAGATGTATCAGCACTTTCAGAAATCGCACACAAACATGGCATACCTTTGATTGTTGATGCAACATTTACAACATCTGCCCTTCAAAAGTCTTTTGATTTTGGAGCAGATATTGTTGTATATTCACTTACAAAGTGGATGTCAGGTCACGGAAGAGTTATAGCAGGAGCCGTGATAGAAAAAGGTGGTTTCGATTGGGGAAATGGAAACTTTCCACTTTATGACAAACCAGATACTAGCTATGGCGGCATGCGCTGGGGCCATGATCTTGGTGACCTTAGTAATGTCGCATATTCTTTAAGGTTAAGAACAGTTCCGCTTAGAAACTTAGGAGCCAATATGTCACCTGACACCGCTTTTGAAGTTATGTCAGGACTTGAAACCCTTAGTCTAAGAATGGAAAGACATTGTAGTAATGCAAATAAAGCTGCAGAGTTTTTATCCAACCATGACTTAGTTGAATGGGTCAGGTTTCCCGGACTAAAGGATGATCCATCACATGAATTATCCAAAAAATATCTTAACGGTACTGGTGGAACTATGGTTGTTTTTGGTATCAAGGGTGGAAAAGAGGCTGGTCAAAAGTTTATCGATAACCTTAAGATGTTTAGACACGTAGCGAATGTTGGAGATACTAGATCATTAGCAATACATCCTGCTACTACAACTCATTCTCAATTAGATGATGAGGCTTTAGTAGCCGCAGGGTCACCGCCAGAACTAGTTAGACTATCTATAGGTATTGAAAACATAGAAGATATTATTGAAGATCTTTCGCAGGCACTTGAAAGTTCAAAATAGCAATTTATCACTACTCCAGATTGAACAATTTAAATTAGAATCTGGACTAATTTTAGATGAAGTTGAAATAGCCTATACAACGTATGGGCAACTTTCAAAATCTGGAGATAATGCAATTCTTGTTTTCCATGCCCTAACCGGAAGCCATCTACTTGCGGGAGAATACGAACAATTTGATGATTCAAATCTTCCATGGAATGATGAACTAGAACTTGGTTGGTGGGATGACTTTGTTGGTCCCAACAGAGCCATTGATACAAGTAAATATTTCGTTATATGTGCAAATTATCTTGGTGGTTGTTATGGGTCCACGGGACCAAATTCTGGGCAATTTTATCCAGGAAAAGAATTTCCAGAAATAGATTTTAAAGATATTGAGAACACACAAAAAAAATTAGTTGAACATCTAGGCGTTAAATCATTACATGCTGTGGTAGGACCTTCAATTGGAGGACTGATGGCTCTGGAGTTTGCTGCTAGATTTCCTAATTTTGTTAAAAAAATTATTTCAATTTCTAGTGGATTTGAAATTTCTACATTGCAACTACTGCACAATCTTGAGCAGGCTTATGTATTGAACTTAGGAAAAAATTCTGAGGAAAGAAAAAAAGAGTATCTAGCTCTGGCAAGAATGATTGCGCACAAAACGTATATTTCACTTGAACTTCTTGCAAACAGAGCAAAAGAAGAAACTAAATACAAACCCGAGCATTTAGATGGATTTATAAAAACCTCTGAGGAATCATATATGATGCACCAAGGCGAAAAATTTATAGAAAGATTTACAATTGAATCATATTTATCAATAATACGTGGATGGCAAAATTTCAAGTTGCCTGAAAGTCTGCTTCCAAACTTGTCATCTACTGACGTATTAATTTTAAGTGTTGACTCAGATGTATGTTTCTACCCCGAGCAACAAACCCGATTATCTAAAATTTTGAGTCAAAATGGTTGTACGGTAAAAATTGAGCATTTGCATTCTGAAAAAGGTCACGATAGTTTTTTGTTAGAACCTAATATATACGAGTATCCAATTAAAACCTTTCTAGAATCTCGCGAAAAATAAGTTTATTTTTTTTTGTATTTCTTTATTCGAGAAGCTATTTTTATATAACTATCTGAAAAGAAATCGCAAGATTGAAAAGAAGATAGTAAGAAAGTCCCAGAAGGTCGCAAGATCAACTGGGATTTTCAATTTTAGGACTGAAATTATTGCCGAGGTAGCTTAGTGGTAGAGCAGCTCACTCGTAATGAGCAGGTCGAGGGTTCAATTCCCTCCTTCGGCTCAAAATAACTTTGAAATTTAATCGTATTTCACAAATAATTAACTAGTCTTTTTATGTGAAAAAATTAATTATGTATATAAGTGTTTGGAGCTTAATTTTTCCTGCAACAGCTTTGGCAGACAATCACAACAGTGAAAATGAATTACCTATTCCAGCAATAGTAATTGAAGAGGAAATTGAAGAACCTGAAGATCCTGCATGGACTTACAAGTTCCTTATTCCAACATCAGTTGCTATAGCTACTTTGGTAATTCTTGGAAATGTAGTTCAATATTTTAGACAGGTCACCAGAACAAGATATAAGGTTAAAGAATAGTAAAAATATTCCTAGTGATGAATGTCTAATCAAATCGAAGAAAAATTTTTATTAAACATTGATATTGAAAAAAAATATGTCATAGCTTTAAGTGGTGGGGTTGATAGTGCGGTACTTGCTCATCTAGCAAAAAAGTATTGTAAAAATGTTAGAACATTATTTGTAAATCACAATCAGAAACATTCAAACGAACTTGAATCTCAGGCAGAACACATAGCTAGTGAATTTAATCTTGAATTTGTCTCCTTGCAAACTTCACTTGAGCCAAATTCATCTGAAACACAGATGAGAAATATTAGAATTAATGAATTATATTTAAATATTGAAGAGGATGAATATCTTCTATTTGGACACACGCTTTCGGATAAAGTTGAAACATTTTTTTTAAATATATTCAGAGGCACCCACTTACAAGGATTAAAGTCTACGCCTCATAGGGTCAACAGGACACTAAGACCTCTATTGGATGTCTCAAAAGAAGAAGTAATTGCTTACGCTGAAATTAATAAAATTGAATATTTAAATGATGAAACTAACTTTAATCAAGAAATAAATAGAAACTGGATAAGAAATAATATTTTCAAAGAAGTACAGGAAAGATTTACTGGCTCACTTGAAGAAAAAGTTAAACAAATTATTTCAGAAGTGGAGTATTTACTTCCTCAGAATATACCAATATTAAAATTTGTTAAGCTAAGCAAAGGCTATATAGAGCTTCCAATTTCAATGATAAATTTTAAGAATCCGGAACTACTTTCTTTGTTTTCATTAATTGGAAAAGCCATTGGCCTATCAGGAATGGAATCAAAAGATCTTGAGAAAATAAAAGAAGTGATTAGAACAGGCAAGCAGACAAGTTTTACTAGTGAGTGGTATTGTATAAAGTCTTCTTCACTTTTAATTTTTATCAATAAAAAATTGTGGGTTGAACAAAAAAAACAACATGAATTTAATTATGGATACCTTAACTTGTCTAAACATCCTAGTGTGCCATTTTATAATAATTGGAATATCGCAGTTCCCACGCAGGAGGAGAGAATTTTAACAAGAACACTTAAAAACGGTGACAAAATACAAATCAACGACAGTAACCAGAAAGTATCTGAAGTAATGAGGTCCTTCGGCATCAGAGGATTAATGAGAGAAGTCTGGCCGGTTGTACTATTAGAGAACGAAATTATTTGGATTCCCGGTATTAGAAAATCTGATAAGGCTCTTGACTTTCAAAAAAATGATTTTTCACATATAATTGTTGCTTCAGTGCAAAAGGATAAATTTGAAAGTTACTAGAGAATTAATTTCTGCGGAAAAAATACAAGATAAAATACAAGAACTTGCAGATCTAATTAATAAAGACTACCAAAATGATGAAGTAATTATTTTAGGGATTTTAAAAGGATCTTTCATTACATTATCTGATCTTGCTAAGAATTTAAAGGTAGATGTCACTTTTGAATTCATGAGTATTTCTTCCTATGAAGGGTCTGAATCTACTGGGCAAGTTAAGATTGAAAAAGATTTAGACATAGACATAACAGGTAAGAATATTTTAGTTGTAGAAGATATTTTTGACACTGGCCTTACGCTCTCCTCCTTACTTGAAGTTTTAAAATCAAGAAATCCCAAAAGTGTCGAAATCTTATGTACATTTATTAAAGAAGACAAGCAACAAATTCCAATAGACATAAAATATAAAGGTTTCACTATCGGTCCAGAATTTGTTGTTGGGTATGGCCTAGATTACAACGGTAAATATAGAGAGCTTCCATACTTAGGTGTACTTTCTTAGATTTCGCAATTACTTTTAAACGTGTCAGTATTAAATTAGTTAATAATGGAAAATAAAGAAAAAAATAAAAACAGACCATTTTTTTTATATGCTGCTTTAGGCTTATTAATTTTTCTCGGCGTACAACAATATAACGAAAACATCAATGCCCCAGAACAAGTCTCTTTTTCAGAATTTAAATCGCTAATTAATGAAAAGCAAATAGTTAAAGCAATAATTAAAGAGCAGTCCAATACATTACATTTTGAAGTAAAAGAGAAAACGGAAGTTTTTAAGACTGAATATCCTGAAGGATTTGAAGGTGAAATATTTCAGTTACTTATAAATGAAGACATTGAACTAAGCACAGATACAGAACCAGCTGGATTTCAAGAGTATTTCATAGCATTTCTTCCATGGCTTTTTCTTGCAGGATTTATGTTCTATATGTTTTCTCAAGTTAGAACTAACGGAAATCAGATTATGCAGTTTGGCAAATCCAAAGCAAAAGAAATGGATGAAGAAGCTCCAAAAGTTACTTTCAAAGATGTTGCAGGGGCAGAGGAAGCAAAAGAAGAACTAGAGGAAATAAAAGAGTTCCTCAAATCTCCAGAAAAATTTAATAACCTAGGTGCAAAGATTCCAAAAGGAGTACTTCTAGTTGGCCCTCCAGGAACAGGAAAGACTTTACTCGCAAGAGCTGTAGCTGGTGAGTCTAATGTGCCATTCTTTAGCATTTCTGGGTCTGACTTTGTAGAAATGTTTGTTGGAGTTGGAGCAAGTAGAGTAAGAGACCTATTTAAAAAAGCAAAAGATTCTTCTCCTGCAATTATTTTTATTGATGAAATTGATGCAGTTGGAAGAATGCGTGGAGCAGGTCTTGGAGGAGGGCATGACGAGCGAGAGCAAACTTTAAATCAACTTCTTGTAGAAATGGATGGATTTGAATCTAACCAGGGAGTAATACTTATGGCTGCTACAAATAGACCAGATGTTTTAGATCCAGCATTATTGAGACCCGGAAGGTTCGATAGGCAAGTTATTGTTGATAGACCAGATCTTGAAGGAAGGACACAAATTCTAAAAGTTCATTCAAAAGACAAACCATTAGCAAAAAATATAGACCTAAAGACAATTGCTAAACAAACACCTGGATTTACAGGTGCAGACTTAGCAAACTTATTGAATGAATCTGCTTTATTAGCTGCTAGAAAAGACAAAAAGACTATATCAAACTTAGATATAGAAAATTCTATTGATAGAGTGTTAGCTGGTCCAGAGAAAAAAAGTAGACTAATGAGCGATGATGAAAAGTTAATCATTGCTTATCATGAAACTGGTCATGCTTTGGTTGGGTGGGCATTGCCAAATGCAGATACTATCCACAAAGTTACAATTATCCCAAGAGGTAGAGCATTGGGGTACACTCAAGCCCTCCCTGATTCTGAAAAATATCTTTCTTCAAAAGCAGAGTTAAAAGATAGATTAGCAATGTTGATGGGTGGGAGAGTTGCAGAAGAGTTAATTTTTAAAGACCCAACAACAGGTGCATCCAATGACATTGAAAAAGCTACTGATATTGCAAGAAAAATGGTCATGGAATTTGGAATGAGTGAAAAACTCGGCCCAATGTTATTCGGCAAGGGTTCAAATGAAGTTTTTCTTGGAAGGGATTACGGAAGACAACAAGATTATTCTGATGAAGTTGCTTCAGCAATAGATGAAGAGGTAAAAGTACTTCTTAATGATGCACATGCGATAGCGGGTAAAATTCTTAGAAAATTTAAGAAGCAAATGGATTCTATGGTTGAAGTCTTAATGGATAAAGAAACTATTGACAAAGAAGAGGTGTCAAGAATTTTTAAATCTATAAAAAAAGTGAAAATACAGGGTTCTGGCAAGACTCTCAAGTTGGCATAGTGACAAAACTTAATAATGATCAAGAAATGTATACAAATTTATCAAACTTGATTCAAGAAACTACGAAAAAGTCTAAAGAAGAGTCGTTAGCCATTTCACAAAAATTTACTAAAGAAATAGAAAAAAAGCTCTCAAAAAATTTATCTGACTTAACAGAAATATTTTCGAGTCTTGATGATGTTACCCACAGTCAGCCAATATATTTAAGTAACATTCCATTCGTAAGTTTATGTGAACATCATTTACTTCCTTTCTTTGGTTCTTTTGACATCGCTGTATTTCCAAAAAATAAAATTGCTGGTATTTCTAAATTTAGCGATTTAATTTATTATCTATCGAATGACCTAACTCTTCAGGAGAAGATTACGCAAATGGTAGCTGAGATTATTCAAGAAGAATTAAACCCAGAGGGTGTTTTAACAAGAGTAACTGCAAAGCATCTTTGTGCAGATTTAATGAATCCTAAAAGTTCTATTTCAGACGTTATCACAACTTTTAGCACAGGAGTTTACGAGTTAGATTACTCACTCAGATCAGAAGCACTTACGAATTTCAAGTAAGTTGTTTTCCTGGGATAAATTTTTAAAAAATCTTTCTAACAATTTACTTGGAATAGTAAATATCACTAGTGATTCATTCAGTGGTGATGGGTTGCTCAACAAAGTAGACACCATTCCCAAAGTGTTTGAATCAGCATCAAAAAGGGATATAAAGTTTCTCGATATTGGCTGTATGTCTACAAAACCAAACTTCACCATGATAGAGACAGAGCAGGAAGTTTCAAGATTAAATACATTCGTACAATCTAAAAATGATACATTTCATTATTCAATAGACTCATTTAACCCAATCGTTGCTGAGGAAGCCCTAAAAAATAATTTTATCGTTGTGAATGATGTTTCAGGTTCTAGAAATGAAAATTTGATGGATATTATTAAGAAGTATTCATCAGGGTTAATCATTTGCCACAGGAGTCACAAATCCTCTTTCTTGCATGAAAAAATAGAGTATAAAGATGTCGTAAAGGAGGTTAAGGAAGATCTGAAAAGACAAGTTGATTATGTGTTGAGCAAAGGCATCAGGAAAGAACAGATAGCTATTGATCCGGGATTAGGTTTTGGGAAAACTCAAGAACAATCTGCAAAACTCTTAGACTCTATTGACCAGTTTGTAGGAGGGTATCCATTAGTAGTTGGATATTCAAAGAAAAAGTTTACAAAATTACTAAAAGCCTCTGACCAAGAATTATTTACTTACTGTGAAAAACAGGGAGTATCTTTGATCAGGACCCACTTCATTGATTAAAAAATTTGTTAAACTACTATGGTTTAACACCTAGGAAAGGCTAAAAATGGCAGGACTAAAACCGAACGATTTTCACTGGATAATCGAAGGAAAATTAGCTGTATCTGAATGTATAGGCGGTGGAGGTTTAACCTCGAGAAAAATTAGAAGAGAAGAAGAAGTTCAGTGGTTGAAAAGTAACGGCATCAATTCAATTTTTTCGTTACTTGAAACAGATTTTAATTTAACAAATTATCAAGAAGTAGGATTTAGAACCTATCATTTTCCATTAGGAGAAAATCCTCCAGTAGAATCAATCACAGTCATTTTTGAAGCTATAAAAGAAGCACTTTCTGACAAAGAAAGAAAGCTTCTGATTCATAGAGAGTATCTTGATGAGGAAGTACCCGGTATTTTGGCTGGATATTTGATTTATTCAAAGCTTTTAGATGACCCTATTTTTTCTAGGACAATTCTTGAACGTATTTTAGGCAAACCTCTTTCACCAAAAGCGATAGCTTTAATCCCTACTGCTTAATACATGTCATTTGACATAAAAATTGAAGGCATAACTACACACGGTAAACACGGTGTTTACGATTCTGAAAAACTTAAAGAACAACTGTTTTTAATTGATTTACAAATAATTCTTAAAAATGAAACTGTTAAGGAAGATTCAATAAGTTCTACTATTGATTATGCAAAGTATGTAGAAGAAGTTGAATATTTAGTTTCATCTTCATCATTTAATCTAATTGAGACCTTAGCGGAGTTTATACATACAAAATTAAAAAGTTCAAAAATCAAAAAATTAATAGTGACAGTTCACAAACCAAACACACCACTCAGTAAAAAGACACAAGATATTAGTGTTACATACAGTGGATAATTATCCAGGAGTAATTCTTTCTTTAGGGTCAAACATTGGCGATCGTAAAAATAATTTGAAAAATGCTTTAATTGAGCTTGAAAAGATTTCTGAAGTAAAGCTAATATCTTCAGTTTATGAGTCAGAGGCATTGCTGGTAAACGACCAAAGAAATTTTTATAATATGGTTGTAGAAATAAATTATTTAAACACAGCTTTAGATTTGTTGAGAGATATCAAATTTATTGAAAAAAAACTTGGAAGACAAAAAAGCATTCGCTACGGACCCCGCCTTATAGATATAGATATCATTTTTTTTAAAGGCGAATCTGTCTCCTTAGATGAACTAACTATCCCACACTATGATTGGAGAAATAGGTTATTTGTAATTGAACCTTTAAGTGAAATTATTGATATTTCTGAACTTTCTTACCTCGATATAAATGATCAGAAAGTAGAAAAAAAGGGTAATATTAGCTACAAGTAATTACGGGCACCATTAAAGGGCACGATAAATGTGAAACATATAAAACAAATAACGAATGAAATGCTTCAAGAGAAACTTTTTTTTATTCCCACAATGGGGTCTTTACACAGAGGTCATCTTTCGTTAATTGAAAATGCAAAGCAGTTTGAATTAAAAATAGTCGTATCAATTTTTGTAAATCCAAAACAATTTAACGACTCTAACGATTTCAAAAAATATCCCAGAGACATTGAAAAAGACTTTGATATTCTAAATAACTCAAAAATCGATTATTTATTTACCCCTGACAAAGAATATGTATATGGACAAAATTTTAAGAACATAATTCACTCAGGAAGCATTGGAAAAAAATATGAAGGAAAGTCGAGACCAGGACACTTCGACGGGGTACTAACAGTAGTTAATAGACTCTTTGAACTTGTGCAACCAAGGAAAGCAATTTTTGGAAAAAAGGATGCACAGCAATTGTTTCTTATAAAACAGTATGTAGGTAAAAATAATTTAGATATTGAGCTGCTTGAAGGAGATATTATCCGAGACTCTAATGGATTGGCTCTAAGTAGTAGAAATCAACTTTTAAGTGACCAGGGATTAGTTGCAGCCACTGGACTAAAGAGACATCTAGATACTCTCAAAGAGGAGTATCTTCAAACTCGAGATGTTAATCAATCAATTAATTATGCACTTGAGCAAAATAAGGACCGCAATCTCACAGTTGATTATCTTCACATCTTAGACAAAAATACCTTTAGTAAATTAACTGAAGAGACTACAAATGCAATAATTATTATTGCAGGATATGTAGAGGGTATTAGATTAATTGATAATATTGATTTTAGAGTGGAAATTTAAATGAAAAAAATTATAGCAATAGATATTGGTAACAGTGAAACTACTGTTGGTGTTGGCAATTCGAGCAAATGGGAAAGCTATCGCTACACGACGAGAAAAACTATCACCTCAGATGAATTATTTATGATGTTTAATACAACGATTGATCTATCAAAAACTAATGATGAGATTGTTGATGGGGCAATAGTCTGTTCTGTAGTACCTCAGATTACGGAAAGTGTTGTATCGGCAATAAATAAATTTACATCTAAAGATGTTTTAGTAGTAGGGCCTGGTGTAAAAACTGGCTTAAAAGTAAACATTGACAATCCAAAAGAATTAGGACCCGATAGAATTGCAAATTCTGTTGGCGGCTTTAAAAAGATAAACAAAGAAGTTGTAATTGTAGATTTAGGAACTGCCACAACTTTTGATGTTGTTAACAGTAACAAAGAATATCTTGGTGGGTCTATAGCTCCCGGCATTAAAATAAGCTTAGATGCATTAATTTCGAGGACGTCTTCCCTTAAATCTGTTGAACTTAAAGAACCTGGAAAAGTTATTGGAAAAAATACTTATGAAGCAATCCAGAGTGGTTTAGTTCTGGGCCATGCATCAATGATTGATTCAATGCTAGAAAAAATCATCTTAGAGTCTGAACTTTCTCCCGGTGTGGTAATAACTGGTGGGCTGGGAACTTTAATTCAACCAGCATTAAACATAAATTCATCCTATGAAAAAAATCTAACTCTAGATGGACTTGAAGAAATATATAATTTAAATAATTAAGCTATGTAAATGAGCAATTTTTCAAAATCAGAAAAAGAAATCTATGACCTAAGATTAGAGAAAATTCAATATTTTCTTGAACACAGCAAAGACCCATTTCCAACTCAGTTCACTGGAGGATCTAAAATAGCAGATATTATTACTAGGCACAACGACTTATTAGATGCAGAGCATTCGGGAGTTGAAGTTCAAATCCATGGCAGGATTTTAAATGGTAGATCTTTTGGAAAGCTCTCATTTTATGATTTGGTTGATTATTCTGGAAAAATTCAACTACTTGTTGATTCGAAAACTTTGCCAGATGAAGAGAGTTTACATTTCTCTAAATATGATTCTGGAGACATCGTTGGTGTTAAGGGAGAAGTCATGAAAACAAAAAAAGGAGAACTCTCCGTAAAGGTAATTAGTAGTACGATATTGTCAAAGTCTCTAAGAACTTTGCCTGAAAAATGGCATGGCTTGAAGGACAAGGAAACTAGATTTCGTCAAAGGTATTTAGATTTTATAGTTAACCCAGACGCTAAGCAGACTATAGAGACAAGATCAAAAGTTATTAATTCGATAAGAAACTTTATGCATGCCAAGGAATTCATAGAAGTTGAGACTCCAATTTTACAACCTAAAGCAGGGGGTGCAATTGCAAAGCCATTTATAACCCACCATAACGCTCTGGATGTTGATATGTATTTAAGAATTGCGCCAGAACTTTATTTGAAAAGAATGATAGTTGGGGGTTTTGAAAAAGTTTTTGAGCTAGGTCGCGTTTTTAGAAATGAAGGGATAGATCAGACACATTCACCGGAATTTACAATGATGGAGAGTTATGAAGCATACACAAATGTAGAAGGTGTTATAAAGATGGTTGAAGACATGTGTTCAGCAGTATTTACAGATTTGCAGTTAAGCCATGAAATTTCTTTTGATGGAAAAAAAGCAGACTTCTCTTTTCCATGGGAAAAAGCATCAATGTTTTCATTAGTCTCAGAGTATGTAAACCTAAAAATTGAATTTGATTCAGACTTAAACCATACTATTAAAGAGTTGAATACAAACAATATTGAATTCAGCGAGGATTCTAAAACTATAGGCCTTCTCGTTTATGATTTATTCGAAAGATATGTTGAAGAAAATATAATAAACCCAACTTTTATAACAGACTATCCAGTAGAGGTGTCACCATTTGCTAGAAATAATAAAGATAACCCTAATGTAACCGAAAGATTTGAATTGTTTGCATTTGGAAGTGAACTTGCAAATGGGTTTTCTGAGCTAATTGATCCAATTGAGCAAGAAACTAGATTAAAATCTCAGGCCCAAAAAAAAGAATTAGGTGACGAGGAGGCACATGTTGAAGATATGGATTATATAGAGGCTTTAGAGCATGCCTTACCTCCTACAGGTGGGCTTGGATTTGGAATTGATAGATTTGTGATGATGCTCACTGGAAATACATCAATCAGAGAAGTGGTAGCTTTTCCTCACTTAAAGCCAGAGAATTAATTACTCCTTTGAAGTAAATATTCGTTAAGGTTATTCAAAATATCTGAAATCTCTTTATTTTCTATATTTTTTATAGCTTCATTACTTTTTTTAAAATGATAGTTCACAAATTTATTAGACTCCTCGATAATTTCGTCATTATTAAATTCATTTAATACAGCTGAGAGCTCTAATTCAGAATTCTTTACGCGCTGAAGAATTTCTTCTATTTTTTTGGGATTTTTTTCAAGTGCCAGAAGTACGGGCAAAGTATAAGTCCCCTCCAAAATATCATTTCCAGCAGGCTTACCTAAGGTTTCACTATCAGAGTTTAAATCTAAAATATCATCAGTAATTTGGAAAATTATTCCATTATGCCAAGCCCAAGAACTTATTGCCTCTGTAACATTACTATTACAATCTGAAGCCATAGCACCAAGTTTTGCACTGGTTCTAATTAAGCTAGCTGTTTTTCCTCCGATTACCTCAAGATAATCGTCAGTAGAATGTGTAGTATTAAATGAAAATTGGACTTCTTTTGTTTGACCTACAACTAACTCAGCATAAGTTGATGCAAGTAATTTAACTGATTCAAGACCTAGATTATCTGCTGCAAGTTCTGAAGACCTAGCCAATAAATAATCACCCGCCAAAATAGCAAGCGTTGCATTCCACTTACGATTTGTACTCTCAACACCCCTTCTAGTTTTTGCCTTATCGATCACGTCATCGTGATACAAGCTTCCTAAATGAATTAACTCAACTGATATTCCAGCATCTATTACTTTTTCTTTATCTCCGCTACCTAATTCACCTGATAAAAGGGCAATAAGTGGTCTAAATCTTTTTCCACCTGCTTGTATTAAATATTGAGAGATTTCTGTTAAGTACGGATCTTCTGAAATTGTTACTTCATAAAGACGTTTTTCCAATATTTCCAGGTTTTCCCATAAACTGGGGAGGGGAATAATGTTTTGCAGTTGGTTTGAATCCATATTTATAGAATAAGTTATTTCTATAAATACATGTAATTTTCATTTAGGCGTATAAACAGAGACTTATTAATATAAACGTATGTTTGAAAGATTTACAGATAGAGCCCGTAGAGTAGTTGTTCTTGCACAAGAGGAAGCAAGAAGACTAAATCATAACTACATAGGCACAGAACATATTCTTCTTGGTCTTATTCAAGAAGGTGAAGGCCATGCCGCAAAAGCTCTAGAAGAGCTCAGCATAAATATTGATTCTGTAAGATCAGAAGTTGTTGAGATAATAGGTGAAGGACAACAATCCCCAAGTGGTCATATACCTTTTACACCAAGAGCTAAAAAAGTTTTAGAACTCTCACTAAGAGAAGCCCTCCAACTCGGGCACAACTACATAGGTACTGAACATATTTTATTAGGACTTATTCGAGAAGGCGAAGGAGTTGCTGCCCAGGTGTTAAAAAAACTAGGTGCAGAACTTTCCCAGGTCAGACAAACAGTTATCAAACTCATTTCCTCGTCCGGAGAAGATAAAAAACCACAATCTGCCTCAACAGGTGGTAGAGAACGACCTGGATCTGGTACGGGATCTGCGATATTAGATCAATTTGGTAGAAATTTAACAAGGATGGCAAAAGAAGGTAAATTAGACCCAGTGATTGGTAGGTCAACTGAAATTGAACGAGTTATGCAAATTTTATCCAGAAGAACAAAAAACAATCCCGTTCTTATTGGTGAACCTGGTGTAGGTAAAACTGCAATAGTAGAAGGATTGGCACAAAAAATTGTATCTGGTGATATTCCTGTAACACTTCAAGGTAAACAAATTTACACCTTAGACCTCTCATCGCTTGTTGCCGGATCAAGATATAGGGGAGATTTTGAGGAAAGACTCAAAAAAGTCTTAAAAGAAATTAAAACTAGAGGAGACATAGTTCTTTTTATTGATGAGATACACACATTAGTTGGTGCTGGAGCTGCAGAGGGTGCAATCGATGCTGCATCAATCCTTAAGCCGATGTTGGCCAGAGGAGAGTTGCAAACTGTAGGAGCTACAACTCTTGAAGAGTTTAGAAAGCATTTTGAAAAAGATGCTGCTTTAGAACGACGTTTTCAATCTGTTAAAGTCGATGAACCAAACTTGTCTGATGCAATCGAAATATTAGGTGGCCTAAAAGACAGATATGAAGTTCATCATGGAGTCAGGTTTACAGATCAAGCAATTGCTTCTGCGGTAAATATGGCTGATCGCTATATTTCCGATAGGTTTTTACCAGATAAAGCTATCGATTTAATAGATGAAGCAGGAAGCCGTATGAGAGTTTATAAAAAACCATTAGATCCAGATAAACAAGAACTTTCTGATAAATTAAAAAACTTCAGAGAGCAAAAAATTGACGCTGTTCAATCACAACTTTTTGAAAAAGCAGCCCAAATTCGTGACCAGGAAAAAATGTTACTTGAAGAAATTGACTCCCTAGAAGGAGTTTCTTCCACAGATGTTGAAATGGTTATTGATGAAGAAGAGATTGCAGAAGTATTAGCACAGTGGACAGGGATACCTGTACACCGATTAACCCAAGAAGAAACTGCAAGATTGCTTGAGATGGAAAATGAATTACATAAACGAATAGTTGGGCAAAATGAAGCTATTATCGCTGTTTCTAAAGCAATAAGAAGAACTAGATCAGGATTAAAGGACCCTAAAAGACCATCTGGATCTTTTATTTTCCTCGGACCGTCCGGTGTTGGTAAAACCGAAACTGCAAAAGCTTTAGCAGAGTTTCTTTTTGGAGATGAAGATTCGTTAATACAAATTGATATGTCCGAATACATGGAAAAACATACAGTTAGTAGGTTGATAGGTTCTCCTCCAGGATACGTCGGGTATGATGAGGGTGGTCAACTAACAGAAGCCGTTAGAAGAAAACCATTCAGTATCGTATTGCTTGATGAAGTTGAAAAAGCCCATCCAGATGTTTTTAATACGCTTTTGCAAATACTAGAAGATGGACGGTTAACTGATGCACAAGGTAGAACTGTTGATTTTAAAAATACAGTAATTATCATGACTTCCAACCTTGGTACTAAAGATTTAAGTAAAAATATTGGATTCAGCAATCTTACTGATACAGGATCCTATGAAAAAATGAAATCCAAAGTCGGCGAAGAGTTAAAAAGATACTTCAAGCCAGAGTTTCTCAACAGAATTGATGAAACAATTGTATTTCATCAGCTTACCGTTGAGGAAGTTACGGAGATAGTAGATTTGATGTTAGATAGAGTCCACAAACAACTTAAAAACTCCGACATAGAAATTGTATTATCAGAAGAAGCCAAATCTTACCTAGCAACAGAAGGATACAATAAAGAATTTGGAGCTAGGCCTTTGCGTAGATCCATACAAAGACTTTTAGAAGACCCTTTATCTGAGGAGTTGCTTCAAGGTAAATACAAGGCAGGTTCTACAGTTGTAATATCACTCAATTCTGAAGAGGGCATTCTAGAATTCGAAGCTGTAGAGGCTCCAACTGAGCCACCAGTTGACTTTGCAGATTCTGAGTCATAGTATTAACTAACTCAAATGAGAATAATAATTGATACCGATCCGGGTACTGATGATGCAGTAGCAATATTAATTGCTTTGGCACACTTTACGGATCAAGAAATCTTAGGTATAACAACAGTAGCTGGCAATGTTGGTGTAAAAGTAGGAACTAAAAACGCCCTAAGAATTCTTGAGCATGCTGGCAGAAATGATATAAAAGTTTACGAGGGTGAAAGCGCACCATTAGAAAGAGATCTGTTGACTGCTGAGTGGGTTCACGGAACCGACGGATTAGGCGGAGTTCCTTTTCCTGAACCATCAAAAAAAGAGGAACAAATAGATGCTGTCTCATTTTTAAAAGATTCAATTTTAAATTCAGAAGAAAAAGTTACTATATGTGTTTTAGGTCCTATGACAAATATTGGAAAAGCACTACTTGAAAAGCCTGAAATAGTCGAAAACATTGAACAGATTGTTTTTATGGGAGGAAGTGCTACTGGAGGGAATACTACTCCTGCTGCTGAATTCAACATACTTGTTGACCCTGAAGCCGCAGATGTAGTTTTGCATTGTGGAGCTAAATTAGTAATGATGGGGTTAGATGTAACCCACCAAGCTATTTCAACATCAGAAAGAATACAAAATATTTCCGATACAAAAACAAAAACTTCAGAACTTCTTGTGGGCCTAATGTCTCGCTTAGCAAATCTAGAAATCGTCAAAAAAAAGTTTCCAGATGGAACACCTGTCCATGATGCCTTTGTGACAGCTTATCTCGTAGACAATTCACTAACTACTGGTAATTTAGTTAACGTAGAAGTGGAAACTTCCTCTGACCTCACACTTGGGCAAACAGTAGTAGACATTAATGAAATATCTGAAAGAGATAAAAATGTTCACTGGATGAATTTAGTTGATGATAATAAGCTGTTTTCAATCATAACAAAAACTTCTTTAACTCTCCCTTAAAAATAAAAATAACACTTATATTAGTTCGGCAGTTTTTGAAAAATGCTATAAACTTATCTCATCATTATTTAAATAATGAAGGAGTAAATAAATGATAACAAATAAAAAGAAATCATCTTTGATTTTGCTGTCTCTAATGCTAATTCTATCTGCCTGTGGTGGATCAGATACTGCAACAGAGGAAGTTGCTGAAGTCGTAGTTGAGGAAGAATCATTAGATTCACCTGCTACAACTGCAGCACCTGCAGCAGAACCGGATGGACTAAAAGTTGGTATCGTTCTTGGCGCATTAGGTGACCTTTCCTTCATGGACTCTGCTAAAAGAGGCTACGATAAAGCTGTAGCTGACCTTGGCATTCAAGGAGACTATGTAGAAACAGAGCCTAGCGAAAGAGCAGCTGCTATTCAAAACTTTCTAGCTGATGGAAAAGAAATGATCATTACGGTCGGTTTCTCAGAAGCAGAAATTACAAAAGAAGCAGCAATAGCCAACCCAGACGTACAATTTGCAATTGTTGATATGGTTATTACAGCAGACAATGGTGATTTATTACCAAACGTCTCAAACCTTATTTTCAAAGAGCATGAGGGTTCTTTTGAAGTAGGATATATTGCTGGAAAACTTTCCAAAACTGGTCATGTAGCATTCATGGGCGGAATGGACGTTCCAATAATTAGAAAATTTCAAACAGGTTGGGAAGAGGGTGCAAAATATGCAAACCCTGATATCAAACTTTGTGATGGTTATGCCGGTAGCTGGGGAGATCCTGCTAAAGGTAAAGAAATCGCATTAAGTTGTTTCGAGCAAGGTGCAGATATTATATTTGCAGCTGGTGGCTCAACTGGTAATGGAGCATACGAAGCCGCAGCGGAAACAGGTAATTTCGCTATAGGTGTTGACTCCAACCAAGACTTTATGCAACCTGGAACTATGATCACATCCATGATGAAGAACGTAGACTTTGCAGTCTACTCAGCAATCAAGGACAGAAGTGACGCCGGAATGGTAATAAGCACAATTGCTTCTTACGGTTCAGCAGAAAACGGTGTTGGTCCAACATGGTTAGTTGATGGAAGTTCATTATTTGCTGATGAAGGTCCTGCTGACATGGCAGCCCAAGTCGCAGCTTTAACTGAAGAAGTAAAAGAAGTTAGAGCAAAAATTGTTTCTGGTGAAATTGTTGTTACTGATGTAACAGCTGGTGGTTAATAAAACCAATTACTAGACAAATAATTTAATTTAGCCCGACGTGAGTCGGGCTAAATTATTAAGATTATATATATTTACAAACTTGAAAATGAATAAAGAAATAGCAATAGATTTAAAAAATATAACCAAAGCCTATCCAGGTGTTGTTGCAAATAAAAATGTTGATTTTCAAGTTTATAAAGGTGAAATTCACGCACTAGTAGGTGAAAATGGTGCAGGTAAATCTACGCTAATGAAAATCCTTTATGGTATTGAACAGCCAGACGAAGGAGAAATATTTGTTAACGGCTCCTCTGAGGTAATAAGTAAAGTTGAAACCGCTATCAATTTAGGTATTGGAATGGTTCACCAAGAATTTACACTTGTCCCAAGTTTTACAGCTCCTGAAAATATTGGTCTTGGGCAGGAACCTAAAAATAACAGAGGTCTAGTTGACTGGAAGGGCCTAAATAATGCAGTGATGGATATAGCTAAAAAATATGGTTTTGAAGTTGATCCAGGATTGAAAATGATTGATGCATCAGTAGGTGTTCAACAAAGAACAGAAATATTAAAAACACTTTATCGAAATGCAAATATTCTAATATTAGATGAACCGACAGCTGTATTAACTCCTCAAGAAACAGATGAATTATTTACTGTTATTAGGACTCTTGTTGATGAGGGTAAAACAGTTATTTTTATAACTCACAAACTTAGAGAAGTAATGGAAATTGCTGACAGAGTTACAGTGATGAGAGCAGGAGAAGTTCAAGGAGTATCCGAGACAGGCAATACCTCAATAACGGAGCTAGCATCACAAATGGTTGGAAGAGAAGTATTTTTACAGGTTAAAAAAGATGAGGCACAGCCAACAGAAAAAATTCTGGACGTTCAAGACTTGTGGGTTCATGATGCAAGAGGTTTATTAGCTGTAAAAGGAATAGATCTCGACATAAAAAAAGGTGAAATTGTAGGTATTGCAGGTGTTGAGGGTAACGGCCAAACAGAGCTTGTAGAAGCTTTAACAGGGCTAAGGAAAGCAAGTAAAGGTAAAGTGATGTATTTAGATGAAGATATCGCATCAAGTTCACCAAAAAATATAAGGAGAAAAAAAATAGCTCATATCCCCGAAGACAGAACAAATACAGGACTTAATACCCAATTAAGTATTTGGGAAAATCTAATTGGAAACTCATATTTTAGAAAGCCATTATCAAGTAGAGGAATTTTCAACTTAAAAAAGGTTGGAGAACATGCTAATAAATTGAGAGAAGATTTTGACATAAGGGCACCAAATGTATCTTTGAAGGTTAAGTCTCTTTCAGGAGGAAACCAACAAAAAGTTGTTGTTGCTAGAGAATTGTCTGAAGATCCTTCATTAACTATTGCATCACAACCAACTCGAGGCGTAGATATTGGGAACATTGAAGCCATCCACGAGCAACTTGTTCAAATGAGAGATGAGGGTGGCGCAGTATTACTTGTATCAGCTGAACTTGACGAAGTTATGGCTGTTGCAGATAGAGTTGGTGTAATGTATGAAGGCCAGATTGTTAAATGGGTTAATCCAAAAGAGGTAGATCAGGCACAAATGGGCTTATATATGGCAGGAGTTAAAGATTAATGGATAAGTTTTCATTTAAAGATGTTTTAGTCACTGTTGCTGGCTTGTTTATAACTGTATTTATTGCTTGGGTTCTTATTACAGCAACAGGTAATAATCCATCAGAAGTAGCAAAATACCTCTATGAAGGCGGATTTAAAGGAACTAGAAATATTGCAAACTCACTTTATCAAGCAACTCCATTAATTCTGACTGCTGTTGCAACTCTTGTGTCATTCAGAGTTGGAATGTTTAATATTGGGATTAACGGTTCCATGTATGTCGGGGCACTTTATGCAGGTTGGGCCGGATATAGATTTACCGGCCTCGGACACTTTTCGCACGTAACCTTGTGTATTGCTATCGGAATGTTTGTAGGAGCTGCGTGGATGTTACTACCGGCTTTACTAAGAGTTTACGCCGGAGTGAGTGAAATCATTTCTACAATTATATTGAATTTCGTTGCAGTTTTATTTGTTTCTTATATGGCAAATGGACCATTTAGAGCAGACCCAATTGCACCAGCCACACCAAGGATACTTGAAACAGCTGAACTCAAACAAATTTTTCCAAACTCACAATTTAATACAGGCTTTTTTATTGCGGTATTTGTTGCAATATTGGCACATTTTGTACTAAATAAGACCACATTTGGTTATGAGCTACGCTCTGGTGGAGATGGTTTAGTCGGAATGTACCCATCGAGATTTAGTTCATATTTAGGAATACCTTCTGACAGGTCAGCAATTACTGGAATGCTAATATCAGGTGCCCTTGGGGGACTTGCAGGGGCTATAGAAGTTTTAGGTGCAGTAAGATATTTCTTTCAAGAGCTTGAATTTAATCAGGGTTTTGATGGTATTTTAATAGGAATCCTTGGAAAATTAGAGCCAATTGGAGCAATCATTGCTTCTCTGTTTTATGGAGCAATTAAAAATGGTGGATTCTATGTTGACTATAAAACCGATGTCGCCAGAGAGATAATAATCGTACTAATTTCTATTCTAATTTTCTTTGTAAGTGCACAAAAAATTGTAAAAGGATTAGAGAAGTATCCAATCGTTAAAAAATTAGATAGTATCTTTTCAAGAAAGAAGATGTAATGGAATGGATTGAAATTTTTGATATATCGCTTCTTAGGAGTTTATTAAGGTCGACTGCACCAATAGCAATTGTAGGTCTAGCAGCTGCACTTTGTTCAGCCGCAGGAGTTCTAAACATTGGGTTAGAAGGCAAAATGCTTAATGCAGCATTCGCAGGCGTGGCTGCTAGTTATTATACCGAAAGTGTTTGGGCAGGTCTTGCAGCAGGTGTAACAGCAGGTTTATTAACAGCTTTATTATTTGGACTACTATCTTTCACCCTTGGGGCAGACGAAGTCCTTGCAGGTTTAGCGATAAATATCTTTTCTCTTGCTGGTACAACTTATTTAATGAGAACAATTTGGGGACAGGCGGGATTTTTCTCTGATCCAAGAATTGTTGGCTTTGAACCAATTCACTTTACATTCCTAGAAGGATCATTCCTCGAACCCTTCTTATCAGACTTCACCTACTCCGTATACCTAATGTTTTTTCTTGCTGTAGGTCTTCATATTGTTTATTACAGAACACGACTAGGAACAGCAATAAGAGCAACTGGTGAGAATCCAGAAGCTGCTGAAGATGCTGGGATTAATACGGTCAGAATAAAGTGGCTTGTAACTATATTTTCAGGAGCTTTAGCAGGGATTTCTGGTCTATTTCTTTCACTTGAAAACTTAACAATGTTCACAGAAGGCATGTCAGCAGGTAAGGGTTACATTGGTCTCGTTGCTTCATCTTTTGGAAACAATACACCTCTGGGTACTTTTGGAGCAAGTGCATTCTTCGGACTTGGTGATGCAATTGGAATTCGCTTACAAGGTGTCTATGAGCTTGACTCCCGACTTATTTTGATGATTCCCTACGCACTCACAGTAGTGGTTTTAATATTGATTGGTATTAGGCAGAGGCTCAAAGTTAGACCCGTGCCAATTCCAGAATCTTAATTCATTGCCAGAGAACTTATTTTTAGCAAAATATATCGTTGAAGACGTTAAAACAATTCATGAAGATTCTGTTTTAGTAATTGAAAATACCAATATAAAAAAAATAATAAAAAAATCTCAACTAAAGCCGGCTGAACTTGAAAAGATAGAAGATTTAGGAGAGGTGATTCTCATGCCGGGATTAACTAATGCCCACTCTCATGTAGCTCTGAATTCAGTAAAAGGCTTGGGTTACGGAAAGGCAAGTGCCCTATATGATGTTATGTGGGGTGTTGAGCCTTCATTAGATGAAATTTCAGTTTACAAATTGTCACTCCTTGGAATAATAGATGCTGTTAGATCGGGAACAACAAGTATTAATGACCATTATTTTTTTGCTGACTCGGTAGCAAAGGCAGCTTCTCAGATAGGAGTTAGAGGTTTCCTGGGTCATACTGTGATGACGGAATATGGGCCATGGACAGGTCAGGAGGAAATAAAAAAAGCAAAAAAATTCGTAGATGATTGGAAAAGCTCTAAAATAATTCATCCAGTAATTGCGCCACACGAAACATCAACTGTAAGCCCAAAAGTTCTAGTTGAATTACACAAGTTTGCGACAGATTCAAATATACCCATGCACATACATTTAGCTCAAACTATTAAAGAAATGGATTATATAAAAGAAAAATATAAAACAAGCCCTATTAAACATGCCGCTAGTCTTGGGATACTTGATAAAAGAGTTATTGCAGCACACTGTAAAGTTGTTGAAAGTGGGGATTTAGAAATTCTTGCAGAAAGCGATTGCTTTCCAATTCTTTGTCCAACAACTCATGGATTATCAGGTAAACCAATGGATACAAATTTTCTTACTGAAAATAATGTTGAGTGGGGAATCGGTACAGATTGTTCTGGAGGTAATGATGACTACGATATGCTCGAAGAAATGAGAGCTGCAATGTTAATTAACAATACGCATTCAAGGGGAAACCTTATAACTCCAAAAAAAGTTTTTGATATTTCTACAAGATTGAACATTATGAGACTCTCTCTAAATAAAATGAATGGAACCCTTACTAAAGGACAACCTGCTGATTTTATTTCTGTAAAAATAAATAATTCAAGGATGCAGCCTCTCCATGATGTAGTGAATAATCTAGTTATGTGTGCCTCATCAAGAGAAGTCAAAGATGTATTCATTAATGGTAAAGAAGTACTTAGAAATGATGAAATAGTAGCAATAGACGAAGAAAAGGCAGTATTCGAGGGTACAGTTGCTATAAATAAAATTTTTAAAGATGCAGGTTTTAGCGGAAGAATCAAATCTGGAGAATTTGCATGACAAATAAATCTGTATTGCATGATCATTTGGATGGAGGATTAAGAGCAAAAACAATTATTGAACTTGCTAGTAATTTACAAATAAAACTTCCCACTGACGATGAAAACCTTTTGGAAGATTGGTTTTTTGAAAACATATCTTCACGGCAAAATCAAGTATTCAATAAGTTTGAATTAACAATATCTATAATGCAAGATTCTGAATCACTACAGAGAATTGCTTACGAAGCAGTTGAAGATCTACGAAAAGATCAGATAGCTGAGGGAGAATTAAGATATGCACCAATGCAACACCTTAGAAAAGGATTATCTCCACAAGACGTAGTTGAATCTGTGTCCACAGGACTTAAGGAAGGCATGAAAGACTTTGGTGGTCAATTTAATCCAATATTATGTGCTATGAGGCAAAATGAAGACTCATTAGAAGTTGCCAACTTAGCGATTAGTAATTACTCAAACGGAGTCGTAGGTTTTGATTTAGCAGGACCAGAATTTGGACACCCTCCATCAAAACATATTGAAGCATGTAAAAAAATAAAAAATAGCAACATAGGACTTACAATTCACGCGGGTGAAGCAGCAGATTTTTCTTATATTGAAGACGCAATCATGAATTGTAACGCACAGAGAATTGGACATGGATGGCAAGTCATTGATGGGTGTATTGATACCGGAGATATATATACGCCAAATACAGATACTGCTAGATATATATTTGAAAATCAGGTACCTTTAGAAATTTGTATATCTTCTAATGTGAAGTCAGGGGCAAGTAATGTGAATTTAGAAAATCATCCAGCTGTGAAGCTTTTAAGGAGTGGGTTTAAAGTTACACTTAATCCTGATAATCGACTGATGGCTTCAACAAGTCTTTCAAGAGAATTTCGACTTGCAAGGGAACACCTGGGTTTAAGTAAAGATGAAGAATCTAAATTATTAATAAATGCTGTAAACTCATTGTTCTCAAGAGAATAAATAATTATTTTTGTAATTTTAATATTGTTGCAGCTAGCAAAACACTTCCATTACGGATTGCTTTTTTTGCTTCTGGTGTCACTGTCGCATCTGCAAACTCAGGTTGATGATTTACTATTTTTCCATCATCTGGAACAATGGCAAGGAAAGCATGTAGAGATGGATATTTTTTAGAGATATTTCCAAAATCTGTCGAACCATTTTTTGTTTGGTCAAAGTCTTTATTTGTCTTCATGTCAACCCCAAGTTCTTGAGAGTAATTCATAAATATGTTTGCTAATTCTTTATCAGTAACTAAATTTTCGTAAGTTCCATTTCCATCAATAACATTTAAGCTACAACCAGTTGCTGTTGCTGCACTTTTAAAACAATTTAGGATTTTTCTTTCAAGTACTTTTAGTCCCGAAGTTTTTTGTGCTCTCATCATCCAACTTGAACGTGTATAGTCGGGGATGATATTTGCAGACTCGCCACCATTTGTGATAATTCCATGTATTTTTTCAGTTGGTAGTAACTGTTGCCTTAGAGCACTTATGGAGTTATAGGCTAATATTTGTGCATCAAGAGCATTTTTCCCAATATATGGAGATCCTGATGCATGCGCAGCTTTTCCAATAAATTCAATGTCTAATTGTTTTACTGCAACCATTAGTGGATCTACTTCATTTCTAGTAGCTGGATGAATCATTAACACTGCTTTATTATTTTTAAATACACCTTTTTCAAGCAGTTTAATTTTTCCACCACCCCCACCATTTTTAAATGAAAGCGGTAAAATTTCTTCAGCAGGACAGCCCACAATTTGTATGACATCAGATAAATTATTTTCCCTCATCGAAAGAAGATAAAATGCGCCGATGCCAATTGATGAAATAATATTATGCCCGCAGGCCTGACCAATACCCGGCAATGCATCATATTCTATGCATAGTGAAATGGTTTTCTGAGAAGAATTTTTTTTATTTATTGTTCCTGTAAACGCTGTTGGTAAATCTCTTACTTTGTTAATTTTTACAGAAGCAATATTTTCTGAAAAGAAATTAGTTATTTTTTTATGAGCTTTAACTTCTTCATAGCCAAGCTCCGGATTTTTAAACAGATATTCATTTAAACCAAATATCTTATTTTCAATTTTTGAAAAGTCTTTGATTAGTTCGCTAGTAATCAAGGTTAACTCTTACCAAAGAAGGTTATTTCCTGTATAGCACACTCTTTAAAAGCATTTGAGTTACCAACATCTTCCCCTGAGTAAGCACTCAAAATATCAATTCTTAAGTTAGCGGTTGTCGAATTAATATCTATCCACTGCTGACCATTACTATTTTGAAGCTCTTTTTCTATGAGAATAGAGTCTTCATCTGTTGTGACTTGAATATCTCTAACTTTAAAATTTCTCTTAAAAGAGTTTGAGCTCTCTAAATTTTGAAAAACTATGAATTCTAAATACATTGGTTCTGTAAATGTAAATTCTAAAAATCCATCCTTACACTGTAGTTCGTTATCTTGCCATGATTTCAATGACCCATCATATAGATTCTCACAAGAATACTCATCATTTAATTGACTAGAAGAGGAACATGAGGCTGGAAACATTTTTTGCAAAACACTCTGAATAGTAGTTGTACTGCTAGTATTAGTTGTTTGCTGTACTGTTGCTATTTCCTCTATGACGTCATCTGCAATTCTAGAGTTGTAAAAAAAACTAGCTCCTGCAATTAAAGGAACTATTAGTGCTAAAAAAAATACAGCTCTTATCCCAGGAACTTCTTTTCTATTTGGTAGATCTGTTGCTCCGTAGCTAGAAAGAGGTTTTATTAACGGGTTACCACACTCTTTACAATTTTTAACAGATGGGAGGTTAGCAGTACTGCAGCTTGAGCATTTGATTTGGGGAACTCTATTCCTAGTAATCTGTGTGTTTGGCTTTGTTTCAACGTTATCAAGATTTTCAACTTTTAAGCCCAACCACTCACCACAACTTGAACAGAATTCAAGCTCTGCTTCAATGCTTGCAGAACAAGCCTTACATATTATGTTTTCCACTTTTTACCTTAGAAACTAAATTAATAATAAAATAATACAGTAACATTCGAATAAACAAAATACTCAAATAATAAAAGAATAAATATGAAAAAAAATTACTTACTTCCTGGAGAGCCTCTCAGAAAAGGTGTTGATTTAATTGCTGATAAAAAAGCGGGAGCACTCATAGTTATTGGAAATTCCAATAAACTCGAAAAAATATCAAGTGGTGGAGTTATTTTAAAAAACTGTACCTATTCTCCTGAAATGCTTAGCGAGCTTGCCAAAATGGATGGAGCTATAATTGTTGATGAAAGTGTTACCACTATCTTAAAGGCGAATGTTCACCTAAACCCATCTGATGATTTACAGACATCCGAAACAGGCACAAGACATAGAACTGCTGAGAGGGTATCTATTGAGACGAACCACAAAGTTATCGCTGTTTCTGAAGAATCATCTTCAATTAAAGTATTTCATAAATTGAAAGTAAACGAATTAGAAGAGCCTTCCATGATTCTTGGTCGAGTAAATGAATCTCTACAATCTGTTGATCGTATGAGGAGAAGATTTGATGAAGTACTTTTAGAGTTAGCAGAACTCGAAATTGAGGACACAATTACAAATCAGCAAGTATTAACTGTTGTCCAGAGAGGAGAGCTTTTAACAAGGCTATCTAATCAAGTTAAAATTGAAGCAGGAAAACTTGGTGAGGAAGCAGGTATTGTTATGATTCAAATTGAGTCGTTAGAGTCGGGAGTAGAGAATATGCTCTCACTTGTTTTGAAAGATCATCTTCCCTCAAAAAAATATAGAAATATCAAAAAAGTAAAAGACGAAATTGCAAACCTAACATATGAAGAACTAAATACAATATCACACCTTGGTTCAGTGTTGCTCATGGAGCCATTAGATGAAATTTCTACACCAAGAGGATATAGGGTTTTAGCAAGGTTACCAGGACTACCTGACAATCTCCACGACTCGTTAATTCAAAAATTCAAAACTCTTCCTAGGCTACTTGGAGCATCAACAGATAAATTGTTCCAGGTGGATGGAATCGGCAGAAATAGAGCTCAACAATTACGAGATTATTTTGATACATTGCTGAAAAATATTGGATTTTCTTATATAAATGGGCATTAGATAGATCTTAAGATATAGTATCGTTATAGTTCTATGGCAACAAAAACAAACAAAGTTGAAGATAAATATAAACCTAATCAGTTTGTCGTTCATCCACATCATGGTGCAGCAAAAGTTGTTAGGAAAGTAAACAAAAACGTTGAAGTTTTTGTTGAAGGTGAGCCAAAATCTAAAAGAATCCAATATTTTGAAATAGAAGTTTTATTGGACGGACTTACTGTAATGGTCCCTGTTGATAGCGTTGATGAGGTTATTAGACCTGTAATATCAAAGAGTGCAGTTTCTAGAAAAGTTTTCCCAATTTTTAAAGAAAAACCAGAAGAAGCAGGAACTAACTGGAGTCGTTGGTACAAGGTACTTACTGAAAAAATGACATCTGGTGATATTATTCAAGTTGCGGAAGTCGTAAGAGATTTAACACATGCACAAATCAATAAAGGCATATCTCCAGCATTAAAAAGAATGCTAGCCAAAGCAAGAATGACTTTAGCAAGTGAGGTTGCTTGTGCTTTAGGCGTAGACGAAGAGGCGGCAGTTGAAAAAATAAATCAATATCTTCCTGAAGAAGACCCAGACGACGGTTTATAGTCCACACCAAAAATCTTTTACTAGACTGGAATTAGATATGTTTATTGGCACTGGTTGGGATATACACAAACACTCAAATTTAGAAACCCTTAAGCTAGGGGGGCTATCTTTTGAAGAAGATGGTTTTGAAGCTCACTCGGATGGAGATATTTTACTGCATGCTTTGATTGATGCAATTTTAGGAGCTACTTCAAATAAAGATATTGGGCACTATTTTCCTTCGAACGAATTAACACCAGAAAATATTTCAAGCATGGAAATGCTACAGACTATTCTTAAAAAAATTAATTTTTCAAGATATAAAATTAACAACATTGACATAACCATAGTTTCTCAAAAAATAAATATTTCATCAAAAAGGGATGCAATTGAAAAAAATGTTGCAAAACTTCTAGAAACTGAGGAAACCAAAGTTAATGTCAAAGGTAAATCTGTAGATCAATTAGGCCTTATAGGGAGTAATGAGGCATCCGCGGCATTAGTATCTATATTGTTAAGCAATGCTTAATTTATATAATTCATATACCAATTCATTAAGGGAAGTGGAGCTTTCTAAAGATGAAGTTAAGATTTATTTATGCGGGCCAACAGTTCAATCGTCACCTCATATCGGACACGGAAGGTCTTCAGTTGTATTTGATTTTTTTATCAGATATTTAAAATATTTAGATTGTAATGTTCAGTTCGTAAGGAACATTACGGATATTGATGACAAAATAATTATCAAATCTGCACAGCAGAATATTGAATTTCAGGAATTAGCCAAAAAAGTGGCAGCAGAATTTAAAGATGCATACGATAGCTTAAACTGCCTCACTCCAGATATTGAACCAAAGGCCACAGAATACATTGATGAAATTCTAAACTACATCAAAAAAATATTAGACAAAGACATGGGATATGTATCTGAGTCAGGAGTATATTTTGACACAGCAGCTTTTAGTGATTATTTAAAATTGTCTGGAAGAAAGCTCGATGAAGTCATTTCTGGAACAAGAGTGGATATCCTTGATGATAAAAAAGCTCCAGAAGACTTTGCTTTATGGAAGTTTGCAAAAGAAGGAGAGCCATACTGGGAATCCGTTTGGGGAAAAGGTAGACCTGGTTGGCATATTGAATGTTCAGCTATGATAAATGCAATTCTTGGTAAAGATATTGACTTTCATTGTGGCGGCAATGATCTCATATTTCCACATCACGAAAATGAGTTAGCTCAGTCAAAAGCTGCTTATCCAGATAATGAGTTTGTCAAACACTGGCTTCATAACGGAATGATTAATCTTTCTGGAAAGAAAATGTCTAAATCAGAAGGAAATATAAAAATACTTAAAGATTATATTGACCAATATGGTGGAGATGTATTACGTTTTTATTTCTTGAGAGCTCAATATAGGAGCCCACAAGAATTTAGTGAAGAACTATTAATAGAGTCAAAAACGACTTATAAAAAAATATCCGATTTTGTTATCGATTCAAAACCACAACCTAAGAATGATGAACTTTTAAGTTTATTTGAAGAGTGTATGAATGATGATCTGAATACACCAAAACTTATTGGGGAGATATTTACTCAAATGAATAATGCAACAAACCTTGAAAATGGAATGCTTGATGATATCAAGGCAACAGTTAAATATATTTTTGAAATATTGGGGTTCACTTTTAAAAAGAATGTTACAAAAAAAGTTTCAATTGAAGATACGGAGAAGTTTTTCAACCAGTATGAAATTATTTTTGATTCAGTTGAACAAGCCATGTCTGAGTTTTTAAAAATTAGAGAAAAGCATCGAGTAGAAAAAAATTATCAAATTGCAGACGAGATGCGAACTAATGTTTTAGAAATTGGTATAAAAATCGAAGATGGGAATAAAGATGGCTGGTCTTGGAACAATAATTGAGGGAAAAAATGCGGTTCTTTCTGTTGTTGAATCAGGTAGAGCGACAAAAATTAGTTATTTACATCAAGAAACCCTCCCAGAAAATTTAGAAAATATTTTACTTCTAGCAAAGAAAAATAAAATAGAGCTTAAACCATACTCTTCAAAAGATCAGTGGCCATACCACTCAAGGCATTCGATTGTTGCAACATGTAAGCCAAAGAAAACATTTAAGGAGAAAGATTTAGAAAAATTCCAGAAATCAAATTTTATTGTATGCGATCACATTCAAGATACAAATAACATTGGAGCTATCGCCAGAAGTGCAGCAGCATTTAATTTTGATGTAATTGCAATACCTTTAAAAAGATCAGTAAAAATAACTGAACGCACTTTTACGATAGCAAGTGGTGGATTGGAAAAAGTAGAAATTGTATTCTACAACTCAATATTTTCACTAATCAAAAAATTTAACTCTCTTGATATTTGGACTCTTGGATTAGATATGAGTGGTGAAACGGAAATTAATAAGGTTGACTTCAAGACTCATAACTATGCTTTATTTGTGGGATCTGAAGAAAACGGCCTAAGCGGTGAAGTTCAGAGAAAGTTAGACCTCATAGCACGAATAAATATGGAAAATGACATTGAATCTCTAAATGTCTCTGTCTCAGCTGCTGTAGCAATGCATCAATTATTTATTAAAAAATAAATTAACTCAAAATATATTTTTGCTATCATTTTACTATTCGCCGGAGTAGCTCAGTGGTAGAGCAACGCACTTGTAATGCGTAGGTCAGGGGTTCAACTCCCCTCTCCGGCTCTCAGTGAAAAACTACTACTCAACATTAAGAACTGTTTTTTTTATCATTGTTGGTCTGCATTTCTCTCTTTATTTTTTTGGAATCTTGAGACTTTCCATAATTTATGACTATTTAGATTATTGGCCACTCACATTAATTCCACTATTTCTTATATTGCTTCCGAAATCAAAAATAATATCTGAAGCCATAAAGTTTTATTCATACGCATTACTGATATCGGTTGGACTGATTTTTTTACTTGGCCACGCAACTAAAGCTTCTTTTCTAGGGACTTATTCACAAAATTACTCTTTTGAGAATATAACACTTGATAATGAAAATATTTATAAGGTAGTTGTTAATGAAGGTATTGCAATTAACCTCAGTGCTTATGAGGGTACTGGTTATAAAATAGATATTATAAACAAGCCGGGCATTGCAGGTTATCCAGAAGCCATAGAGACTTTAGTAGGAAATCCTCGTGCTGTAATATTTAGAAGTGTTAAAACAAGTTCCTTGTTGAAAATAAAAGGTTGGCAAATACAGCTAGGGAATAAAAATAGATGGGACTTAGATATTTTTTCAATTGATTCCAATATAGATTTGAACAATTTAGAGATTCACGAAGCTACTCTCTCAGGAACGGGAACAATTAACCTAGGTGAGAATCTAAAATTAGAAAAATTATTAATTAATGGAGTTTATGAAATAAATGTTTCAGAAAATTTGCCCATAGTCGTTTCGGGAAAAGCAGACACTCCGTCAAATTGGATAAATGCTAGCATTGGTACTTTGAATAATGTAACAGAATCTTACAGATTATTGGTTGAAATTATGGACGGTTCAGAAGTAATATTCAATGATGGATGAAAGAGATTTATGATTGATCAACTTGGAAATGGCCTACTTTTGGGAATAATTATTTCAGTCGCATCGGTTGCTTTGTCTTTGCTTTACAGTGTTACAAGGATTGTTAATTTTGCACATGGAGAAATCATTGCTCTTGGCGCAATTATGACACTATTTTTTTCGAATCCAGTTGATTCAAGAGTTATTTATTTAGATAGGTTCTCACCCCTTGGTCTAGATTTTGTCATTTCAGCATTTCTAGCAGTAATTTTGTGTGGAGTTTTTGGAGGTCTACTTGAATTAATATTGTTTAGGCCACTCAGAAAAGCTGAGGTTGGAAATATTGCAATACTAGTAGTAACTATTGGTCTTTCTATTTTTATAAGACATCTATATCTTATTTTTGCAACAGGTAGAGTCCAAAACTTTCCACTTGAACTTGAGAGACGAGTAACTTATTTATTTTTTGACATGACTCCGAGAAATTTTAGAGTCCTGATTGCCGGCATAATTGTAATGGTCTTAATTGGTCTATTACTAACTTTTACAAGAATTGGAAAAGCTATGAGAGCTGTTAGAGACTCTGGTGAATTGGCCAGTATTTCAGGTATTAATTCTGATAATATTATTTTGATTACATGGATTTCCTCAAGCATGCTAGCTGGCCTTGCAGGCATATTTCAAGGTGTAATTAACGATATTAGATACAATATGGGCTTTTTAATACTCTTGCTCGTTTTTGCAGGAACAGTACTTGGTGGAATCGGAACATCATTTGGTGCAATGGTTGGGGGACTGCTTATTGGTATATTTGTTCAAGTTTCAGTAGCATTTCCATTTATGGAGGGTCATATTGAAGCTAAAAATGCAGTTGCCCTTGGGTTAATGATTGTAATTCTCTTATTTAGACCTCAAGGTATTTTTGGCCAAAAAGAAAGAATTTCATGAACATTTCTGCCAAATGGATTACTACTCTAGTTTTAACTTTTTCATCTTTAGCTCTAGTGTTTGTATTAAACCCGGATGGCCAATTAAGGATTCTTGCTAACCTCCTTACTTTTGCTGGCATTTACGCACTTGCTGCTGTGGGTTTAAATGTTCATTTTGGATTGACTGGATTGCTAAACTTTGGGCACGCATCTTTCATGGGAGTTGGAGCATATGTTACTCTTCTTTTGATTCCTCACGCAGCTGGAAGAGAAGGAGAAATAAATGAAAATGGACTACCTTTTCTATTAGCTTTATTAATCGGGATTATTGCAGCTTCTCTCTTTGGATTACTCTTAGGTCTTCCAGCAATGAGATTAAGGGGAGACTATCTGGCTATAGTAACAATTGCTGCTGCAGAGATTTTTAGACTATTAGTCCGCGACCTTGAGTCAATTACCGGAGGAGTGTATGGAATTATTAATTTTTCATCAGCTCTTCAGAAGTATCGACCAGTTTTTTTTGATGAAGCTGTTATTAGTCTTGATTTAGCACCTGCTCAAATCTGGGTAGGCTTACTATCTTGGATATCTGTATTTCTTGTATTGTTGTTACTTAAAAGATTGAGTAGTTCACCTTGGGGAAGAGCCTTAAGGGCAGTTAGAGAAGACGAGGATGCCGTACGTGCATTAGGAAAGAATGCAGTTTGGCTAAAGCTGCAAAGCTTCATGCTTGGCGCGGGAATAGCCGGTGTTTCTGGTGTTTTCTTAGCTTTTAATTATGGATTTGTAGAAACAACTATTTTTATACCACTTTTAACTTTTTACGTATGGGCAATAATGATTCTTGGAGGGGTTGGTAGTTTAACTGGACCAATTTTTGGATCTATAATTTTTTGGGCAATTATTTCAGAAACTGATAAAATTGCTTCTTTAATTTTTGAGAATGCAGATGGACAACAGTTGGCAGGCGTTAGGTTTATGCTTGTTGGATTATTGATTATGTTACTTATGATATTTAGACCTAGCGGCTTACTTGGTAAAAAAGAGGAGTTGCTACTTAATGTCAAATAAATTGTTAGAAGTAAAAAATTTAAAAAAAACATTCGGAGGACTAAAAGCAGTAGATGTTGAACACCTTTCATTTAATAAAAATGAATTAACATCTGTCATTGGACCAAATGGGGCAGGTAAGACTACATTTTTTGACTTAGTTTCAGGATTTCAACAGGGAGATACTGGAGAGATTTACTTTAAAAACAAAAAAATAACAAAGACTCAGCCATATAAGATTTCAAGACTTGGGCTTATTAGAACTTTTCAATTAACTAAAGTTTTTGACAGAATGACGGTTTTAGAAAATCTTATGTTTTCAGGTTCGAGCATTAAGAATGACTCATTTTTTCAATCTATTCTCAATACTTCCTCAAGTAAAAAATATGAATCTGATTTGGAAGAGAGAGCATTTGAAATTATGCAAGATTTAAATATTGAAAAAATGTCAGAATCTTATGCGCGTGAGTTATCAGGTGGGCAAAAAAAATTATTAGAACTAGGAAGATCTTTAATGAAAAACCCAGATTTATTACTACTTGATGAACCACTTGCTGGCGTAAACCCAAAACTAGCTGAAGATCTTCTTGAAAAAATAAAAAACTTATCAGATCAGGGTATAACAATTCTTATGGTTGAACATAATATTGAAGCAGTAATGAAGATATCTGAAAGAGTGGTCGTGCTAGCAGAAGGAAAAGTAATTGCAGAAGGTACACCGCAAACTGTTCGAAGTAATGATAAGGTGATTGAAGCTTATTTAGGTACAGCTCATGAATAATCCAATTTTAGAATGCAATGGAATTGCGGCAGGGTATGTAAAAGGATTGAACATATTACAAGGGGTAGACTTGGTTGTTTCTGAGGGAGAAATCGTATCAATAATTGGACCCAACGGAGCTGGTAAATCAACTTTATTAAAAGCAATCATGGGCTTAATAAATATTTCAGCCGGTCGTTTTTTTATAGAAGGTTTAGAAAAAACTAACTTACCAACCCATAAAATTGTAAATGAGGGAGTTGGGTATGTTCCTCAGGTGCAAAACGTATTTCCATCTTTAACTATCGAAGAAAATCTAGAAATGGGATCATGGTCTTTAGGTAAAAACGCAAAGCAAAGTATCAATGAGCTATATCAAGAATTTCCATTATTAGAGGAAAGAAGAAAAGAAAAGGCTGGAAACTTATCTGGTGGGCAAAGACAGATATTAGCACTAGCAAGGGCCCTAGTGACTTCCCCCAAACTACTTCTTCTAGACGAGCCTTCAGCTGGTCTATCACCTCTTGCAATAGATGATGTGTTTAAAACCATAAAGAATATTAATCTAAAAGGGGTCTCAATTCTCTTAGTTGAGCAAAATGCGAAGAGAGCATTGAAGTTCAGTAACAGAGGATATGTATTGGATCAGGGTAGGAATGCTTATCAAGGAACAGGGACAGATCTACTTGATGATCCAAGAGTTGTTGACTTATATTTAGGAAAACTATAAAAAAAAAGGCCTGTTTTCACAGGCCTTTTTTTAATTCTTTAAAAGAATTATGAACCGAAGTCCACTGATTTAAGGACTGGGTTTGTGTCACCCTCAGTTGTCCAAATATCGTATGTAGCAGCAGTTGGGTCACCAGCTTGATTTAATTCAATCTCACCAGAAGCTCCAACGTAGTCTACGTCAACACCTGCAGCAGCAAGTGCTATACAGCTAACGCCAATACATTTTTCCCCACCAGATGATGCTGCAACTAATCCTGAAGCAATTTCAGGTCCAGTAACACCATTTGCAGCAGCAGATATTGCCATTAACATGACAGCATCGTATGCTTGTGGAGCAAAAATAAATGTTGGTGATCCATCAGCACTAACTCCGGCATAAGCAGCTTCAAAAGCATCTTTTGCTTCTCCAGCTGTAGAACCAGGTGCAGTACCTTTGAATCCATCAAGTGCGGTACCAAGTCCACACAATGACGCAAGTCCAGCATCTTTAACACCATCAGTCATGTACCAAGGTGTATCTAGTAGTCCTTGCTCAAAAGCAGGTTGTAGAACTCCACAACCAGTTTCTGGGAACAAGATTCCAACAATAGCTTCGGCACCACCTTTAGCTAAAGCTGTTACTTCTGCACTAAATTCAGATGCATCAGTTGCATGGTAAACAATTGTTTTAACTGTATTACCTTCAACAGCTTCAAAAGCTGAAGCTGTAGCTTCTGCTAGACCTCTACCATAAGAGTCTGCTCTTGAAATAATTGAAACTGTCTTCACACCATCTTCAACAAGTAGAGAAGCTAATACTTCACCTTGTAAAAGATCGGAAGGAGCAGTTCTTGCGTAAAATCCTTTTTTATCCATTTTGGTAAATTGAGGACTTGTATTAGATGGAGATACCATAACAACTTCAGCTGCAATTGCGGCATCAAGAATAGCTAGTGAGGTACCACTACATGCGGCTCCCATAACTCCTTGTGCACCTTGTGCAACAACATCATTTAAATTGGTTAGAGCAATAGCTCCATCACAACCGCTGTCTCCCTCGATAAGGGTTACATCGGCTCCATTAATACCGCCAGCAGCATTGATTTGCTCAACAGCGAGTGCCGCACCTAGTGCAATACCAGGTCCTAGAGATGCTAAATCACCTGATAATGGCATTAAAGATGCCAATACAAGTGGGTCAGCAGTAGGAGCAGCAACAGTAGTAGCAGGAGCTTCAGTTGTCGCGGGAGCTTCAGTTGCTACTGTCTCTTCCTCAACCACTTCCTCAGCTGTACCACAAGCTGCAGCGAAAATCGCTAAAATCGCAATCAAAGCAATAGCTTTGCGATTCTTCATATAATTTCCTTTCAGTCACTGAAAATAAAAATTCCTACATTATTTGTAGGAATGTATTACAACAATAGCGTGTTTTTAGTACTCTTCAAATAGCATATTTAATTAATTTATACATAAAATGACTGAAATACTTGAAAACATACTAAATACATTAAACAATCAAGAATATGTGGATATATTATTATATATTTTCATTTTTTATTTTCTATATTTTGGATGGAAAAATGGTTCAATTCTTATTGTTTTCTATATCTCTTCACTATTAGTAGCTATTTTTTTAAGTTTCAGGTACTCGGACGTTATTGGTACGTATATAAGTGGATGGCTAAATTCAGGAAGACAATTATCTGAACTCTTCGCTGGTGTTATTATTTTTATTGGAATCATAACGATTTCATCTTTAATTCAAAACATTATCCTCTCCGTTAAGAGCAAAAATGATGTTGGAAGCAAGTTACTGGGTACTTTACTATCTCTTTTATTGAGTAATTTAATCTTGACTTTTGTATTTACGATTATATCCTTAATCAACACTACTCCTCTAGTAGAAGACTATCTTGAACGCTCAGACTTAGTATCTTTTTACACCGATCCTGATGGAACTCCTCAACAAGCTTTAGAAGTAATTATTGGAAATGATCTACTCAAAGTTGTCTCAAGAATAAAAGACTTAACGGGAGAGTCATCAGTTGTAGTTGATGAATTTGGTTGTTTAGAGATTCCAAAAGTTTCTAGGTCAAAGCTAATAGCTAGGGGAGAGGAATCTCTTGAGATGTTTGAAATTTTAAACATTGAACGGATTAACAAAAATGTTGATCCAGTTGAGTTTTCTCAAAGACTTTCTGACATTGCAAATTCATATGCTTTTCTAATGTATGAAGAGGGATTTTGGTGTCATAAAAATCCATTAAATGGTCAACAAGTGGGAGACAGGTTAAGTGAAGTAGGTCTTCCATACAAAACTGTTGCAGAAAATTTGGCTATAGCATCAACACTTGTTGCCGGACACGAGAGTTTAATGAGTTCAGAAACACATAGAAATACAATCTTAGATGGCGAGTTTAAAAGAGTAGGGATAGGTATAGTATCTGGCCCACTAGGTTTAATTATTGTTCAGATCTTTCAATGACATATTCGTCAATTCCTCTAATTGAAGGACTTCTAAAAGACACAGAAAAACATCTACTTTCTGTTGGTATTAAGATCACAGATAAAAATAGGGGAATGTTGGAAACAATTTTAAAGGAAGAGTTTACAAAAAATCCACTTACCCAGAAATATACACCAACTCAGGTAGTAAATAAATTCCTCTCTGAGAATTACCAGTTTAAAGAAATGCTCACACCTAGAAGTTTTTCAGAAGAAACATTTTTTTTAATCATGCAGTGGGGAATTCATAAAGCCTCAGAGATATCAAACTTTGATGAATAATGTAAAAGCCGACATATGGCAAAATTCATATCCGATATTCATCTGGTTAGTAACTGAACCAGTCGTAGGACTTGTCGACTCCAAAATCGCTTCAATGTTAGGAGAAACATTTCTTTCAGGAGTTGGTATTGGCGAAACCATTTACTTCGTTTTAGTTTGGGTTTTCATTTTTTTGGCTTACGGAACAACACCATTAGTTGCTAAATTAAATACACAAAAGAAATTTCAAAATTTAAAATACTTTATTACTTATGGTCGAACAATGTCGGTTTTACTTGGTGTTGTAGCTACAATCATAATTTTATTTTTCTCAGAAAGCTTAATTAAAACATTTCAACCCACGATTGCAGTCGGTGAAGAAGCAAAAACATATTTGGGTCTAAGAAGCATTGGTATAACTTTTTATCTAATAAATATGCACTCTACTGCAGTACTGAGGGGCTTAAGATTTCCACAGATAACCTTGAGAAGCGCATTGCTTGTTTCAGGATTAAATATTTTATTTAGTTATCTATTTGCTGTAACTCTCAATTTTGGGATAGCAGGTATTGGAATAGCAAGCTCATTAGCATTTTTCATCACCGCTGTATATTCCTCATACATACAAAGAAAGAAAGTAAAGTTACTGGTTCAAACAAATGAATTAGTTGATAAAAAATATCTTAGAAAGAAATTCTATTCTGTTGGGACACAAATACTCCTAAGATCTATGTTTTTAACTGGATTTATGACTGTTCTTAGAAATCAAGCCGCGATATTATCTATGAGAGATATAGCATTGCAGCATGTATTACTTCAACTTTGGTCCTTCGGCTATGTTGCCATAGACTCCGTAGCGATAGCATCCCAAACTTTAATTTCAGAACACATTTCAAAAGGATTAAAATATTACAAATCAAAGTTATATCTTAACTTGATAAAGTTAACTTTATTTTTTTCAATCTTTCTATTTATTTTTAGTTATTTCTCTCTAGATAAATTAATCATGTATGTTGCGGGAGAATCTTTTTCTCAAATTAGCATAGAGATAAGGTTGTTATTTTCTACTAGCTTATTATTTGGCAGTTTCGCATTCCTTTGGGATGGAGTTTTATTGGGTCTAGACAAAGTATACGAATTTTCATTTATCACAGTACTATCTTCAATCACTGGAATTTTCTTATGCATCTACCTCGTAGGAAGAGAGCCAAACTTAAATTCACTATGGATTGCTCTAGTTGTTTCTTTAGTTATAAGAAGTTTATTTGGCTACGCTTATCAGAAATCAGAATAGAGTTATTTTACTGTTTTTAAAACAGGTCTATCAAGGTAGTAGCTTAAGATTTGAAGCTCTTGAGATAAATCAACAGACCTAATCTGGACATCTGGTGTATTTTTAAGCAATACTGGGGCGAAGTTTAAAATTGAACGTACATCACAGCTGATTAATTCATCAGCAACAGATTGTGCAAACTTACCAGGTGTCGCAATGATTCCTATAGCAACATTATATTTTTTACAAACCTTATTTAATTCTGAAGTAGGTTTTACAACTAATCCTGCAATTTGTTTATTTATTTTTTTTGGATCATCGTCAAAAAGAGCTACAACCCCAAAGCCTCTTTCTTTAAAGCCTCCATAATGAGCAAGTGCAGAACCTAGGTTACCAACACCTACTATTACAGCACTCCAACCTTCAACTAAACCAAGTTCAAGTTGTATTTGGTTTCGTAGAGTGGAAATATTATAACCAACCCCTCTAGTCCCTAAAGTACCCAGATAAGATAAATCTCTTCTGACTTGAGCATCGTTAACTTTTGCTAATTCAGCAAGTGTTTTTGAAGATATACCAATATCTTCTGAGCTAACCTGCTCCAAGCACTGAAGATAAAGAGGAAGCCTCTTAACTGTTGCTGGAGGTATTTTTCTTAATTCTTTCACTAATGCACAATCTAATAAAGTATGAAATTTATCATAAACTGATAGAAATAATTTATATTGCTTTGAGTTTATAAATTAACGTTTTTTTGCTATTTGAGTTAACTTGATACTATCTAATGATTAATTCAAAACAATATGATGTAATTATTGTCGGCGCGGGTCCGGCTGGGTCAAACACAGCTATTTCTTATAAACATTTGAATCCAGATTTAAATATTGCAATATTTGATAAATCCCAGTTTCCAAGAGATAAATCTTGTGGAGATGCAATAGGGCCAGGAGTAATCAACGCATTAAAAAGGTTCGGAAATGAACATATATTAAACGGGGAACCAGAGGTAGTATCAACTACATTATTTGGCCCAAAAAATATTGGAATCCAAAATTATATTCCGGAGGTTAAAAACAAAGAAGATTCTGTTGTATACGTTATTCCGCGGCTAGATCTCGATAATCGAATTTTTGATTTAGCAAAATCTCTAGATGTTGATTCTTATGAGGAATATAGATATTTAGGATTTGATAGAACTAAAGATAAAAAAATTGCTGTAACCTTTAAAAATTCAGATGGTGAGGAAGAGACCTATTTGACAAAAATCTTAGTTGGAGCTGATGGAGCAAATTCAAGAGTCAGAAAAAATTTAAATTTAAATCAAAACACTGATTGGCACAAAGCTATTGCAATCCGAGCTTACATCGACAGTCCAAATTATTTAGAAATTTTTAAAGAAAGGTCTTTAATGTTTGAAATTAATGTTTCTGCTTTAAGGGGTTATGCCTGGGCATTTCCAAGTAAGGACACATTGATAAATATTGGTATTGGAATGCCACTCAGTTTATTTAAAAAAGAGAATAAAAATATAAATGAAATGCTTAATGATTTTGTAGAGACATTAGAAAGTAGAGGAGTAATTGTTGATAACATCAGAATGGAAAAAAGCTATATGCTTCCCTTCGCATCTTCAAGACCCAAATTAGCTCATGACCAAGTTGCTCTAGTTGGAGATGCAGGTTCAATGATAAATCCAATGAGTGGAGAGGGAATTTTTTATGGTATGGAGTCAGGTTTTTTACTTGCAGAAAATACACACAACTTTCTTAAAAATGAAAATGAGAAGATAAATCAAGGAATTCGAGCATATGAAAAAAGTTTTAACAAGAGATTTTCTAAACATTATTTAAGTTGTGCACTCGCAAGACTTGTGTTACAAAGTCCCTTTATGACACAGAGATTACTTGCCATTGCATCAATAGATCAGCACACTATTGATTTTGTAGTTGAACTATTGTTCGACGAAGCAAGACTTACTATAAAAGAAGTAGTACTTTTAGGAAGCAAGTTCCTACTTCCGCTTTGGTTACTTAAATTACTAAAAACAACTAATTAAGTATTAAACATTAATCTTGATTTCCTAGTAAAATATAATTAACTTTGTGAAAACTTTCACAAATAAAGGAGAAACATGGTCGATTGGCTACCAATATTAATAATGCTTATAATTGGAGTTGGTTTTGCCTTGGTATCTTTAGGAGTTAGTTACTTATTATCACCAAAAAACCCAACTGCTGAGAAACTAGCCCCATATGAGTGTGGAATTTTTCCTGAAGAAGAACCCTCTCAAAGATTTCCAGTTAAGTTTTATATGGTTGCAATGCTCTACATTGTATTTGATATTGAAATTATATTCCTTCTTGCGTGGGCTACTAGGTTTAACGAGCTTGGCTGGTATGGGATTTTAATAATTGCAATCTTTAGTTTTTTTGTACTTGAGACTCTTTATTATGTCTGGAAAAAAGGTGTTCTCGACTGGAACACACCAAGGAGAAAAAGATATTTTGAAAAAACTCTTTTCAATCCAAAACTTGAATCAGAAAAGGTTGCTTGATGTATTCTCCTGATAACATTTTTACAACAACTATAGATAAAGCTGTTAGGTGGTCTAGAACTCAGTCAATGTGGCCAGTTACATTTGGTTTAGCTTGTTGTGCAATCGAGATGATGGCTGCTGGTTCAGCAAAATATGACCTAGCTAGATATGGGATGGAAGTATTTAGGGCATCACCTAGGCAAGCCGATCTTATGATTGTTGCAGGAAGAGTCTCACAAAAAATGGCTCCAGTATTAAGACAAGTTTACGATCAAATGGCAGAACCAAAATGGGTAATTGCCATGGGGGCATGTTCTTCTACTGGTGGTATGTTTAACAATTACGCCTTAGTGCAGGGAGTTGATCACATTGTACCTGTAGATGTATATGTTCCGGGTTGCCCTCCAGGACCACAGTCTCTCATGCATGGAATATTAACTCTTCATGACAAAATTATGGCTGGAGAAATTAACAGATGACAGAAGTACAACATGTTGATGTTAAGGATTATCACCAAGACATCCAAACTTTATTCAACGAGGGGTATGAGATGATGGTTGATCTTACCGCTGTTGATTGGTTCAGAAAAAAAGAACCTCGATTTGAAGTAGTTGTTAATTTATTATCTCTTTCTAAAAATAAGAGAAAGACAATAAAGGTAAAAGTTGATGATAAAACTCTAACCGTTCCTTCAATTACAGATATTTATCCAGGTGCTAATTTTTATGAAAGAGAAGTTTTTGACATGTTTGGGATTCTATTCGAAAATCATCCAGAGTTAACGAGAATCTTAATGCCAGATGATTGGATAGGGTATCCACTCAGAAAAGATTATGGGTCTGGAAGAATACCAGTACAGTTTAAAAACGCACCAAAGGTGGATTAGGCATGGTTAAAAATAAAGAAAACTCAGAAGATTTGGAATTTTGGGCAACAAATTCTGAAGAAGGTGGTTGGAAAATAGATTCAACAGACGAAGGTTCTCAGAAGATGAGTGAAGAGGAATCTGAACAGCAACTAAAAATTCAAACAGGTTCTGACGTAGTAGATGATTACTTTATAGACGAAGAAACCTCTGAAGATGAAAGAATGATCGTTAACATGGGACCTCAGCATCCTTCAACCCATGGCGTGTTAAGACTTCAAGTTGAACTAGAGGGAGAAGCTGTCAGAAGAGTTAAGCCAATCATAGGTTATTTACACACAGGTATGGAGAAAACTGGTGAGGAGCTTACGTATCTTCAGGGACCAACAAACACAACCAGAATGGACTACTTATCACCATTTTTTAATGAATTAGTGTTCTCACTGACTACTGAAAAACTTTTAGATATAGAAGTCCCAGCCAGAGCTCAAACTATACGAATTTTGATGACTGAACTAAATAGAATTTCCTCACATCTGGTTGCTTTAGCTACTGGAGGAATGGATATAGGTGCTTTATCTATGATGATATTTGGATTCAGGGAAAGAGAATTACTTCTTAATTTTTTTGAAAAAACTACAGGTTTACGAATGAACCACAACTACATTAGACCCGGTGGGGTCGCTGCCGATCTTCCTGATGATTGGCAAAAAGACATAAAAGAAATCTTAAAAATTATACCGGAAAAACTTAAAGATTATGATGAAATGTTATTAGACAATCCAATCTGGAAGGGAAGATTGCAAAATGTTGGGATTTTAACTACTCAAGAGTGCCTAGCTTATGGAATTACTGGCCCAAGCTTAAGAGCATCTGGGTATGGATGGGATCTTAGGAAAATGCAACCTTATTCTGGAATTGAAAAGTATGATTTTGAAGTACCTGTTCTGCAAGAGAGTGATGTTTTTGCTCGATGGAGAATCAAGGTGTTAGAAATTTTAGAAAGTCTAAAAATTGTTGAACAAGCAATGAATAATATGCCTAAAGGCCCCTACAAAATCCAAGACAAGAAAGTTACACCACCACCTAGAAAAAGGTTAGATGAGTCAATGGAGGCTTTGATACACCATTTTAAAATTTATACAGAGGGATTTAAGGTACCTGAAGGAGAAGCATATGTTGCCGTTGAGTCTCCTAGAGGCGAGCTTGGTTGTTATATAGTCTCAGATGGTTCATCAAAACCATATCGTATGCATGTAAGAGGTCCATCCTTTTGTAATCTACAGGCTTTACCAGTAGTTATGGCAGACAGTCCAATAGCTGATGCAGTTGCTGCGATAGCATCTTTAGACCCTGTAATAGGAGATGTTGACAGATGACTTGGGAAAATGCAAGGATAGATAAGGCTAAAGAAATTATTGAAATGTATCCTCAAAAGAGATCTGCTCTTGGCCCCCTGCTTTATTTAGCTCAGGACAAAGATGGTTATATTTCTGATGACTCGATTGTAGAAATAAGCAGACTGATTGGAATAACAGAAGTTCAAGTTCAATCCGTAGCATCTTTTTACTCTATGTACAAACAAGAGCCTACTGGAAAATATTTATTGAGTGTCTGTAAATCAATTTCTTGTGAAATTAGTAATTCAAGCAATGTAATTCAAAAGGTCAAAGAATTTACAAATTTAAGCAACAACGAAACAGACGACGAGGGACTTTTCACATATGAGTCTGTCGAATGCATTGGAGCATGTGGAGGAGCACCAGCTATTCAGGTCAATTATGAGACCGTTGAGGGGTTAACTCCAGAAAAAGCGGTAGATTTATGTAAATGGCTTAAAGAAGAACAACCAAAAGTTGTGGTTGCTGATGAGCTTCAATTAAAGTTTGGTGGTACAAAATCTTTTGATTGGGCTATTGAAGATAACACTGGCTCATCAAGTCCAGTTCCAGGTTTTCAAACTTATGAGATGCAAGAGGAAATTTAATGAAAGAGACCATCCTACTAACAAAGCACATGAGAGAAAACCCCGAAGACAGTCATCTATTGAAATCTTATGAAAAAAATGGAGGTTACAAGGGAGTAAAAAAAGTTTTGAAATCTGGAACTCCCGAATCAGTTCTTGAAGAAATCAAGAGCTCAAACATTCGAGGTAGAGGTGGAGCAGGATTTCCAACTGGGGTAAAGTGGGGTTTTTTAGCTGAGGACCAAGAACGCTATCTTGTCATAAATGCTGACGAATCTGAACCAGGTACATTTAAAGATAGAATACTTCTTGAAAGAGATCCACATCAGTTAATTGAAGGAATGATAATTACCTGTTTTGCAGCAAATATCTCAAAGGCTTTTATATACATTAGAGGGGAATATGCCAAGCCTGCAAGAAGAGTTCAAAGTGCAGTTGAACAGGCATATGAAAAAGGATATTTAGGTAAAAATATTTTTGGATCATCTATGGATTTAGACATTGTTGTCCACTTAGGTGCTGGCGCATATATATGTGGTGAGGAAACAGCTTTACTTAACTCTTTAGAGGGTAGAAGAGGGGAACCAAGATTGAAACCTCCATTCTTCCCTGCAGTCAAGGGACTATATAATAAACCAACTTTGGTAAATAATGTTGAAACTATTTCTTCAGTTCCGTGGATTATGAACAATTCTGGAAAAGACTATGCAAGTTTAGGAGTAGAGGGTTCTACTGGGACACGAATTTTCAGCCTCTCGGGTCACATTAATAATCCTGGAAATTATGAAATAGAAATGGGGTCTTCATTTGGAGAATTTGTTGAAAGCTTAGGAAAAGGTGTCAGAAACGAAAAATCCATAAAAGCTTATATACCTGGAGGAGCTTCTGCCCCTTGGTTGAGAGGTGACCAATTAGATGTAAAAATGACAATAGATGATGTAGCAAACGAAGGTTCAATGCTGGGTTCAGGGGCTGTCGTAATGATGGATGAAGATACGAACCTTCTTTTTGCAGCAAAAAGCTTAGTTAGCTTTTTTGCACACGAATCGTGTGGTCAATGTACTCCATGTAGAGAAGGAACAACTTGGCTAGAAAATATTTTAGACAGAATTGCCTCAGGAAGAGGTCGAGCATCTGATATAGATTTATTACTTGATGTTTGTGACAATATCTCTCCAGGATTGACATGGCCTCCAAAAATGACAACAATATGTCCACTAGGTCCATCTGCAACGGCCTCAATCGTATCTTTAATGAAAGACTTCAGATCAGAAGTAGAAGTATTGCTACCTAAGAAAGTAGTTGTAAGTTGACAGAAAAAATAACTTTCACAGTAGACGGAAAGACCCTTGAGGGAAAGCAAGGACAGCTTCTTATAGAAGCTTGTGAAGATTCAGGTATACATATACCAAGATTTTGTTGGCACAAAAGACTAGATCCTGTAGGTATGTGTCGCATGTGCCTTGTTGAAATTGAAACACCTAGAGGAAAGGCCCTAGTTCCATCCTGCACCACCCAGGTTACTGACGAATTAATTGTTGAAACAGAATCCAACACAGTTAAAAAAGCTCAAGAAGGAGTTCTAGAATTTTTACTTATTAACCACCCTCTTGATTGCCCTATTTGTGACAAGGCAGGTGAGTGCCCTCTACAAGATCAAACAATGGCATATGGTCCAGGAGAATCAAGGTTTATTGAGGAGAAGAGACATTTTGAAAAACCTATCCCTATATCAGATATTGTTTTGCTAGATAGAGAAAGATGTATTTTATGTGCCAGATGCACAAGGTTCTCTGATGAAATTTCAGGTGACCCACTGATTGAGTTCATACAAAGAGGAAACAAAACACAAGTTAATACATTTCCAGATGAACCGTTTAAATCATATTTTTCTGGTAACACAGTTCAAATTTGTCCTGTGGGAGCTTTAACGGCAACAAGTTATAGATTTAAAGCAAGACCTTGGGATCTAAAAAAAGTCTCGTCTACTTGTAACTGTTGCTCACTAGGATGCTCTGTTGAGTTGAATGTTTCTCAAAATAAAATGTTAAGAATTCTCGGTGAAGATAATGAGTTTACAAATCAGGGATGGTTATCAGATAAGGGTAGGTATAACTTTGAGTACCTACATTCAGACAATCGTTTGACGAATATAAAGTTAAAAGATAATAATAGTTTTGTTGATGCAAACATTTCAGAAGCTACAGAGAAGCTTAAAAATAAAATCGAAGAGTTACACAACCCAGACATAAAATTTCTGATTGGCGCAAACAGTACAAATGAAGAATATTTTGTCATAAATAAATTTGCCAACTTAATGAACAGAAATGAATTTTTAAGTAAAGACAAGTCCAATGTTTATTTTGCTGATGACAACATGTTTAGTGGATATTTTGGAGAGAATCATCAAAACGCAAGTTTTGAAGACCTTGATAGTTCAGATGTAATAGTTGTTTGGTCAGAAGATATTAAAGATAACATACCAGTTTTATTTTTAAGAATAAAAAAAGCGGTTAAAAATGGAGTTAAGTTGGTTGTGCTAGGTCATACAAACTCATCTTTAGAGAGTCTTGCAGATTTATATCTAGGTCAAGATGTTATTTCTAATAATTTTGAGTTAAAAACCAATCTAGGAAATATAAAGGAATTTCAAAACATTATTGAAAATAAAAAAGTTACTATAATTGTTGGAAAGTCAACCCCATTACAGCAGAAGAAATATCTAGATAACCTAGTAGACCACATTCAAAAATATTCACAGGCTAAGTTTTTAAATTGTTTTACTAAAGCTAATACTTTTGGGGCTTTGCAGCACATAGATCAGATAAAAGGACTAAATGAATTTTGTAACGAATATGAAGAATCTAATAAAAATATAGTATTTACAATTGGAGCTAACCCAGTAAACGCATCATTTTTTGGCTCAAAGATAGAAAATATTTTAAAAAAAGCAGACTTTGTAGTTTCTCTAGATATATTTATAAATGCAACTACAGAATTAGCTGATCTAATATTACCAACTACTTCTTTTGGTGAAAAAGAGGGAACTGTTACAAATATGGAGATGAGAGTATTAAAACAAAATAAAATTCTTCCTGGTCCAGGTTCAGCTCTATCAGAGTGGGAATACCTTACAATGATTTCAAAATCTCTTGATAAAGAAATCAAATATGAAAATGTTGATGAAATTAATAAAGCTTTATGTGATGAATATGAAAATAATGAAGAATTGCCTTCATTTGAAAATCTCAACAAGCCTTCAAATCTTTTTGGAATGAAGAATAGAAAAAATATTGATATAAATATCAAAGATTTAGAAAAAAATGATTTATCAATCCTGATGGTAAAGAGACTTTATGGAGATTCAAGCACACAAATCAACTCACCCTCTATTTCAATGCTGGGTTCCGAAAGGTTTATAGAATTGAATTCTAAAACTTTAGAAAAGTTTGGAATTAGCTCAAAAACTGCAAACTTAATACAAGATCAACACTCTATTTTTGTAAATATCAAGATAAACAATCTTTTACCGGACAATATAGTTCTGGCTCCAATAAACAGAAGAGGGTTTAAGAACCTTGACCCAACAAAAGATTTTGATATTAGAGAAGCAACAAATATGAAGGAGCTAAGTGTCAATTGATTTAATAATTGGATTAACTAAAGCTTTTTTGGTTTTAGGGCTTTTATTAACGAATACAATTTTACTGATTTGGCTTGAGAGAAAATTAGTAGCAGGAATGCAGTCGAGAGTGGGTCCAGATAGAGCTGGTCCTTTTGGAATTCTACAAACAGTTGCAGATGCAGTTAAGTTACTTCTTAAGGAACAAATACTCCCTTTAAAAGCTGATAGGGCTATGTATTTGTTGGCTCCAATACTTGCCCTAGTCCCTTCTTTTCTAATTTTTATGATTATCCCTTTAGGGCCAAGTTTTGACATTGTTCTTCAAGGTGAAAATGTAACAGTTGACTTAGTCGGAGCAAATATAAATGTAGGAGTATTATTTTTTCTAGCAATATCCTCGTTAGCAGTTTATAGCGTTGTTCTTGCAGGTTGGTCATCTGGATCTAAGTATCCACTTCTAGGTGGAGTCAGAGCTTCGGCACAGATGATATCTTATGAAGCGGCTATGGGTCTAGCTTTAGTGCCAGTTATTCTTTACTCAGGTTCAATGTCGATGCAAGACATTGTTCAGAGTCAGTCAGGTTTTCTCTCGAGTCCGATTCCAATATTGAACTCAATAGTTAGTTTTATTCCTAAGTGGAATATATTTCCACAATTCGTTGCATTTGCAATATTCTTTATAGCCTCAGTCGCTGAGGTAAACAGAGCCCCCTTTGATTTAGTTGAGGCGGAGCAAGAATTAGTTGGTGGATTTCACACAGAGTATTCTGGTTTTCGATTTGCAATGTTCTTTCTAGCGGAATATATAAATATGTTTAATATGTGTGCGATTACAGCAACATTTTTTTTAGGAGGATGGTTGGGACCAACATTTTCAAATATTCTTCCACCTATTATTTCAGCGTTCATGCCTGCAGTTTGGTTAGGAGTTAAAACCTTCTCTTTACTGTTCATTTACGTATGGATAAGAGCTACTTTACCAAGGTTGCGTTATGACCAATTAATGGAATTAGGATGGAAGAGGCTTATCCCAATTTCTTTAGTTTGGCTTATACTATCTTCTATTGTTTTAGGAGTTAGAGAATTTGGTCTACCGTGGAGTTAAACAATGAGTAGTGGATATGATTTATTAAAGGGATTAAAAGTAACTTTTAGAGAGCTATTCAGGAAATCGGTTACAGACAAATACCCTAAAGAATTTAGAGAAAAACCACAGCGTTTTCATGGAAGGCACGTTCTTAACAAGTATGAAGATGGTATGGAAAAATGTATTGGTTGTGAACTTTGTGCTGGAGCTTGTCCTGCACAATGCATATATGTTCGAGGTGAAGACAATCCGGAAGACAATCCAGTAAGTCCTGGAGAAAGATATGGGTTCATTTACGAAATAAATATGTTGAGATGCATTTACTGTGGTTTATGTGTAGAAGCCTGTCCAACAGAAGCTATAACGATGACTTCACTCTTTGAAATGAGTGTTACAGATAGATCTGATGCAGTCTTCGATAAGTCTGTCCTACTTGTTAAAGAAGATGGCTCAGCAAATACCCACGAAGAGCAAACTAAATTAACGAATCCAGAAGAACTGACCAAAATAGATGGATGGATGAGAGCAACAGCACCAAACGGTAATCCAGATTTTGAGAATATTGTTGGCTGGACAAATACACTTGGCTACGGTGAGCGAGCACCTGAAAAAGGCCAAACATTGGAGGAAGAGTAACAAGTGTTAGAAATCTTTTTGTTTGCAGTCCCCGCTGGTCTTGTAATTCTTGGAGCTTTAATTGTAATTTTTGCAAAAAATCCAGTCCATAATTCGATGGGGCTTGTATTGACACTTTCATCTCTAGCAATTATTTACATAACCCTGAATGCAACATTTGTAGCAATGGTTCAAATGTTAGTTTACGCAGGAGCTGTTATGACACTGTTTTTATTTGTGATAATGATGATCGGTGTTGATAAACCTGAACAATCAAAAGAAGAAATAAAAGGACAAACACTTTTAGTTTCTGGAACCTTGTTGATTCTTATTGGAATAATTTCTTACGTTATAATTAGTTCTGGCTTTAAGTGGGATCTTTATTTTTCTCCAGTCGAATATAGTCTTGAAGGCACCCCTGATCTTATTGCCTCAACCCTTTTTACAGAGTGGATACTTCCGTTCGAAATAATTTCGATATTGCTTATCGTTGCAACTACAGCAGCTATCGCATTAGCTTACGATACAAAAACAAGGAAACATAAATGATTGAAGTTTCAACAGATTGGTATTTGACATTAGCTGCTGTATTGTTCTCAATTGGATTTATTGGTATGATGATTCGCAAAAACGCACTAATCATGTTTATGTGTATTGAGCTTATGCTTAATTCTGTAAATTTAACGTTTATCACAGCATCAAAACATTTTGGAACAATAGAAGGTCAAATTTCTGTGTTCTTCGTTCTAGTTGTTGCTGCTGCCGAAGTAGTTGTCGGCCTTGCAATCATAGTCTCAATATTCAAAAAACAATCCTCAGCATCCGTAGATTTACTTAGAACATCGAGAGGCTAAGTAGTGGAAAATTTAATTTTCGTAGTTATCTTCTTACCATTACTGACAGCAATAGGTATTCAAATTATTTCAAAACTAGTAAATGAACTACTATTGAATTTTCTAACAATTAACTCGGCACTTTTATCTTTTACAACAGCTTCAGGAATGTTCACTTTTTTGCTTATGAATAAATTTGAACCAATCCATTTAGAATTTTTTACATGGATACCAAACCCTGAAATATTATTTGAATTTACTCTTGATGGACTTTCTGGGATCATGATGATTCTTGTTACTGGATTATCTGTAGTCATTCAAATCTTTTCTACTTCTTATATGAGTAAGGATGAAAATTACTCAAGATATTTTGTTTACTTTAATGTTTTTGTGTTTTCAATGTTGCTTTTAGTTATGTCAGGTAATTTTTTAGTAATGTTCTTTGGGTGGGAATTAGTTGGATTAAGTTCCTACTTATTGATATCTTTTTGGTCAAAAAAACAATCGGCTGCAAAAGCAGGTAACAAAGCTTTCATACTTAATCGTATAGGAGACTTTGGGTTTCTAGTTGGTTTAATGTTGACTCTTAATACATTCGGAACCTTCAATTATGAAAAAGTTTTTTCAGCTGTATTAAGTGAAAATCATGACAGTTTATCAATAATCGTAATTTGTTTCATTATTGGAGCATTTGGGAAATCCGCACAGTTCCCACTCTTTAGCTGGCTTCCAGATGCTATGGAGGGGCCAACTCCAGCAAGTGCATTAATACATGCAGCAACAATGGTTACTGCTGGTGTATTTATGCTTGTAAGAATTTCTCCAATGCTGCAGTTCTCCGAGATTGGAAAATTAATTATTATTTCTACTGGATTATTGACAGCATTGATTGCTGCTTTTTCTGCAATCAACCAAGATGATATAAAAAAGGTTTTGGCTTATTCTACAATTTCACAGTTAGGATTTATGTTCATAGCTATAGGTTCAGGAGCCTACGTTGCCGCTATTTTTCATTTAGTAACACATGCATTTTTCAAAGCTCTCTTATTTCTGGGAGCAGGCGCTGTAATCCACGAGATGCATCACGAACAAAATATTCACAAAATGGGGAATTTAAAAACTAAAATGCCTATTACTGCGGCGATGATGGGTATTGGAACATTAGCTATATCTGGAATCCCCCCACTTGCTGGTTTTTGGTCAAAAGACGAAATACTCGCTTCGACCTTTTCTAATGGCGGAATTTACTACGGATATTGGGCTCTTTCATTATTAGCTGCTTTTATGACGGCTTTTTATATGGGAAGGCATTGGTTGCTTATATTTCATAAGGAAACAGGAAATGATATTAGTAGTGTGCATGAAGCACCAAAAGCAATGATTAGGCCACTTATAATATTAGGTATATTTTCTGTATTTATTGGATTTATAAATACTCCATTTTTTCATGGACTAGAAAAAGTTCTTGAAGAAACATTACAGTATGTTGACATAACTCATCTTCCAGAGGGAATTACACTAATCGTTCTAGCTCTAGTTTCTATCGGAGCTGGATTTAGCGGCTTACTATTAGCCTACCTTATTTACATTGTTGATATCTTTTCATATTTCAAGATAAAGATTCCATTTAAAGAAGAAATAAAAGAACTCTCTTCAAATACTCTTTACTTAAACAAATTGGGTGAGATTATATTCGTTAAAAGTATGAAATCATTTTCAAGAAAAACTGCAGTCATCATTGATGGGCTTATGATTGATGGCGTAGTAAATAATATATCAAGTTTGTTTTACAACTCATCTCAAAAAATCTCAAGATCTCAAACTGGTCTTGTGAGAAGTTATGTTGTTTATTTTGGTTTATTTATGCTTTTACTAATTGGATTATTTATAGCAACACCATGGATGCTAAATTGAGTACCCTAATTTACACACTTATCTTATTTCCCCTAATTGGAGCAATGGTAATTTTTTTGATGCCAAAAAATAGATCAGAGCTTTTTCAGCCTTTAGCAATTTTTCTTTCAATTATTCCATTTAGTGTGTGTTTATATTTATTTTCAAATTTAAATAGCAAGTCTTCTTATCAGCAATTTGATTCAATTAATTGGATAAGCTCTTATGGAATAAAAATTAGTTTTGGTTTTTCTGGAATGTCACACCTTTTACTATCTCTTACTTCAGTACTAATTTTGCTTTCATTCCTATCAGTCACAGATAAACATTCAAGAAGTAAAGGTTTTATTGGTTCAATACTGGTCCTACATTTTGCAGTAAACGGTGTCTTCCTAAGTGGAGATTTGCTGTCCTTATTCATATTTTTTGAAGCAATATTAATACCTATGTACTTTTTAATGGGAATTTGGGGTGGAGAAAATAGAAGATATGCCACAATCAAATTCATTATTTATACAGTTTTTGGTTCTATATTTATTTTCATTGGAACAGTTTACGCTGGAGTAATTAGTTATTCACAAACTGGCACTTTAGCTTTAGATTACTTAACCCTAACTAATTTAAGTTTCACTCAGGAACAGTCTAAGGCCTTATTTTTATTGTTTACCTTTGGATTTCTAGTCAAAGTTCCTCTTTTTCCTTTACACACCTGGCTGCCAGACGCTCACGTTGAAGCTCCAACAGCTGGAAGTATTTTATTAGCAGGAGTGTTGTTAAAAGTGGGTGCATATGGAATATTAAGAGTATCTATCCCGTTCTTTACGGAGGGATTTTTAGCATATAGAGAAGTAATAGCATTTTTATCGGTAGTTGGAATCATATATGGTGCAATTGTTGCAATCGCCCAGATTGACATTAAGAAATTGATAGCTTACTCCTCAATAAGCCATATGGGATTTGTAATGTTGGGAATATCTGCAAGTACCCTCTTAAGCCTGGAAGGTGCAATTATTCAAATGGTTAATCACGGTATAACATCAGGAGCACTGTTCATGCTTGTAGGTTTTATTTATGAAAGACGCCATACAAGAAGAATCTCAGATTTTGGGGGATTGAAAATTACTATGCCTAAATACGCAGCAATTTTCTTATTTACATCCTTTGCATCTATAGGACTTCCTGGATTAAACGGTTTTGTTGGAGAGTTTATGATTCTTATGGGAGGTTTTAATACTTACAAATTATTAACAGCTATAGCGGCATTTGGGGTAGTATTGGCAGCTATTTATATGCTGTGGGCATATCAAAGAATGTTTACAGGTGAAATTCAATATGAACAAAATCAAAACCTACATGATCTAGATACCAGGGAATTATTCTCCGTTATCCCGTTACTAGTTTTAATGCTACTAATAGGTATCTATCCTTCTTTTATAGAAAGTTATGTTTTGAATGATGCAAAATTTATTACAGATATAGTTGAATTATTTACTGGAGGTTTAGATTGAACACTGTTTCTCAAATTATTGGCCTTAACTGGATAGTTATTGGACCAACTTTAGCTTTGGTCGCAACAGCGCTTGTTCTATTATTTTGTACTATAACTATTACCACATCTGATGCAGTGAAAAAATTAGTCACCATTAGTGGAATAATTTTTACATTATTTACTGTGTTTTTAAAGTTTGGATTATTTTTGACAGAAGGTGCTTCTTCTTACTTTTCTGAAAAGATTTTACTGGACGAGTTTTCTCTCTTCGGAAATGTTTTACTTGGCTTTATTCTCTTGTTTAATTTTTATCCTATTTGGAATTCTTCTTTTGAACTAAAGGATAAGACAACGGAAGCAATCATCCTAACTCTTATGAGCACCGCAGGATTTATGCTTATGGTTGATTCCGAAAACTTTATGATGCTTTTTATTGGTTTAGAAATTGGATCGATAAGTCTATATGCCTTAGCTGGAATTAATAAAGGTAGTCTATTAAGTAATGAAGCCTCTCTAAAATATTTCCTCCTAGGATCTTTAGCCTCTTGTGTTTTGGTTTATGGAATCTCGCTAATGTATGTTTCGCTTTCAGTTACGGGCGTATATGAAACAACTATCGCAATTTCTTTTATTGGAAGTGAAAATGTTCCTCTAACTACCCTTATTGGGATTTTGTTATTGATAATTGGCTTGTTATTTAAAGTAGCAGCAGCACCATTTCAATCATGGGCACCTGATGTTTACCAGGGATCACCTACAGGTTACGTTGGGTATATGGCTGCTACTGCAAAGGTTGCCTCATTCGTAGTTCTTGCAAGGCTTTGTATAGTTTCACTGGGATTTGTTATGGATAAATTTGAACTCTTTTTCTCCGCTATAGTAATTCTTTCAATATTAATAGGATCTCTTTTTGCAACTGTTCAAACAGATATGAAAAGATTAATTGCATATAGTGGAGTGGTTCAATCAGGATTTATCTTATCTGGAATGACTTCAGGAATTAATGGCACCAGCGCATCACTATTTTATCTTGCAGCATACATACTTCAATTAATTGGAATTTTTCTTATATTCTCAACAATCTCTGGTGAGCTTACATCAGATTTTTCAATGAACAATTTATCAGGACTTTTTATTGAGAATAAATTTTTAAGTATATGTTTTAGTATATTCATGCTTGGCCTTGCGGGACTTCCTCTCACAAGTGGATTCGTTTCAAAATTTATACTCATTACTAACCTTTGGTCTTATGAGAAATATATTTTAGTTTTTGCTTTGATGCTTTCTACCGTCGCTGGTTTTTACTTTTATTTAAAACCAATATGGATTGCTGCAATTGACAAGCCTGAAAATACTATGGCAAAAATATCTCTTCAATTAAATGAAAAAATATCTATTGGAACTCTTGCTGCTGTAACAATTCTTTTGGGAGTATTTCCAAATGTTCTGATTAATATTTCTCGCTGGGTTATAGAAAACTATCTGTAATGTTAATCAAGCTTATACCTCCACCTACTTTTCAACATCAAGGAGGTTGGGACGAAATTCTTTTTTTCTTAGTACCAGCTCTACTTTTAACCTGGTTAAGAAATAAACAAAAGAATAAAAATTTAGATGAACAACCTAACGATTAGTTATTTACACAACACAAAAATGGCTAATGAATAACTTGCCACATTGTATAGAATAATCTCATGATAGAAATTCATAATCTCACTATGAAATACAAGAATGGAAAAGGTGTTGGAGATATTAGTATCTCTGTTGATAATGGCGAGGTTAAAGGGCTTCTTGGTCCTAATGGGGCTGGAAAATCTACAACAATGAGAAGTCTTATGGGATTTCTAATTCCTTCTGAAGGCACACTTTCAGTAGAGGGGATTAATACAATTGAAAACCCCGTTGAGGCAAAAAAAATAATAGGATATTTACCAGGAGATCCTCAACTTCCACAAAACTTAAATTCTAAGTCACTATTTAAACTTGGTGCAGACATGAGAGGTCATTCAACCGATTATGCAATGGAACTAGCAGATAAATTTGAATTAGAAGTTGACCAAACACTTAAAGAGCTATCTAAAGGCAATAGACAAAAAGTTGCTTTGATACTTGCAGTACTGCATAAGCCAAAGGCTTTAATTTTAGATGAGCCAACTTCAGGTCTAGACCCCTTTCATCAAAGAACTTTTTTTGAAATTATAAAAGAATTTGCAAACAATGGTTCTGCAATACTTTTATCATCGCATATTATTTCTGAGGTTGAAAAAGTTGCAGACTCAATGGCTGTTTTAAGAGAAGGTGCAAAAGTATATGATGAAACTTATGAAACTTTTTCAAGTAAGGCTGCCGAACTAGGTGAAGACTTAGAAGATGCCTTTTTTAAATTTTATGATAGGAGGGAAGAATAATGTTTAATTATTTGAAATACATGGTGACTGTCCCAAGAAAATTTATTTTAACCTGGACAATTTCTGGTGGGATATATTTACTAATTCTTCCACTAGCTTTTGCAAATTCAAGTGTAGAGAGTTTACTAATTGCTGAAAGAGAAGCTTTTAGAGGTATGTCTGAAAATGAAACAATGATGAATTTATTAGGAATTTCTGATTGGGACAATGTTTTTACATTAGAAGGTATGGTTACAACTTATGTAATGATTCCTTTCGTACCAATATTAATTGGTATAGCCACAATAATTCTTTTAAATAAATTGGGTTCAAAAGCTGAGGAAGATGGTACTTTTGAATTTGTTGCAGCATTACCAATGACACGAACAATTGTATATTTGACCCAATCAGTAGTAGCTGTGTTTTTTGGTTTGTTTGTAACCTTTGCGTGGACAAATATAATGTTTATTCCAATTGCAACTATGGAGTTAAGCCAGACTCTTGATTACATACCTTTGATGAAAGCAACCCTGCAGGGAGCTTTAGCTGGTGTTAGCTTTGGCGTTTTAGGTTTTGCCCTTGGAGCATATACAGGTAAATCCTCAATGGCATGGGCCTTTGGAGGTGGATTAATGGCAATTGAATATTTATCAAATTCATTAAAAGGTACCAACGACTTCTTTTTATGGATTGATGACAATATCTCTTCTTTCGGTGCCTATGGCAATCCCTATCAAGACGGTTTAATCGCTGGAGATTTATTTCTTGTAATAGTAAAAATCGTATTATTTTTAGCTATTGGTTTTATAGGATTCAAAAATAGATCACTAAATCTAAGATAAATTAACTTAATACAACTTCAGTAATCGCTTACAATTAGTTAATGCCAACATATTCAAAAACAATAACCGTTAAAGAAGATATTAAAACATGCTTTGACTTTGTTGCAGACTTTAGAAATTTAAATAAGTGGAATCCTCATGATGAGGCTGAGCTTATTACTAAAGAGCCTTTGCGTGAAGGAAGTATGTTTAAGGTTAATACTGAATTCAACAATAGAAAAATGTTGCTTAAATATGAAGTTATTGAATGGGGCGAACCGTTAAGGGCATCACTAAAAACAGAAACCAAAGGGTTTGACATAATTGATACACTTTTTTTCTCAGCAACTTCAAAAGGTACTGAAATTACTTATTCAGTAAATATCAAGTACAAAGGATTGTATATGATTCTTGGGCTATTTTTAGGTGGAGTATTTAACAAGCTAATGGAGAATATATATAACCTTGAAGAAATTCTTGGCAAGCCGTAAGTTAATATGGATTTGCATGACTCTCCTGTTGATTGTGGGTTGTCAGAGCAAAGAGGTGTCTCTAGTGTCTGCTTCAGGTGACGAGTTTCCAACAATACAAGGGAGAAATCTCAACAAGGTCAACAAATCTGTTCCTGAGGACTTTGTAGACAAAGATTTAATTGTAATTGTTGCATTTCAGCAATGGCATCAGCCTTTAGTAGATGAATCAATATCTTTATTAGAAAACAATGGATTTGGTGATACACACAATATTATCGAAGTCCCAACTGTACAAAAGAGTTCTAAATTATTTGAAGTCTATTTAGATGGAATCATGCGAGCAGGAATCAGAGACGACAGAATAAGAGATAGAACAATTACTGCTTACGTTGACCTAGATCAGTTTTTAAATAATTTAGATATACCCTCTAATGAAACAATATATTGGTTTTTGATTGAAAAAGATACCAAAAATATTCTCACTCGTGGATATGGAATTATTGCAGAAGAAGATTTAAATTTAATAAATTCTTTTTAAATGTATATTGTTGCAAGGTACACAACAACTAAAGCAAGTAATAACATTATTCCATTGAAAGCGCCTCTTACTGCCGCGCTAAGCTTTGTTGCATAGCTATGTAAAGCAATCACAATACCAGCTAATCCTAGAACCGATACTTCGATATACCAGTTAGAAGTAGTACTTTCATTTAAAAAGTAAAGCGTTATTCCAGTTAATAAGGCTAAAAAGTAAGATACCCAAGAGACAGAACTAAAGTATCCTCTCAAAGCATCTGTAGTTTTTTTTGTAGGATCAATTTTATAAAGTTGTGGTGCAAAAACTGCCCAAAGAACCATTGATCCAAGCCAAATCGCTAGGCCCAATATATGCAAAAAATGTAGTACGTTTAACATATTTCAATGATACAAAAGTAAAAAAGATATATATATTTGACTAATATTAAAATATGGCAAAATTTTATTTTTATTACGCAGCAATGAATGCTGGTAAAAGTACCAATCTTCTCCAATCAGCACACAACTACGAGGAACGATATATGAAAACACTTATCTTCACACCAAAACTTGATGATAGGTATGGTGTTGGCAAAGTTGCTTCAAGGATTGGTTTAGATAGAGAGGCTGAAATTTTTGAAGGAGAAGATGATCTTTATGTATGGACTGCGCATGAGAATCAAAGAGAGAAGTTGTCTTGTGTCCTAGTTGACGAAGCACAATTTCTTACACCAAAACAAGTACTCCAATTAACTTTGATTGTAGACAAACTAAAAATACCAGTATTGTGTTATGGTCTGAGAACAGATTTTAGAGGAGAGCCATTTCCAGGAAGTATCTATTTAATGGCCTGGGCTGACGAGCTTGTAGAGTTAAAAACTATTTGTAAATCAGGTAAGAAAGCAACATTTAATGCAAGGTTAGACGAAGATGGGAATAGGGTTACTGAAGGAGATCAAGTTTCTATAGGTTTGAATTATGAAGCCCAAGCAAGAGATATTTTTGAATTAGATAAAGTTTCGCCTATTGACTATCAAATACCAGAAGCTAATTAATTAGAATTTTGAAGAGGCGGTTCGGGCCTTGTAGCCAACCAAGTACAGAGTATTAAACCGAATAATCCAAAAATCAAATCTCCAACCAGTGAGAATGCTATAAAAATTGTGAGTGCAAAGGTTGGGACAATAGTCAATATCGCAACTTTTTTTGCCCTTCTTGATAAGCCTCTATACTGTTGCCAATTTAAAATCATAGGACCAAAAAGCTTGTGATTTTCAAGCCATAGTGTAAATCTTGTAGAACATTTAGAGAAAGCCCAAGCTGATATAAGTATGAAGACAGTTGTAGGTAAACCAGGAACTACTATTCCAACATAACCAAGAGATAATGACAATACTCCTATTGCAAAGAAAACTGGCTTATGTATCTTTAAAAATAATTTTGGAAAAAATTTGTAGATTATTACAAAAAATAAAATACCTACCCCAATATAAGTAAAAGTTTCATAAGGTACATTACTTATTAAATTCTCCATGATTACATTATAATTTTAGTGTAATTAATCATAAATCAATTGACGAAGACTCTTTCAGCAATATATTGATCTAAGCCAAAAAATTTCTTATGTTCAGTGCTCACAGTAATCGAAAATTTATTACTATCTGCAATACTAATTCTTGAACCAGGAATTATTTTATTTTCCTGAAGAAAACTTATCATAGAAGAATCTCTTTTTAGTTCTTCAGTAATTTTATTAATATTGTAAATTTTATCTTTTTCTACATCAAGCAAGTTAAGTATTTTTGTTTTTTTATACTCTGAATAAGGTATTGGATTTCCAAATAATCCAGTAGTGGGATTTCCAAGTAATGAAAGCATAGCCTTTTCAGTTGTAGGGCTTAAAATATTTTCCCATTTAGCTGCTTCTTCATAAACTTTTTCCCAAGGAAGTCCCAAAATTTCTGAAAGAAATCTTTCAACTATACGATGTCTTCGAGCAACAGTTTTTGCTAGATGTAAACCTTTATCAGTAAGCTCAAGATTATCTTGAAATTTTATTAGACCACTGTTTTGCATTCTTCCGGTTATTTGAGAAACATTAGCCCGGCTTACATCAAGCCACTCCGCAACCCTAGTTTGTTTCACATTAATACCTACTTCATTTAGATGAAATATTGCAACAGCTTGAGTGTAAAAAGATGAAGGAAGTTTTTCCATTTCTTCATGTGAAAGTAGTTCTTTAGCCATATTAAATATATGTTAACAATTATTAACATTTTGAGAAAGTAAAGGGTAAATATTTAATTTCTTCATAATGACAGACTTATAAATAACACAACAAGAAATAATCATTTTAGTAAAAACTAAAAAAATTACTTTTTGTATATTTAAATGTTAAGTATAATTAACATAATTAAAGAAATTTAAACAAAAAAGGAAATTATGTTTAAAAAATCTAGTGCACTTTTTTTATTTACATTTTTGATATTTTCAGCATGTAACCAGAATACAGCAGAAGATGTTCATGATGAGATAGTTGATAAGGTTAATGAAGAATCAGCAGGTTCCTTAGTTATATACAGTGGAAGACAAGAAAGTTTAGTTTCTGAATTAATAAACAGTTTTTCAGCTGAAACAGGTGTTGTAGTTGAAGTGAGATATGCGAAAAGTTCTTCTTTAGCTGGAACCTTATCACTTGAGGGAGCAATGAGTCCAGCAGATGTATTCTTATCACAAGATCCTCTAAGTCTAAGTATTGTTGCTAACGAAGACCTATTTGAGATTTTGCCTCAAAATATATTAAAAAATATCCCTGCTTGGGCTGTTGACCCAAATGGCTACTGGGTTGGTATTTCAGGTAGATCTCGCGCTCTCGTTGTAGACAAAAGAGATGTTTCTGATGCCGAGCTACCTGAAGAAATATATGGTTTAAATAGTGAAAATTTTAGGGGAAGGCTTGGTTTGGCACCAACCAATTCCTCATTCATTGCGATGGTTTCATGTATGCTGTCTCAGGACGGAGAGGAAAAAGTTTTTGAGTGGTTAACTGGTATCAATAGTCTTGAATATACAGAATATCCAAAGAACTCTCCGCAGGTTGCAGCGGCAGCTGCAGGTGAGTTAGATATTGGAATGATCAATCATTACTACACATTAAGAACAATTGCGGAAGCGGGAGATATCCCTATCAAAAATGTATTCCTCAAAAGAGGTTGTGGAGCAATGGTCATGCCTTCTGGAGTAGGGATTCTCTCTTCAAGTAAAAATAAAGTTGCCGCTATTTCATTTGTTGAATATTTACATTCCAAGAGTGCACAAGAGCATTTTACCAATAGCGTATTCGAGTTCCCACTTGTTACAGGCATAACTCCAAATGTACTACTACCAGATACGGATAGCTTGAATTCATCCCAAGATTTAGACTGGTCTGCTTTAGTTTCATGGCAAGACAAAGCTGTAGAACTAATCGCTAAAGCAGGTTTTTGATCAAGAAGTGAAATTTTTTCAAAGTAAGGATTAAAAATTGGTGATACTAATCCAGGTAGAATTTTTCTTTATTTAATTAATGAATCCAGATAGTCTAAATGGTGTGAAAACACCAAAAATACTATTTTTTTCAAATATAGTAATTCTGAGCATATTTCTAATGCCAATATTTTATTTGGTCTATAGATTTTTAAATTTTTCGACATCTTATACCAGCTTTTTCAATTCGTGGAATGTTTTAGATTTAGTTGGCAACACTTTTCTCTTGTTTGTTTTTGTTGTTTTATCCAGTTTAACTGTCGGTATCTCAATTTCGATTATTACTGTTCGTTTCAATATTTCATACCCTAAATTATTTTTTACTTTATCCGTGCTCCCATTAGTTATACCTTCTTACATAGGCGCACTAACTTATATTTCTGCCTTTTCGTCAAAAGGATTATATGTTCAACTTTTTTCTAATTTAGGAGTTACTGAAATTTCTGGAATCGATGGATTTTTTGGTAGTTGGTTGGTTCTTACATTATTTACATACCCTTATGTGTTACTGATTTGTAGTACTGCTCTTAGAAACCTTGACTCTTCAGTTGAGGATGCGGCAAGATCCTTAGGTAAAAATAAGTTCCAAATTTACACCCAAGTTGTAGTTCCTAGATTAAAAAAACCTATAATCTTTTCTGGATTATTAGTTGGCTTATATGTAATGTCAGATTTTGGTGCAGTTTCTTTAATGAGGTATCCAACCTTAACAAAAGCTATTTATAGCTACTATGAACTAAAAATTGATGGTGATCCGGTAATATTCTACTCCAGCTTATTAATAGTCATGGCATTATTCATTAGTTTCATTCAAAGAGGAACTGATTTGAGTAAATCTTCAAAAGTTTCTGGGACACCTAAGATTTCAGAAAGAAGCAATTTAGGTGCGAAGTCAAAATTTTTTGTATACCTCTTTCTAGTTTTTATAATTATCATGAGTTTAATTCTTCCAATTTCGGTTCTTAGCTACTGGTTAATTCGTGGATTAATTTCAGGAAACAGTGTTAGAGCAGTTTTTGGAGGTGTTGTGGGATCCTTAAGTACTTCACTTATTGCTGCATTATTCTCGGTAATTATTGCAACACCAATAGTGATTATGGTTTCACAATATAGATCTAAGTTTGGAAACTTTCTTGAAAGAATTATGTTAGCTCTTTATGGGCTGCCACACATTGCGGTAGGAGTATCTATATTATTTATAACAATTAAAATCTTCCCCTCAATTTATCAAAGTTTTACAGCACTTATCATCTCATATTTGATAGTTTTCTTACCTCAGGCGATAGCAACAGGCCAAGCATCTATGGAACAAGTTAAGGCATCATATCTTGATGCAAGTGATGGATTAGGAAATTCAAAATTTCAAACATTTTATAGAATTACATTGCCTCTAATTTACAGAGGTTTGATTGCTGGTGGAGCTTTAGTTTTCTTATCTACAATGAAAGAATTACCACAAACTTTACTTTTAAGACCAACAGGACTGAATACTATGGCTGTAGATATTTGGTCATATGCGTCTGAAGGACTCTTTACTCAAGCAGCTTTTTCTTCATTTATTTTGTTGGCAATAAGCGCTATTCCTACTTATATATTAAGTACAAGGAATTTAACAAAATAATGGTATTTGATAGTCTTATTCTTAGAGCGAGGGGCCTCTCCAAGTCGTATGGTCATGAGTCTGTATTGAACAACTTCAATATAGATATTTGGGAAGGTTCAATATTTGGTATTTTAGGTACTTCAGGTTCTGGAAAAACTACTGCTCTTCGAATGCTTGCAGGGTTTGAAATACCCGATTCAGGAAGTATTGAAATGCATAACAAAATAATTTTTAATAACGAGATTAATTTACCACCTGAAAACAGAAATATAGGAATGGTTTTCCAAGATTATGCTCTTTTCCCACATTTAAATGTAGAAAAAAATATTGCATTTGGATTAACTAAACAAGAACAAAATTCAGGGAGACTTCAAGAGGTAATAGAAATGTGCAATTTAACAAAGTATAAAAACAAAATTCCACAAGAACTTTCCGGAGGACAGCAGCAGAGAGTAGCATTAGCAAGAGCACTTGCTCCTCGCCCCGAAATGATACTTTTGGACGAACCATTTACTAGCTTAGACGCACAAATGGCGAGAGTATTACGAGATGAAGTGGTCTCACTTCTAAGAGAGACTGAGACAACTGCGATTATTGTTACACATGATCAAGAAGAGGCATTGTCTATCTGTGACATAGTTAGTGTCCTTGAAAATGGAAATGTAATACAGAGTGCTACACCACAAGAAATTTACTTAAACCCCATTAGCAGGTCTGTCGCAAATTCTGTAGGAGATCCAAATATTTTAAAAGGTTTTTCTGTAGATGGCAGAGTAGAGACTTCTTTAGGAAGTTTTGTTTCAGCATACGAAGGAGCCTTAGATGTTGCTATTCGTCCTGAATGTATTGAAATAAGCTTAAATTCAACAGGACCTTATACCGTTAAAGAATGTATTTTCTATGGGCATGACCAAGTAATTTCATTTCAGAATAATAAAGGAGAAGAATTTAGAGCAAGATCTCTTCCTTCAGTAATTTATGAGCCAGGTGACAAAATTTGTATAGAGATTTCTGAAGTTACTACTTTCCCATCAAAGAACTAATTTAATTTTTGAGACTCTGCCCGCAATAGCCTGAAGAGCTATTTCAGCCTCAGATAAATAGTTTGAGGCTCTTTTAATATCATTTTCAGCAATAAACTCTCTTGAATTAGCTAAAGATTTAGCTGTAGTTGTTAATTCAGTAATTAAATCTTCAATTTCTTTATTAATTTCATTATTATCCATGTGTGTAATAATAGTTTTATACATATTTAACAAAAAGGTAAATCACTAATGGAAGCAAAAATACAAAAACTTAAAAAATTTAATTTAAGAATGGGATTAGTTCACCTAATTCAAGGGGCGGGTCTGTTTTATCTAGGAACCGTAGTTAATACTGGCTTCACAGTTCCATTAACAGTTACACAACTTGTTGGAGTTGGCACTCCAGAAGATCCTTCCAGTTTTGCTTTAGTGCCCGAATTACAAGTATGGCGAGAAGTATCCAATTTCGGTCCTGCTGTAGCTACATTCCTATTAGCTTCAGCGTTTGCCCATTTTCTTATATCAGGACCTTTCTACAACAAGTACAAGGAAGACTTAATGAAAGGTATTAATAAAGTTCGTTGGATCGAGTATTCAATAAGTGCATCCGTAATGATTGTGCTCATTGCTTTATTAGTTGGAATATATGACGTTTGGGCGCTTGCAGGAATATTCGTAATGAATGCAGCTATGTGCTGGTTTGGATGGATGATGGAAGTTCACAACCAATATACTGATAAGGTTGACTGGACATCTTATATTATGGGTTGTTTGGCTGGAATTGCACCCTGGATATTTATTTTTATTAACTTAATTGGGGATGGGGTCGCTACTGATGCAAACCCTCAAGGAGTACCTCAATTTGTCGTTTGGATATTTGTCAGCATCTTCTTATTTTTTAATACTTTTTCTATCAATATGATTCTGCAATACAAGGGTGTGGGAAAGTGGAAAGACTATTTATATGGAGAAAGAGCTTATATATGGTTGAGTTTATTAGCTAAAACATGTCTCGCTTGGCAGGTATTTGCAGGAACTTATCAGCCAAACTAATTAGGTTATTTAATTTTCCTACCAAAGAAAATTACTAATAGAATTATTAACAAGAGTCCTATATAAGTAAATGCCACTAATCTTTTTTTCTTATTTTTTTAGACAATCTGAAAATTATATACACAGGAAGCAGAATTAACCCCAGTGAAACTGTAAGTCCCACAATGCCCTCAATCCAATTCAGACTTCTCTGAAAGTAGTAATTCCAAGAAAATAGTGATATTCCTGATCCCTCTCTTACATTTAAAGTTAGTGTTGAATATGAAGTCGCATTCTCATAAAATTCTTTTTGACCTTTGAGTCTTTCAATATCCTGATTTACATAACGAAGTTGATTCTGAACTTCCAATCGTTCCGAAGTTGTTTTTGCTTCTAATTTAATTTCATCTAGTGCTTTTTTTTCGTTAAGAAGGGAAGATAAACGTGAATCAATATCTAATACATAAGTTGTAACATCATTTGCGTTAACACTTATTTGTGAAAACTTTTTTATATTTTCTACGTCAATTAAAAATAAATCAAAATCTTCAGCTGGAACGTTTACTGTAATACTGAAATTTTTTAGACCCTGGTAGTTACTTGATAGGTATGTATCAGTTATATTTCCTCCATATTGTTTTACAAGATTTTGGAACTCACTAACTTTATCGTCAAAATTAGAACTACTAACATCGACACTACCGTATGCAGACTTTAAGATATATTCTCCTTGAGAGATAGAGTCACTTTCCATAGTGTCTGCGCTTATTCTAGAAGATGTGTAAGGCTCGTTAACAGGCATCATTCCTATTTCAGATTGACTATCACCGAAAAAATCTGTCGAAATTGAACCACTACATGCACCTATAAATAAACCGATTAATGTTAATTTAAAATATTTCATAAACCTATATTAGTGTCTAAAAATTGGTTAGCTCTATTACCGGTACTTCCATTTCTTCTGAAGTCACCCCTCCGTGATAGCCAACTAATTCAGCTTTCAAATGTTTAGGAAAAACAATATAGCCATCCGCCACTAAAAAGCAGTAATCAGGATAGAGTCTTTTGCTTAAGTTTGACTCAGGATTCCCAAGTAATTGTTTGACTTCATCATTAGTGAGAAAATTTCCAGGTACATTTTTAAAGAGCTGTCTTACTTTAGAAGATTCCCCATTTATGTAGACGCTTCTTTGATCTCCAAAGATTTCAATATCGTCTGAGTAATCTAGGTAGATTCGATTATCTTCCGGGATATTTGTAAGTCCATGATCAGCAGTTATTAAAGTATAGGTTTTTCTAGATTGGGAATTGTTTAATTTTTTTATAAAGTTTTCAAAGATGCCTATTTCTGTATGCCACTCTTCGCTACCAACACCAAATACATGAGCTGAAATATCAATATTAGGATAATAAATAAAATTGAAACGATTATCTAGAACAGACGAATCGCTAATAATTTCATTTAATTCGTCAGTATCTTTATAACCTATTTGATGAGAGTCTTTATAAATATATTCAGACAAAGCACTATTTATTAAATCCTTTGGTTGCAGGTTATTAGATGTAATACCTCTCGCCTTTAATGTTGTCCAAATGGTTTTATTATCTTTTATATCTTCATCTTTTAGTAAATCTTTATTTTCGTAATTCCAGTTCAATGCATTAATCAGTCCATATTGAACCTTGTCAAAAAGATAATAACCAAGAATAGATGTATCACATGGTTTAGCAACATAGTTAATTGTGCTTAAAGCGACATTTGTAGAACTTGGGAATGTAGAGTTTACAGAAAATGAATTAAAACTTTTTAAATAATCTGATCTAGAAATTTTTAGATTTTCATTTCCTAGGCCATCAGCTAAAACAAAATTGATTGTTTCAGCATTCAAAATTTTAGAGTGAAGATTGACTTCACGTTCCTCTTGAAATTCATCTGTGTTTAGTACTACGTTGAAGATTTTTTTTGATAGATCGAGTAAGTTACTTTTATCAATAATTGTTTCTAAATTCCTCATAAAAAAAGTTTACAAACAATTACGCTCAACTTTCAAATAAAACTAAAATTTCATACAGGTTGGTTAAAATCAAATTATGAATTCATATTTTCAAGAGTATGCAACAGTAGCTGTGCTGCTAGCGGTAGGCATAATTTTTATGCTTGCCTTAACTACAATTGCATCAATCTTAAGGCCAAACAATCCATCAAAAGAAAAACTTACAACCTATGAATCAGGTGTTGACCCAGTGGGAACAGGATGGAGTCAAACATATGTTAGATACTATATATTTGGCCTACTGTTCGTTATTTTTGATGTTGAGGCAGTGTTTATATTTCCGTGGGCAATTAATCTTGAGAAGTTGGGTTATTTTGGATTAGTAGAAATGCTAGTTTTTATTTTTATTTTGCTAATTGGCTTAATCTACGCAATTAGAAAGGATGTTTTAAAGTGGGAGTAGTTGATAAATTTGGATTACCAAAACCTATATCTTCAGTGTTGAATTGGGCTAGGTCTTACTCTCTGTGGTATTTTCAATTCGGACTTGCGTGTTGTGCTATTGAAGTTATGGCTGTAAGTGGACCAAGGCACGACTTCATGAGACTAGGGATAATCCCACTACCTGCCTCACCAAGACAAGCCGATTTAATGGTAGTTGCTGGCACGGTAACTGATAAAATGGCACCCGCAGTGAAGAGATTATATGATCAAATGCCTGAGCCAAAATATGTTATTTCTATGGGATCATGTTCAAACAGTGGAGGTCCGTATTGGGATTCTTACTCCGTAACAAAAGGCGTTGACCAATTAATCCCAGTTGATGTTTATGTTCCAGGATGTCCACCAAGACCTGAAGCTCTGCAAGAGGGAATTATTCTCCTTCAGGAAAAAATAAGAGGAGAAGACATGAAAGAGAAGTGGAAGGCAGATCAAAATGAACCTGTCTAACAATGTAGAATTTGTAGAATCACTCACAGCAGCTTTTCCCAGTCTAGAAAATAGTTTTGATACTTTGAAAATAACTGTGAAGTCCTCAGATTGGATTGACACTGTTGATAAATTAAAGAATGAATTTGAATTAACATACTTTTCGTGGCTGAGCGCCATTGACTGGGACAATGAAGTTGCCATAGGAGATCCTCCTAAGGAACCAGTTACACCACATTTTGAAATATTATGCTGTTTATCAGATTCTTTTGCAGGAAATTTAGTCATAGTCTCTACCCAAATTGATAAAGAAACTCCACAAATCCCTTCCTTAGTTGGGGTTTTTGCAGGTTCTAATTGGCATGAAAGAGAAGCTTATGAGATGTTTGGAATTGAATTTATCAACCATCCTAATTTAACAAAAATGTACCTTCCAGATGACTATGAAGGCAATCCCATGCTTAAATCATTTGAGTTGATTAGCAGAGAAGTAAAGCCATGGCCTGGTGAAGTTGATGTAGAAGGTATGCCAGATGATGGAAAAGAAGAAGGAGAGAGTTAAGTGGATGAGAATTTAAACTCGGGCAGTATTCCCTATGTCTCCGAAGCTTCTGTATCTGTTGAGATAGAAACTGAAGATATGACACTCAACATAGGACCTCAACATCCTTCAACACATGGAGTGCTAAGACTTGTTGCAAAAGTTGATGGAGAAAAAATTTCAAGTGTTGAACCAGTGCTTGGATACATGCATAGAGGTTATGAGAAATTAGCTGAGGTTAGAACTTATCCCCAAATAACAACACTCGTCAACAGAATTGATTGGGTATCTGGTTTTGCAAATGAGATTCCTTTTATTGCTGCAACTGAAAAACTTATGGAGATTGAAGCGCCAGAACGAGCAAAGCATATTCGACTAATTCTCACTGAAATGGCGAGAATTGCTTCACACTTTGTTTTTAATGGTGCATATGCCCTTGAAATAGGAGCATTAACTCCAATTTTTTTAGCAATGGAAGACAGAGAAAGAATTCTTGATTTAATAGAGTCAGTTACAGGAGGAAGATTCCACCCTAACTTCAATAGAATAGGCGGGATAAAACCTGCAGCTGGTTCAGGTCCTACAACAAAAAAGAATATCCAAGATTTACCTGCTGGGTTTTACCAAGACACCCGTGATGCTATGGAAAAAGTTTTAGAAGCTGTTGAAAGAATGGAAAACCTTGTTGGTGGTAATGAAGTGTTTAAAATCAGGACTAAAGGTGTGGGTATTATTTCAAAAGAGCTTGCAGAAGAGTATGGAGTTTCTGGCCCGATTTTAAGAGCATCAGGGGTTAAATTTGATCTAAGATCACAAACTGATTTCTTGCCATATGATAAATTTGATTACGACATTCCAATTGGGGAAAACGGAGATTGTTATGATCGATGGTATGTTCGATTAATGGAAATGAAAGAGTCTGCAAAAATTATACTCCAAGCTATCGACTCAATGCCAAGTGGACCCCTCCAAACTAAGGTTCCAAAAGTAATAAAAGTCCCAAAGGGTCAATCTTATGTTCGAACTGAGAATCCAAAAGGGGAAATGGGTTATTATGTTATATCCGAGGGAGGGCTTGGACCATATAGGCTTAAAGTTAGAACCCCTTCTTTTAGCAATATTTCAATTCTTCCTGTTTTGCTTGAAGGGCAGTTGTTACCTGACCTAATAGCAATTATGGGCAGTTTAGATTTTGTCTTAGGAGATGTTGATAGATGATTGATGGATCACAGGTACTTGTTACAGCAGGCATAATTCTTGCTTTTGCATTAAATGGCGCAGTAATATTCACAATTCTTGATGTCAAAGGAGCATCATGGATGCAAAGACGACCGGGACCTCTTCATGTCGGTTTAAGAGGATTTATATTTCCATTGGCTGAGATTATCAAGTTTTTTCAAAAAGAAGATATAACTCCTACAAATGTGGACTCAGCAGTCTTCAAATGGGCACCAGCTTATGTACTTGCTTCCGTGTTCGGATTATTTGTTGTAGTTCCAATTAGCCCAACTTTAGTTGGTAGTGATTTAGACCTTGGAGTCTTCTATCTTCTAGCAATCAGCTCTTTGTCAACTCTTGGAGTACTTACGGCAGGATGGTCATCTGCAAACAAATATTCATTAATGGGTGGAATTCGTGCAGCAGGACAACTTATTGCTTATGAGCTTCCTCTGATCCTTGCAGTAGTTGGAGTAGTTATCCAAGCTGAAACAATGTCTCTTGTTGGAATAGTGGAAAAGCAAATTGAATTTGGACTTCCATTTGTTCTTTCTGGTCAAGGTTTGGCATTTTTAATATTTATGGTTGCTGCAACGGCAGAAATGATGAGAGTACCATTTGATATGCCAATTGGCGAGTCCGAACTTGTTAGCGGTTTTTTAACTGAATATTCAGGAGTAAGGTTCTTAATATTTTATATAGCGGAATATATGAATATGTTCGTTTTATGTGCTGTAGCTTCAACCCTATTCCTAGGTGGATATCATGTTCCGTTGCTACCTACTGAATGGGTAAATTTTTATGGCCCTGTTGTACTACTGACTAAGACTGTTTTATTAGGCTTTATTTTAGTTTTAGTTAGATGGTCATTTCCAAGATTTAGAGAAGACCAGCTTCAAAACTTGGCATGGAAAGTATTAATCCCCCTTTCCCTTTTAAATATCTTGATAACATCAATAATGAAAGTAGTTTTCTAAATGAGAAACTTTAGACCTAAGCTTCCCGGTTTTTTAACAGGAATGAAAATTCTATTATTTAATATGTTCAAGACTTTATCGCCGTTAAGCCCAAATCCTAATGTGAACTACCCGTTCGAAAAAGAAATAGTTGCACCAAGAGCAAGGGGAGTTATCGCACTTGACCAAGAAGCATGTACAAGTTGTATGCTTTGCGCTAGACAGTGCCCAGATTGGTGTATATATATAGAGGGCCATAAAGAATTACAACCACCCGCAAAACCTGGCGGAAGACAACGAAGTAGAGCTGTTTTAGACAGGTTTGATATTGATTACGCTCTTTGCATGTACTGTGGCATCTGTGTTGAGGTGTGTCCTTTTGACGCTCTTTTTTGGACACCTGAATATGAATATTCCGAATACAATATGGGGGATATGCTTCATGATAAAAACAGACTTGATCAATGGCTTGAAACAGTACCTGAAATTGAAGGTTTAGAAAGTTAATTATGGAAGCCCTAGATATTATTAGCTATTTTTTACTTTTGGGACTCTTATTAGCTGCAGTTAAAGTTGTAACAACCTCAAATGTTATTCACGCTGCAATTTCTTTAGTATTTACACTAGCTTTGACCGCAGGAACTTTTTTATTGCTATCAGCCGAGTTTGTCGCACTTGTAATAGTCCTTGTTTATATTGGAGCGGTAATTGTACTCTTCTTATTTGGAATAATGATTACAAGAGCTCCACTAGGACAAAATGCAGAATTAGATAACGAAAAAAATAAAGGGTTAGCTCTTGGTGTTTCTCTTTCCATTTTTGGAATTTTTTCATACGTGATGTTAAATACTTTTGACTCACAAATTAACACAACCAGTGGAACATCAACTGAGTTACTTGGAGAGATACTACTCAGTAGATTTGTATTTCCATTCGAAGTTGTATCTTTTGTATTACTAGCAGCTTTGATTGGTGGAATTACACTAGCACGACAAGATAACGCCCTCATGGATGAGAATCAAATATGAGTGTTCAACCATTCTTAATTGCTGCAGCTGGATTATTCTCAATCGGAATTTATGGAATTTTAGTCAGAAGGAATGTTGTTATGGTTCTTTTGTCAATTGAGTTAATTCTTAATGCAGTGAATATAAATTTTGTAGTTTTTGATGCGATGCTTAGAGATGCCATGCTTCAAGGGCAAATTTTTACTATTTTCATTATTACAATAGCTGCTGCTGAAGTTGGTATAGGTTTAGCGATTGTTTTGATGTTATTTAGAAATAGAAAAACTGCAAACATAAATGAATTTGATTTGATGAAATGGTAAATACTAATTTAATTTCTTTACTCGCTGAGGGAAAACCAACATTTACTGATGGCGGTATTGCTGCAGAATACACATGGTTAATTGTTGTTTTGCCATTTATAGCTGCACTTATAATTACTTTCTTTGGAAAATACCTGCCACTCAAAGGTGCTGAAATTGCACTCGCCACAATTGCTTTTATATTTGCTTTTAGTTCATATCTTCTCTATCTCAATGTGATAGAGGGTGTGGCATCAGAATTTTATATTAATGTCGGAAGCATAGGCTCATTCGATCTTGAATTTGGATGGGTAGTAGATGGCTTATCTATAATGATGTATTTTGTTGTTGGAACTGTGGCTACTCTTGTTTTCATTTATGCAACTAACTATATGAAAGGAGAAGTTCGTTATACATTTTTCTTCACTTCCTTGACCCTTTTTGCTGGAAGTATGTTGGTTCTAGTGTCATCCCCAACATTATTACAATTACTGATTGGATGGGAGCTTGTTGGTGTCTGTTCATATTTACTAATTGGTCACTATTGGGAAAATAAAGAAAATTCTTCAGCAGCCATGAAAGCATTTATAACAAACAAAATTGCTGATGTTGGTTTAATGATTGGAATTATTGTCCTAGCACTATCTACAGGAACTATGAGAATTAGCGAGATTCTTTATCAGTCAACACATGATTATCAATCTCTAAAATCTGTTGCTTATCTCGCTGGAGTTTTATTGTTTATAGGAGCTATGGGCAAAAGTGCTCAATTCCCACTTCATGTATGGTTACCAGATGCAATGGCTGGTCCTACACCAGTATCTGCGCTAATGCATGCTGCAACTATGGTTACTGCTGGAGTTTATTTATTAGCAAGAATGTTTCCTTTTTACCAAGGTATGGCCAGTCAAGCACTAGACGTAGTCTTACTCTTTGGTGTGGTTACTCTTTTTGCTGCAGGGTTGATAGCTATAGTTCAAGATGATTTAAAGAAAGTTTTAGCATATTCAACTGTAAGTCAGCTTGGTTATATGGTTGCTGCCATCGGTTCAGGTGCATATACTGCTGCACTATTCCATCTTTGGACCCATGCATTTTTTAAAGCATTATTATTTTTGGGTGCTGGTTCTGTGATTCACGCTGTACACACTAACAGCATGAGAGAAATGGGTGGACTCAGAAAGGAAATGCCAAGGACTTATATAACTTTTATCGTTGGAACAATAGCACTTGCTGGACTACCTCCACTCGCCGGATTTTTCTCAAAGGATGAGATACTTGCTTCTCTAAATCATGGTGGCTTTAGTACTTATTTTGCAATTGCGGTAGCTGGTGCATTTATTACAGCATTTTATATGACTCGAGCAGTTGTTCTAACATTCTTTGGTGACTATAGAGGTAGCGGACACCCACATGAATCTGACACAATGATGACAACACCTCTTCTTGTACTAGCTGGATTTGCCGTAGCAGCCGGCTGGGTAAACATTCCAGGTGTATACACAGGATTTACTGACTGGGTAACCACAAGAAAGAATCCAATAATTGAATATCATCCAGAGTCTTTTGACTACTTTGCACTTAGTAGCGGTCTAATTGCAGGTTTAGTTGGAATAGGACTAGCGTATTACGTTTACCAAATTCTTGGAAAACCGGAAGATGGAGACCAGAAGATTAAGATTGATTCTGTGTGGAAGTTACTTGAAAATAAATATTATTTGGACGATTTTTATTTTAAATTCATTATAAATCCAACAAAATCCACACTTGCAAATATTGTTGATAAGTTCAATACAAATATTTTAGACCGAACGGTAAATATGTTTGGAATAGCTGCTTCATATCTAGGTAACCTTGTTTATGAAAAATTTGATCAAGGAGGAATAGACAGGGCTTTGAATGCTTCTTCATCATCTACAGATGCCCTAGGTGCTAGAGTAAAACTCTTGCAAACTGGAAAAGCTCAACAGTATATTATGTATTTTTTAAGCGGTGTGATAGTAATTAGCTTATTAATTTTGTTAGTGTTATAGGAGGTAAAGTGGAAATAGTAACTAATAATTTTGAGTTTTTGGAAAACGGTTTGGGTTTAAGCCTTGTCGTATTTTTCCCACTAGTGAGTGCATTTATAGTTGCAATTTTGCCGAAAAAACAAGAACTGTTAATCAAACTAACAGCATTGGGTTCTTCACTAATTACTTTCATTCTTAGTGTTATTGTCGCAATCCAATTTGATTATTCTAAAGCTGAACAATTTCAATTAGGGAGCAAACTTTCCTGGATCGAGGCTATAAATTCGAATTATGAAATTGGAATTGATGGGATATCATTACCCTTACTCCTCCTTTCGACTTTTATTACAGTATTAGCAATAATTTATTCATTTGAACATCTTCCAGAACCTAAGAGTCCTAAAGGAATGATGGCTCTGATATTAATTTTAGAGACAGGAATGAATGGTACATTCGTTGCATTAGACCTAATACTCTTCTTTGTATTTTTTGAGCTAGTTCTATTACCTATGTATTTTATGATTGGTATATGGGGAGATAAAACAATGAGGTCTGTCGCAGGTCTTAAGAATGAAGTAGAGACACGTTTGTATGCGAGTATTAAGTTCTTTGTTTTCACTTTATTTGGATCTGCCTTCATGTTGCTTGGATTTTTAGGATTATATTTTCGAGGAGCAAAAACATTCAGTATTCCAGAATTAATTGAATTAGGTACAAGTGGAGCATTCACTGGAACCTTTGCAACGCTGGTTTTTGCAGTACTATTCTTAGGTTTTGCTGTGAAGGTGCCAATGTGGCCACTCCACACTTGGCTTCCAGATGCTCATACAGCAGCCCCTACAGTTGGTTCGGTTTTACTTGCTGCAATATTATTGAAACTAGGTTCCTACGGTTTTGTGAGAATTGCTCTTCCAATTCTTCCTGAACAAGCAAAAGCCTGGGCACCTGCAATTGCAATCTTATCTGCAATTGGAATAATTTATGGGTCTTTGGCCTGTCTTGCTCAAACAGACCTAAAGCGATTAATTGCTTTTTCATCAGTAGGTCATATGGGGTTCGTTATGCTTGGAATCTCTTCGTTAACTTCAATAGGAATAAATGCTGCAATGATTGGAATGGTTGCCCACGGTGTAATTACTGGATTACTATTCTTCCTATCTGGGTCGATGGCGCATACATATCACACTAGAGATATGGGAAGACTTGGTGGAAATATGAAACTTCTACCAAAAACAGGAGCCTTATTAGGATTTACAGCAATGGCATCCCTTGGTTTACCAGGACTTGCTGGTTTTTGGGGAGAATTTATGGCATTACTAGGTGCATATAATCCACTTCCTGGATTGAACATTGCAATTTTTAGAACATCAATGGTTGCTGGGGCAATAGGTACAGTTTTAACAGCTGGCTATCTTCTCTGGATGCTACAAAGGGTAAACCTAGGTGAACCAAATGAAGAGTGGAAAGATAAAGAGCTCCATGACGCAGATGCCTATGAGCTTGCTGCTTGGATACCGTTGGTGATTTTAACAATACTTATAGGTGTATTTCCTAAGTTAATTTTTGGATCTACAAATGATGCTGTAATCAGTTTGGTTACCAAAGCATTTGGAGGCTAATATTTCAATAAATTACTTTGCAATTTCTAGTGAACTAATTGTAGTTTTTACAATCATTGCCACAATATTTTTTGATCTTCTTTTACCTCGAAAATCAAAATTTTATGTTGCATTAGTTGCATTGCTAGGCTCTCTTGTGTCATTTATCCCACTTATTTTCCAGTGGGTTAATTATGAGAATGCCTTAGTTCTTTTTGAAGGAAGCTATATAGTAGACAAATTTTCATTAATCCTAAAAGGACTATTCATTCTTGTTACATATTTAACATTCCTGCTTTCAATAAATTTCATTGAAAGTGATAGGTATTATCAAGGGGAGTACTACTACTTACTTTTAAGCTCACTCCTTGGTGCACTTGTAGTTGCCTCATCTAGAGATATGTTGACTTTGTTCATTGGTATTGAGCTTGCTTCTGCTCCAATGTTTTTACTTTCAGGCTGGAAAAAGGGTGACCAAAAATCAAATGAAGGGGCAATTAAATTCTTCTTACTAGGAGTGCTTTCAGCATCACTCATACTTTACGGCTTTTCTCTACTTTATGGTTTGACTGGAGAATTAATTTTTTCTGAAATATCAAAAATATTATTGGTAAAAAATCTTTCTACATCTCCAGCAGCTTTATTAAGTGCTATGTTGATTTTAGCTGGAATTGGTTTCAAAATTTCTGTGGTACCCTTTCACTCTTGGGCACCTGACACGTATGAAGGATCGCCATTACCTGTGACTGCATATCTATCAGTAAGCTCTAAAGCAACAGGTTTTGTTGCTCTAATGATTATTCTTACAAAGATTTATCCAGAGTCTGGCTCAAGTTGGGGTATAGTTCTGGTAATTATTTCTGGATTGACAATGTTTATAGGGAACCTTTCTGCACTTCAGCAATCTAACCCAGTAAGACTTTTAGCTTACTCTTCAATAGCTCAGGCTGGGTTTATTTTAGCTCCATTAGCAATCTCAGGAATATCAGGAGATTATGAAGATGGCATATATGCTAGTGTGACTTATTTAATTATTTATGCGTTTATGAACTTGGGAGCATTCCTAGTAGTAAATGTACTAATTAATACAAGTGGCAGTAATGATATATATGAATGGGGAGGTCTATCAAAACACCAACCTTTAACTGCTATTTTTGCAACAGTATTTTTCTTTTCACTTGCTGGAATACCCCCATTAGGAGGATGGTTTGCAAAATTTGTAGTATTCAGAAGCCTACTAAGTTCTGGTGAAATTTTTGGAATAACCTTGGCTGTCATCGGTGCAATAAATGCCGTTATTGGCCTAGTCTTTTATGCTAGGATTTCGAAGATAATTTGGATGGATGCCCCTTCCGAAAATATTACTGTAACTACTAAAAATACACTTTTGAGTCCCTTAAAAGTTGTCGGATTTATAAGCCTTGCGATTACATTTATGGCTGGCATCTTTCCAAACTTATTTTCTTACCTTGGTAACGCTGCTTCATTATTTTTAAATAGTTAATCAGGTTGACCAACAATAATTTTATAAGCTATCTTCAAAACAAGTATCAGAGAGATTTCTTTTACTTTGATGAATACATGGACGAATGTCTTTACTCCGAATTTGGCTTTTTTAACACAACAAAGGTTCGGTCAAATAAAGATGGTGACTTTTTAACCTCACCTGAAGTTTCGGAATACTTTGGTTTTTTTATTTCAAATTTTATTAATGAAAACAGCATAAAAAAAAATATACTAGAAATAGGTGCAGGAACTGGCTCCCTTGCGTCACAGGTTGAAAAGTTTTCTAACAAGAAGCCTATTGTCATAGAGAAATCCAAAACTGCTTTCCAGTTTTTAAAAAATAACGAGTTTAATGTTTATAAATCTATAGAGTCTGTGCCAAACCAAGAAATTGATTTAATTTACATGAATGAGGTGCTCGACAATATTCCATGTGCAGTTGCTTTAAATGTAAATAATGAATGGTTTGAAAAAATTATTAGACTAGAAGAGGATTCATTAACTTACGATCTTTTACCAATAAGGGAAATAAATTTAGCATGGATTACGAATAACAATATAAATCCAATTGAGGGTATAGAAATTGAAATTCAAAGAAACTCTACTGAATATCTCAAGAACCTTATTTCAAAATTCAAGCCAAAATATTTTATTATTTTTGATTATGGGTATGAATTTTATGAAAGAGAAAATAAACCGTATAAATCTTTAATAAGGACCTATAAAGACCACCACCTCTCTGGAGAGACAATTCTTCAGCCTACATCTACGGATATTACCTACGATGTAAATTTTTCAAGTGTTGAAAGTTTTTTAAAAATAGAAGATTACACAGTAAAGCTAACCTCTCAAAAAGAATTTATTTATCAGAATGGTTTTGAGGAATTGTATAAAGAAATCCAAGCTGATTTTCAGAAAGCTGATGGAATGCATAAATTAACTCTGAAAACACATTTAGTTGGCCTTGAGGCAATCAATAATAATAGAGGGTTAGGCGGTTTCAAGGTTGCAGTTGCAAAAAAATTATAAATAGCATCATTTATAATCAAAGTATGAATCAAATAAAAACAACAATACTATTAACGCTGATGAGCTTAGTTGTTCTTTTTACAGCTCAAACATTAGGATATAATTTAATATTTTCAATATTTCTTGCTGGTATTTTCAACTTTTTTATTTATTTTTATTCTGGCAAAATTGCATTATCTTCAACAAAGGCAGAAAAAATTGCTGAAGGAGAGTACGAAGAAGTCACTGGCATTGTTAAGTATTTAACTCAGAAAGAAAAAATGCCTATGCCGGATCTTTATATAATTAAGAATGACCAGCCCAATGCATTTGCTACTGGTAGAAATCCTAAAAATGCAAGTGTTGCTGTTACAACAGGGATCTTAAAGGTCTTAAATAGAGATGAACTTGAGGGTGTATTAGCTCATGAAATTTCTCACATCAAAAATAGGGACATTTTAGTATCCAGCATGGCGGCTATGCTAGCATCTACAATTTCATTCATGTCTAGAAGTGTTTTTTGGGGTGGTGGCAACAGAAATAGAAACACACATCCGTTATTTTTTATTGTTGCATTAGTAGCTGCTCCATTAGCTTCAGTTATAATTCGTATGGCCATATCAAGAACCCGCGAATTTGGGGCTGATAAAACTGGTTCAAGTATTTCTGGAAACCCTTTAGCTCTTGCATCAGCACTAGAGAAGATTGAAAAATATTCAAAACTTCCAATGCATGTGAACCCCGCCGTAAGCCAGCTTTTCATTTCTGACCCTTTAAAAGCTTTAACAGGAGGAGGAATGAGAAAATTATTTTCAACCCATCCCCCAACAGCAGAGAGGATAAGACGACTAAAGGAGGACGCTAGTGGTATTCGGTATAGGTAAAGAGATACAAGAAGTTCTTCCTGAAAATTTAGAAAATCTTTTAAGTGAAGGTTATAAATTGATAGATGTAAGAGAACAAGATGAGTGGGATGCAGGACATCATGAAGAAGCTAAGCATGTACCTATGGGAACAATTCCAGAAAAAATTAATGATTTTAATAGTGATGAAAAATATATCATAATCTGTCGATCTGGAGGACGTTCAGGAAGAGTATGTTCTTTTATGGAAGAAGAAGGACTTAGTCCTTTGAATTTAAAAGGAGGAATGAATAAGTTATCTCCAGCTTCTAAAAAAATAGTAAATTCTAATGGCGGTATTGGAACAGTCATCTAAAATCAATTTGTGATAATTTGTATTGGCAACGCAATGGTTGACTCTCTTCAAAAAATAGATGAAGAGGTAATTAATCAGCTTCAACTCAATAAAGCCAGGATGACTCTAGTGGATAAAGATAGATCTAATGTTCTCCTGGAAGTAATGTCTAATCCAATACAGGCGGCTGGTGGTTCAGCAGCCAACACAGCTTATTGGGCAGCGCAACTTGGGGGTGAAGTAGGTTTTATTGGAAAAATCTCAAATGATGATCTTGGAAAGCAATTTAAAGCAAGTGTTAAAAAATCAGGTCTTAAAGACTTCACTGTATTTGAAACTGAGGAAAATCAAACTGGACACTGCGCAATTTTTATTACTCCAGACGGTGAGAGAACCATGAACACCTATTTAGGAGCTGGTGCATTTCTTACAATCAAAGATTTAAATGAAGATGCAATCAAATCTGCTGAAATTCTTTATATGGAAGGTTATCTTTGGGATAAACCAACAAGCAAGGAAGCTTTTTTGTACGCTGCAAAATTGAACAAATTATCGGGTGGCAAGAACGCAATTACTTTATCAGATGTATTTTGTGTTGAAATGCACAGGGAGAGTTTTATTGAATTCATTAAAGATAGTATTGATTTTGTATTTTGTAATGAAGAAGAGATTACGGCACTCACCATGAAGAATTCAACTGATGAAGCAATCGATTTTTTCCTAGATCAGTTTCCTGATGTTGAAGAACTTGTTTGTACATTAGGGCCAAAAGGAGCATTAGTAATTAGTAATGGAAAAAAAGTTCACTACCAGGCAACTGAAGCGGAAGTTGTAGACAAAACTGGTGCAGGAGATTACTTTGCTGCAGGTTATCTATACGGCATACAAAAGCAGCTTACAAAAGATGAATCCGCTGATATTGCTAACAGAAGTGCAGCATACGTGATTAGTGAAGTTGGAGTAAGGCCAAATAAGAAATTTTCTTAACTTCTCCACCCGATAATCTGGTAAATAACTCTTTCATCTCCATCAAAGTTTGGAAGATAAATATTATCTGTCAATAACTTTATTGGATCGTATTTCTTATTCTTTGAAAAAAATAATATGTTATTTTCTGTATCTAATGCAACAATATTTTTTCCATCTGGAGACCATCTTAAAGACTCAAAGTAATAATTTGTGGGAGCTTGCGTAGTAAAAACTTCGATGATCTCGGAATCTTTCTGGTAAAAAATACTAGCTGTTCTTGCACTTGTTTCTCTCATCTCCCAAGGAGTGAGTAGTTTTTCTCCTAATACATTAATTTCATACATGTTTCGATTACTTGAAATGTTTTTTGTGTCTGTTTCCTTAACTCCGCTATTTTTGATGTCAATGATTAAAGCCATTTCTGAGTTTGTTGAGTTGTCCCAGTACCTTAAGATTATATTTCCATCTTCATCTATCTCTGGATCAGTCAAATAAAAATCGTAGGAGTATTGATAAAGGTCACTTTTGCAGATTACTTTTTCTTCTTTTATTGGCGCAATAGAAATGTCTATCTTTAAAATGCATTCGTCAACAATATCTGGTGCGGGTGGAATTATATTTCTACTTTCTATTCCTACTGAGAAAAATATTGAACCCTGCAATGATTGATTTATTTCAGTATCGTAAGTAGGTAAAGGTATTATTCCAAATAAAGCAACCAAACCTACAGAAATTAGCAAGACTATCAAAGACTGTAAAAGTGTGGCTCTTTTATTCAAGACTCTTTCCTTAGATTCTCTCTTAGTGAATTTAAGTAAAGCCCTACTGTAATTAATACGCCACCAACAATAAATAAAACAAGTGGAGGCCAAATATTATTAGGTAACAACTCAGAAATAAGTCTTGGTAAATTTATTATCAACCCAAGACCGCCTACATAAAAAATAACTTGCTCTGAGAGCTTTATACTTATCCATATGTAAAACAATGAACCAACAATTAAAATAATTATTTTTATGACTTCATAGCTTGAAAGCAAATTCTCTGTAATCGTAATAACACCAATAGCGATATTTACTGAAGACAAGAAGTAACCAAGCCAACTTGGCTCTAGTAAATTTGAATAAGTATTTAACCCCCAAACCAACCCAACAGTAGCAATAAACAGACCAATTCCCCAAGGTTCAACATTTCTAAGAAATAGATTTCCAATACTACCTAGAAAAAATATAAGTGAGTAAAACAAAGTTATGTGCTGAAAAATTTCAAGGGTCAACTTATACAAATATCCTGAATAAATTAAAACTAATGATGAAGTTATCAAAATTGTTACATCTTCGGAGACATTGAACATAAGTGTGTTTTCTAAAATATTGATTAAAAAAATTGCCGAAGCGCTAAACGAGACTGTTGAAACAAGATACAAGAATGATGCAACTCTTTCATTAGATTTAAAGATAAACAGTTTTTGTTTATCAATTTGTTGACTGTAGCCACCAGCAAAAAATAAAAACCATGTTGTTGCCAATAACAACAAAAGTTGTGCCCAGTAGGATAAATTTTGCCAAATTAGGGGGAGTGTTCCTATTAAACCTGAAAGAAGAAAAAAACCTCCAATTATTGTCAAGGCTCTTGCTGTTTTTGATTTTTGTGAAGGACTGTTTGTTTCGTCGAAATTTTTAATTTCTTCATACGACTTTTGATCTAGTATTTCATTTTCAACTAGGTTTTCCAAAAAATTCTTAATTTTTTTATCCACGTAATTAGCATAATGATTTATATTTTCATCTCACTAATTTTTTTATATAATCTAAACTTTAAAGAGACTTTATTGTTACGCCGAGATGCCCGAGCGGCCAAAGGGAGCAGACTGTAAATCTGCCGGTTATGCCTTCGTAGGTTCGAATCCTACTCTCGGCACTGGCCCTCTTAGCTCAGTAGGTAGAGCACTTCCATGGTAAGGAAGAGGTCTCCGGTTCAAATCCGGAAGAGGGCTCAGAAAACAATAAAAACTAAATGGCGGCGTAGCTCAGTTGGTAAGAGCGCACGACTCATAATCGTGAGGTCGGCAGTTCAAGTCTGCCCGCCGCTACAAAACGAAAGGAAGAAAAAAATGGCTTCAGATAAAAGACCACCATTAACAATGGTTTGTACTGAGTGTAAAGCTCAAAACTATGTTACAACAAAAAATAAGACTAACGTGCCTGACAGAATGGAGTTTAATAAATACTGTTCTACGTGTAGAAAGCATGTCTTGCACAGAGAAAAAAGGTAGAAATTTCTTTATTTCCATTTATCCTTACATATATAAATGAATAACGTAACAAAAATTAATAACTTCAATGAAGATACGTCTAATTCAGAGTTAGTCAAGAAATCACAGGGTGGTGACAAAGCAGCATTTGAAATGCTGGTTCACAGGCATCAAGATTTAGTTTTCTCCCTCGCATTTAAACTTACTGGAAATAAAGAACTTGCAAACGATGTAGGCCAAGATGCTTTTATTAGAGCTTGGGAAGCTATTGATAAATTTAGAGGTGATTCTACGTTTAGTACATGGATATACCGAATAACTGTTAATACTGCTTGGACTCTTCGAAAAAAAGCCAAGAAACATTACTCACTTAACATTGAGGACACGCAAGAACCCGTAGTAATTGATGAAAAAAATGATCCAGAATTAATTGCAATAAATTCTGATTTATCTTCTGTATTAAGAAAAGCATTAGATCAAATTCCCTTAGAACAAAGAATCATTGTCGAATTAAAAAACATAGAAGGTCGCTCTCATAAAGAAATAGCAGAGTATTTAGACATTAGTGTCACAGCAGCAAAGGTACGACTACACAGAGCTCATCAAAAATTAAGAACAATACTGGAGGATGTAGAGGCATGAAAGAATTTTATAGAGACTTAAAATACAAAGCTGTTTGTCGAAGAAAAAGAAATCAGATGATAAAAACTTATCTTGGAGGAGTTTATTTTCAATTTGATTCGGATAATCATGTTCAGTATTGCTTAAAATGTCAAACTGCCGGCAAAAGATATAGAGCTTTTAGAGAAGAACTAGAAAATGAAGTTCAGGTTGAGGTGGAGGTGCCGGATGATTTTACATCTCGAGTAATGTCATCATTAGATAAAAAAGTAAAAACCACTACTAATAAAGGTACAAAAATAATACTATTGACACTACTTGGATTAATGTCTTTAGTAATATTGGTCTTTGGGCTAAAGCGCTCATCTAATGAGTTAGATAAAGAGTAAACTTAGGGGTGTAGCTCTAATTGGCAGAGCGCGGGTCTCCAAAACCTGAGGTTGTGAGTTCGAGTCTCACCGCCCCTGCAAGAGGAAAATTATGAATGAAATGAATAGAGAAATGAGAAGGATGTCCGAACGTGAAGAACGTTTGGCCAAAAAAGCTGATAGAAATATCGGTAAATTTAATAATGAAGAAAAGGTTTCTAGATTTAAAAGAATCTCTATTTACCTCGGTGAAGTAAGAACTGAATTAAAAAGGGTTAATTGGCCATCTGTTGACACTTTATCTACATTTACAATTGTGACAATTGTAACGATTGTAGCAATGACGTTATTAATTTTTGGAATGGACTTTGGTTTTAAAAATACTTTGATTAGCCTGTTATCTTCTGGAGGATAAATATGAACGACGAAATTTTAGTAGAAGAGACTGAAGAAGTCTTAGAAGATTTTAATGCAAATGTGCATCCATACGACCTTCCAGGAGAGTGGTTCGTCTTGAATGCACAATCTGGACATGAAAAAAAAGTTAGAACCAACATCCTTACACGCATAAAAAACTTACATCTTGATGATAAAGTTTATGAAGTAGTTATCCCGACAGATGAAGTAGTCGAAATTAGAAACGGGAAAAAAGTCAATGTTGAAAAGAAGACTTTTCCTGGTTATGTATTAGTTAGAATGGATCTCGACGATACCACATGGTATGAAATTAGAAACACTCCATCAATAATTGGATTTGTCGGTTCAGGTAAAATGCCTATATCTTTGTCTAGGAGAGAAATAGAAAGAATTCTTGGAACAAACGAAGAAGTAGAAGTCAAAAAAGAGTCACCAAAATTCAAACCTGATTTCGAAGTTGCAGAAACTGTAAGAGTTACTACAGGACCATTCGCAGATTTTAATGGAATAATTGAAGAAATAAATTTAGATCAATCAAAAGTTACAGTATTAGTTAATATATTTGGACGAGAAACACCAGTTGAGTTGGGTTTCACAGATATTGTTAAAAATTAAGGAATAAAAATGGCTAAAGAAGTAAAAGCAAAATTAAAACTACAGATTCCTGGGGGAGGAGCCACACCTGCTCCACCTGTTGGTTCAGCACTAGGTCAATATGGTGTTAATATAATGGACTTTGTCCAAGCATTCAACAATGACACTGCTAGTCGCCAAGGTGAAACTGTTCCTGTTGAAATTACAATTTTTGAAGACAATTCATTTACATTTGAGACTAAGACTGCTCCAGCCTCATATCTTATTAAAAAAGCAATAGGACTTGATTCTGGGTCAGCAGAGCCTCATAAAGTTAAAGTTGCATCAATTACAAGAGATCAACTCAAGACTATTGCTGAAGCAAAAATGGAAGATTTGAATGCCAACGATATAGATATGGCAATAAACATTATTGCAGGTACAGCCAGATCTATGGGTGTTACAGTCGAAAAGTAGAAAATAATATATTTGGGAGACTTAAGTCGTTTGTACCAAAAGGAGAATAATGAAAAAATACGGAAAAAAATATAACGAAGTCAAAAAAAATATTCCTTCTGATAAACAAACAGTTTCAGATGCACTTCAAATTTGTAAAGATAGCGCTAATGCAAATTTTGATGAATCTGTAGATGTTGTATTTTCATTAGGGATAGACACTAAGGCTGCAGAGGAAAATATAAGAACCACAGTATCTCTTCCACACGGAAATGGGAAGACAATTAAAATCGCAGTATTTGCAGGAGGAGAGGCTTTAACAGAAGCAGAAAAAGCCGGTGCAGACATTGTTGGCGGCAAAGAGTTAGCTACAAAAGTTGCCTCCGAAGAAAAACTTGATGTTGATTTAGTTATATCAACTCCAGAAATGATGGCGGAGGTAGGTCAGCTCGGAAAAATACTTGGACCTCAAGGTTTAATGCCAAATCCAAAAACTGGAACGGTTACTCCTAATGTTGCTAAAGCTGTTGAAGACTTTAAAAAAGGTAAAGTTGAAATTAAAAATGATAAATTAGGCAACGTTCACTTGTCTATTGGAAAAGTATCATTTTCTGCTGATGATTTAAAAACTAATCTTGATGAAGTTATAGCTGTCATTACAAGGGCAAAGCCTGCTTCTTCCAAAGGAGAATATATCAAATCAGTCCATGTCTCATCTACTATGGGACCATCAGTAGCCGTAGATATTAATTTATAATTCTATTTGCTGATAAATTCAATTAGGGTATATTGTTTAGATACAACTTAAACCAAAGACCGATAGTGGGAAACTTTAAATATCTATCGCAGGTAAATTACCTAGTCCTTGGTTTGCAAGGATTTTTTTATGGTTAGACAAGATAAAGCAGATAAAGTAAAAGAACTAGAACAACTCTTCAGTTCGGCTAACGCATTGGTTTTAGCTGAATATAGGGGTTTAACTGTTACTCAACAGACAAAACTAAGAAGAGAATTAAAAAATGCAGGCGCAACTTTTAATGTTGTAAAGATGTCTCTTGCAAAAAGAGCAGCCGAAAATATAGGTTATGAGTCAATTCTAGAACACTTTTCTGGACCAACAGGAGTTACAGTAATTGAGTCAGATCCCGTTGAAGCTGCAAAAGTTCTTAAGCAATTTTCAAAAGATAACCAATCTTTTGTTGTTAAGGGTGGATTAATGGAATCAGAGCCACTAACAATTGACCAAATTGATATTCTTGCATCAATAGAAACCAGAGATGTGCTTTTGGCTAAAATTGCAGGTGGTTTCAATGCACCTCTAACCATGATGGCAGTAGGCCTTAAAGGTATATTAAACAAATCCGGTTATGCTTTTAAAGCGTTGTTAGAAACAAAAGAAGCAAATCCAGAATTAAGTTCAGAAGCGAAACAATCTGATTCTTCCAATGAAGAATCAGAGGATGTAAATAAAGAGGAGGAATAACAATGGCAAAAATGACAACAGAAGAGTTGTTATCTGTCTTTGAAGAAATGTCAGTTTTAGAATTGAAAGAATTCTTAGACTCATTTGAAGAGAAATTTGACGTTACTGCAGCAGCTCCTGTAGCTGTAGCAGCAGCTCCAGCAGGTGGAGATGGCGGATCAGAAGAAGCAAAAGATTCTTTTGATGTTGTCCTCACTGAAGCTGGTGGACAGAAAATACAAGTCATTAAAGAAGTAAGAGGACTAACAAGTCTTGGTCTTAAAGAAGCCAAAGAACTTGTAGATGGTGCTCCTTCTGACATACTTAAGGGCGCTTCAAAAGAAGATGCTGATAAAGCTAAAGAAGCTCTTGAAGGTGCCGGTGCTACTGTAGAACTCAAATAATTTAACATTATTTGTTTGCTTAAATAAGAAGTACTTATATACTTTATCCTTCGGGTTATTGTTATTAATTTTTAGGAGGCTTGTTGTCCGCTGTTCAGAATTCTAGACTTTCGTTTGCTAAGATACCGAAAGTTCTTGACATTCCAGATTTATTAATTATCCAAAAAGAATCATTTAAATGGTTCTTAGAAGAAGGCCTAAACGACATACTTAGTGAAATCTCACCTATTGAGGATTTTTCTGGTCGTTTTTCACTTGAGTTCTTAGAGCATTTCTTTGAGGGACCTTTAAAGAGTCTTGAAGAATGTAAAATCACAGATTCTACTTATTCCCAACCTCTCTATGTAAGAGCACAGTTCTTAGATAGAGAAACCGGTCAAATAAAACAACAAACTGTTTTCTTGGGTGACTTCCCAATCATGACTGACACAGGATCATTTGTAATTAATGGAACTGAAAGAGTAATAGTAAGCCAACTAGTAAGATCACCCGGTGTTTATTTTTCACAAGAAATAGATAAAACATCAGATAAAGAAATTTTTATAGGAAAAATGATTCCAGGCCGAGGAGCTTGGTTAGAGTTTGATACAGATAAAAGAGACACAATTGGCGTAAGAGTTGATAGAAAAAGACGTCAACACATCACTGCTTTTTTAAGAGCACTTTACGCTGTAGATCCATCTCAATGGGGAAAGTATAAAATTGAAACCAAAGAGGATGCAATAGACATTTTTGGAGATTACCCATCTATTCAAAACACAATTGAACGTGACCCAGACACAACTCCAGAATCTGCACTAATTGATTTATACAGAAAATTGAGACCTGGAGAACCTGCAACAGTTGAATCTGCAAGAAACTTAGTAAAGCAAATGTTTTATACAGCAAAACGATATGACTTAACAAAAGTTGGTAGATATAAGGTTGAACAAAAACTAGGAAGAGACTACGGAGAAAAAGATGCCGAGTCTTACACAACAGAAGTCGACGGAATGTTAAGAATTGATGACATGATTGACTCTATAAAGTATGTTATTGCTTTACATGCTGGAGAAAAATCAATTACAAACAATCTTGGTAGAGATATAACAGTAAGGCTTGATGACATAGATCACTTTGGAAACAGAAGAATTAGAACAGTTGGTGAACTTGTTCAGAACCAAGTCAGAGTAGGTTTGAGTCGACTTGAAAGAGTTGTTAGAGAGAGAATGACTACTCAAGAACCAGAAGCTATAACTCCACAGTCTTTGATAAATATTAGACCTATTCAAGCATCATTAAAAGAATTTTTTGGTACAAGTCAATTAAGTCAGTTCATGGACCAGCCAAATCCAATAGCTGCATTGACACACAGAAGAAGACTTTCTGCTTTAGGACCTGGTGGACTTTCTAGAGAAAGAGCTGGTTTTGAAGTTAGGGACGTACATCCATCTCATTACGGTAGAATGTGTCCAATTGAAACTCCTGAAGGTCCAAATATTGGACTCATTGGAACACTTGCTACTTACGGAAGAGTAAACAAATTCGGATTTATAGAAACTCCTTACTGGAAAGTAGAAAATGGCGTTGTTAAAACAAACAAAGCTGTTTATCTTACTGCTGCTCAGGAAGACGAGTACACTATTGCTCAAGCTAATGCACCAATTGATGAAAACGGAAATTTTCTAAATAAAAGAGTTTTGTGTAGAAAAACCGAAGGTGAAGTTGCGTTCGTTTCTGATAAAGATATAGACTTCATGGATGTTAGCCCTAAGCAAATTTGCTCGGTAACAACTGCGTTGATTCCATTTTTAGAGCACGATGACGCAAACAGAGCGCTCATGGGTTCAAACATGCAAAGACAGGCTGTTCCATTAATTAAAACAGAAGCTCCATACGTTGGAACAGGTATGGAGGAAAATGTTGCAAGAGATTCAGGTGAAGCACTTGTATCTCCAGTTGCTGGTGAAGTAGTTGGTGTCAGTGGTGATGAAATTGTAGTAAAAGAAAATACCACAAATAAGAAACATACATTTGAGGTTAGAAAATTTAAAAGATCAAATCAAGCAACATCAGTTAACCAAAAACCTCTGGTCAAAGTTGGTCTAAAAGTAAAACCGGGAGATGTTCTTGCTGATGGACCAAGTACTCAAGGTGGAGAATTGGCATTAGGTAAAAACTTACTAGTTGCTTACATGCCTTGGGATGGATATAACTTTGAAGATTCAATTGTTATTTCCGAACGACTTGTAAAAGAAGATGTCCTTACCTCAGTACATATTGCAGAACACGAAGTTGAAGCAAGAGATACAAAACTCGGTGAAGAAGAAATAACAAGAGATATTCCCAATGTAGCAGAAGAGGTTTTGATGGATTTAGATGAGATGGGAATCGTCAGAATTGGTGCTGAAGTTACTCCAGGTGATTATCTAGTAGGCAAAGTTACTCCAAAAGGTGAAACAGAGCTAACCCCTGAAGAAAGACTTTTAAGAGCAATTTTTGGTGAAAAAGCAAGAGAGGTAAGAGATACTTCATTAAGGGTTCCACATGGTGAGCGAGGAAAAGTTATTGATGTACAAATTTTAAAAAGAGATGATGGAGCAGACCTACCTCCAGGAGTTAATCAAAAAGTAAGAGTTTATGTAGCAATTCAAAGAAAAATTCAGGTCGGCGACAAGCTTTCTGGAAGACATGGAAACAAAGGTGTCATATCAAAAATTAATCCAATAGAAGATATGCCTTTTATGGAAGATGGTACCCCAGTCGACATTCTTCTTTCACCACTTGGTGTTCCAAGTCGTATGAATTTAGGACAAATATTAGAAACTCATCTCGGTTGGGCAGCCGATCAAGGTTGGAATGAGTTTAAAGGTAAAACAGCTGCATCAAAAGGGGCAAAACCCGGGACATTAATAAGCACTCCAGTTTTTGATGGTGCTAACGAAGACGAAATTCATGAAATATTAAAAAATGTCAATGAGAACAGAGATGGTAACCAAATGGTTGATGTCAATGGTAAAGCTACTCTTTATGATGGTAGAACTGGTGAGGCATTTGACTCTAAAATCACAGTTGGATATACATATATATTAAAATTAATTCACTTAGTTGATGAAAAAATCCATGCTAGATCAACAGGTCCTTACTCAATGATTACCCAGCAACCTCTCGGAGGTAAAGCACAATTTGGTGGACAAAGATTTGGTGAGATGGAAGTATGGGCTTTGGAAGCATATGGAGCTAGTTATGCATTACAAGAACTACTCACAATTAAGTCTGATGATACTGTTGGAAGAGTTAAAGTCTATGAGTCTATTGTTAAAGGTGACAATATTCCAGAACCAGGTATTCCAGAGTCATTTAAAGTGCTTCTAAAAGAAATGCAAAGTTTGTGTTTAAATGTAGAGATACTTTCTGCTGGTGAAGAAATTTCAATGAAAGAAATTAGTGATGAATATGTTAAAACTGCAGAAACATTAGGTATTGATATGTCAAGACCAGAGCAAGATGAACCGGAGATATAAAGATTATGGAAAAAATATTTGATGAATTAAGTATAAGTCTGGCAACATCTGATCAAATGAGAAGCTGGTCTTTCGGGGAAGTAAAAAAACCAGAAACAATTAACTACAGAACACTGAAGCCTGAAAAAGATGGCCTATTTGATGAAAGAATTTTTGGCCCAACTAAAGATTGGGAATGTTCTTGTGGTAGATATAAGAGAATTCGCTATAGAGGTATTGTTTGTGAAAGATGTGGAGTAGAGGTCACAAGGAGAGAAGTAAGACGAGAAAGAATGGGCCATATTGAATTGGCTGCTCCAGCTACACATATATGGTATTTCAAAGGTGTTCCTAGTAGGCTGGGTTACTTTTTGGACATGTCTCCAAAAGAGCTTGAAAAAGTAATATATTTTGCAGCCTACTTAGTAGTTTCAATTGATGATAAAAAACGAACCAAGGACTTAAGCGAACTCGAAGAAGCTGTAGTGGCAGAATGTGAAATCGTCGAGGAAGATCATCAAGAGTGGGAAGCTAAAAGAATTAAGCAAATGAATGTTGAGCTCAAAGCTATGGAGAATGGAAAAGTTCCAGAAGCTGAAGTTCAATTACGAAAAAAAGAAATTGAAAAAGAAATAAAACAAAAAAAAGCTAAGTCTGATGATGAAATAAAAATTATTGAAGAAGCATTTTCAACACTTAAAACTTTAAAACCTAAAACATTAATCGAAAACGATACTTTATGGCGTGAAATGATTGATAAATATGATAAGTATTTTACTGGAGGAATGGGTGCCGAAGCAGTGCGTGAACTTGTTCAGCTAGTTGACTTAAAAGCCGAAATGGATAAATTAAAGTCTGACTTAGATTCTAAATCTGCCCAGCGTAGACAAAGAGCAATTCAAAGAATGAAAGTAATTAAACCCTTCGCAGATGGAAAGAACCCTCCAGAGGCAATGATTTTAGAAGTTATTCCAGTAATACCACCCGAGCTTAGGCCTATGGTTCAGCTAGATGGTGGTCGTTTTGCAACATCTGACTTAAATGACTTGTACAGAAGGCTCATTAATAGAAATAATAGGTTAAAAAAATTAATTGAACTTGGTGCACCAGAAATAATTATAAGTAATGAAAAAAGAATGCTTCAAGAGTCAGTTGATGCACTCTTTGATAACGGTAGAAGAGGAAGAGCAGTTGCTGGAGCAGGTGGAAGGGGACTTAAGTCTCTTTCAGACATGCTAAAAGGTAAACAAGGTAGATTTAGACAAAACCTATTAGGAAAAAGGGTAGATTATTCAGCCCGTTCAGTTATAGTTGTTGGTCCTCACCTACAACTTCAACAGTGTGGGTTACCCAAGATGATGGCGTTAGAATTGTTCAAACCATTCGTTATGAAAAGACTTGTAGAATTAGGGCTAGCTCAAAACATTAAATCTGCAAAGAGAATGGTTGAAAGGTCTAGAGCACAAGTATGGGATGTTTTAGCTGAAGTTATTGAAGAACATCCAGTACTTCTTAACAGAGCCCCGACTTTGCATAGGCTAGGAATTCAGGCTTTTGAACCTATTTTAGTTGAAGGGAAAGCAATCCAAGTTCATCCACTTGTCTGTGAGGCTTTTAATGCTGATTTCGATGGAGATCAAATGGCTGTTCACGTACCTTTATCTGCAGAAGCACAGGCAGAAGCCAGAGTTTTAATGTTGGCAACAAACAATGTACTTTCACCTGCAAGCGGTAATCCAATTGTTTCACCTAGTCAAGACATGGTTATTGGTTTGTACTATATAACAGAATGTTATGAAGATTTAGAAAATGCAAAGATGGCGTTTGTCGATTCCAATGAAGCAGAACAAGCATATGAGGCGGGCCATATTAAGTTACAAACACCAATAAAAATCCGTGTAGGAGAATTAGCTGGAGATCCACAGCTACATAGTCAGTTAAAGAATAGGTTTAGTGAACTTACAACAGAAACCCCTGTTGATGGAAATGCATTGATAAACACAACACTTGGAAGAGTTTACTTTAACTCAGTACTTCCTAAAGACTTTCCATATATTCAAGCTAAAGTTAGAAAAAATGAAATGAAAAAAATTATTTCTGAAATCATCGAGAGGTACAACAAAGCAGAATTAAGAGAATTTTTAGACGCTATGAAAGATGTAGGATTCAAATATGGTGCAAAAGCTGGATTGAGTGTAGCCATGACTGATGTAAAAACTCCTCCAAGTAAAAATCAAATATTAGAAAAATATGAGAGTGAAGCAGAGAAGGTAGAGAAACTCTTTAATGATGATGTAATCACTGAAAATGAGAGAAAGCAAAAAATAATTGAAATCTGGACTGAAGCCACAGATCAAGTCCAGTACGCAATGAGTGCTGAGTTAGAAGCTGATGAATTTAACCCTGTTGACATGATGGTTAAATCAGGTGCTAGAGGAAACATGATGCAGGTACGACAACTTGCAGGAATGAGGGGCTTAGTAGCTAATCCAAAAGGTGATATTATCGAGAGACCAATCAAGAGTAACTTCAGAGAGGGGATGTCAGTACTTGAGTATTTCATATCAACTCACGGTGCAAGAAAAGGTCTTGCAGATACTGCATTAAGAACTGCTGACTCTGGATACCTCACAAGAAGATTAGTTGACGTTGCAGCAGGTATAGTTGTTAAAGACCAGGGTGATGAAAATATTGACTGGAGAGGAACAAAAAAAACTGTTATTGAAGCTGATGGTAAAGTTAGCAGATACCTTCATTCAAAACTATTTGGAAGAGTCTTGGCTGAAGATGTTAAAAAAGATAAGAAAGTTGTTGAATTTGGAGAAGGTCAGAAATTAAGTAAAGGTACTTATATTGACGCAGAAGCTTTGGATGCAATTTCAAAGTCTGGGGCAGAAAGTGTAAACATTCTTTCACCATTTAACTCACAAGACCCTGAATCAATGGACCCACTTTGCTACGGATTCAGCTTAGCTACAGGTAAGCCAGTAGAAGTTGGAGAAGCTGTTGGTATTATTTCAGCACAGTCTATCGGTGAACCTGGAACTCAACTTACAATGAGAACTTTCCACACAGGAGGGGTCGTAGGTTTGGATATTACTTCAGGACTTCCAAGGATTGTTGAGCTATTCGAAGCTAGAAATCCTAAAGGTAAGTCAGTACTTTCATCAATAAAAGGAAAAGTCAAATCTGTAGACACCACCCCTGAAGGAACAAGAGTATTAACCATACAAAACGAAAAAGAAGATATAGAGGTAGAAGTTCTAAGAAGACAAACTTTGATAGTCAACCAAGGTGACAACGTCGAAGCTGGCCAAGCACTAACAACTGGACCAAAAGCTCCCAAAGAAGTTTTAAAAATCAATGGCGTGCGAGCATGTCAAGAATATCTAGTAGATGAAGTACAAAAAACTTATCGTGATCAAGGAGTTGAAGTTCACGATAAGCATGTTGAAATGATAGTAAGACAAATGTTAAGAAGAGTGAGAATTGTGAGTGCGAATGATTCTGACTACTTACCAAACGAACTTGTCGATTCAACATTATTTAGAAAGACTAATCAAGCATTAGTCAAAGAAGGAAAAGCTCCTGCTGAAGGAAGACCAGAGCTTATGGGTATCACCAAAGCTAGCCTTGCAACGGACTCATGGTTATCAGCAGCATCTTTCCAGGAAACAACGAGGGTACTTACAGAGGCAGCAATGAAGAAAAGCACTGATGCTCTCTCAGGACTGAAAGAGAATGTGATTATTGGAACACTTATTCCTGCTGGAACTGGTTTCGAAGCTTACCAAAAGCTTTCACCTTCACTTCCTGATGCTCCTGAAGTTTCTTCACTTGGATTTATGGGAGCTTCTGCAGAATCAGAAGAATCTGAAGAAGATGCACTTCCAAATCCTGCACAATGGCTAGCTATGCTAGGCGAAGAAGGAGATGAAGAAACAGAATAAAAACTTATAAAATTTTGGTTGTTGTAAGTTTAAAACTCTCATATACTTCTTTTTCGGTAAGTCAATAACACTATTTAGATTGGAATATTAATGCCTACTACGCAACAGTTAGTTAGAAAAGGACGCAAGTCCAAAGTGTCAAAAGAAAAGACACCTGGATTAAAAGGCTCTCCTCAAAGAAGGGGTGTTTGTACTCGTGTCTATACAGTCACACCTAAAAAACCTAACTCAGCTTTAAGAAAAGTTTGCAGAGTGAGACTTTCTACAGGCACTGAAGTAACTGCATATATTCCTGGTGAAGGACACAATCTTCAAGAGCATTCAATTGTTCTTGTGAGAGGTGGACGAGTTAAAGACCTTCCTGGAGTTAGGTACAAAGTTATTAGGGGTGCTCTTGACACAGCTGGTGTAGCAGATAGAAAACAGGCCAGGTCAAGATACGGAAGTAAAAAAGGTTAATCATGAGAAGAGGACCATCACTTAAACGTAAACCAGAACCGGACCCTTTGTTTAACAGTGTGTTGGTATCTCAACTTACAAATCAAATTTTATTAGACGGAAGAAAAGACACAGCTAGGAACATCGTTTATAGTGCTCTTGAGCTAGTTGAAAAACAAGCTGGTGGAGATCCGATAGCAGTATTAAAAGAAGCATTCGAAAATGTAAAACCTCAAGTAGAAACCAAATCAAGAAGAGTTGGTGGAACAAACTATCAAGTTCCCATGGAAGTACCTCAAAGAAGAAGCACAACACTTGCTATCAGATGGATGGTTGCATCTTCTAGAAAAAGAGGAGAAAAAACTATGGCTGAAAGACTGGGTAGAGAAATTCTAGACGCAAGCAAGAATACTGGTGCATCTGTTAAGAAGAGAGAAGATGTCCATAAAATGGCTGAATCAAACAGAGCTTTTGCTCACTACAGGTGGTAAAAATGTCAGATAGAGCAATAGATTTAAATCAACTTCGCAACATTGGGATCATGGCACATATTGATGCTGGTAAAACTACTCTTACTGAAAGAATTTTATACTACACAGGTAAAACATACAAAATTGGAGAGGTTCATGATGGTGCTGCTGTCATGGATTGGATGGAACAAGAACAGGAAAGAGGTATCACAATAACATCTGCTGCTACTACTTGTTCTTGGAACAAACATACAATTAACATAATAGATACTCCCGGACACGTAGACTTTACGGTTGAAGTTGAAAGATCCCTTAGAGTTCTTGATGGTGCAGTTGCTGTATTTGATGGAGTTGCAGGAGTTGAGCCACAATCAGAGACAGTATGGCGTCAAGCAGATAAATATAATGTGCCGAGAATCTGTTTTGTAAACAAACTTGACAGAACAGGTGCAGATTTTGATTTCGACGTACAGTCAATCGTTGAAAGGCTAGAAGCAAAGCCTGCTGTACTACACATACCAATTGGTGCTGAAGAGAATTTTGTTGGAGTAATTGATTTAGTTGAGATGAAAGCACATACCTGGTCAAAAGATGATGGTTCAGAATGGGACATCAATGACATACCTGAAGACAAGCTCGATGAGGCAAATGCTAAAAGACAAACTTTACTTGATGTTATAGCAGAAGCAGATGATGAAATTTTAGAAAGATATTTAGGAGACGAAGAACTTACAGTATCCGAAATAAAGAAAGCTATTAGAAAAGGTACAATTGAAGGCCTTTTTGTTCCAGTATTAGCTGGAAGTGCTTTCAAAAATAAAGGTGTTCAATTACTTTTAAATGCCGTAATTGATTACCTCCCATCACCATTGGATATAGATCCAATTACTGGTTTTAAGCCTGGAGATGAAGAAAATGAAATTACTAGAGAGCATTCTGATGCAGAACCATTTTCAGCTCTTGCATTCAAAGTTGTAAGTGATCCTCATGTAGGTAAATTGACATATTTTAGAGTCTATTCTGGAACGCTAAAAAAAGGTGATAAAGTTGTAAACTCAACTACAGGAAAAGATGAAAGACTCGGGCGAATATTAAGAATGCATTCCAACTCTAGAGAGGATATAGACTTTATTTCGACTGGTGATATTGTTGCTGGTGTTGGCCTCAAAAATGCAAAAACTGGAGATACCCTAGCGGATTCAGCAAATCCAATTCAGTTAGAGTCAATGACATTTCCAGAGCCTGTTATATCAGTTGCAATTGAGCCAAAATCAAAAGCTGATGAAGAAAAACTTTCAGAGGGTTTACAAAAACTTGCCGAAGAAGACCCAACTTTCGTTGTTCAATCTGATGAAGAGACGGGACAAACAATAATTTCTGGAATGGGCGAATTACATCTTGATATTCTTGTTGATCGACTCAAAAGAGAATTTAGAGTTGAAGCAAATATAGGTAAACCACAAGTTGCTTATAGAGAAGCTCTCAAAAAACAAGTCAGCATTGAGGCCAAATATATTCGACAAAGTGGTGGTAGAGGTCAGTATGGACATGTTGTTATGGAACTTGAACCAATTGATGAGGGTTATGAGTTTGTAGATCTGATTAAAAGCGGAAGAATTCCTAAAGAATATATCCCATCAGTTAACGCGGGTGTTGAAGCAGCTATGAAGTCCGGAGTTTTAGCAGGCTATCCTTTAGAAAATATTAGAGCAACACTTAAAGACGGTAGTTATCATGACGTTGACTCATCAGAAATGGCTTTTAAAATTGCAGGCTCAATGGCACTAAAAGATGGTGCAAAAAAAGCAGGCATCAAACTATTGGAACCAGTTATGGAAGTTGAAGTAGTTACACCAGAAGATTTTATGGGAGATGTTGTCGGAGATCTTTCTTCAAGAAGAGGAAAGATTGCTGAAATGGGACAAAGAGGATCTGCAAAGGTCGTCAACGCGAAAGTTCCTTTATCAGAGATGTTTGGATACGCAACGGATTTGCGTTCAAGAACTCAAGGCCGTGCAACATTTACGATGCAGTTTGATAGTTATGAAGACGTTCCCGACGCAATAACTAAGGAAATAACTGCAAGTATTCGTGGAGTAGAGGTTGAAGTCTAAGCTTGTTTTTCAAGTGAAGGCTTTTTAAAAAAGGAGAAAAATATGTCAAAAGAAAAATTTGACCGCAGCAAGCCTCATGTGAACATCGGTACAATGGGCCACATTGACCATGGTAAAACCACATTGACGGCCGCAATAACAAAAGTTTTAGCTGAAGCCGGTGGTGGTGAGGCAACAGCTTTTGAAGATATTGATAAAGCCCCTGAAGAGAGGGAAAGAGGAATCACAATTCAGATTGCTCACGTAGAGTATGAGACAGAAAACAGACATTATGCTCACGTGGATATGCCTGGCCATGCTGATTATGTAAAAAACATGATTACAGGAGCAGCACAAGTTGATGGTGCAATATTAGTTGTATCAGCGGCTGATGGTCCAATGCCTCAGACAAGAGAACACGTTCTTTTGGCTAGACAAGTTGGTGTGCCAGCAATAGCTGTATTCCTTAACAAAGTTGACCAAGTTGACGATGAAGAACTACTTGACCTTGTAGAAATGGAAGTAAGAGAGTTACTTACAGAATATGATTTCCCAGGAGACGATGTTCCTGTAGTCAGAGGTTCAGCACTAGCAGCACTCGAGGGAGATGAAGCTGGTGTTAAAGCAGTTCTAGAAATGATGGAACAAGTTGATAATTATATCGAAGAACCAACAAGAGTAGTTGACAAACCGTTCCTGATGCCAGTTGAGGATGTATTCTCAATTACTGGTCGTGGTACAGTTGTTACCGGAAGAATCGAACAAGGAATTGTTAACGTTAACGAAGAAGTTGAAATTATCGGTATCAGAGATACTCAAAAATCAGTATGTACTGGTGTTGAAATGTTCAGAAAACTACTTGATGAAGGTAGAGCTGGAGATAACGTAGGACTACTTTTACGTGGTATCAACAAAGAAGATGTTGAAAGAGGACAGGTTATCGCAAAACCAGGTTCTATTACTCCTCATACAAAATTTGAGGGTGAAGTTTACGTCTTGACCAAAGAAGAGGGCGGACGTCATAATCCATTCTTCAAAGGATACAGACCGCAGTTCTACTTTAGAACTACAGATGTAACCGGTGAAGTAAGCCTTCCAGAGGGTACCGAAATGGTAATGCCTGGAGACAATGTCTCAGTAACAGTTGAACTAATCTCCCCAATTGCGATGGAAGAAGGAGTAAAGTTTGCTATCCGTGAGGGTGGTAGAACTGTAGGAGCAGGACAAGTAACAAAAGTTATAGAGTAATAAAAATTAACCGGGGGTAGACTACTTGCTCCCGGTTTTTTTGAGGAAGAAATGGCAAAACAACAACAGCAGATAAGAATTAAGCTTAAGGCATACGACAACTATGTCGTAGATGAATCTGCGCGTAAAATTGCAGAGACAGTCATTAAAACTCAAGCAAAAGTTAAGGGTCCAATCCCCCTACCAACACAGATACATAGATACTGTGTAATTAGATCACCACACGTTGATAAAAAATCGCGTGAACATTTTGAAATGAGAATTCATAAGAGGCTCATTGACATAGTTGAACCTACACCCAAAACCGTAGACTCTTTAATGAGACTTGATTTACCAGCAGGTGTAGAAGTAGAGATAAAATTATGAAAACGCTAATTGCTAAAAAAGTTGGAATGACTCAAATATTTGATGAAGAGTCAAATGCAAAAGGCGTAACGGTTTTAGACATATCAGGATGTAGAGTAGTACAGGTTAAATCTGCTGAAAAGGACGGATATTCTGCAGCTCAACTAACTATAGGGTCTACAAAAAAAGCTAACAGACCTACCCAGCAACATTATGACAAATATAAAGTCGAACCAGGAGAATGCCTTTATGAAGTTCCTTTGGACGATGATTCTGATATCAAATCAGGGACAGAATTAAATGTTAGCGAGTACTTTGAGGTAGGCCAGAAAATTGATATAACTGGTTTTTCAAAAGGCCACGGTTTTACAGGTGTAATGAAACGCCACAATTTTTCCGGCCAAAAAGCTAGTCACGGTGTTCATAAAGTGCACAGAGCTGGTGGTTCGATTGGTAATGCTTCATACCCTGGACATGTTTTTAAAGGTCAAAAAATGGCGGGTAGAATGGGCAATCAAAAAAAGACAATTCAATCAGTTACAATTGTCGAAATCAATGCAGAAAAAAATTATATTTTAGTTAATGGACCTGTTCCTGGAAAAAAAGGAAATATAGTACAAATACAATCAGCGGTAAAGGTTTCATAATGAGTATTAAACTAGATACATATAATACTTCTGACAATAAAGTAACCAAGAATCAATTCAATTATGACGTAGCTGAAGATATTAATATTGGACTACTTCATCAAGTTGTTAAATCTAACAGAACGAATTATAGAAATAACACAGCTTCTGTAAAAACAAGATCACAAGTGTCTGGAACAGGTGCAAAGCCTTGGGCCCAAAAGGGTACAGGTAGAGCTAGACAGGGTTCCCTACGTTCACCACAATTTGTTGGTGGAGGTATTGCACATGGTCCAGGTGGAAGAGTATATATGGATAGAACACCTAAAAAAATGAAAAAAAAGTCTCTCAATATGGCGATTTCCCAAAGGATAAAAGAAGAAGCTTTATTCGTCATTGATGGAGAATCTGTAGAAACACCATCAACAAAGTTAGCCTCAACAGTATTAAAAGAATTTAATATAGATAGGTCATTTATTTTTGTCTATGGAGATAGTGATGACAACTTAATTAAGTCATTTAGAAATTTAAAAAACTCAAGAGTTGTTTCGGTAAAGAAACTTTCGACATATGACGTTATATCAACTGACAGCATTATTTTATCAAAAAATGCAATGAACCACATAACCGGAGAAAATAAATGAAGCACTTAGAAGATGTTTTAATTTCCCCTGTAATTTCTGAAAAATCTTACAACAGAATTTCAGATTCCAATGCATACACTTTCTTTGTTCATTCTGATGCAAAAAAACCAGAGATAAAAAGAGCGGCACAAGAGTTGTTCGATGTTGAAGTATTATCTGTGAATACAATGTATAGAAAAGGCAAGAAAAAAAGATTTGGTTATATTTTAGGTCAACAGAGCACAAGAAAAATTGCAATAATCACCCTTCAAGAGGGCGATACAATTGAGGCATTCGGGGTATAAGTTATGGGACAAAAGAAAATTAGGCCAATAACTCCTGGAATGAGAGGTCAAGTATCTGGAGACTTTAAAGAAATTACAAAAAGTAAGCCTGAGAAATCCTTACTTCAATCTAAAAATTCATCTGGCGGAAGAAACAACAAGGGTAGAATTACTTCCAGGCATCGTGGTGGTGGGCATAAAAGAAAATATAGAATAATAGATTTTAAACGCACAAAAGACAATATTCCAGCAAAAGTAGCAGCTATTGAGTATGATCCAAATAGAAATGCTCGAATAGCTCTCCTTCACTATGTTGATGGAGAAAAAGCTTATATTATTGCACCTGATGGAATAACTCCAGGAGCTCAGGTAATATCTGGTCCAAAAGCTGACATCAAAGATGGTAACTGTCTTCCTCTGAGAAATATTCCAGCTGGTACATTTGTTCATAATGTAGAACTAAGACCTGCAGGTGGAGCAAAAATGGCAAGATCTGCCGGTTCCAGTGTTCAGCTAATGAGCAAAGAGGGCGGACTGGCTCTCTTGAGACTACCTTCTGGTGAAATGAGAACAGTTTCTATGGACTGCAGGGCAACAATTGGTACAGTTGGAAATGCTGAAGCAGAATTAACAAAACTTGGAAAAGCAGGCCGAAAAAGATGGAAGGGCGTAAGACCTCAAACAAGAGGTGTAGCAATGAACCCTGTTGATCATCCACTTGGTGGTGGAGAGGGTAAATCTTCTGGAGGTAGAACTCCTGTTAGCCCTTGGGGTAAGCCAGAGAAAAAAACTAGAAATAAAAAGAAATATAGCAATAAATCAATTGTTAGAGGAAGATCACAAAAAGGTAGAGGGTAATATGTCAAGAAGTTTAAGAAAAGGACCATTTGTTGACGATCATCTGCTGACAAAAGTAGAGGACGCAAAAAATAGTGGTAACAAAACAGTTATCAAAACATGGAGTAGAAGGTCTACAGTAGTTCCTGAGATGGTTGGATTAACTATTGCAGTACATAATGGTAGACAGCACCTCCCAGTATTTATCACGGAGGCAATGGTTGGTCACAAGCTTGGAGAATTTTCACCAACTCGTACATTTAAAGGACACCCAGGACAAAACTAATGGAAAAACAAACTGTAACCGCAAAAAGTAAATATATCAGGCAATCTCCATATAAGGTCAGGCTCGTGTTAAATTTGATTCGAGGTTTAAATGTGAATGAAGCATTAAATATTTTAACTTTTACCAAAAGAAAAGCAGCAATAGATATAAAGCAGCTTTTAGAAAGTGCAATTGCAAATGCAGAGAATAATTTTGGTATGTCTTCTGCTAATTTAGAAATCACCAAAGCAATTGCTGATGAAGGACCAACTTTGAAACGATTTAGACCTAGAGCTAGAGGTAGTGCTGGAAGAATAAACAAAAGAACTTCGCATATAGTAATTGAATTAGAAAGTGTAGAGGAATAACAATGGGTCAAAAAACACATCCATATGCGTTTAGAATTGGCATCGTTAATGATTGGAAATCTAGATGGTTTAGTCATAAAGACTATACAAAGCTTGTTAATCAAGATTACAGAATAAGAGAGTTCTTGACTGGAGAGCTTATCAAAGGTGCAGTTTCTAGAATTGAAATTGAAAGAACTAGAGATAAGGTTCAGGTAGATATCCACACAGCTCGACCAGGGGTAGTAATTGGCCGAAAAGGTGCAGAGGCAGACCGCTTAAGAAAAGGCCTAGAAGAACTGTCAAACCAACCAGTAAAATTAAACATTATTGAAGTTAGAGACGCTGAACTTGACGCACAGTTACTTGCTAGAGCTGTAGCAGATCAGTTAGAAAACAGGGTCGCTTTCAGAAGAGCTATGAAAAGAGCTGTAGGAGCAGCTTTGAAGGCAGGTGCTGAAGGTGTAAGGGTTGAGTGTTCAGGTAGACTTGGTGGTGCTGAAATGGGCCGAAGAGAATGGTACAGAGAAGGTCGGGTGCCTCTCCACACTTTAAGGGCAGATATAGACTTTGGTAGAGCAGCTGCACATACTACCGTAGGAGCTATTGGTGTAAAAGTATGGGTTTACAAAGGTGATGTAGTCGCTACAAACAAACTTAGACAAGAAAAAATTTCAGCAGAAGCCTCTCTTGCTAGCGGAGGTCCAGCAAGTGGAAGAGTGAAATCTGTCAAATCTAGGGTTGAGGCTGCAGTTGGAGAATCTAAAGAATCAAGGATTCTTGAAGCAGGTGGCGGTAAAAAAGCTGGTGAGCAAAATTCTAAAATAGTTGAAGCCGGTGGAGGCAAAAAGATTACACCTGTTAAAGCTCAGGAACAATTTGAAGAAGAAAAATCAATATTGGAAGAAGAATAACTTATGTTAATGCCTAAAAAAACAAAATATAGGAAATCCCACAGAGGGAGAAGAAAAGGCATGTCCAAAGGTGGAACAGAAGTTAATTTTGGGGATTTTGGCCTTCAAGCATTAGAGACATCTTATATTACAGGACGTCAGATAGAAGCAGCAAGAATTACAATTACTCGTACCATGCAAAGAAAAGGTAAAGTATGGATTAATATTTTTCCTCATAAACCTATAACTAAGAAACCTGCCGAAGTAAGAATGGGTTCTGGAAAAGGTGCAGTTGAGTATTATGTAGCTGTAGTAAAACCAGGTAGGATAATATTTGAAATTTCTGGTGTTTCAGAAGAAGTAGCCAGAGAAGCAATGAGAAAAGCAGGACACAAGCTTCCTATTAATACAAAATTTGTAATGAGGCACACATGAGCATAAACGATTTAAGAGAGCTATCTATCTCTGAATTAGAAACCAGAGTAGGAGAGCTAAAAAAAGAATTAATGGAATCACGCTTTTCTCTGGCAACAAGCCAGATAGAAGACACATCTATATTTAAAAAAATTAAAAAACAAATTGCACAAGCTAACACAGTTTTAAACCAAAAAAAAAGAGAAGAAATGATGAAAGCTGAAAATAATGAGTAACAAATTAGAAAGATCATCTAGAAAAGTTAAAGTCGGAATAGTTGTATCAGACAAAAGAGAGCAAACAGTTACTGTTGCCATAGAGCTGCAGTACCCTCATCCAAAATACGGAAAAATAGTTAAAAAAACTAGAAAACTCCATGCACACGATGAAAGTTTTGAAGCCAAGATGGGTGACACAGTTAGAATTATGGAAACTAAGCCAATTTCAAAAACAAAAAGATGGAGAGTAACAGAAGTCATTGAGAGGGCAAGATGATACAAAAAGAATCTAGACTCAAAGTTGCTGACAACTCTGGCGCAAAAGAAGTTTTATGTATAAAAGTTAAAGGAAGCTCAAGAATAAGATATGCAGGTTTAGGCGATGTATTTACAGCTACAGTAAAAGATGCTATCCCTGGTGGACAAATCAAAAAAGGAGATATTGTTCAAGCTGTAGTTGTCAGAACAAGTAAGGAAACTAGAAGAAAAGATGGAACTTATATAAGATTTGATGAAAATGCATGCGTAATAATTAATGAACAGGAACAACCTAGAGGTACTAGAATTTTTGGACCAGTCGGTAGAGAATTAAGAGAGAAAAAATTTATGAGAATTGTATCACTTGCACCGGAGGTAATTTAATGAAAATTAAAAAAGGTGATTTAGTAAAAGTAATAGCTGGCAAGGACAATGGAAAAGAAGGTAAAGTATTACAAGTTTTTCCCAAAAAAGACAAACTTCTTGTTGAAGGTGTAAATGTAGCTAAAAAACATCAAAAACCCCAGGGCCAAACAATGCAAGGCGGAGTAATTGATATAACCATGCCTATACATATATCCAATGTGGCTCTAGTTGTTAAAAAGAAAAGTGGTAGAGTGTCCTACAAATTTGATAAGAACGGTCAAAAGTACAGAGTGTTAGCTCAAACTGGAGATGAAGTATGATTCCTAGGTTAAAAGAAGCATTCAATACTGGATTAAATGAAGAGATAAAAAAAGAATTAGGTCTTAAAAATGTTAATCAAATTCCAACACTTGAAAAAATTGTTATAAATATTGGCTCAGGAAAAGCAGCTACAGATGGGCGAGCACTAGAGTCAATGGTTGATGAATTAACAGCTATCTCAGGACAAAAACCAGTTATTCGGAGAGCTAAAAAATCCATAGCCGGTTTTAAGATTAGAGAAGGAATGCCTATAGGAGTTTCAGTCACACTTAGGGGTGATAGAATGTGGGAGTTTTATGATAGGTTTATTCAAGTAGTTGTTCCTAGAATTAGAGACTTCAGAGGATTTAGAAAGAAATCATTTGATGGAAACGGAAATTATTCACTGGGATTAAATGAGCAGCTTGTATTCCCAGAAGTTGAATATGACAAAGTGAGAGATATTAGAGGAATGAATATTACAATTTGTACAACCGCTAACGATAATAAAAAAGGATATGTATTATTACATTCGCTAGGGTTTCCTTTTAGAGAGAATTAAAAATGGCAAAAACAAGTAAAGTAGTAAAAAATAATAAGAGACTTGAAACAGTAAATTTTTATACAGAAAAACGCAAAGACTTATTAGCTGTAATAAAAAATCCTGAATCTACTTATGACGAAAAAAGATCTGCTCAAAAAAAGATTGCAAAAATGCCAAGAGATGCATCTGCAACAAGGCACAGAAATAGATGTCAGGTTACAGGAAGGCCAAGAGGTACTCTCAGAAAATTTGGTATGTCAAGAAACACATTTAGAGACTTAGCACTTAAAGGGGAGTTACCCGGCATAAAGAAAGCATCTTGGTAGATTATGGTTACTGACCCGATTTCTGACTTGCTAACAAGGCTGAGAAATGCATCGATGGTATCAAAACCTAGTGTTTCAATTCCGCATTCAAATTTTAAATTTGAATTAGCTAAGCTTCTCAAAAACGAAGGCTATGTATCGGATGTAAAAGTATCTGGAGAAGGTGTCAAAAAACTAATTGATATTGACATGAAATATTCTGAAGAGGGAATTTCTGTCATATCTGGAATGAATAGATTATCTAAACCTGGTCAAAGAGTATATTCGAGTTTTGACAATCTTCCAAGAAATAATGGTGGGTTAGGAACAGTAATTGTTTCAACTTCTAGGGGCTTACTCTCTGATTCTGAAGCAAGAAAACGAAAACTAGGTGGAGAGCTTATTTGCGAGGTATGGTCATGAGCCGAATAGGAAACAAGCCAGTTGTAATACCTGAAAAAGTAGAAGTCACTATAAATGATATGACAATCTCGGTAAAAGGTCCAAAAGGAGAATTATCCACAACAATAGTTGATGATAGAATCACATTTGAAATTAATGAAGGAACACTTACTTTTTCAAGAACAAGTGAAGATAAATTTGTAAAAGGCTTACACGGGCTGTATAGATCTCTAGTAGCCAATAATATAGAGGGTGTAGTTGATGGTTATTCCAAGACTCTATCACTAGTTGGAGTTGGTCATAGAGTTTCAATGAAAGGTAACGATCTTGAAATACTTTGTGGTTTTTCACACCCTGTTCTATTCAAAAAAGTTGAAAACATTAATTACGAAGTACCAGATCAAAACACCATAGTTGTTTCAGGCATAGACAAAGCCTTAGTAGGCGAGGTTTCAGCAAAAATCAGAGCTATCAAACCTCCAGAACCTTACAAAGGCAAAGGTATTCGCTACAAAGATGAATATGTGAGAAGAAAAGCAGGTAAAGCTGCTGTAACGGCGGGAGCATAATTTAATTATGAAAACTAAAGACGCTAGACATCAAAGAAAAATAAGAATTAGAAAAAAAATCTCAGGCACAGCCTCAAAACCAAGGCTTGCAGTATTTAAGAGTAACAAAAATATTTATGTCCAGGCTATCGATGATTTAAACCAAAAAACAATTGCAACAGCCAGCACATTAGCAAGTGATCTAAAAAAAGAGAAACTAACTGTTGAAACTTCAAAAAAAGTTGGAGAAAAAATGGGAGAAGCACTTTTAGAAATTGGAATCAAAGAAGCAGTTTTTGACAGAGGTGGATACATATACCATGGAAGAGTTGAAGCAGTAGCTCAAGGAATAAGAGAAAAAGGAATAAAATTTTAATGGTTGAAACAGAATTACAGGAAAGTGTTATCCACATAAACAGAGTTGCAAAAGTAGTAAAAGGTGGCCGAAATTTTGCCTTTACTGCACTCGTAGCTGTTGGGGATGGTAACGGAAGTGCTGGAATTGGTTATGGTAAAGGCTCAGAGGTACCTTTAGCAATACAAAAGGCTATTGAAAATGCTAAAAAAAATATTCACCAAATTCCAATGGCTGGCTCAACTATAGTACATACAATTACTGGTGAACATGGCTCATCAAGAGTTCTTCTGAAGCCAGCATCACCTGGAACAGGAATTATTGCTGGGGGTGCTGCAAGAGAAGTGTTACAAGTTGCAGGAGTTAAAGATATACTTGCAAAGTCTCTCGGCTCACCAACACATTTAAATGTGGCAAAAGCTACTATAAACGGTTTGCTCGGTCAAAGGACACCAGACTCTGTAGCTAAACTTCGAGGTAAAAAACCTTCTGAAGTTGCTCCAAAAGGTTTAGTTGATGCGTATGAAAAAACAAAAGCTGAAAGAAAAGTTGCGTCTCAAGATGTCTAAAGTGAAAATTACTCTAAAAAGAAGTCTTATAGGACAGGGACATAAGTCTCGTGAGACAATCAAGTCTCTAGGTTTAAAAAAAATAAATTCTACTGTAGAAAGAGATATGGACGACTCTCTCGAAGGTATGCTTAGAGTAGTAAATCATTTAGTAAGTATTGAAGAGGTCTAAAAATGAATAAATTAAGATTTCACCATTTAAAACCAACTCCTGGATCAACAAAAAGAAAACTAAGAAAAGGTAGAGGAGAAGCTGGAAAAAGAGGTAAGACTGCAGGTAGAGGTACAAAGGGTACCGGAGCACGTAAAACTGTACCAGCTTATTTTGAAGGTGGGCAAATCCCTCTTTATAGACGAATTCCTAAACTAAAGGGTATTGGCAATGGTCCTAAAATGTCATATGTGGTTGTAAATGTTTCAGATCTTCAAGAAAAGAATATATCCGGAGATGTAGACCCTGATACATTAAGAAATCTTGGATTAACTAGAAAAAAAGGTTTAGTAAAAATTCTAGGCAACGGAGATATCTCTAATGCAGTTAATCTAAAAGTACACTCAATAAGTGGAGTTGCAAAAGAAAAGATTGAAAAAGCTGGCGGTACAGTAGAGATTATAGAAGGCTAGTTATGCAATTATCCATCTTCAAGTACATGTTCAAGATTCCAGATCTTAGAAAAAGAATTTTATTTACAATAGCTATGTTCGGTGTCTATAGATTAGGAGCATCGGTACCGGTCCCAGGGGTAGACCTCGAAGCAGTTCAAAGACTTACAGACTCGGGTTCACAGGCAGGTATTTATGGACTTCTTAACTTGTTTTCAGGTGGTGCATTAGAAACCTTCTCAGTTTTTGCACTTGGCATCATGCCATACATCACTTCTAGCATTATTCTCCAATTGCTCACAGTGGTCATTCCACGTCTTCAAAAACTACAAGAAGAAGGAGAATCAGGTAGAAAAGTAATTACTCAGTGGACGAGATACATAACAGTTGTATTAGCTCTCCTGCAATCAACTGGACTAACTTATATTTTTTCAAGAGGTAGTTTAACAGGTGGTATATCCCTGATACCTAATTACACCCCCTCAAGAGTTGGATTAATAGTCTTAACAATGACAGCAGGTACAGCGTTTATCATGTGGCTTGGAGAGTTAATTTCTCAAAGAGGAATTGGTAACGGAATGTCGCTAATTATTTTTGCAAGTATAATTTCACAACTTCCCGCTAGTTTCGGTGGAGCATATCAAGTAACAGCAGGTCAAGGAAGAATTGGTCAATTTTCGTTTTTAGTTCTTATGTTCATACTCATGATTGTTGGAATCATTTATGTTGAGCAAGGACAGAGAAGAATTCCAATTCAGTTTGCAAAAAGAGTTAGAGGAAGAAAGGTTATGGGGGGACAAAGCACCTATATTCCATTAAAGGTGAACAGTGCAGGAGTTATTCCTGTTATATTTGCAACAAGTATTTTATTTTTCCCCGCATTAATCGCTACATCACTACCTCAAGATAATTCAATTACAGCAGGGATTAGAAACTGGATAGATGTAAATTTAGCAAACTCACAAGGAACAAGCTGGTTCTATATCTTTTTTCTTGGTATGCTGATAATCTTTTTTACTTATTTTTATACAACAATTCAATTCGACCCAGTAAGACAATCTGACATGATAAGAAGACAGGGTGGTTTTGTCCCTGGTATTAGACCTGGTATTTCAACTACAAATTACTTATCACATATTGTGAGCAGAATAACACTACCTGGCTCCATATTTTTGGCATCTGTTGCAGTACTCCCATCTATTGCTTCAGCTATTTGGGATATACCTTTAGGTTTTGGTGGAATTTCAATCCTCATAACTGTAGGTGTCGCCCTAGAAACTATGAAACAGATAGAGAGTCAATTAAGCATGAGAAATTATGAAGGGTTCATTGATTGACCGAATTAATAATTTTCCTTGGCCCTCCAGGAGCTGGCAAAGGAACTCAAGCATCAAGATTAGCTGAAGACAAAAATCTTGCCCATATCTCTACTGGAGATATGCTGAGAGAGCATGTTTCAAATAATACAGAATTAGGGAAAACAGCAAAGTCACTTCTAGATGAAGGAAAGTTAGTGCCAGATTCTTTAGTTATAGAGATGCTTATTGATAGATTACGTTCTGAAAAAAATAAAGATGGAGCAATTTTAGATGGCTTTCCAAGAACTTTAGCTCAGGCAAATAGTCTAGATAAAATTAGTGAAAATTTTCCAATTTCTAAAGTTATAGTTTTTGACGCTAATCATGAAGAGTTAATAAAAAGAATTTTACACAGAGGTGAAACATCTGGAAGAAGTGATGACACCAAGGACTCTATAAAGGTAAGGCTCGATGTGTATCAGAAAGATACAGAGCCGCTTATTGAGTATTACGAAAAAAATAATTCAACAATCAAAATAAATGCCGTGGGAGATGTTGAAGATATATACAACCTTTTATCTAAAGAGTTCTAACCAAAATGATTACTTTTAAATCACAAGAAGACTTCAACAATATGGATAAAGCGGGAACAATAGTTGCAACTATTCATTCTGAATTACAGGAAGCTTCAACTCCTGGAACTTCTTTAATTAAACTTGATGAACTTGCTAAAGATATTGTAATTAAAAGTGGATCAACTTCTAGTTTTTTAGGCTACAGGGGATACCCAGCATATATCTGCGCATCTCCAAACGATGTTATTGTCCATGGAATACCTGGAAACTACATTCTAGAAGAAGGAGATATTTTATCCATTGACGTTGGGGTATCTGTTAACGGATATCATGCTGATGCAGCCTTAACGTATGGAATAGGTGAGATTACAGATGAAAATCAGAAATTAATTAAATTAACAAAAGATGCACTATACGCTGGAATTAAATTAGTCAAAGATGGACAGAAGTTGGGTACCATCGGAAATAAAATTGAGAAAATTGGGAAAAAGGGCTCTTACGGGGTTGTTAAAGAATATGTGGGTCATGGTATTGGTCTAGAGATGCACGAAGATCCACAAGTACCAAATTATGGTAAAAAAAATCAAGGATTTACATTAAAAAAAGGAATGGCAATTTGTATAGAGCCAATGTTCAATATGGGCTCTGAACAGACTAAAGTTGACGATGATGAGTGGACAGTTAGAACTTTTGATGGAAGTAACTCAGCTCATTGGGAACATACAATAGGAATAATGGATGATGAAGTACGAATATTTACTGAAAAGTAATTTTAAAAACATGTTGGTAATAGTTTTTAATCGCACTATTCTGATTTATCGGTCCTAATTACAAGGTAGTTTTGGTAGAAAAAGAAAAAAATATAATAAAGGTTCAGGGGACAGTTACTGAAACTTTGCCAAACGCATCTTTTAAGGTGGAACTTGAAAGCGGTGCAGAAATACTTGCACATGTTTCAGGGAAAATGAGAATGAGGTATATAAGAATACTACCTGGAGACATGGTCGACATGGAAGTATCACCATACGATCCTACAAGAGGTAGGATAACTTGGAGACATAAATGAAAGTTAAATCAAGTATAAAAAAGAGGGGTCCAGGAGACCAAATTGTTAGGCGTAAAGGAAAACTTTATGTAATAAACAAAAAAAACCCTCGAAATAAACAAAGGCAAGGCTAGAGAATGGCAAGAATTTCTGGGATAGATATCCCAAGAGACAAGAGAGTTATTGCATCACTTAGATACATCCACGGTGTTGGTGCAAAAAGATCCGCAGATATTTGTGAAGATTTAAAAATAGACCCTAGTACAAGAGTTAGTAATTTAACTAGTGATGAAGTCGCCCAAATAAGAAAATATATAGAGGCTAATTTCAGAGTAGAAGGAGATCTTAGAAGAGATGTTTCTCAGAACATTAGAAGAAAAACTGAAATTGGAACATACCAAGGCCTAAGGCACAGAACAGGATTACCAGTCAGGGGTCAAAGAACACACACAAATGCAAGGACACGTAAAGGACCTAGATTTGCAATTGCAGGTAAGAAAAAGGTAACTAAATAATGGCTGAAACTAAATCAAAGAAAAAAAATAAAAAAAATATCCCTTCAGGAGTAGCTCACATAAAAGCTAGCTTTAACAACACAATAATTAATATTTCAGATTCAAACGGGGAAACAATAGTATGGACCTCTGGTGGCTCTGTTGGGTTCAAAGGATCTAGAAAGTCAACACCCTACGCAGCCCAAGTAGCTGCCGAAGAAGCAGTAAGACGAGCAACAGAATTTGGTGTTCACAAATTAGATATCATCATAAGTGGTACAGGCGCTGGAAGAGAAACTGCAGTCAGAACACTCCAGAATATGGGTATGGACGTGGGAACCATTAAAGACATAACTCCAACACCACACAATGGTTGTAGACCTAAGAAACGCAGGAGAGGGTAATGGCTAGATATACAGGACCAAGAGTTAGAGTTTCACGAAGAATTGGATTCAATGTATTTGAAAATAAAAAAGGAGACAAAGCTCTTCAAGATAGGCCCTACCCACCGGGAGAAAATGGCAGAAAAAGGGTCAGGGAAACTGACTATGGTACTCAGTTAAAAGAAAAGCAAAAAGTAAGGTATATGTACGGTATATTAGAAAAACAATTCCGTAATTACTATAAAGAAGCATCAAGAATGCCTGGCATAACAGGGGAGAATTTATTAATACTTTTAGAGTCGAGATTAGATAATGTAATTTATAGAGCAGGATTTGCCTCAACAAGGCCTCAGGCAAGACAAATAGCGTCTCACAGACATTTAAAGCTAAATGGTTCACTGGTAGACGTTCCGTCAATACAGATCAAGCCTGGTGATAAAATTGAGTTAAAAGATAGTAGTCAAAATATGATTGTTGTTCAACATACTATTGATACTGGTCAAGATAATGAAGTACCTTCATGGCTATCTGTCGATACTAATAAAAAATCAATAGAAGTTTTATCTTTACCATCAAGAGGAGAAATAAGTCACCAAATAGAAGAACAGTTAATAGTAGAGCTTTATTCAAAATAAAAATTAGAGAGGAGAATTAAATTGCTAATACTACAAAGACCTGAGATATCTCAAGAAGAAATAAGCGTAAATAGAACAAAATTTTCGATTGAACCACTAGAACCTGGATTCGGATTAACTCTTGGTAATACCATGAGAAGAGCTTTATTGTCTAGAGTTCCTGGAGTAGCAGTTACTGGAGTAAAAATCCAAGGTGTAAACCATGAATTTACATCAGTACCTGGAGTTGTAGAAGATGTTTTAGACTTATTGCTAAATCTCAAAAGACTTGTACTTCAAGTTGAAGATCAAGAGAGTCATACTTTAACAGTTAAAGCAAAAGGTCCTGGAGATGTCACTGCTGCACAAATTCAGTGTCCCGCAGGAGTTGAGGCTGTAAACACAGACCTAAAAATTTGTACGCTTTCTGGTGATGCAACTTTAGATATGGAAGTATCTATTGCACATGGCGTAGGATACCGATTGGCAGACAAAAATAAAACGAGTGATTCTAATTTCATTCCTATTGATTCAATTTTTTCACCTATTGTAAAAGTAAGTTATGCTGTTACCCCAACCCAAGTAGGTCAGGTAACTAACTATGACAAACTTACATTAGACGTAGAAACTGATGGTTCAGTGGCACCTAGTGAGGCTGTGTCATCTGTTGGAAAAACTTTAGGAGAGTTATGGAAGCTTTTTGCTGACATAGATGAAGGAATAGGCCTTGAGCTTGGAGAACTTACTGTTTCTGAAGGAAGTTCACCAGACCTTTCTATTTCAGTTGACGCATTAGATCTATCAGAACGACCAATGAATTGCTTAGGTAGAGAGAATATAACTACTGTTGGTCAAATCTTAGAGTACACAGAAGACGATTTGTTGAACCTGACCAACTTTGGACAAAAGAGTCTTGATGAGCTTGTAGCAAAGTTAGACGAATTAGGATTGAGCTTACCAACAAGTTCTGATTTAGATTCTGAGGAAAACGCAGATGCCTAGACCAACCAAAGGAAAAAGATTAGGTGGTTCTGCCTCTCATGAAGATCAAATCATTAGTAATTTGGTACGATCTCTTATTCAACATGAAAAAATTGAAACTACAATAACTAAAGCAAAAGTAGTTAAACCTTATGCTGAAAAGGTAATAACTAAGGCAAAAAAAGGAACTTTACACGACAGAAGACAGGTTCTAAAAATGATTCAAGATAAAGCTGTGGTTGCAAAGTTGTTTGAAGAGATTGGTCCTAAATATCAAGAAAGAAATGGTGGATATACAAGAATCACCAGAACAACTTACCGAAAGGGTGACGGGACAGAACTAGCTGTTCTAGAACTAGTTTAAGTTGAGTACTTTTAGTGATGTTTGGAAGAAATTCCAAGCTTTTTTAAGATTTAATCCAGCTCTAATTCAAAACATCATAAATGACAGATATGAAAGTGGAAATGCTTTTTTAATTGTTTTAACAAGCCTTACCTCGATTTATACAGCGTTATTTATTACAACAAGGTTTTCTAATTTCCTAGACGTTGTCTTTTATGGAATCTTGGACGGTGCCTTCGCTTGGATAATTTCAAGTCTTGGAATGTGGTTCATTCTCTCAAGAGTTTTTAAAGAAAATCTTGATATAAATGCTGTTTCAACAATTACTGGTTATGCACATGGGATAGTCGCAAGCATTTCTTTAATTATTTTCTTACAAAACTATTTAAATCTCAGTGCAAGAATTATCGAAATTTCAATTTTAGGAATATTTCTTTGGCTGTTTTATACAATTTCGAGAAGCTTGGAAATAGGTTTTTTCATTGAGAAGAGAAGCTCTAGAATAGCTTCATCTGTATTTATTATTATCCTCATTTGGACTTCAGGACCTTTGAAAATCTTTTTCTAGCTTGAACTATAAAGTTATAATTTCATATGACGGAAATCATTTTCATGGTTTCCAAAAACAAATTAAAAATATCACTGTACAAGAGTCTGTTGAGAATGCTTTAAAAAAGCTATTAAACAATTTCGAAATGACTTACGCAGGAAGAACAGATGCTGGAGTTCACGCAAAATATCAAGTCCTAAGTATTACAACAACTGAAAAACTTTCAAGTTCATTCAAATCTTCTTTAAATGCATTAGTTGGAAAACATATATATATAAAAAAAGTTACAAAAGTTAAGGAAAGTTTTCATCCAAGATTTGATGCAAAACAAAGAACTTACAAGTATTTTATAAATACTCCTAGGAACTATGAACCCTATAACCTTGGGTATACTCATTTAATTAATGACGAAGTAAACTTATCAGAACTCAATGTAATTGCTAAATCTTTTTTAGGAAAAAATAATTTTACAAATTTTTCTAAACTCAGAAAAGATCAGAATCCAATCCGTGATATAGCTGTTAGTAAATGGACTCACAGCAATCAAGGCTATATTTATACAATTACAGGAAACTCATTTCTTCATAATATGGTCAGATCAATTGTGGGAGTACAGCTTGCCTGCCTGAATGGAAAACTTAGTAATGCAAAAATCAAATCTTCATTAAAGTATCCTCAAAATGAAAGATTTAATCACGTAGCTCCACCAGAAGGTCTTTACCTGTGGAAAATTAAATACTAGTTTTCATAAATATCAATAACCTTTATACTTAAGTTTCGTTACAATCCTATAGGTTTATAAAATGAGCACAAAAACGACATTTAAAGGTATAGAAGCTTCTGACAGAAGTTGGCATCTTGTTGATGCAAGCAATCTTCCTGTTGGAAGATTAGCTAGTGAGATAGCGCAAATTTTAAAAGGCAAACACAAACCCCAGTACGCACCACATTTAGATGTTGGAGATCATGTTGTAGTGATTAATGCTGATAAAATTCAAGTAACTTCTAACAAGCCTGAACAAAAAATGTATTACAGACATTCTGGTTATCCAGGAGGCATAAAGGAAGAATCATTTAATGCTTTGAGAAAACGTAAGCCCGAATTAATCATCGAAAAAGCTGTCTGGGGGATGCTTCCTAAAAATAGATTAGGAAGAGCAATAATAAAAAAACTCCACATTTATTCATCTGATACCCATCCTCACGAAAGTCAAAACCCTGTAGAATTAAATTTCAATATAAAAAAGGTTGTTGACAATGACTGATGCAATATTAGGTACAGGCAGGAGAAAAAGTTCAGTTGCCAGAGTAAGACTTACAGAAGGTAGTGGAGAGTACACTTTTAATGGTAAGTCCATGGAACAATATTTTCCAAGTCCAAACATGAGAATGAGAGTTAACAAGCCTTTTAATGTGGTTGATATGGATAAACAGTTTGACCTTCATGTAACATTAAATGGAAGTGGGTTATCCGCTCAAGCTGATGCAGTGGCTCTTGGAATATCTAGAGCATTAATTCAATTTAATCCCGACTTAAGACCTAGGCTCAAAAAAGCTGGATTACTTACTAGAGATTCTAGAAAAGTTGAACGTAAGAAATACGGACTTAAGAAAGCTAGAAGAGCTGAGCAGTTCACCAAAAGATAATTTTTCATTGAAAAAACACTTTGGTACTGATGGAATTAGGGGCATACCTGAAGAATCCCTCACCGAAGAAATAATTTCAAATGTTTGTGCTTCTGTAGAAGAAATATTAAAACCCAAAACAATTGCTTTGATTACAGATACACGCAAATCTTCCGAGGTAATTTCTTCATGGATAAGTGAAGGTTTTAGTCATAACGTAGAAATTCTCAATTATGGAGTTCTCCCATCTGGGTCGATGCCGATTTTACTTAATGAGTTAAATCATGATATGGGGATAATAATTTCAGCTTCTCATAACCCAAGTGAATATAACGGAATTAAGTTAATTGATAAAAATGGATCGAAATTACTCGATGACGTAGAAATTTTAATTGAAGAAACTATGGACGAAATTCAACTACCTGAAAACTCTTCTTCAATCAAAAATTCTCATTTAGGGTATGAAAGCTATAAAAAATTTCTAAACTCTATCAATGATATTGACTTTTCAAACTTTGATTTAGTAATTGATTCTGCAAATGGATCAGCTTTTGAAATAATCAAAGATATTGTCCCAGATTCAGTGGGAAAAATTACTCATATTGCAAATAAACCAAATGGTCAAAATATTAATGAAGAATCAGGAGCTACTAATACAAAAAACTTAATAAATATCATGAAAAATGGACAACTAGGTGTTTCGTTTGATGGAGATGCTGACAGGTTAATCATGATTGATGAAAATAAAGAAATTGCAAATGGCGATGTATTAATTGCACTATTAGCTACTTACTTCTCCAGAATTAAAGAGCTCGATAATGACAATGTTGTTAGTACGGTGATGTCAAACTACGGATTCAAACTAGCGATGAAAAGTCAAAATTTTAACTTAATTGAAACACCTGTAGGTGACAAATACGTAGCTGAGGCTATGAAGAAACACAAAGCAGTTTTAGGAGGAGAGCAATCTGGACATATTATTTTTTCAAAATACCTACCAGTCGGTGATGGATTAGTCACATTTTTAATGGTATTAAAAGCATTAAACTATCTTGATACTACTTTAGTTGAGTTTAGAAAAGAAAATATCCAAGAATATCCACAAAAATTAGTAAATATTAATCTTCAGGAAACTCTGAATAAAGAAGAGCTTGAATTCATCAACCAGTTAGCTTTTGAGCTTTCAAATAAAAGAAACCTTGATGGTAGATACTTAATTAGGAATTCCGGAACAGAGCCACTACTAAGAGTTCTAGTCGAAGCAAGTAATAATGAAGAGATGGAGTCTTTTCTTGAAGAACTGCTGAATAAAATTAATGGATACCTAAATTAAAATATCTTCGTTATAATTATAATAACGAGCAAATTAAGCGCCAGACCTTTAATTAGGTGACGAGGAAGTATGTTATCGAAAATTCGGCGGATGCATACTCGGCTCTACGGTCGTAATAAATTGTTTAAAAACAGAAAGAAACTTCTGAACAGAGACAGTTTAAAGTAGTCTTATTTCAACTTGCTCGTTGGAATGGAGAAATTATATGTGTGGAATTATTGGCTATTCAGGCCAAAGAAAACCTTTACCAATACTTTTAGATGGTTTGTCAAGGTTAGAGTATCGAGGATATGATTCAGCTGGTATTGCAATTATTGATGGAGAAAGTTTAACCATTGAGAAAAAAGAAGGTAAATTACAAGTATTAAAAGACCATCTTGTAGATAAAGAAATTAATGGAAATATAGGTATAGGCCATACAAGATGGGCTACACATGGAGTGCCAAGTGATGAAAATGCGCACCCACATTATGACAACAATCAAGATTTTGCAATAATTCATAACGGCATAATTGAAAACTATGCCGAGATGAAAGAAGTATTGCTAAATGAAAATTATGAGTTTAAATCGGAGACCGATACTGAGGTAGTTGCTGTTGAACTAAGCAGACAATGGACAGGCAATCTCTTGGAGACAGTTTGTAATGTTGCCAAAGGACTTGAGGGAACATATGCACTAGTTGTAATCACAATAAAGGATCCAGAAACTATAGTAGCTGGAAGAATGATGAGTCCACTAGTCCTAGGAGTTGGAGAGGATGAAGTTTTTCTTGCTTCAGACTCAGCAGCAATCCTCGAACATACTAACAAAATGATATTTTTAGAGAATGGAGATTTTGTCGAAATTAAAAATGGTCAGTATCAATTATTTGATATAGACATGAATGAAATTACCCGAGAAGTACAACTAATTGATTGGGAGGTATCTGAAGCAGAAAAATCTGGTCATGATCACTTTATGTACAAAGAAATTTTAGAACAATCAGAAGTCATCGAAAGAACAATAACTGGAAGGTTAGAATTAGGAAGCGAGCAGATTCCGATTGACTTAGAACATGCAAAAAAGTTTGAAAAAATATGGATAGTTGCATGTGGGACAGCTTATCATGCAGGATTATTTGGAAAAGATTTATTTGAAAAAGTATTAGGCATTCCAGTTAGTGTTGAACTCGCTTCAGAGTTTAGGTACAGAGAGCCCATAGTTGGCAAAAATGATTTAGGAATCGTTATTTCTCAATCTGGTGAAACTATGGATACCATCGCAGCAACAGAACTGTTGAAAGATAATGGCTCTCATGTATTGGCCCTTGTCAATGTAGTAGGAAGTTCTCTAGCGAGAATGGCCGATAGTGTGTTATACCTCCATGTTGGACCCGAGATAGGAGTCGCATCTACAAAAGCTTATTTAGGTATGCTTGTTGGGCAGCTTCTTCTTGCTAAACATTGGGATGAATTTAACAAGCTAGAAACCTCTTTTGATGAGATAAGCGAGCTACCTTTCCTCATAAAGAAAGCTTTAGAATGTGAACCGCAAATTAAAGAAATATCAAAATCAATAAATGATAAAAAAGATATTTATTTCATCGGTCGAGGGCTCGATTACGCTTTAGCTGCTGAAGGTGCATTGAAATTGAAAGAGATTTCATACCTACATGCTGAGGCCCTTGCTGCTGGAGAACTTAAACATGGCACTCTTGCCTTAATTGAAAAGGGTACACCAGTGGTAGTTACAGCCAGCCAACACCATTTACTAGACAAAACAACAAGTAATGTACAGGAGGTTAAAGCTAGAGGAGCATATGTGATTGCTATAGGAGATAATTCTTCAAAGAAGCTTCAAGACATTTCTGATAATTATGTCACCCTCCCTGAGGCAAGTGAAATGTTATCAACAATCATTTCAATAATCCCTCTACAGTTTATTGCATATCATGTAGCAAACTTAAATGGTGAGTCTATTGACCAACCCCGTAACCTTGCCAAATCTGTGACAGTGGAGTAATTATAGATAATAAATTTAAGAACTCTAGAAATGCAGGAAATTGGATTGGTGTTGGTGCTGGTATTGGTGCAACAGTTTTTGTGGCCACAAATGAACCAACATGGATAGCAGTAGGTGTTGCGATAGGCGCAGCGCTTAGTCAGCGAAAAACAGAATCTCAAAAATCAGAAACAGCGGAATAAAAGCAAAATGGACAGAGGATATATTTACGTCAATAAGAATAACCTTCAACACAATATTGAATACCTGAATAATTTTACATCAAAGGAACTTTGCATTGTAGTTAAAGCGAATGCTTACGGGCACGGAATAGATTGGACTGTAAGAACTGCTATTGAATCAGGTATAAACTGGTTTGCCGTCGCTGCTCTAGATGAAGCAATTCTTGTTAGGAACCTTTCAGATGATATTCGTATTCTTTTGCTCTCTGAGCCCTCAATAACAGAGTTGGAAAAGATAGCAACCTACAATGTAGATGTAACTGTTTATAGTGAAAAGTTTATTGATGCAATGATAATTTCTAAAGATTCATATAAAATTCACCTAAAAATTGACACCGGGATGCACAGAGTAGGATGTAGTCCTGAAAATTTTGATAATTTATACGATAAGATTACTTCTTCCAAAAATTTGAGCTTAGAAGGTATATGTACCCATTTTCCTGTTGCAGATACCGATAAAAAACAAACTACTGCATCTATACAAATGTTTAAGAATACAATCTCAAAAATTAATGTTGACCAACTTAGAATCCACGCGGACAATTCTGCATCGAATACTTATAATAATGATCAAGTTTTTAATATGGCAAGGGTTGGGCTAGCCACATATGGTTATACTATTTCACCAGTAAAGGCTTTGGATGGGCTTAAGAGGGTAATGGAGATAAAGACAAGAATATCAAATATTCAAAATAGAAAAAAAGGAGAGGCCGTTTCTTATGGCAAAGCTCATATCTTAGAACAAGACTCTTTAATTGCTACAGCCCCAATAGGATATGGCGATGGATATCCCTGGAACTCCTTTCCTGATGGAAAAGTCATAGTAAAGAATAATTTCTGTAAGTTAATTGGAAGGGTAACTATGGATCAGATTTTATTTGATGTTACAGGATTGGATGTCAATATTGATGATGAGGTTATTATTTTAGGGTCCTCATCTGATAATTCGTTAAGTATAACTATAAGAGACATTGCAGCATGGAACAAAACTATTGAATGGGAAATATTAACAAATATTAAAGATAATCGTTTAAACCGGGTAGAAATTGATATCTAAAGAATTAAAACAAGAAGATTTACAGACTTTTGCTGAGCAGTTCATCTTAGACTTAGCAATCCCTTCGGTGGTTGGGCTTAAAGGTACACTCGGAGCAGGTAAGACTACGCTAATTAAAAATCTTATTCACGCACTTGGTGTAAATGAAAAAGTTACATCTCCCACCTTTAATATTGTAAGAACTTACAAAAACGATTTACTTAATATATATCATGTAGATCTATACAGATTAACCTCTATACATGAGTTTTTAGATTTAGATCTTCCTTTAAACGAGGAAAACACGTTATTTTTTATTGAGTGGTCTGATATGATTCCAGAATCAAAATCTAAAGGTTGGAGATTTCTAGACATAGAGGTTATAGATGAGACAACTAGGAAAGTAAGCTATTAATTATGTATAAGCTTTCAATCTCAACTTCAGGCTCATTTATCTCAGCTTGCCTTCATGAAGATAAATTAATTGGGAGCTTAATTTTTAAATCTAGCCAAGGATCTACAAATTTGTTATTAAATGAAATAGATGAGTTGTTAATTAAAACACATGTCCAGAAGAAAGATCTTGGTGCAATATATCTTGATACAGGTCCTGGTTACTATACAGGATTGAGAATTGGTTACTCAGTTGCACAGGGAATAGGTGGAAGCTTAGGAATACCACTTGTTCCAGTAAATGGCCTTGATTCACTTGCTTTTGCAGCACACACGAGTCATAGAAAAATATGTGCGATTATTGATATTAAAAGAGGTGAGTTTGCATTCTGTACCTATAAGCCGGTACCAGGTGGTGTCGTCAGAGAGACTGAACCAGAAATAATTAACTCTGAAAGCCTTAAGGCAAAACTGTCGGATGATGCAGAAAAAAAACTATTAGTTGGGAATTGGGATGTTATACCTGAATACAATTTACCAAATGATAGCAATGCAAAACTTGCTGATCCGAAAGTAGTCACAGCTGAAACAATTTTTTCAGTTGGTGAAAGATTATTTCAAAATAATAAATTTCCAAATTTCAATGAAATATCAATAAATTATATGAGGGAGCCAGATATTTCACTTTCTCAATCGGCACTTGAAAAAAAAGTAGAATTTAATGATTGATCTAATAAATGAATGTGATGAACAACTAGCAAAAGAGTTAGAGATAATAGAAAATAAAATATTTGGTACAGCTTGGCCATATCAAACAATTCAGTGCAAAATAAATAATCAAGAATTTAAATATTGGACCTATAAAAAAGATGAAAAGATAGTTGCCTACCTGGGTATACATTTTGTAAATGACTTTATAGAGGTATTAGGCATTGGGGTTATTGAAAAATATAGAAAAAATGGGATAGCAAAAAATTTGATGAATGAATTTATAGAATATTTCAATACATCGATGTATCAAAAAATTTTACTGGAAGTCCGTGAATCGAATAGTAAAGCAAAAAATTTGTATACAAATTTTGGATTTAGACAGATTTCTAAAAGAAAAAATTACTATAAAACAGAAGATGCCGATATTTACCTAAAGGAAAAAATTTATGTTTGAAGATAAAGTAATTTTAGGATTCGAGACTAGTTGCGATGAAACTGCTATCGCAGTTATGAAGAATAATAAACTTCTGGTGAATAAAATTTCATCACAGGTAGATATTCATGAAAAATTCGGTGGGGTAGTTCCAGAAGTTGCGTCAAGAGCACATTCAGAAATGATACGAAACTTATTTCACCTATCTTTAAAAGAGGCTCAATTAGAACTCTCAGATATTGATCTTATCGCCTCAACTGATGGACCTGGTTTAGTAGGGAGTCTTGTTGTTGGTTATAATTTTGCAAAATCTGTTGCTTGGTCCCTAGAGAAACCATTTCTTCCAATTGACCATATGGTCGGACATCTGAGTGCACCCTTGATTGAGCATCCACAATTAGACCCACCATTTCTTTCACTACTTGTTTCGGGAGGACACTCCCAAATAGTTTTAGTTGAAGAGTGGGAAAAATACGAATTACTTGGGTCCACTATTGATGATGCTGCAGGGGAGGCATTTGATAAACTCTCACGATATTGTGGGTTTGGCTTTCCCGGAGGACCTGCGATACAGAAGTTAAGTGAAGGTGGTGATGAGTCAAAAATAGCTCTCCCAAGACCTAAAACTTCAGGGGAGTTTGACTATTCATTTTCTGGTCTCAAAACAGCTGCTATGTATTATCTGAGAGACTTAAAAAAAGAGGATGAAGTTTCTAGAAGAGATTTTGCTGCCTCATACCAAGAAGCAATTGTAGATTCATTGATGGGTGTATTTGAAAGGGCTGTAAAAGAAACTAATGTTCCAACTATTTCTGGGGGTGGTGGAGTAATAGCTAATAGAAGATTGCGTGAAAAACTGGCCATTTTTGCTGAAAAAAATAACAAAAATATTTATCTACCCTCACCAATTCTATCTACTGACAATGCAGCGATGATATGTAGTGCAGCTCAAAAGAACCTTACAACTAAAGACTTAAACATCAATGATGTAAGGCTTTCTTCAATAATTAATTGAAAATAAAAATACCTTTATAAACGGCACAGTATTAAATTCACAATGTAACAATAAAAATTTAGGAGGTAATGTAAATGAATCTTCAACCTTTAGGAGACAGAGTGGTAGTAAAAGCTATGTCTGAAGATGAAATGAAAACAGCGTCAGGAATTTACATTCCTGATACAGCGAAAGAAAAACCGCAAGAAGGTGAAGTAGTAGCTGTAGGTCCAGGTGAACCCAATGATGCTGGTGAAAAAGTGAAACCTGATGTTGAAACTGGAGACAAAGTTGTCTACTCAAAGTATGGTGGAACAGAAATTAAAGTTGACGGACAAGAATATTTAATATTATCAAGTAGAGATATTCTTGCAAAAATTACTAAGTAATAGGAGAAATAAAAATGGCAAAAAAAACATTAGTTTTTAACGAAGCAGCTAGAAAGTCACTCGAGGCAGGAGTAAACAAACTTGCTGACGTAGTAAAAGTTACATTAGGACCAAAAGGTAGAAACGTTGTTCTAGAAAAAAAATGGGGTGCACCTACAATCACAAATGATGGTGTGACTATTGCAAAAGAAGTCGATCTAGAAGACCCGTACGAAAACATGGGCGCACAACTTGCTAAAGAAGTTGCATCAAAAACAAATGATGTTGCGGGAGATGGTACAACTACTGCTACGGTTTTAGCACAGTCTATGGTCAATGAGGGAATGAAAACAGTATCTGCTGGAGTTAACCCAATTGAAGTAAAAAGAGGGATGCTACAAGCGTCTGAAGCTGTCACAGATTTTATAGCTGGATTTGCAAAAACTATCGGCGGAAAAGACGAGATAGCACAAGTTGCTTCTATCTCAGCTGGAGATACAGAAATTGGTGAAACTATTGCAGAAGCAATGGAAAAAGTTGGTAAAGATGGAGTGATTACTGTTGAAGAAGGTCAAACTTTTGGAATGGAGCTTGATTTCACAGACGGAATGCAATTTGATAAAGGATTCATATCACCTTATTTTGTGACTGATGCTGATCGTCAAGAAGCAATTCTAGAAAACCCATATATCTTAATTGTTAACTCAAAAATTACTGCAGTAAATGATTTATTGCCAATACTTGAAAAAGTAATGAATTCTGGCAAGCCGTTGTTGATTTTAGCTGAAGATATTGAAGGTGAAGCTTTAGCAACACTAGTTGTCAATAAAATTCGCGGAACCTTTACATCAGTCGCTGTTAAAGCACCTGGATTCGGTGAGAGAAGAAAAGCAATGTTACAAGATATTGCAATTCTTACAGGTGGTGAAGTTGTATCAGAAGAGCTAGGACTTAAAACTGAAAACACAACAGTTGAGATGCTTGGTGAAGCGGCACGTGTAGTTGTTAAGAAAGATACAACAACAATTGTTGATGGCAGCGGAAAGAAAGCAGATGTTGAAGGAAGAGTTAAGCAAATTCAGTCAGAGATAGATGAATCTGATTCTGATTGGGACAAAGAAAAACTTCAAGAACGACTTGCTAAACTTTCCGGTGGGGTTGCTCAAGTAAAAGTTGGTGCAGCAACAGAAGTAGAATTAAAAGAAAAGAAAATGAGGATCGAAGATGCTTTAGCCGCTACTAGGGCAGCTGTTGAAGAAGGAATAGTTGCAGGTGGTGGAGTTACTTTGATTAGAGCTCAAGATTCTATCGATAAAATTTCTGGAGGTTCAGAAGCTGAAGTAATCGGAAGAAACATTGTTAAAAAAGCATTAGAAGCACCACTTCGCCAAATAGCAATAAATGCTGGATATGAAGGCGGAGTCATGGTTGAGAAAGTTAAGTCTGAAAAAGGAAATGTTGGACTTAATGCAGCTAATGGTGAAATGACTGATTTAGTTAAAGCTGGTGTCATTGATCCAGCTAAAGTGACTAGGTCAACGGTTCAAAATGCATCATCAATTGCATCTCTAGTTTTGACTACTGAAGCACTTATTGCTGAAAAGCCAGAGCCAGAAGCACCGATGCCTCCTGGAGGAATGGGCGGCATGGAAGGCATGATGTAAGAACATCAAAAATTTAAAAAAAGAGCGGACTTAGATCCGCTCTTTTTTTATAGTATGCTTAAAACATGACTGGAATCCGTGGTGCAATTGCAGAAGTTACTAATACTTCAATAGATATCATTGAATCATCAAAAGATTTATTCAAAGAACTTCTTGAATTAAATAATTTAGATATCTCTAAGATAGTGTCTGTAATCTTTACTGTCACACATGATTTAACTGAGGCCTTTCCTGCAAAAGCAATAAGAGATCTCGGTTATACGTCAGTTTCTGCAATAGACACATTAGCCCCAAACATTTCAAATGATTTAAAGGGTTGCATCAGGATACTTATTCATTATGATGATGACATTGTTCCAAATCATCTTTATCTAGGTGAAGCAAAGAATCTTAGACCTGATAGATAAAACTAATTGGCAAAACATTGAAAGATGCTATCATAATCACAATGAAATTAAACAATACTTTTTTTTACTTTAGTGAGCACATATAAGTTGCCCTAAAGTTGTGTTGTAGTAAATCGGGCAAAGGCCCGATTTTTTTATTTAGGAGAAAAAATGATAATCGTTATGAAACAAGCAGCTTCTGAAGAAGATGTAGAAAAGGTTAAAAGTAAAGCTATTGAGCAGGGGCACGAGCCTTTAACAATCTTCGGAGTTGAAAGAACAGTTGTTGCCGTAAGTGGCAAAGTAATCGAAGACAACAGAGCAATCATGAGGTTATTAGATAATGTTCAAGAAGTGATTCCTATCGGTAGACCTTACAAGCTTGCTAGTAGGAGCTACAAAGAAGAAAGTACTCAAATTAAGATTAAAAATTTAGTAGTTGGTGGTACTGAACTAGCTCTTATTGCCGGTCCAGATAGTGCTGAAACAAGAGCTCAGACACTAGAAACAGCGGAAGCTGTTGTAGCAGCAGGTGGTAACGGACTGCGAGGAGGTGCTTTTAAGCCACGAACCTCTCCATATAGCTTCCAAGGACTTGGTGAAGATGGTTTAAAGATGCTTAAAGAAGCATCAGAAGTTAACAACCTTCCATTATTTAGTGAGATTATGGATGCTCAACATTTATCTATGATGGAAAACTATGTTGATGTTCTTCAGGTTGGCGCTAGAAATATGCAAAATTTCAAACTATTAGAAGCTGTAGGGGAGTCAAAATTACCTGTACTTCTCAAAAGAGGTATGAGTGCAACCTTAGAAGAGCTTCTTCTAGCTTCCGAGTATATTTTAACTGGGGGTAACGAAAATGTGATGTTGTGTGAAAGAGGAATCAGAACCTATGAAACTGCAACAAGAAATACTTTTGATGTAAACGCAATTCCATTTTTAAAGATGAACTCACATCTTCCTGTAATAGCTGATCCCAGCCACGCAACTGGGGATAGTAAATTAGTTGAGCCAGTTGCTTTAGCTGCTATTGCTGCAGGAGCGGATGGTCTTTTAATAGAGATTCACCCTAGACCAGATGAAGCTCTTTGCGATGGCCCTCAGGCGATAGTACCAACACAATTGAATGAGCTAAGTAAAAAAGTTAGTGCTATTGCTAATGTGGTAGGAAGAACGCTCAATTAGATATGAAGTCAGTCAGAGTTATTGGATTAGGCCTAATGGGTACAAACTTAGGCCTTAAGTTATTAACTCAAGGTATAAAAGTATATGGTAATGATACAGATGAAGAATCTGTTAATAGAGCTTCCAGCTTGGGCTTTGATATAAATGGTTCCGAGGAGACTGTAGATTTAACAGTTCTTGCTATGCCAATAAATAGCATAGTATCATCTCTTAGCTCAAAAGAGTTAATAGTAAATACAAAAGCTATCGTTGATATAGGAGGAACAAAAGAAAAAATTTGTAATTTGATGGATAGTTATCAAATCCCATCAATTGGAGGCCATCCTATGTGCGGGGTTTCTGACAACAGTACTTGGAAGCCAAATCCTGATATATATAATGGTGCAACATTTTTACTATGTGAAACAAAATCAACCGATGCTGATTCAAAAGAAATAGTAAAGAAAATGATAGAGTTATTAAGCTCTAAAGAAGTATGGATTGACAGGGTTCAGCACGATGAGATAATTTCAATTACTAGTCACCTTCCTCACCTAATAAGCACAGCTCTAGTGGGAGTAGCAAAAGACAACTACGACATAGGCGAGATTATGGGAATGGCAGCTGGTGGCTTTGATGGTGCAACTAGGTTAACACGGACTAATCCTGAGATGATTAGAGACATGTACGACACTAACTCTGAAAATATTAATACATTTCTCAAGCACTTTTTGGAAGAGCTAATGGAATTAATAGATCTCCAGCAAAGAGATGAACTTTTAAACTATTTAAATAATTCAGTCGAATGGCGTAGGGCACTATCAGACAAATTCGGAGAAAGGCCATTAAGTTGATAAATAATAAACTCTCCGGAGAAGTGACAATTATTGGTGATAAATCTATATCTCACAGAGCTATAATTTTTTGTTCATTAGCAGATGGAATCTCAAGAATTTCAAACATACTTATTTCAGGTGACACAACTGCCACTATCGATATATTCCGTTGTCTAGGTGTAAATATTGATATTGTTGAAGGAAATTCTTTAATAATTCATGGGGTTGGACTGCAGGGTTTATCCAAACCAGATTCTAAATTAAATGCCAAAAGTTCAGGAACTACAGCAAGGCTTTTGACAGGCTTACTATCAAGACAAAACTTTACATCAGAGTTAGTAGGAAGTAGTCAACTCACGAAAAGACCTATGGGTAGAGTGGTTGATTTACTAAATGAGAATGGCTCTAATATATCTTCTAAGAATGGGTATTTACCAATAAATTTTAAAAAAGGTTTTAGCACTTTCCACTCAATCAACACAAAAGTTCCAAGCGCTCAAGTAAAAAGTGCGTTGTTAATTGCTTCACTATATCATCAAGAACCCACCGTTATTACAGAAGACATCCCAACAAGAGATCACTCTGAGAGAATGTTGGCCTATATGGGTATAGGTATTGTAAGAATGGGTACATCCGTTACTGTCCCCCCCAATCAAAAAATTAAACCAGTCGAACTTGATATTCCATCTGACACATCGTCTGCTGCTTTTCTTATTGCGCTGGGTATTTTATCCTCTGAAAAAATAGTTTTAAGAAAAGTACTTATAAATGAGAGAAGAATAGGTTTTTTAAAAGTTTTAAAAAGAATGAACGCAAATATTGAAATAAACAACATAACTGAAATTGGTAATGAAATGGTTGGAGACATAAAGGTTTCAAAGTCAAACCTGGTTGCAACGCAAATAGAGCCTAGTGAAATTCCAGACCTTATTGATGAGATTCCGATTCTAACATTTATAGCTTCTCAAGCAGATGGCTTAACTACATTAAGAGGAGCAGAGGAGTTGAGAATAAAAGAATCAGATAGATTAGAAACAATGAAAGACTTCATAGAAGCTTTAAATGGAAAAATAAAAATGTATTCAGATGGATTCGACATTCTAGGAAAACAAAACCTAGAAGCTGGAAGTATAAAAACAGAAGATGATCACAGGGTTTCTATGACAGCTCTCATAGCTAATATTTCACTTAATAAAAAAATTACCCCTGACAATATTAAGTGTATTGATGATTCATATCCATCATTTTTTCAAGACCTTGCTCTTCTTGGAGGGGAGATTAATGAATAAATTAGGAATACTAGGATGGCCGTTAACTACAACCTATTCACCTCTGATACATAATAAATTATTTGAACTCTCTGGGTTGGAGGGAAGTTATCAAATAATTAAACAAGAAGAAATAAACTCTCAAATAATATCGGAAATAAATAATGACTTATTAGGCTACAACATCACAATCCCCCATAAAGAAAAAATTATATATCTTCAAAAGTCAGCGATACTAAGTGCAAGTGTCAAAGATATTGGGGCTTGTAATACGGTATTGAATAGAAACTCAAAAATATATTTATTCAACACTGATTTTTCAGGATTTAAAACATTTTTAAACTTGATTCAATATGATTTTTGTAAAAAGTCTGTTTTGATACTTGGATCTGGAGGAAGCGCTAAAGCAATTGCTTACACATTAAAATTACAAAACATAAATTATTTCATAGCGAGTAGGCATTCAAATGAAAATACTATTTCATATAATGAAATAGTTAAAATTGGCTCGGACATTGATTTAGTAATTAATACTACACCTGTAGGCATGCCTCCATTTAATCATGGAGAACTACCAATAAAGTGGAACAATTTACCTAATATAAAAACAGTAATCAATCTTGGGTATGGGTCTAAAAATACCTTTCTAAATCAATTTGATGACTCCATTGCTAAATATGATGGATTGGGCATGCTTGTGTGCCAAGCTATAGAGTCATTTAATATATGGACCTCTGCAGGCTTAAATACAAGTAGAATTTATGGTGAAGTGATAAAGGAATTGGAAAATATAGATGATTAGATATTTAACAGCGGGTGAAAGCCACGGTCCAGAGTTGACAGGTATTTTAGAGGGTATACCAGCAGGGTTCAATGTTTCAAAAAAATATATAGATGACTTTTTACAGAGGAGACAAAAAGGACTTGGCTCTGGTGGCAGAATGAATATTGAGCAAGATGAAGTTTTGATAACCTCGGGTATAGTCAACGGAGTGACTACTGGAGCACCAATTGCCATAAGAATCTTAAATAAAGACTGGAAAAATTGGAAAGATAAAGAAATTGAGCCATACATCGTTCCTAGGCCTGGACATGCTGATTTAGTAGGAACAGCAAAATACGATCATGAAGATATAAGATTTGTTCTAGAAAGAGCCAGTGCTAGAGAAACTGCAATGCGAGCAGCCATAGGGGCAATAACAGCAGAAATTCTTGAGTCACTTGGAATCAATATCGTAGGATATGTTACTGCAATTGGAGATATTTCTTATCAAGGAGATCCAAAAGTGAAAATTGACAAACTAAAAGTTATGCATTCTGAAGTTGGCTGTCCTGATCCTGTAACAAGCAAAATGATGGAGGATAAGATTCTTTTAGCTAGAAAAAATAAAGATACTTTAGGTGGTGCTATAACTTGTATAGCTTCAGGGGTTCCAGCAACTTTAGGAAGTTTTGTACATTGGGACAAAAAACTAGATGCAATATTAGCAAAGCAATTTATGTCTGTTCAAAGCGTAAAAGCAGTTGAAATTGGTAAGGGTGTTGAAGTGTCAAAAAAATATGGTACGGAAGTACAAGACCAGTACTCAATTGATGAAAAAAAAATAAATAAGATTTCAAATAACCTAGGAGGTTTTGAAGGGGGAATGTCTAACGGTGAAGATATTTACATTACTGCATACCTTAAACCAATTAGTACTACACTAACTCCCATAAATAGTATTGATTTGGTAACAAAAACTGAAACTGAAACAGTTTATGAACGCTCAGATACCTGCGCAGTACCACGAGCAATACCAATTTTTGAAGCAGTTATGGCTTTTGAAGTTCTTAATAATTTACTACTCAAAACAGGTGGTGACAACAAGAAAGAGGTTTTAAAAAACTACAATAACATTCCAAGTCTTGAAGTTGATGATTTCAACATGAAAAATGAAGTATGGAATATGAATTATGACAACTAACAAGACGGCTTACGTTGTTGGTTTCATGGGTTCTGGAAAGTCGTCTATTTTGAAAGTTATAAACCAATCGACAAATATTAACACTGTTGATTTAGATGAACTAGTTGTAAAAGATAACGGAGAAAGCATTCTAAAAATATTTAGAAACCACGGTGAAGAATATTTTAGAAAAAAAGAGGAAGAGTCTTTTTATAAAATTAAGAATATGCCAGAAACAATAATATTTCTGGGCGGGGGCTCGCTAGTTACAGATTCAATCAGAACCACTATCCAACAATCTGAAAATTCTTTTTACTTACAAAATTCATTTGATAATTTGTGGGAAAACATTAAAAACAGTGACAGACCATTAGTAACTACAGGAAAAAAAAATGTAATGAAAATTTATAATGAAAGACTAGATAGTTACGAACAATGTAAAAATACTATAGATATGTCAAATAGTAGTTTAAAAGAAGCATCTAAGTTAATAGTGAGTCAGCTAGGGTGGATTTAAAATTGAATAATTCAAAAGTAGTGTATTTTGAAAACTTAAATGAATTAATAACATACTGTGGGGAAAAGACTAGCAATAACTCACACCATACGTTTATTGACAAGAATGTTTTATTAAAATTTCCGGTTTTTAAAGAAGCCGGTATGAATATGAGTCCTCTAGATATCAGCGAAGATGAGAAAAATTTAGCAACAGTTTCTAGTTTGTGGAATATTATGTTTGAAAAATCTCTCCAAAGAAGTTCTATCGTATTTTCCATCGGAGGAGGGGTGATTTCAGATGAAGTTGGCTTTGCTGCCAGCACTTATAAAAGGGGGACCAAGCTAATAAACATTCCGACAACTCTTTTGTCAATGGTTGATGCTGCACATGGAGGTAAGAATGGAATTAATAATGAATACGGAAAGAATCAAATAGGAACATTTATGATGCCAAACGAAGTATTAATTTGCAGTGAATTTTTGAATGAGCTGCCCGAAAAAGAAATAAAAACAGGTTTAATTGAGTTAATAAAAGCTGGCTTTTTGAAAAATCCTCAACTGGTTGAAAAAGTTTATGACGTAAACCTAAATCAAATTGATACAAGTCTTATAAGTACAGCAGTAGAAATTAAAAATGAAATTGTTAGCAAAGACTTCGCAGAGTCATCAGAGAGAATGTTATTAAATTTTGGACATACGATTGGACACCTAATTGAGGTTGACTCTAATTATAATATTTCACATGGTGAAGCAGTTGCTATAGGAATGTTAAAGTCTATGAAAATCTCTGAAAATATTTTTGGACTAGATTCAAACGTAGCTGAAAAATTTGGATTTTTCTTAGAAAAATTAGAACTACATAAAGACTACAAATTTAATAGTGACACTGACCTCCTTAAAGAACTTTTAATAAATGATAAAAAAACGAATAATACTGAAATAAAGTATGTTCTTTTAAAAGATATTGGAGAGCCAATTTTGATTGATTATGACTTGATGGAATTACTAAATGAGATTACTAATGATTAAAATCTTGATAATTAATGGTCCAAATCTTAATATGCTCGGATTAAGAGAGATAAACCAATATGGAAAAATATCTTATGACGATTTATGCAACCTAATCAAAACACATTCAAAAAATAAAGTTCAAATCGAATTTTATCAATCAAATATTGAAGGAGAGATTGTGTCTAGAGTTCAAGAAATCATTGATCAAGATATAGATGCTTTAATTGTAAATCCTGGAGCCTACACTCATACAAGTATTGCAATTAGAGATGCATTAGCGATCTTGAATATTCCAAAAATAGAAGTACATTTATCAGACATTAACAGCCGGGAAAATTTCAGAAAGACAAATTTAATTACAGATTTATGTGAATTGAGTATTATCGGGAAAGGTGCCAACGGCTATATTGAGGCAATAGAGTATTTGTATGAAAAAAATTAAAAATATTTACTATCAGGGTTCCGAAGGGTCTTATTCAGAATCTGTATTAAGAAGCTATTTCCCACAGAATAGCTATATTCCTTGTCAAACATTTAAAGAAGTTGTTACACAGGCAGGGGATGAAAATTATGGCTTACTCCCAGTTGAAAACTCACTTGTAGGAACCGTAGTTGATTCATATGAGAACTTGATAGAAAGTGAATTATCAGTTTATGGAGAATTTAAGAAAAAGATAACTCATGCTCTCATCGGGTTAAAAGACTCAAAAATAGAAATAATTGATAAGGTCATTTCGCACCCTCAAGCTCTTCAGCAGTGCAGTAACTATCTTCAGACCATAAATGTAGAGTTACAGCCTGTATTCGATACTGCCGGGAGTGTATTAAGTTTACTTGATGAAAACTCTAAAACTACTGCTGGTATTGCTGGTGAGCACTTTGAAGATGATGAAAGATTTAATATTTTGAAAAAAAATATTTCAAATCATGTAGAAAACTACACTCGTTTTTTTCTTATTGGAAACAATGATCCTTTTCTAGATGTAGTTAAAGAAAAAAGATCAGCAGTATTAATAGCTGACGATAAGCCTGGGTCTTTGTTAGCCTCATTAAAAATATTTGAAGAGACGAATGTTAATCTCACAAAACTTGAATCGAGACCAATAATTGGCAGTCCATGGGAATATAAATTCTATGTTGACTATCAAAATTCAGTTGATGACATCGACATTAAGTTACAAAATAAACTGAAGGATGTTACAAAAAAATTTAAGATAATAGGAAAATACGGTACAGTTAATCTTTAAATTTCCAACTAGAACCAGATTCACTATCTTCGATTGCTATATTCAGATTATCAAGTAAGTCACGAATCTCATCAGACTCGCTATATTTTTTTTCATTTCTAAATTTATTCCTTAACTCAATAATTCCTTGAACTGTACTATCGAAAAGTGTGGTGTAGGTCTGATTATTTTTCAATTCAAGATTTAATTTTGCTACTTCTTTTTTAAGTATGTTTAAATCAGTTTCATTACGCTTACCTTGCTTATTGCTTAAGTCAGTTTTTTCTGGCCTAGGGAGAATATCTTGTAAATCACCTAAAGGATACTCAATTCCTCCTCTAAAACTAGTTTGTCCCAACTTTGTAATTGTTGTAACCTCACCAATGCCTTGCACAGTAAAGGTCTTTTTAGATCCATCTATTACTAGGGCAGTATGTTCATCTATTCCCAATATATTCGTATATTCAGAGGATAGAAGATTATTCAATCTGTTCCTTCCTATATAGCTACAACTAGTGTCATGATTCCCACCCTCCTGATTATTAAAATGTGGGACAATTGTACAACTCAAACCATATAGATCTAATAAATTTAGACCTTTCTCCCAATAAGGATCCATACCAACTTTATATATCTCGTATACAGGAATTGACTTTTGTCCAAGGACAGTAGCTGCAGCACTTGAAAATACTGCATATTTTCCATTTCTAAGATGATTGGAAATAATGAGCGGAATTTCTGAATTTATCCATGTCTTAGATGCATAGCTTGGACTACCTGGACCAGAAAATATGAAATTTGAATTTTTTAACTCTTCAAGCATTTCAAAATAATCAACAGAATCTATCGAGTCTTGAGTTCTTAAACTAGCTAGTTTGATATCGATTTGGACGCTTTTTTTAAAAAAAAGTTTTAATTTATCAACCAATACATCTGCATTTTCTTGAAAACCAAATGGAGTATCAATTAAATATGCATTAACTTGGTTATCAATTTGCTTCACAAAATCTCTATGAACAGAGACAAGATTTGGACTTGTTTCTCCTGAGCCCATAATCGCAATACTGCCTTTAGCTACTTCCATTTAATCTATTATAGGGATTTATTGAATCTTCTATAAAATGTATAATTAAACTATGTTGAAGATTGTTGTTAAGTTACTAGATGTTTTTACTTTAGATTACATTCCAAGACTTCCTATATCTGTCAGAACAAGATTATTTTATATTATTCTTCCATTGAGAAAATATAGAGACAAAATTCGAATGAACAAACCAGTTAACCAAGTTACATATCAGGAGAGAGTTGAGTTTGCAAGAGTGTCAAGAGAAGGAATTAATTATTCTGGTATAAAACTAAATGAATTCCATCCTGAAGTTGATATTACAAAAATCACAAATGCGAAATTTAACACCCATAAACTTACTCCAAAGAATCCAAAAAGTGATGTTTATGGAATTTATTTTCATGGAGGCGGTTATTACTCTGGAAGTGTAATCTCTCATAAAAATCTTCTATCTCAAATTACTGCTTCAACAAATATGGTGACATATATATTTGAGTACAGACTTTCACCTGAAGCAGTTTTTCCAAGCGCTCATGATGATTCAAAAGAAATAGTCACATTTCTAGATAATCTTGAAGTAGGTAAAGATTCTATCTGGATTGGAGAGTCAGCTGGTGGTGGACTTGCTACTGGATTATGTGTGGATGACTCATTTAAACTAAGACCGAAGAAACTTATTTTGATGTCTCCTTGGCTTGATTTATCTAATAAGAATAAAGACAGAAATTATCTCAAAAATAAAGACATCCTAATTCTCCTTGATGGCATGCATATGATGGGAGAGTACTATGCAGGAGAACATGACCCTTCAAATCCAATTCTTTCTCCAGTTTTTGCTGATTTTAAAGAATTTCCAGATGTGTTAATTCAGGTTTGCTCCAACGAGCTACTTTATAACGATGCAGTTGAATTTAGTAAAAAACTAGAGACCATAAATAGTAATTTTGAATTACAGGTTTGGGATAACTTATGGCATGCTTGGCAATTTTTTCCTATAAAAGAAGCCGAAGATGCTCGAGAAAAAATAGTAAAGTTTGTTAACAGTGAGTCTTATTCCTCATCTAAGTGATGTAAAGCAAAGCCAAATGGAAGTTCTAAACGATTTTCTTTCATAATTTTATCGTTTGTAAGCAGTTCCTTGGTTACTCCATCCTGAGTTATAGATCCACCATTAACAACTATGCTTCGAGGACAGATTTCTAGTGCCATTGGTAAATCATGTGTGACGAGTATTATTGAAATTTCCAGAGATAAAAGTATATCAATTAATTCTCTTCTTGATGAAGGATCAAGGTTAGAGCTAGGTTCATCAAGGACAAGTAATTGAGGTTTTGAAGCCAAAACACTAGCAATTGCAACTTTTCTTTTTTGGCCAAAACTTAAATGATGAGGTGCTTTATTTTGATATTTATTCATACCCACCATATTTAGCGCTTCGACGGCATTTTTCATACTAGCTTCATCTGAAAAGCCAAAATTTTTTGGTCCAAACATGACATCTTCTAAAACAGTAGGCATGAATAGCTGGTCATCGGGGTCTTGAAAAACAACACCAACTGTTTTTCTGATTTGAGCCAGATTATCTTCTATGAACTCCATATTGTCTAACTTAATAGAACTGTCCATAGCTCCTAATATCCCATTTAAATGGAGAATCAAAGTAGTTTTGCCTGCCCCGTTTGGACCTAATATCCCTAATGAGTCACCTTCATCAAGGTTAAAACTTATGCCATTTAGAGCTTTGTACCCATCAGGATATTCGTATGTTAAATTTGAAATTTCTAAATATTTACTCATATTTGTAGATCCATAATCAAAACTATTATTGATATAAGTGTGAGTAATACTAGGTAGTTGGAATTGTTATATTCTCTATCTTGGAGTTCAATGACTCCGTTAAATCCTCTTGAGACCATAGAGAGGTAAACCCTTTCTCCACGCTCATAACCCCTTATTAACATTGCTCCAGAAGCATAAGCGATTGGTAAAAGTGTCTTTATACCTTTTTCTATATAACCCCTAGATTGCATTGAAATTCTGACACGCTTAAATTCATCAATAAAAACATCTATATATCTTATAGAGAAGGACATTATTGCAATTATTATTGAAGGGAGTTTTAATTTTTGTAGACCGTATATAATTTCAATATTTGTTGTAACTGCAGTTAAAACAATTCCCATAGATACTCCAGCTGTAGCTTTAAAGAGAATTGCAGACATTTCCAGCAGACCTGTTTTATAAATATCTAAAGAAAAAAAAGTAAATACCGCATCATTATTACCACTGCTTAGAAAGGGGAGGAAGATAGCAAATAGCACAAATGGGATGTCGATGGTAAGACGTTTTAGATAAGTTTTAACTGGAATTCTGGAAAATTTAATTATAAGCAACACAATGAGCGCGTGAGAAATTATTTGAAAAGGATTTATAATTTTTGAAAAAGCAATAGAGACAACAATTAACAAAGTGGCGAGAATTTTAGATTGTGGGCTTAATGTATAAAGTATTGATTCATCATGAAGGGAAAGATGGTGGGAGTGGGTTGTTTGCATATACATATCTTAATGCAAACAGTTTGCAAAAAGAATAATTATTTACAGTTTTCGCAGATTCCAGAGTAGATAAAATTATTGTTAATACTTGTAAATTTTGTTTCCTTCATTAATAATTTATTAATTTTTGTAAATGTTTCAAAGCTTATATCAATGATTCTTTCACAGCTCATACAAATTAAGTGCATGATATTCTCTTCATTTCGAAGGAAATAAATTCCTGAACCGTGTGCTCGGTGCAAGTGCGCTATTAATCCAATCTGTCCAAGTAATTCTAAAGTTCTATAAACTGTAGCAAGGTCAACTTCAGAGCTCTTCTTAGTTACTTTTTTGTACAATTCGTCAACCGTGAAGTGTGCATGCCCAGAATTTTCAAGAATTTCACAAATAAGCTCTCTTGATTTAGTAACCCTGTGACCCTTTTTCTTAATCTCGCCTATCAAGTTCATATTCAAAGTATAATTTACTTAACTACAAAAATTATTTATATGAAAAAATCAATTTTTAGAATACTCAATAGGTATAGCCTTATATATCTGCCAGTCGGTTGGATTGTTGGGTTGGCAATAATTTTTATAACATTTGAACCATTCGCTGTTCTTTATTTTTTAAGTTTTGTGGTTATTGGTGCTTTTTTTGGTTTATATTTATTTACTTCTAATAGGGGGCTGGTAATTGATGATCATAATTTTTCTGCAAGCAGGTTTACAATTATTGAGTTTTATTCAGACTATTGACTAGGTTGTAGTGCATCAAAATTCATAGTTAATGAGTTTAAAAAAAAGAAACCAGATATTCCTGTTGTTTCGGTGAATGCTTCAAAGAAGAATTACAATGACACAGTAGCAAAGTATAATTTGGAGTATACCCCAACCTATGTTCTTGTAGACAGAAATGCAGAATTGGTTTACAAAAGAGTTGGTAATTTTAAGTTAGAGAAGTTTGAATCCCTAACAACTTGACTAAGCTATTTTATCTCCAATCGAAGCTTTGTCTTCTGGTGATATTAGATTGACTGTATTATCTTTTGAAATTGAGCCTAAAATTAAGCACTGACTTATAATTGGACCAATTTGTTTGTCTCCTAGGTTGATTACTGCGATACACTTTCTGCCAATTAAAGATTCTTTTTTGTAATTTGTAATTTGAGCACTTGTTTTTTTAATCCCAATATTCTCACCAAAATTTATCTCAAGAACGTAGGAGGGATTCATAGCTTCAGGAAAATCTTGTACGTCTATTATTTCACCAACTCTTATATCAAGTGAAGCGAAATTATTTAAGTTTTCTTTAACCATAACTCAAAGTTAATTACATAATTAAATTATGTCAAAAGTATTACTTTTATCAGCTGGGTCCACCAACACGTCAGGTAATAAAAAAGCTGCTGAATACACTAAGAAGTATTTGAAGCAAAAAGAAATAGTATCCTATTTATATGACGATTTATATAGTGAAATACCTTTTATACTAGAGGGTGGTTCAGAGCAACCAGAAAAAATAATACAAATTAGAGATACTTTAGTAAGTTGTAATCATTTAATAATTTTTAGTCCAGTATTTAATGGTGGTTACGCTTCACATCTTAAAAATACTTTAGATTGGCTGTCATTAGCATTTGATGATTATAAATATAATGAATTATTCAAAAACAAAAAAGCAGCAATTGTGTCTGCCGTCCTTGGAAAAGGTGGAAACTCATACAATGCCTACAGTTCACTTTCTTCTCAACTCGAAAATTATGGATTGAAAGTTTTCAAAGATTTTTATCTATTTTCATCCAATAACAACTTAGAACAAAGACTCAGAGAAAATACACAAATTAAGGAATTTAATAATTTTTTAGATGACTATTTAAAAAATTAGTCGCTCATTCACCCTTTGATAAAGTAATTCTGTAAGTTCATCAACTTCATAATTTTGAATATCGGTAATCGGGTCTAATATTTCAATATCGATTTTTCCAGATTTCAACCACACACCACCCTTAACCATTAAATCATGGGCATTATGGGTTACAACAGGAACAATTGGTAAATTAAATTGTTTAGCTATATGTGCTGCACCTTTTTTAAAAGGGAGTAAAGTTTTCTGATTACTCCTAGTTCCCTCAGGAAAAATCATAATAGAGTTTTTGTCATCAATGACTCTCTGGATTGAGTCATTGATTTTAGGAAGATTAATTTGAGCTCTCTTTCTATCAATTCTTGGAAGTCCAAGAAGTTTTAAAACACGGCTTAGGAGGGGAATTCTAAATAGTTCAGTTTTAGTAAGAAATCTAATTGAAACTGGAAGTGCTGTGATATGCGTAAAAATATCTAAAGTTGAGGGATGGTTTGAAATTACAACATAACTTTTAGTAGTTTCTATCTTTTCAACTCCTGAAACTTTTAAGTTTATTCCAGCTACTTTAAGTCCAGACAGTCCAAAGAAGTTATAAAGCTTAGTTGCTAGGTATTTTCCATTTGGCAGAAATGAGACAAAAATAATTGTAATTAATAGCAAAATAAAAAACACTATGTAAAGAGGAAGTAATATAAATGTCCTCAATCGATCTTTAGAAGAAAGCTGAACACTCATAAATATATGATATACAAGATTTTTATTTTTTTAGAGATTTTTAATTGTCACCTTAAATCAAAATACGGAATTACTAACTGTACTACAGGTCCAATTGATACAGCTATTACTACTGAAGATAAGCCAACAGTACCTCCTAAAAGCCAGCCTAAACCTAAAGCCGTTACTTCAATTATGTTCCTAGCCATCCCAATTTTTAAACCCCTACTTTCAAGACCAACCATAACACCATCCCTAGGACCTGAACCCATATCTGCTCCAACATAAATTGCTGTACCAGAACCAATGCAAATAATTCCTATAATTACAAGCACCCATTTAACAATTAAACTCTCAGAATCAATTCCGAGGCTAATTACTAGATCTGCAACTGTGCCAATCCAGAAAATATCAACGAAAGTTGCAATTCCTGGTTTTTGCTTCAGGGGTATCCAAAGAAGGGTGACAAAAATTCCTGTAGCAATTATTGCACTTCCAAAAGATAGGGTTGTATTCATTGAAATACCCTCATGAAACACACCCCAAGGTCCAAGGCCTAATCTAGAAGAAAAATTTAGAGCTACACCGGTGCCAATTAGGGTTGTTCCAACAAATACTTGAATTAGTTTTCTTGAAGTTAAAGCCATATAACAATGTAACATTTATTTCTTGCAACGAAGAGTACTACAATAAAAATATGAAAAAAATATTACCTTTTCTTTTATTGCTTTCTTTCTGTACCGCAGACAGCTCAGAGTCCTTGCTAGACATAGAAGACAGTCCTAATAGTTCTATGTCAGAGGAACCTGTTCAGACATCTACAAGTACATCTATTGAGGTAACTCAGCTTGAGTCCTTTGAAGAGGCAGTATATAAGGTGAATAAAGAAATGAGCTCTGTTAGTTACTTAGCTCCAAAGCAGTTCTTAAATGCAAATCTAGAAATCGTTGAGGGAGTTACTAGAGAAATTTCTGGGGAATTCAGAATCACATTAGGTGACTGTGATTCTGCAGACTCTTGTCTGCAGGTTAGAGATTTAATTATATCTGCAGACTTAACTACGTTAAAAAGTGGTAGCAGCATTAGAGATGGTGCAATTCAAAATAATTGGCTGGAGTCAAAACTCTTCCCCGAAGCAATTTATACAGTAGATGAAATTGTATTTCCTAATAACAACTTTGATTCAAAAATAGATGAGACAATTGTTGGCATTTTAACTGTAAGAAATATTGAAGTAAATGTTCCTTTTTCAATAACTGCATACATGGAAAATGAGATTATATACGTCTCTGGTATTACTGAAATTGACACAACTTGGTTTGGATTTGATGCTCCAACTAAATTTAATGCTTGGGAGGTTCTAAATCCCATAGGTATAAAAATATCTATTGTTGCAGAAAAATAAAATATTGAAACTGAAACTTAAATACAAAGAATTAAACATACAAAACGAATCAAAGAAAGAAAACTATGCAGCAGTTGCTATTTTGATATACGATGAAAAAGAAATTTTATTTATCAAACGGTCCAACGACATGCCAACTCACAAAGGACATATAGCTTTTCCAGGAGGAAAAAAAGAAATAGATGATCTTAGTATCGTAGATACTGCCACTAGGGAAGCATCCGAAGAGTTATTGATTTCAAGAACTGATGTCCAACCCTTTGGACAACTAGACCCAGTTGATACTATAGAATTTAAAAATAAAGTATATCCAATTTTATGTAGCCTGTCTAAATTACCTACATCCTACAACAAATCAGAAGTCCAATCTGTATTTCTTGTTCCAATAGAGGAATTAAGAGACACCAATAATTGGCGTTTTAGAGGTGTCTATCCCCAAGATTGGGTATTCAAAATTGAGCAAGAAACGTTGTGGGGAGCAACTGCAAAAATTACTAGGGAATTATTAAGTTTAAGCTAATCCCTTGGATTCTCCTTTTACAGCAATATAAAGAGATGCAAATATCATGATTAACGTAAAATAGAAAATATTATTCACTACTTCATCTAAGAAAATATAACCAAGAGAAATACCAAACAAAGGAACAACATAATCGACCAATGAAGTAAAAGTTGCGGACAATCTTTTGATGGTATAGAAGAATAGGGAATAGTTAAATATATCAATAAACACAAGCCCCAACAGCTGATAAACCTCCATGAGGGATAATATTTGAAATTTTCCTCCAAGAATAAAAAATAATATTATCGAAAGGATGCTTCCAAACAACCATTGAGTGAGTAAGTATGTTTTGGCTGGAATGTATTGAGAATCTTTTTTATTTGTTATATTCGCTATAGCTAGCCCCTGGACTCCAATCAAAGCTAAAGTACCTCCTAAAATTAAATTTCCATCGTTGGATAGTCCCGTAGCTCCAGAAGTAAAAAGTGCGGCAAGCCCAAGTAGACCAACTAGAACTGATACAATTTTTGTCCGAGTTATTTTTTCTTCTTTGTAGAAAAAATAGACCCAAAATATAGTGAACATTGGTATGGTCGAAATGAAAATACTTTGTAAACCAGCAGAAATATTTTTTAACGCATAAATAAATGTCCAACCCGGAATAAATATTGCTAAGAAGCCTGTCCAACTTCCTTTTAAAAAAAACTCTAATTTAATTTCTGATTTAAATTCAGTAAAACAATAGAAGCTCAACAATAAAGTAACCAAAGTTATTCGTGCTGTCACGATATAAATTTCGTTTACTCCACCCAGCAACAAACTACGATTAAAAAGACCGTGAAATCCAAAGAGAAAGCCAATTAAAATAATATTTCTCAATCCCAAATAAGGAGACATAGAATATTGAGATTTGATAAGCTACTCCAACTTCATTTAAGTTATTAGAATAGCAGGTATGAAAACAGTTTTTTCTGGAATACAGCCAACAGGTAAAGTTCACCTTGGAAATTTTCTAGGTGCTATAAAGAATTGGGTCAGACTATCAAATGAAAAGAATAAAAATTACTTTTGTGTAGTTGATCTACACTCAGTTACTACACATCCAAACCCTAAAGATTTGAACTCCAATATTGAGCAAACACTTAAGTTGTTAGTAGCCGCGGGTATAAATTTAAATAATTCTATAATCTATCCCCAAAGTAAAGTTCCACAGCATGCATATTTATCGTGGATACTCTCTAACTTTTGCCAGGTTGGTGAACTACAGAGGATGACACAGTACAAAGAAAAAGCTGATAGTCTTGGTAGTCACTCTGGTATTTTCACTTACCCTGTTCTTATGGCTTCAGACATTTTGATTCATAAAGCCAATGAGGTACCAGTTGGAGATGACCAAACACAACACTTAGAACTCACAAGAAATATTGCTGAGAGATTTAATAATAATTATGGAAATGTATTCCCTTTGCCTGAAAAGTCTAGTGGAAAATCAGGTACGAGATTAATGTCTCTTAAGCATCCTGAAGATAAAATGTCGAAAAGTTCTGATGATATCAATGGAACAATATATTTTGATGACAGTAGAGACACTATAATGAAAAAGTTTAAGTCCTCAGTAACAGATTCTTCTAATGTCGTAAAGTATGATATTGATAGCAAAAAAGGCATAAGTAATTTAATTGATATTTATGCATCTATAAATGACATTTCACACCAAGAAGTTGAGAGACTATTTGAGAACTCACAATATGGAGAATTTAAAATTGCAGTAGGAGAGACTGTATCAGACTACTTATCTCCTATATATTCAGATTACCAAGAACTAGAGAAAGAAGATCTTTCTCAAGTTCTTGGCAATAATCTTGATCAGGCAAATGATTCAGCACAAGAAACGATAAACGAAGTAAATAGTATTTTAGGTCTTTAAACAGATGCAAGAGATCGTACAGATTCCTGATAACTGGAATAATCTAGTAAACGAAAAGCAAAAAGAAGCTATTGAGCACACACACGGGCCGTTGTTGATAGTCGCAGGTGCAGGATCTGGAAAAACTAGAGTCTTAACCTACAGGTATGCTCATCTTGTTATGAGCCATTCAGTGAACTACTCAAATATACTTGCTATTACTTTTACAAATAAAGCTGCAAATGAGATGAAGGAAAGAATTAGTAAACTTTTAGATTTAGATATTTATCCTAAATGGATTTCCACATTTCATAGTTCCTGTGTAAAAATTTTACGAACCCACGGACATTTGATTGGATATAAAACAAACTTTACTATTTACGATCAGTCCGACTCCTCAAAGCTTATTAGAAACTGTATGAGAGACAATGGTGTTGACTTAAAACAGTATTCGCCCAGAAGATTTCAAGCTAGCATATCTGGTTTAAAAAATATGAGAATAAGTCCTGGTGAGGCTATCGAATCAGCAGAAAGTTTCTTTGATGTAAAAGTTGCAGAAATATATACATCTTATGAAAAAAAATTAATGCTTGCTAATAGTATGGATTTTGATGATCTTCTAATAAAAACTGTAGATTTACTTGAAACTAGCCAAGAAGCTCTCAATTATTGGTCTTCAAAGTTTAAATATATTATGGTGGACGAATATCAAGATACAAACTTAGTTCAGTACAAACTCATAGAACTTTTATCTTCTAAACATAAAAACCTATGTGTGGTTGGTGATTCTGATCAGAGTATTTATGCCTTCAGGGGTGCAGATATAAGAAATATACAAGAATTTGAAAAAGACTTTCAAAATGCAAAAATTATTACTTTAGATAAAAATTATCGCTCTTCTCAAAAAATCTTAGATATAGCAAATGCTGTAATTTCTAATAATCCTAGAAGTCAGGATAAAAAATTATGGACAGATAACTCTGAAGGACTAGATGTCAATGTTGTTGAGTTTAGTTCAGAGAGAGATGAAGCAAAATGGATAACTTCTGAAATAAAAGAAATATTAGCTAAAAACAAAAAAACTGAAATAGCTATTTTTTACAGGACTAACAATCAGTCACGAATATTTGAAGAGGAACTGAGAAGAAATAGTATCAACTATAAAGTTGTTGGAAATGTTAGATTTTATGACAGAAAAGAAATAAAAGATATATTGTCATATTTGAATTTTCTTGTAAATCCAGATGATTCGGTTTCTTTTGAGAGAGTACTTAATGTACCTAAAAGGGGAATTGGTGAATCAACTCTCCAAAAATTAAGAGACTTTTCTAATAATAAAAATTCTTCAGTTTCAAATTCATTAGATAATTTAGAAGAGTTAGACTTTCTATCTGCAAGAGTATTGAACAAGCTTAAGGAATTTAAAGACCTAATTATTGATTTAAAATCTCATGCTATAAAGGGTCCTTCAGAAGCCATTATTAAAACGTTAGAGTTAACCGGGTATAAAAATCAACTTATCAAAGATGGAACACTGGAGTCTCAGATGAGAATTGAGAATCTAGACGAATTAATTAATTCAGCATTTGAGTTTGAAAATCTATATGAAGAAGATGTTGAAGATCCTTATGTAGTCCTCAGGGACTATCTTGAGTCACTTGCTTTGTTTACAAACACTGACAGCATTGAAGATGAAGACAAAGTTCTATTAATGACCTTGCATAATGCAAAAGGATTAGAATTTCCATATGTATTCATGACCGGGATGGAGGAAAACATATTCCCTAGTCAAAAATCAGAAAATGATTTTGAGATTCAAGAAGAACGCAGGTTGTGTTACGTGGGAATGACTCGTGCTGAAGAGAAACTTTTTTTAACCTACTCTCAAACGAGAACACTTTGGGGAGGAACTACATATAATTTAAAAAGTAGATTTTTAGATGAAGCTGAAAGCTATTTTAAAGAAATAAAAGTTAAGAATCTAAGCTCTCTCAATTCTTTAGCTCCTGATAATGGGAAAGTTGGGAATACAGTCACTCATGAAAAATATGGAAAAGGAATAATTGAAGAAATCTCTGGCAGTGAAATTACAATTAATTTTGGAGAAGAATGGGGAGTTAAATACTTAGATGCTGAGTGGGCCCCTATTAAATTTGATTAAGAATCTTACAGTGCATAAATTAGTGAACATTATATAATTTGTAGGTTAAATTATGGATTTATTTGAATATCAAGGAAAATCGCTTTATGGAAACTATGATATCGCACATCCTAACTCATTTCTTGCAAGCAATATAGAAGATCTCGAAAAAGATTTTAATTTAGATTATCCCGTAGTTGTAAAAGCTCAAGTTCAAGTTGGAGGGAGAGGTAAAGCCGGAGGTATCAAATTAGCCAGCACTCACGAAGAGTTACATTTACATTCAAATGAGATTCTTGGAATGGACATAAAAGGACATAAAGTTGAAAAAATTCTTATTGAAGAAGCTTCTGAAATTAAAGAAGAGTATTATTTATCCTTCACTCTTGATAGGTCAGAAAAAAAATATCTTATGATGTTAAGTGCTAAAGGTGGAATGGATATTGAAGCTGTTGCAGCTGAAAACCCAGACGACTTAACAATGGTCCACATCAATCCAGCAGAAACTTTAACTGATGAAGTTATTAAAAAAGCAATTCATAATTCTAATTTGAATATCGTGTACGAAAATGAGTTATTAAAAATTATTCAATCACTGTTCAAGTTATTTGTTGATGGTGATTGCGATCTAGTTGAGGTAAATCCATTAGCAATCACAAGTAGCGGAGTAATGGCACTAGATTCAAAAGTTTCACTAGATATGAGCGCAAAATATAGACATGAAGAATTCGATGAGATTGAAAAAGATATTCCCATTCCTCCCTCAGAAAAGTCAGCTAAAGAAAAAGGATTAAACTTTATAAAGCTTGACGGATCAGTTGGGATAATTGGTAATGGAGCAGGACTAGTTATGTCAACATTAGATGTTGTAGCTGAATATGGTGGCAGTGCTGCAAACTTTCTTGATATTGGAGGTGGGGCAAAGGCAGAAACTGTCAGTGCAGCGCTAGACGTTCTTGAAACAGATAAATCAGTTACGAGTGTTTTTATAAATATCTTTGGTGGTATTACTAGATGTGATTTAGTTGCACAAGGAATAGTAGAAGCAACCAAGGGTAAAGATTTGAAATGGCCGATAGTCATTAGACTTGATGGAACAAACGCAATTGAAGGACTTGAAATTTTAAGAGCAAACCCTAATGAAAAAATATTTATTACTGACACCATGAACCAAGCTGCAGAATTAGCAGTGAAAGGAATAAACTAATGGCAATTCTTCTTGATGAAAACTCTAAGGTAGTTGTTCAAGGAATCACTGGACGAGAAGGAAAATTTCATGCACTAAGAAATAGAGATTACGGCACCAATATTGTTGCAGGTACTCGTCCTGGTAAAGGTGGAGAAGAGGTAGAGTCAATCCCAATATTTAACACAGTCCAAGAGGCTATTGAATCAACTGGAGCAAATGTAGCCCTAACAATGGTACCGCCAGCATTTGCAAAAGATGCAGTTCTTGAAGCTGCTTATGCTGATTGTGAGTTGATTGTTTGCATAACAGAAGGGATACCAGCAAAAGATGAAGCTGAAATGTATAACCTTATTAAAAAAAATACAACATCTAAATTGTTAGGCCCAAATTGTCCAGGTCTAATTTCACCAGGAAAATCAAATGTTGGAATTATGCCACATGAAATAACTTTGCCAGGTAATGTAGGCGTTGTTTCCAGATCAGGAACTTTAACATATCAAGCCGTTCATGAGTTAACACAACTAAGCATAGGGCAATCAACTTGCATTGGTATAGGTGGCGACCCAGTACCAGGGATGTCATTTATAGATGTTCTTAAAGAATTTGAAGAAGACCAAGAAACACAAGTTATTGTGATGATTGGAGAAATTGGTGGAACCGCAGAGGAAGAAGCAGCAGAGTACATCAAGGAAAAAGTAACAAAACCAGTTGTCTCCTATATTGCTGGTGTAACAGCTCCGGCTGGTAAAAAAATGGGTCACGCAGGTGCTATAGTTTCCGGAAACAAAGGTACTGCAAAAGCTAAAATGAGTGCACTCGAAGAAGCAAATGTTGTTGTAGTCAGCAATCCAACAAAAATTGGTCAAGCAGTAAAGGAGCTAATGTAATGGTTGAAAACTTAAATAGAGAAGAATTAAATAATGCAATCAAAAAAACAAGAGAATCTTTCGATACAGACAACCCAACAGTTCCATTTATTGAAGGAGATGGTATCGGTATAGATATTTGGCCAGCTTCTCAAGTGGTTTTTGATGCAGTAGTAGAGAAAGCATATAACGGTAATAGGAAAATAAACTGGGTTGAAGTTCTAGCAGGTCAAAAAGCATTCGATACAGTTTCAGAATGGCTTCCAAAAAAAACACTAGACACATTTGATGAGTTTGGAGTCGGAATAAAAGGCCCATTGACAACACCTGTCGGAGAGGGTATCAGGTCAATTAATGTTGCAATAAGGCAGGAGTTAGATCTTTATGTCTGCCTAAGACCAATTAAGTATTTTAAGGGAATTGAAACCCCTACGAAAAATCCACAAGATGTTGATATTGTTCTTTTTAGAGAAAACACAGAAGATGTTTATTCTGGTAAAGAGCTAGAAGAAGGTACTGAAGAAGTATTAAAATTAAATAATTTTCTTAAAGAAGAATTTGGATGGGAGATAAGAAAAGACAGCGGAATAGGCATTAAGCCAATATCTAATACAGGTTCAGAAAGACTTATTAGGGCGGCGATTAATTTTGCAGTTGAAAACGATAAAAAAAATCTTGCAATTGTCCACAAGGGAAACATCATGAAATTTACCGAAGGAGCTTTCAGGAAATGGGGATATGAATTAATAGAAAAGGAATTTTCTGATGTAGCTGTATCCTGGGAAGATTCAAATGGTGATCCTGGAGAAAAAATATTAGTTCAAGATGTTATAGCCGATGCTTTTTTACAACAGATTCTAATAAAACCTCAAGAATTCGATGTTATTGCTACAACTAACCTAAACGGTGATTATGCGTCAGATGCTTTAGCTGCACAAATTGGAGGGATAGGTATAAGCCCAGGAGGAAATATCAATTATGAAAATGGAAAGGCTGTTTTTGAAGCTACACATGGAACTGCGCCTAAATACGCAGGTCAGAATAAAGCAAACCCAGGTTCTCTGATATTGTCTGGTGAGATGATGTTTAGGTATATGGGATGGAATGAAGCAGCAGACCTAATTATTGAAAGTATGGAGAAGTCTATTCTTGAAGGCAACGTAACATACGATCTTGCCAGAGGTAGGAATGACGCCTCTATTCTCTCAAGTTCTGAATTTGCAGAGTCTCTTGTAAAAAATATACAATAAAAGAAGAGAAAGGTAGTTGTGAAAAAAGTTACAGTAGTTGGAGCAGGAAAGTATGGTTCCATGACCGCTTTACGTGTTGCAGAATATAATCTTGCAAGTGAAGTAGTAATGACAGATATAGTTGAAGGTTTACCACAAGGACTCGCACTTGACATAAACCAATCTAGGTTTGTAGAAAAATTTGATACAAAAATTCTTGGTACCAACAATTATGCAGATACCGCCAACAGTGATGTAGTTGTCATAACTGCTGGATTGCCAAGAAAACCAGGTATGTCCCGTATGGACCTTCTCGAGGTAAATGCTGGGATAGTAACTGACGTAACGAAGAATATACTAGAACATTCTGATAACCCAATAATTATTGTTGTCACTAACCCACTTGATCAGATGACTACTTTAACAGCTGAAGTTTCAAACCTTTCTAAAAACAGAGTCATAGGACAAGCTGGAATTCTTGATTCATCTAGATTTGCATATTTTATTTCAGAAAAATTAAATGTAAAAATGAGTGAAGTCCATGCCTTAACCTTAGGAAGTCATGGTGAAACAATGGTACCTGTCCCTTCACTTTGCACTGTTAGCGGGGAACCCTTGGTTGATATTTTATCTAAAGATGATATCGATGAACTAGTTGCTAAAACTTCTGAAGGTGGAGCAGAGATTGTAGGACTTCTTAAAACTGGAAGTGCATATTTTGCACCAGCATCATCAGCAGCAACAATGGTAAAGTCAATTATTTCAGATTCAAATGAAGTATTTCCTGTGTGTGCTTGGCTACAAGGGGAGTACGGAATAAAAGATGTCTATCTTGGAGTTCCCGCAAAGCTTGGAAAAGAGGGTGTTACAGAAATAGTCGAGCATGATCTAACTGATATAGAATTAACAGCTCTAAAAGAAGCTTCTAAAGCAGTAAAAGATAAGGTTTCTGAGCTTAATAGCATAAATAACCAATAAAATCAGTCTTTTAATAAAAAAAGCCATATTTTATCGTATTTTAAGAAAATCTAATTAAAAAAACTATAATTAATATATAGTAAAAACGCAAAAAGAAAGGCAAAACAGCTATGAATAAAGATCAATTAGCAAGTGTTGTAGCAGCAGAAGTAGGGTTGTCACAATCAGACGCTAAATCAGCTGTGGAAGCAGTGTTTGACGGAATAACAAACGGAATGAAGAATGGCGACAAGGTTAGCATTGCCGGTTTCGGACAGTTTGAATCAAGATACAGGGCTGCAAGACAAGGGAGAAATCCTGCAACAGGTGAAACAATCCAGATAGCTGCTAAGAATGCACCAGCATTTAAGGCTGCAAAAGGATTAAAAGATAGTCTAAACTAAGACATCTTAAAACCTTATTGAAAAGACGGCTAAGCCGTCTTTTCTTTTTTACTTAAGAAGCTCTAAGTTTCCTTTTACCTTAATTTTTTCATCGAACATTAAATCTTCCGGATGCTTAATATTATTTTTTAGTTCAAAAAAAGTAGCTTCATCCATCATAATTATTAGACTATCGTTTGAATTTTCTGAGTCCTCAGAATATTTTAAATTTTCTAGATTTATCTTTGCAATATAATCTGATCCCGTTATTTGAAAATAAATTTTGCTTAGATTATTTTTATCTTTGACATTGAAACTATTAACGACAGATTTTAAGTGTTCTAATATTTCGCTGTTCAATTATTTAAAAGTGTTTCTCTTTTTACATCTTCAATAGCTTTAGTAACCTGTATACCTCTTGGACATGCACTTGTGCAGTTAAAAGCTGTTCTGCATCTAAAAGCTCCATTTACATCTTTCATTATTTCGAGTCTCTGCTTTGAGCCTTGGTCTCTTGAGTCCATAACAAATCTGTGAGCATTTACAATAGCTGCTGGACCAATGTAGCTTTCAGCCGTCCAGAAAACAGGACAGCTAGTTGTACAAGCTGCACAAAGAATACATTTTGTTGTATCTTCAAATTTGTCTCTATCTTCAGGGGATTGTAGTCTTTCTCTGTCTCCAGGATCATCATTGTTTATCAGATATGGCAAAACTTTTTTATAGCTATCAAAAAATGGCTCCATGTCAACAATCAAGTCTTTTACAACTGGTAGCCCTCTAATTGGTTCGATTTTAATAGGGTTGCTTACTTCTTTAACCAGAACCTGACATGCAAGCATGTTTTCTCCATTTACAACCATTGCATCAGAACCACACACACCGTGAGCACAAGATTTTCTAAATGATAAAGATCCATCTTCAAACCATTTTATTTTATGGAGTAAATCAAGAATTCTTTCTTCAGGTTCCGCGTCTACTTTATAATATTCCCAATGCCCTTTTTTATCATTCTCGGGATCGTATCTGAGTATCTTTAGATCAATTTCCATCAGTATTTTCTTTCCATAGGTTCATATTTACCAAGTTCAACATCTTTATATTCAAGTTTTACAGAATTTCCATTTTTGAATGCAAATGAATGTTTCATAAATTTTTTGTCGTCTCTATCTGGAAAATCTTCTCTAGAGTGAGCTCCCCGAGATTCTTTTCTTGCTAAAGCGCTTGCTACTGTTGTATCTGCCATATCTAGTAGATAATCAAGTTCGATTGCTTCAAGAAGCTCACTATTAAATACTTTGCCTTTATCTTGAATTGTTACATTTTGATATCGTTCTCTTAGATTGGCCAAAATTTCTGTTTGGTTGTCTAAAGTCTCTTTTGATCTAAATATTTTTGCATTCTCTTCCATTGAATCCTGTAGTTCAGATCTAATGTTTGCAACCGAGAACTCAGTTGTATGTTCTTTTTCCATAAGGTTGTTTATTTTGTTTGATAAATCATCTGCGGCTGATTCATTTAATGTACTTGCTTTAGTACTAGACACATAATCAACCATGCTCTGACCAGCTCTTTTACCAAAAACAACAATATCTAATAATGAGTTTGTACCAAGTCGATTAGCCCCATGTACACTCACACATGCTGCTTCTCCTGCGGCATAAACTCCCTCGATAACTCCACCCTTGTGATCGCTTAGAACTCTTCCATTCACATCAGTTGGTATGCCTCCCATTGCATAATGGGCGGTTGGCTGAACAGGTATAGGGTCATTGATAGGTTCAATCTTTACATAAGTTCTAACAAAATCAGTAATATCTGGAAGTTTTTTCATAATTGCTTCTTCACCAAGATGCGTTAGGTCAAGATATACATAATCATTATTTGGCCCAGCACCATTTCCAGCACTTATTTCCGTTGCTATTGCTCTAGATACCATATCTCTTGGTGCTAGATCTTTTATAGAAGGAGCATATCTTTCCATAAACCTCTCGCCATCTTTGTTTCGTAAAATACCCCCTTCACCTCTGGCAGCCTCGGATAAAAGTATGCCTAATCTATAGATGCCAGTGGGGTGGAACTGATAAAACTCCATATCCTCAAGAGGGATTCCCTTCTGATACAGCATTCCCGGTCCATCTCCTGTAAGGGAGTGCGCATTTGAGCTTACCTTAAATATTTTTCCGAAGCCTCCAGTAGCAAAAGTTACAGCTCTAGCTTCAAAAACATGAAGATCTCCAGTTGCAATTTCATATGCTACTACGCCTTTACAAACACCATCTTCGATTTTTATATCTAAGACTTGGAACTCGTCAAAAAATTCAACGCCCATAGACACACATTTTTGATAAAGAGTTTGGAGTATCATATGGCCAGTTCTATCTGCTGCGTAGCAAGCTCTGAATGCTGGTGCGGCACCTTCTTTTATAGTGTGGCCACCGAATCTTCTTTGCGCAATTTTTCCACTTTCTAATCGACTAAAAGGTAGACCCCAATGCTCAAGTTCAACTACTGCATCTATTGCTTCTTTGCAAAGTATGTCTACTGCTGGTTGATCAGCTAAGTAATCGGAGCCTTTTACTGTATCAAAGGCATGCCAATTCCAATTATCTTCTTCTACATTTGCAAGGGCTGCACTCATTCCTCCTTGAGCTGCTCCAGTATGAGATCTAGTTGGGTAAAGTTTTGTAATAACTGCAAGTTTCATCGTAGGCGCTGCTTCGATTGCTGCTCTAAGACCCGCACCTCCGGCACCAACAATTATTCCATCAAATGAATGTTTTACAATTTTCATACTTTGCTCACAAAAGCCACGATGACATAAGTTCCTAATACAAAGAAACCAAGGCTTGTTACATACAAAGCAGAAAGAGAAAGCTTTCTAACTGTTGTATCAGATATATTATCATGAAGAACAACTCTCAACCCATTAGTTCCGTGAAGCAAACTTAAAGCCAGAAGCAACCAGTCAAAAGCTCTCCAGTATGGAGTGTCCCAACGGGCAGCAACAAATTCATAATCTAGATTGAGTGTATCGTTGAATACATGCATAATGAACATGTGACCTACAGCAAGCAGAACTAGTAAAAGACCACTGACTCTCATAAAGAACCAAGCATATAATTCAAAACTTGAACCAGCTAGTGGAGGCTGCCTCCGTCCCCAGTCTGTTCTTTGTGTTTTCATACTTACTATTTCCAATCCGGTATTGGTCTAATAATACAGTCAGTGACTGTAGTTCCAGGCGAACTCTTTTCTAGGCATAAATCAAAATATGATACGACCATCCTGTATGAAGATGGAACAAAAACGCCAATGAAAATTACTAAAGATATAAGATTTAATTGTTTTTGATAATCTGAACCTTTTTTCCATAAATCAACAGTTATAATTCTAAGTCCATTTATAGCATGAGCTAGGACTGCTCCAAATAGGCCAATTTCAGCAACTCTGAAATAAAAATTTTTATATATTGCTTCTGCTCCTTCATAAACTTCTGGGCCCAGAAGAATTAATGCTGTTGAAATAATATGTAGAAGTAGGTAGCCAAAAAGAGCAACACCAGTAACTCTGTGAAATATGTAGAGCCACATACTTGTCTTACCTTTATAAATTCCTCCAGAGGAAACTAATTTTTGATTAGGCATTATATTATTATCCTACATTTCTCAAATTACATTAAATCAAATGAAGAATTAGCCTCTTGACAATTGTCCTAAAACTATATAGATTACACACATGTAATTTAGTTTTCTATATAAGGAGCAAGGGTGGAAAATTCAAAAATGGAAGATCTAATCGGAGGAATGCCTTCATGGACAGAAGAGGCAAACTGTAAAGGTGCAGATGCAGATATCTTTTTTCCCGAGAGAGGAGCATCAACTAGAAAAGCTAAATCTATCTGCAGAGCATGCAGTGTTCAGGAAGACTGTCTAGAGTTTGCTATCGAGCAATCAGAAAAATTTGGTATCTGGGGTGGTTTATCCGAAAGAGAACGTAGAAGTATAAAACGACAAAGAATTCAAAGTTTTGACATCAGAGAAGTTGGTTAAAAACTAAAACTCTCTTTATATTCGTTAAAGTCTCTTTCAATACCAATTTCATCACTTTTGATAATCTCAGTTATAGTGTTGTTTTCGTCAGTTATATAAGAATACCTTAAAGCGATACCTGCCTTTTCATGAAAACAGCCAAACTTTTTTGACACTTCACCGTGTGGCCAAAAATCCGCAAGTATGGGAAAGTCAATACCATAATGACTAGCCCATGCATTGTTTGTAGGGCTTGCTCCCACAGTAATTATCACTGTTTGAGTTCCATCTTTCTCTATCGAGGATTTGTTGTCTCTTAAATCGCAAATCTCTTTATCGCAAACACTGCTAAATGGAAATGGAAGAAAAACAAACATAGTTTTCTTTCCTAAAAAATCTTTATCTTCGTAAGCCTGTTTATCGTAATTGTATAACTTAAATACAGGTATTGTATCCCCAACTTGTAAGGTCATTTATTCTCCTTTTTATATATATATTACTTACTTTAATTAAATAGGTGGGAGAGAAGTTCTTGCAGCCCATGCTATAGGGTCTTCAATCTCATCCCTACTTGGTATAAGATTTTTATCACTTAAAATATCATCAATTGTGAATTCGTTACTTGAATTAATTAAAAATTCAAAGAAAAGTGTAGTCGATTCATCAAGTTCATTTATACCAGCTTCAAAATCACTTAATGGACTTTGCTCAATTGGAAAACTTAAATCCATTACGAGATCAAATGTCGAATCATCCTGAATTAGATTTAGTTCTTTGGCTTTGGACATTATAACCCCCCTATAAAAACTTAATGGTGCAATGATTTCTTCAAGAATTTTTGACGGATCAAACCCTTCAATTCCTGAAAAATTATTCAAAATTTCCTGTGGGTTTGTCATATTTGCAGGATCTATCTCCATACCTTGTAGACCTGACATCATCTCTTTACTAGCAATTTCAAGACTCTCAATAATTTTTACAAATGGTGCTGAATACCTTCCAAGACTAAGTGCGACAGATTCTAAAGCTATCAAAGATAAAGCTAATTGATTAAGATCAGCTTCAAACTGATCAATCCTAGCGAAGTACTTACTTTTATTGATTGCGAGTGTTTTTGACTGCGGAAGAATAATTCCAAAGTGACTTAGCCCCCACATGTTTTTACTTACCATTCCTGCCAAGTTGCCGAGTTGCATACCAATAATTGATGACTGAATATTTCCAAGCTGCATACCACCAGGAAGATCCCCAATGCTAAAGTTTGAAAAATCAAAATGTTGTATGGAATCTAGAAACCAGTCTCCATATTCACTAGGACCTAGTAATTGAATACTTGATTGTTGAGTATTCTGTTCAAAATTATTTTCGATATTTAATTCCAAATATCTAAATAGTTCTTCCAAATTTAATTCTTCATTTGAAAGCTCAAAGAGATTTTTCTCTGAATCTTTATTTAGATGTTTGTTTATCTGTTTTGAAAGCTCCCAATTTACCTCAGAATCATTGTTATTAAATAAATTAAAAAATTGAGAGAATATATCTTCAGACATCAAACATCAGAGGGTCTAAGGTCAAGTAAGAATTCCAATATAATTGCTTGACCATTTCTAGTTATCTCTATGCTTATTTCATCACCAGCTTTTTTACTTCTTAACAGACTGATTAAGCCATCAAGCGTTTTAATATTTTTTCCGTTTACTTTTTTAATGATATCTCCCGGCAAAGCACCTGCTTTACCTATTGCATATATATCGTTTGCTGGACCATAAAGTTCTTGGATTACGACACCTGAAAAAATTCTCGCTCCATCTTCTGCAACTTCAAAATGTTGTGCGCCAAGAATTCCAAGAAATGAATGATAAACTTTACCATCATCAAGTAAGTCTTGACTTATATTTAATGCTAAATTTATAGGTACAGCAAAACCTAGGCCCTCGGCACCTACATCTGCAGTTGCAATAGCAGTTGTTATCCCAATAAGCTCACCATTTTGATTCAACAATGCTCCACCACTAGATCCTCGAGTTATGGGAGCATCTGTTTGTATAAGCCCAAATAGAGTTACTGAAGAGCTCATGTCCTGTCCACCAACATCAAGCCTTCGTTCTAATGCAGAAACAATTCCTGTAGTTACAGTAGGTGCAGCGCCAAGTGTAAGTGGGTGCCCTATAGCAACTGCTAGGTCTCCTACAACTAGAATATCGCTATTACCTATTGCAATTGGAGTTAAGTTATTAGATTCAATTTTAACTAGGCCAATGTCAGTCAGTTGATCAGAACCAATAATCTCTGCTTTATACATTCTTCCGTCTTCAAAAATTACTCTCACAGATGCAGCATCATCAATTACATGGTGGTTTGTAATTATTAATCCTTCTGAGGAGATAACTACTCCTGAACCTCCACCCAGAGATATAAATTCATCATTCTCATTTACCTCACCAACCTGAATTTGGACTATTGTTTTTGTTGCCATTTCAGCAATAGAAACAATTTCTGTTGAGTCTATTCGCGGCATGATTAGCTCTTTTTCTGTCACTGTCTCGGTAATGGTTACTGGATCAGGAATTACAATTTCATCTTCTTCAAAGATTCCATATACAAACAAAAAAGATAAAACTATTGCACTTGTAAGAATAGAGCTGCCGATAATTGAATTAAATGATGATTTAGTCTTACTTGACTTTTGCTCAATTAAATCAGAAATATATTTTTCTTGTTGAAAGAGCTCTTGTTGTTCGAAATTTTCATTTTCCATATATCTCATAATATATGTAGTTCAAACGTATTGATACTCAAGAGAGGATAGATTGATAAAAACTTTTATCTGGGGACTTCATATTTTAATTATGGTTTCCTGAGGTTTTTTTTACATCTTGTTTTTAAGTTGTGAAATGGATACCCCATCAGTTAAAGTTATAAAGTAGATGTTAGCCATTAATAACCTAGAGGTAGTTTATCAAGATGTAATACTTGTTCTTAGAGGCGTATCTTTAGGGATAAAAAAAGGTGAAATAGTGGCATTGCTTGGCAGTAATGGCGCGGGAAAAACTACAGTAATTCGATCGATAACTGGTTTATTAGATGTTCAAAATGGTGACATCACAAAAGGCTCTATATCATTAGATGGTGAAGACATTACAAACTTGAACCCTTCTAAGATTGTTGAAAAAGGGATAGCCCAAGTACTAGAAGGAAGGAGAATATTTTCCGAACTAACTGTTATTGAGAATTTAAGACTTGGTGGTCATACAAACAGCAATAATATCAAAGACAACATTGATAAAGTATTGGATTTATTTCCAATATTAAAAGAAAGGTCAAAAAATACAGCAGGGTACCTTTCAGGTGGAGAACAGCAAATGCTAGCAATTGGTAGAGCACTAATGTCAGACCCGAGTTATCTTCTTCTAGATGAACCCAGTCTTGGTTTAGCCCCAAAACTAGTTGATGAAGTTGCTGAGCTAATACTAGAAATAAATTCTCAAGGTGTAACGGTTTTACTTGTTGAGCAAAATGCGAACATGGCACTTAATATTTCAAATCACGGTTATATCATGGAAACTGGAAATGTAGTTATGGATAATAAAAGCAATTTACTACTTAACGATGAAGACGTAAGAGAGTTTTACTTAGGCCTAAATGCTGAAGGAACTAAAAGAAAATCTTTTAAAGATGTTAAACATTACAAAAGAAAGAAAAGGTGGTTGTCATAGAGTCCTTAAAGTTTAACAATGTAACACTAAAATTTGGTGGGATAACTGCATTAAATGATATAAGTTTTGAAGTTAAGCCTAAAACTTTGTATTCAATCATAGGACCAAACGGTGCTGGAAAGACCTCGATCTTCAATTGTATTAGCGGTATCTACAGACCTACAGAAGGAACGGTTACCTATGGAGAAAATAAAATTAATGATTTACGACCGGATGAAGTAGCCTCACTAGGAATAGCACGAACCTTTCAAAACATCGAATTATTTGAAAACATGACAGTATTAGACAATATCTTAATCGGGTGTCATAGACAATTAGACTATGGTCCAGTTTCAAGTCTACTTTTCAGTAAAAAGGTAAGAAAAAATGAACTTGAGGCTAGAAAAATTGCAGAAGAGATTATTGATTTTCTTGAAATTGAACAATTTAGATCCTCCTATATCATGTCTCTCCCTTACGGTGTTCAAAAAAGAGTTGAACTAGGAAGAGCACTCGCTATGAACCCAGACATGCTGTTGCTTGATGAACCAGCAGCAGGTATGAATAATGAAGAAACTGAAGATATTGCAAGATTTATTATTGATATTCACGAAGAAATGAAAAAGACCATAATTATGGTTGATCATGATATGAATATGGTCATGGATATAGCTGAAGAAGTTATGGTATTGAATTTTGGTGAAAAATTAGCTGAGGGAGTTCCTACTGAAATTGTTAAAGACAAACAAGTTATTGATGCATATTTGGGGGTGGGTTAAGTATGGCACTATCAATGGACAAAATTTATGAAGAAATCTTAAGAGATGGAGGGGAAACTCCGTCAAAGAAAGTAAGAGAGACTGCACAACGTTTTCCAGAAATGATTGCAATGAGGTATAAAGAATACGGCTTGTGGCAAGAAACAACTTATGTAGATTTTTGGTTGAAGTCTAATTACTTAAGTATGGCATTAAAAAATTTTGGAGTGCTCAAAGGAGATTCGGTTGCTATTCATTCTGAAAATAGACCCGAATGGTTTATTGCCGATATAGGAATCCAGTCAATGGGATTTGTGAGTGTCGGTCTCTATCCTTCAAACCCATCTTCAGAAGTCAAGTATTTGCTTTCCCATTCTGAAGCTAAGATACTATTTGCCGAAGATCAAGAACAAGTTGACAAAGCTTTAGAAGTTATTGACGAGCTACCAGGATTAGAGAAGATTATCTACTTCGAAGAAAGAGGTTTATACAATTATGATCATCCTAAGCTAATGAAATTTGAGGATTTCCTTGAAATTGGAAGAACCGAACATGAAAATAATCCTACACATGTCGATGAACAACTTGATGAAATTCAAGATGAAGATATAGCTTTTTTAGTTTACACATCTGGAACAACTGGACCGCCTAAAGGATCTATGATTTCTCATGGAAATATCAAATGGGTTGGATCACAGATACCAAACTTTTCGTTAGTTGAATCTGTCACTGCAACTAACCCACAATTTTTATCTTACTTACCCTTATGTCACATTTTTGGACGATTAACAGATTTATTGATAGCCACACACACGCTTGCCACAATAAATTTTGCTGAGTCCATAGACACTGTTCAAATGGACTTAGTTGAAATTCAACCTACGATTTTTCCAGCTGTACCAAGAATTCTTGAAAGAATGCACGCTGGAGCAATGGTAAGAATGAAAGATGCGACTTTTTTAAAAAAACAATTATTTAGAGTTGCTATGTATTTTGGAAATATGGGTGCGGAACGAAAGCTCGAAAAAGGTTTTAATGACAAAATTGCACAAATTTATATTGGTATAGGGTGGCTATTAGCATTTAGAACACTGAAAAAAAAGCTAGGTTTGAGTAAAGCAGAAACAGCTATTTCTGGTGCAGCACCCATAGCTCCAGAAATATTAAAGTTCTTTCTAGCATTAGGTGTCCCAATTTTTGAAGGTTACGGTATGACGGAAAACTGTGCTTACGCATCAGGAAACAACGATAAAAAAATGAAACTAGGAACGGTAGGGGTTCCAAACTATGGTGTTGAAATAAAACTTGCAGAAGATGGAGAAATTTTAGTGAAATCACCTGCAGTTTTTAAAGGTTACTTTAAAGATGAGGAAGCCACTCGGGAGACTATAGATGAAGATGGGTGGTTGTACACAGGTGATGTAGGAGTATTTGATGGAGAATTTCTTAAGATAGTCGACAGAAAAAAAGATATCATCATAACGAGTGGAGGAAAGAATGTATCTCCTCAAGAAATTGAAAATAAAATAAAAGTTTCACCATTTATAAAAGATGCACTTGTAATTGGAGACAATAGGAAGTTTTTATCAGCATTAATAGCAATAGAATTTGAAACTGTTTCAAATTGGGCTCTTCGAAAAAATATCGCACACACTACTTACAGAGATTTATCAGAAAAAAAAGAAGTTAAAGATCTGATTTGGAGTGAAATATTAAAAGCTAATGCAGAAACCTCCACACTAGAAATCAGAAAATTTCAGATGATTCCTAAGGAATTAGATCACGAAGATGGGGAAATGACTGCTACTCAAAAAATAAAAAGGAATGTTTTAATGGAAAAATTTAGTAGCTTGATTGAGGAGATGTACAGTTGATTATCTTTTTACAAGCAACAGTTGAAGGCCTATCCCTAGCTGCAATCTATTCACTAGTTGCTATTGGCTTTGTTTTAATTTACAAAGCTATGGAGGTATTAAGTTTCGCTCAACCAGCGCTTGCTGTAGTGGGAGCAGGGATAATTAGTTTTCTATCAGTCGAGCGAGGAATTCCTTTTTGGATTGCTTTAGTTCTTGGGGTTATCTTTACAGGAGTTTTGGGATTGATAATTGAGAGAACTTTCTTAAGACCTATGGTAGGTGAACCAGTTTTCTCAGTCGCAGTTTTAACAATTGGAATTGATTTATTATTGAGAACACTTCTTGATAGTTGGATTGGGATTAATCCCAAATACATGGGTGACCCTTTTCCAAGTTATGGAAACTTTGGGGCTGTAAATGTTGGCGGTGTAAATATAAAATATCTTGAAGTAGCAGCTTTTTTCACCGCAGTTGTTCTTATATTGCTATTGACTATTTTCTTTAGAAAGTCAAAGTATGGAATCGCAATGAGAGCCACATCTTATGACCAAGAAGCGGCCATGGCCCAAGGCATCAATGTAGGAAGAATTTTTGGACTTGTATGGTTAATAGCGGGTATTCTAGCTGCCTTTGCGGGATTCTTTATCACAGGAGGTTTTAATACATTATCTCAATTTAGTTTTATATCTGCTTTAAGAGCATTACCCGCAGTTGTAATTGGTGGCCTAGACTCAATTCCTGGAGCAGTAGTTGGGTCAATAATAATTGGTTTAACACAAGGATATGTTGCATACTACCAACTTACATTTGAGGCTTTCATTGGGTTTTCTTTTGGGAGTGGTTTTTCAATTGTTGCTCCATATTTAATTATGTTTGTTATTTTAATATTTAAACCTGACGGACTATTTGGAACAGAGGAGGTAGAAAGAGTATGAGAGGAAGACCTAATCTGTACACTGACTACCAAAAAGAGTCATCAATTTTCTCAAATAAAACTCAAAAAAGCTGGTTTGGTTTATTAATTTCTTTGGCCATTGGCCTATGTTTTTTAGCAACAGATTATTGGTTGTTGCTTATTACAACTTCTTGTTTAATTGCAATAGCTTCTTGGGGTTTAAATATAGTTTCAGGTTTAGCTGGTCAAATTAATCTTGCACATGGCGTATTTATTGGAGTTGGGACATACGCATCTGCTGTTATCGGTGGTGTAGCCACCTCAAGCGTTATAGGATATAACTTAGATATGATTTTCTGGCTGCCTGTAGCTGGTTTAGCGTCTGCAGTTGTAGGTTTAATTATTGCACCAATCACTGTAAAACTAAAGGGACTCAATCTAGCATTAGTGACACTTGCCTTGGTGTTTATAGGATCTCATTTATTTTCTAACTTCAAGTCTATGACTGGTGGGGCAGGTCTTGGAAGAAAAGTTGCTACTTTAAAACTTTTCGGTATTGATTTAGAAAATGGTCTTCAAGTTGGAAGTTACTATCTCCAAAGGGAACAAATTTTATATCTTTTTTCACTACTTATCTGTGTGCTTGCAGGTTTGGGTGTTAAAAACTTAGTTAGGTCAAGAGCTGGTAGAGCATATTCTGCAATTCGTGATGGCGACATTGCAGCAGAAGCATTAGGTATCAATCTCTTTAGGTACAAAGCTTCAGCTTTTGCATTATCAAGTTTTTACGGAGGAATAAGTGGTGCGCTATTTTTTACAGTATCAGGAGGTGTTGAGCCAGGATCATTCAATCTTGTATATTCAATTACTTTTGTGGCAATAGTTGTTATTGGCGGTGCAGGAACAGTTTTAGGACCTCTATTTGGTGCTTTTTTCTACACATTATTTCCAGCTGTAATCCAATTATTTCTCCATACCTTTGATATAGGGGAGCAGTCTTTGCCTTTAAACTTGGGACAGTTGGAAAGACTTTTATTTGGACTTGTAATTATTTTGTTTCTAATGTTTGAACCTAGAGGACTATGGGGTATTTGGTTTAGGTTACGTAATTATTTTAAAGCCTGGCCATTTTCCTACTAACCGAGTAAAAACCTAGTAATCTAAATTTATTAGTACTAATTATAAAAGGGGGAATAATGAAACCATTGCGTAAGCAGGGAATCATTCTTTTTACAATTCTTGCCCTTGTCTTAGTAGCTTGCGGCGGAGCCGCTGAAGAAACAGTAGAGGAAACAACTCCAGAAGTTGTCGAGTCACTTGAATCTCCAGCAGTTACTACTGCTAGCACTGTAGATACAGGTGTTGGAGTTACGGCAGATCCATGTCCTTCCGAAATAGGTGGAGTCCCAACAGGGGCTGATCCATCAAAAGGTTGTATATATCTTGGGTTACTCAATGATTATACAGGACCTTACGGACCGCTTGGACCTGCACTAGAAACAGGCCAAAGAGCATTTTGGCTTTGGGCTAACCAATCTGGTGGAGTTGGAGATTACAGTGTTGCAATCGTAGAAGGTTATGACACAGGATATAATCCACAAAAACACCTAGAAGGCTATAACGCACAACGCGATAATGTTGCAGCATTAGCTATGTCACTTGGTACGCCTCAAACAGTATTTATTCTTGACAACATGGATAAAGACAACATGATTGCAGCTCCTATGAGTTGGTATTCAGGTTGGTCTTACAAATCAGTTGATAAAGGATTAGTAATTGAATTCGGTTCAGCATATTGTGCTGACGGTATGAATGCGGTTGATTGGGCATTAGGTAATTATCCAGTTGAAGTTAAAACAATTGGAATTATGGGATATGCTGGCGACTATGGTGGAGATTACGCTAAAGGTGTAAAAGCTGCTGCAGAAGCCAATGGTCTTACTGTTGCTTGGGAGTATATCGTTCCAAGTCCAGAGTTTGACGTTGCTCAAGCCGTTGGTCTAATGGTTACAAAACCAGTAGACGCATACTTTCCAGCAGTTGGACCTGCTCATATGGCACAAGTAGCAGGTGGAGCATTCCAACAAGGATTGACACCACTATCTATGATGGCTGCACCATCATTTAATGATGCGTTCGTCAAAGAGGGTTTTGCATTAGCACCATTATTTACTTCTGGTTCAATGTACCTTATGGCCTTCGTTGCTCCGTATGAAGCTGAAACAGCTGGTCATGCAACTATGAGAGCTACTTTCTCAGCAATGGGAATTGATTCAGCTAATACATTCTTAGTAGCAGGTTGGGCTTCACAGCATCACTTAAAAGGTGTTCTTGAAGCAGCTAATAAAGGTGGAGACCTTACTAGAGCTGGTATTAGAAGAGCTGCTGGTAGTGTTTATGTTGACTCTGATGGCATGATGCCACAAAGAGAGCTTGGACAAAACAGAGCAGATGCAGAGAGCTTCATCGCAGTTCCAGATGGAACAATTGCTAGTGGAGTTAAATTGTTGGCAGGAAACTATGTCGGTCCATCAGCTGGTGGATATGACTGGGAATCTGGTCCATGTAGTTAATTTTTATTAACTAAATTATTTAAAGAGCCGGTATTTGCCGGCTCTTTATTTATCTAGATATCCTAAAATTTTAATGTGAAAAGTTTATCAAAATTTCAAAAAAAAAGACTCATAGCTATACTGCTAATTTTTTCATCTCTATCCTACACCGGTCTATTCATTGATACAGATTATTATTACATGTCACCCGGTCCTCCTTATGAATGGAATATTTCTATTGATAAAGCCACTTCTTATGAATCTGAGGGTAAGTTATATCAACTAACAGTAAGAAGAGATGTAGCAAATTATCTTTTGTATTCTTGGGCTTATTTGAGTGATTCTGTTGACTTATATCCTAAAGAAACTATTTTACCCAAAGGTGTATCTCCGAGTGAACTAACTGAAATTAGTTTACAAAACATGCAAACCTCAGAGAATGTTGCCATAGCTGTTGCTCTTAGCTCTCTTGGCTACAATGTCCAATCTGAAGGTGATGGTGTATTAGTAGTTGGAATTCTTGATAATTCACCAGTAAAAGATAAGTTATTAAAAAATGATCTAATTGTTTCACTTACTGGAAGAGAGAACATTACTTATAGTGTAAATTCTTCAACTCAATTTATATCTTTACTAAGAACCTTCTCTATAGGTGAGACAGTCTTAATCGGCATAGTTCGCAATAATAATGCTATTCAAATTGAAACTACACTTATTGAACATATTGAATACGAGGGGGAGCCAATGGTCGGTTTTTTAGCTTCAACACCAAATCAAAGATTTACTTTTCCAATAAATATTGACATTGACACAGGAAGTGTTGGAGGACCATCAGCAGGACTCATGATGGCATTAAATGTATATAACAAACTTACTGAAAGAGATATAACTAAAAAAAATATTATCGCTGGAACAGGAACTATTGAAATTGATGGATCGGTTGGTCCGGTAGGCGGAGTTAAACAAAAGGTCATCGCTGCAAAAAGGGAAGGAGCTACATTGATTCTTGTTCCTACATCAAACTATGAAGATGCTAAATCTTTTGCAGATGAGAAAACTACTATCGTGGCAATTAAAACTTTTAATGACGCCCTGGAAGTAATTTCTGAGTATAGTTCACGTTAAACGCAGAACATAAATACAATAAATCTACATGGTAAATATTGGAAACGTAAGTAACACTGGATCGGAGAGAAGAGGACTTTCCTTTATAGTATTTATAGGAATTATTGGATTTTCTATTGCAAGGGGAGTCGCGACTTTCTTTACCAACTATCTTTGGTTTGATTCCGTAAATCTAAACGATGTTTGGGTAAAAATTCTCCTAACAAGACTTGGGCTTGTTGCAGCTACGACCACTATTGCATTTTTGTTTATCTTCATTAACTTGAGACTAGCGACACGTGCAACACCAGTGATTGACATATTTGAGGCGTTTGACACCCAAGATCCTTTAGCTCGATTTAGAAGTTGGGTAAGTGAAAGGTTTGCAAGATTCAGACTTACTGGAGCGTTAGGTCTTTCTTTATTTTTAGGGGCTGGTAGTTCCACACTCTGGGAGCAAGTGCTCTTATTTATCAACCAAGAGCAATTTAATATTTCAGATCCAGTTTTTAATAATGATATTTCAAACTATATTTTCGGTCTGCCACTTTACAGGCTATTTGTATCATGGGGTTTTCAACTTATAACAATTACCTCTATAGTTGTTGTTCTCTACTTTATTGCCACAGGTGCTATGCAGCTGAGACCACAAAAGCTTCCAGAAGTTAGTAGTGGGGGAAAAGCACACTTATCAGTACTGTTAGCTTTCGTTGCTATTTTAAAAGCTGTCGCATACAGATTAGATGCTATGGAATTACTTTATTCTCCAAGAGGTAAAGTTTTTGGAGCCAGTTATACAGATGTAGTTGCACATTTGCCGGCGTTACAGTTGTTAATATTAATCTCATTATTTGGAGCAGTTCTACTACTTGTAAATATTCGCAGAAGAGGCTGGTTACTTCCTGCTACTGCATTAGGGCTTTGGTTAGCAGTATCAATAGTTGTTGGAGGGATAGTACCAAGCGCTATTCAAAGGTTTCGAGTACTTCCTGATGAGTTAAATAAAGAGCTTCCATATGTTGAGGAACACATTAACTACACAAGGCTAGCTTATGGCCTGGATGCTATTGAAGAAAAGCCGTTTCAAGCGTCACCATCATTATCTAATGAAGACATTAGTCAAAATGCACAAACAGTTAACAATATCAGACTGTGGGATCCCACTGTTTTAGCAGAAACATACAGTCAGCTTCAAGAAATTCGAGCATATTATGCCCTCGATGAGGTAGATGTTGACAGATATACAATTGATGGAAAACTCACCCAAGTCATGGTTTCTGCCAGGGAATTAGATCAAACAAACTTGCCTGCTCAGGGTTGGGTCAATCAAAGATTGCAATACACACATGGTTATGGTGTTGTATTTAGTCCTGCTAATAATGTAGCGAGTCAAGGTCAACCAGATTTTTATGTCAAAGGCGTACCTGCTGCTACTACTGTTTCAGAACTTGAGGTATCTCAACCAAGGATTTATTTTGGAGAGTCTGCTGAATCTCAAGAATATGTAGTTGTGAATTCACTTCAAGAGGAAGTTGATTACCCACTTTCCACTGAAGGTCAATCAGTGGCTTATACAAATTATTCAGGTAAAGGTGGAGTTGGCATAGGAACATTTTTCCAAAGACTTGGATTTTCTCTGAGGTATAGCGAATTAAATCTTATGATTTCTAATCAGCTCAGTGATGACTCTAAATTAATCATGGAGAGAAATATTACTAGTAGGGTAAAAAAAGCTGCTCCATTTTTATACACTGACAACGATCCATACCTTGCATTGATAGATGGAAACCTTTTTTGGATTATTGACATGTATACAGTTAGTGATAAGTATCCGTATGCCCAGCCTGCTGATACAAGAAGAATTAATGAGCGTTCAGGACTTCCAATGAGTTTTAACTACATTAGAAATTCTGTAAAAGCAGTAGTAAATGCTTATGACGGAACAATGGATTTTTATGTTTTTGATGAAACTGATCCACTTATTCAAACTTATGTGAAAATCTTTCCTTCACTATTTTCAGATAAAAGTGAAATGTCTCCAAGTCTGCTTGATCACATAAGGTATCCAGAAGATTTATTTACAATCCAATCGGACATGTATAAAGATTATCATATGATTGACCCCAGAGTTTTTTATGCTGACGAAGATCCTTGGGAGATACCAACTGATTCTTCTACAACACCAAGAGTTGCAACTTTAAGAGGTGAATTTACTGAACTTGGTTATAAACCTATGCTTCCGTATTACCTTTTAATGACATTGCCTGAAGAAGATGACCTTAGTTATCTTATATTCCAACCATTTAATCCTGAAAATAGGCCTAATATGCAGTCATTTTTAGTTGCTGATGCAGATCCTGAAAATTACGGTCAGTTAATTGATTATAGGCTACCAAAAGGTGAGTTTGTTGACGGTCCATCACAAGTTTCAACTAGAATTAATCAAGATCCGGATATTTCTCAGATATTTACTCTACTTGACCAACAGGGATCAAGTGTAATTAGAGGTAACTTGTTTGTAGTTCCAATAAATCAATCCGTGTTGTATTACCAGCCAATATATTTACAAGGTGAACAAAATCCGCTTCCTGAATTCAAGTTCGTAGTTGTTATTTTCCAAGATAAAATAATTATGGAAGAATCGTTAGGAGAGGCTCTCGAAGGTATCTTTGAAGGAGCATCCTTTGGCGAAAGTCAAGACAGAGATGCTGATGGCGGCCTTGATATAATTGAGCTACTAGAGAAAGCCAACGCAGCATTTAACCGGGCCCAAAATTCTTTAATCGCTGGTGATTTAGGAAGATATCAAGAATTAATAAAACTAGCGGAAGATTATGTATCTCTAGCTATTGAGGAATTAAACAAATAAACAGCTTGAGTTTAATTCAATTTAAATTACTATTAATAATTCAGCGCGGGGTGGAGCAGTCTGGTAGCTCGCTGGGCTCATAACCCAGAGGTCGTAGGTTCAAATCCTACCCCCGCTACTAATTACCGAATAAAAAAGTCTAGTATTCTTTTTCTTCCAGTAGATGCCGCTATCAACTTAAGAGTGAAAATACCCATTACTCCAAGAAAAGTAAGAATTCCACCTAATAAAAATATTCTCCAGAAAAGTATTGCGTCCATAATTTATTATAAACATATCTGGAGTAACACTTACTTTGCTATATCAGAAATCATTTCAAAACTTACAGGCCCATTGATTGTTTGAATAATATCGTAATCAAGGTTAAGTATGAGAGTTGTAGGTATGCCTGTCCAATTAAATTTAGCAAGGAGGTATTCAACGTGATCTTCATTAAGAATATTTTCATAGCTCACACCATATTCATTTATGAAATCTTGACCATTTTTCATAGAGTCATCAACCAACAATCCGATGACATAGTATTTGTTATTCTCAGAAATTTTTATTAGCTCATCAACTTCTTCTATACACGGTATGCACCAACTTGCCCATAAGTTGACCACAATAAGAGATTCATTAGTTAACCTATTGCCTATGTTGCTAACTTCACTCAGTGATGAAAGGTTGACATTAAAATTATTGTTTTCATTAGGTTTCTGAACCAAAGGACTCGTATAGGAAAAATATGTTATCGATAATATTACAAATAAAATTGACAATATTGTATTTCTTTTCAACATATCCTTAATTTAATCACTAAATGAACATAGTATATAAGTATGAGTATGGAAGATATAATTTATCCAGGTTTTAATAAGAGCTTAAAAGAGTTAAATTGTATAGAGAAAATTAGTAAAAACACCTACGGCATTATTGACTTTACAGATATTGAGTGGGTTCGATCCGCACTCAGTGAATCTGCAAAATCTATTGATTCATCAATTAAATTCGATTTTAGAAAACCTACTCAAGAACAATTAGATCTTGTTCTTAATAAGGTCGGAGCAGACAAGACCCCAGAACAAATAAAAGATTCTTTTAACGATGGAAAGAGAGTCATTGGTATTTCATCCGGCAAAGGTGGGGTAGGCAAATCTACAGTTACTTCATTATTAGCTCTTGCATACGCCAGTAAGGGAAAAAAGGTGGGAATTGTTGATGCAGATATATGGGGTTATTCAATTCCAAAAATCTTAGGTGCAAAGTTTCCTCCAATTCCTTTTAGCAACAGAATATTTCCTTCAAAAATAAATGATATAAATGTTATCTCAATGGAATATTTTGTTAAGCAGGACGAAGCTGTAATTTGGAGAGGCCCTATGCTACATAAAGCTATTGAACAATTTCTATTCGAGGTAATTTGGGAAGATATAGATATTTTATTGATAGACATGCCTCCAGGCACTGGGGATGTATCTATATCATTATCACAACTATTAAATTTTTTTGAAACCATAATTGTGACAACACCTCAATCGAATGCGACCCTCGTTGCTGAAAGAGCAGGAATAATGTCCAAAAAGGTAAATTCAAGCATAATAGGAGTAATTGAGAATATGTCTTTTATGAAAGTAGATGATTCAATTATCCATCCATTTGGACAAGGAGGAGGTTCATCACTAGCTGAAAAGCTGGAAGTTCCTCTTATAGGTCAAATGCCTTTAGATAACTTAATTGCTAAATATTGTGAAAAGGGAAGATTACAAGATATAACATCTGATAAAATTTTCCACGATATAATCAAATTCTCCGACAAGATTGACAGTATAGCTCCAAAGAAAAAGCCAATAAGTTTAAAAATTAATTAATAAAACAAATAACCGATAAGGCTATACAGTAAAAAGCAAAATATTGGAGTTTTGAGTTTACAGTAATACTAATAAGAATTCTTATAGCTAATATACCTGAAATAAATGCAACAATTGTAGGAGCTACTATATTTGTATTTACATTAAATGATGATTCAACAAAGGTTAATAACCACGCTCCAAAAATAGTAGGAATACCTAAAAGTAGTGAAAAGTAAATTGCTTCAGTTTTTTTAATTCCTAGGTACATTCCTGTTACAAGGGTTATTCCTGATCTAGATATACCTGGAACTAAGGCAAATGCCTGGGCAAGACCTATTATAAAAGACTGCTTTAAAGTGATTTGGTCAAAAGATATGGCACTTTCATTTTTTGAATTTAAAGAAACTAATAATATAATTGAAAAAATTAAATAAGCTGCTCCTGTAATTTGTAATATGTTTTTGTTTGAATCTATTACCTCTTGTAAAGGGGATAGTAGTCCAACAGCTACAGCGGGAATCAAAGCAACAGCAATTATTTTCATAGAATTTGTAAAAGTTTTCTTGTGAGAGAAAATATCAATAATTCTTTTTCTGTAATAAACAATTATTGAAAGTAAAGTCCCTACATGTAAGAAAGCTATATCATATGTGTTCAAATCAATTGAATCATTTAAAGAGGAGAAAATTACTAAATGTCCACTTGAGGATACTGGAAGAAATTCAGTTACACCTTGTAACACACCTGCTAAAATTTCGTACATATCTTACCTTATACTAGCTAAATGCCAGCCACTACAGCTTGAACATCCATAAACGCTATATTTTTGTTTATTCTCTGACTCAAGCCATCCTCTATTTTTTCTTGCTTCAATTTCGGTTTCGTACCTAATTTTTGATTCACAATTATTTTGAGACATAATTTATTCCAAACAGTAACATCTTTAATTATTTTATCGTGTGCATTCTTTAAAACACTTACGAATTAATTAAGTACAATTAACTGTATGTTTTATATAATTTTGCTATTGAGCTATTTATTAGGATCAGTAAATTTTGCAATAATAATTGCAAAGCATAAAGGCATAAATATTACACAAGAAGGAAGTGGAAATCCTGGATCATCAAATGCTCTTAGGGTCCTCGGTAAAAAATATGCTTTAGGTGTTTTAATTGGAGATATGCTCAAGGGAGCAGTGTGCGTTCTTCTTGGTTTGTATTTCCATGAGTCAATTAACCCTTTTTTGTTTGGACTGGTAAGCGTTTTTGGTCACTGTTTTCCAGTGTTTTATCATTTTAAAGGAGGCAAAGGAGTTGCAACTTTTCTAGGATCATATTTAAGTTACTTAATTTTTGTACCTTCTGAAAATTATTCTGGAAGCTTTAAATTTTTAATATTCTTAATTCTATTAGCGACTTTTGTACTTATTGCAAAATTTTTTAAAGTCTCTGCAGTCGCAAGTTTAATTACAATTATTATTTCAAGTTTCTTTATAATCTCTGACACCAATGATCAGTTAGTCAATTTAATGACAGTTCTAGTTGTTTTAATTATTATTTTTCAGCATCGTACGAATATAAAAAGATTACTTGAAGGTAAGGAAAATAAGTTTTAAACCGAGAATATAAAATTTTTTTATGTAATATTAAATTAGAAAGTTGAGGCAGGGCAATGAGTTCAACATTTGTATTAATTAGCTTATTATTATCTTTATCGATGGCAGTTTTGGTGCCAGAATTTCAAGACTCTAAAAAAGCTGTATTTTCTTTTTCACCACAGTATGACTTCATGGTAAATAAACAAAGAAAAGGATTTTTGACAATAGGTCTTTTAGCTGTATCTACTTTTTTTATTTCGATTCAAACATTGTCAGTACCAATATTTATTTTTCATCTTATTCTTGATGTTTTGTTTGGAGTTTATGCATTTGTATCATTTCAAGTTAGAAGAGCAACTTTGTTGCAAAACTCACTAAATAATTCTACATTTGAGAATCAAGTTGACCACCAAGAAGGTTATCTCCAGGAAGCTAGTTGATATTTAAAATATTCAACTTACTCATAGCATTTTTTGGGTAAGAGTCGCTAAGATAGTAGCTTATTGTCATGAACTATAAATATATTACAGGAGAAGCACTTACGTTACCTTCTAATACTAGTTGGAAAGATGGGATGCTTTTACAGGACATTTATCCTGATTCATCTTTTGTCAGTGGTAGTAAGAACTCTGAAAGTATGAGAATGCAGCCAGTAATAAAAAAACATTTTGTTTATGCTAAATATATTTTTGAAGACCGGTTTGCTGGTGGTCCCGGTTTAGTACATGGTGGAATTTTATCCGCTGCTCTAGATGATTTAATGGGCTATGCAACAGTAATTCATAACAAATTGTGTGTGACGGCAAATCTAGAAGTAAATTACTTAATACCCGTACCCGTAGAGCAAGAGTACGAACTCTTTGCATGGGTTAAAGAGATTGATGGAAAAAAAATATCTACTGAATCTGTAATTAAAAAAGAAAATAATATTCACGTAGAATCAAAAGGTCTTTTTATTGATTTAGGGGAAAATGCATTTAAACATTTCGCTCCTGAGAAAAATTATCCTTAGATTAAATCTTACTCATCAAAAAGTGACTCATAGCTTGAATGGTAATCATTGGATTAACTCCTGAGCATCTAGGGAATGTTGAAGAATCAGTTATGTATACATTTTCAAGTCCATGAACCTTGCCATTTAAATCTACAACACCTTCTTCTGGATTTGGATGAATTCTAGCAGTACCCATTTGATGAGCTGAACCAAGTAATAACCTGTATTTTTGATTTTTTATTTTTTGAATGTTGCTAATGAACTCCTCAATATTTTGACCACTGCTTCTTTTCCAGTGCATAGTTGGTGAGGACGCAACCATTATTTCATTTGCTTCCCCTAAATAGTAAGACCGCACAAGATCTATCAAGCCATCAATTAAGTGATTGTGGTCAAAATCATTAAAATTATAACTCCAGAGAGGATTATTTTTTTTGTTGATAATTTTCCCACTACTTGTATCAGAAGTTAAAACTATAGACCCTGACCAGAAATTATAATCTCTTATAAATCCATCGAATGGATCGTTATTATTTGGAAAAAATGGAAAGAATAAACTAGGATGCATTGGAAGTCCTTCAAGCAAATATCCATAATTATTATTTTTAAATAAAGAGTCGTGAGAATAGATACCTTGCATACTTCCAGCCCAGGGTTTTTGTTCATTTTCAAACTTTCCAGCTACACCTGATACTGGGTGTAGCTTTAAATGTTTTCCAAGATGTTTGTTCTTGTAGCCACTATTTAGCAATATGCTGGGAGTGTTTAACGACCCTCCAGCCAGAACAACCTTATCAACACCGATAGTGTGAATCTCTGAATTGTGCTCAACTTCAATGTGAGTTGCTTTGTCACCCCTTAAAATTAGTTTTTTAATTGTTGTTGAGCTGAAGATGTTATTCTGATCAAACTTATCTTTTCCAAACCAGGCAGAATAAGAGGTATTTCTACTATCGTAACCACATCCAAAAGTACAAAAACCACATTCTAAGCTATGTGAATTACTGACATTTGTGGGGATAACTTCATAGTTGATATTATTAAGACTCATTCCTTTAGTAAGTTCGATCTCTTTTTGAGGAATGTGATTATTATTAGCTGAAACGTTTAATTTTTTACTAACAAAATCTAAACTCTGATTAAATTCAGATGAATTAAAATATCCCGTTTGTAATGATAAACTATCCCATTCCTGAAGTACCTGTTCAGGAGTTCTAAGAGATGTTGTCCAGTTAATACTAGTTCCACCTCCGATACTTTTTCCCGCAAGAAGTAATACATTGTAGTTTTTTGTTTGCTGCATAGCATAACTCTCGTAAAAATTGTGATAACCGAATGTTTCATTATTTGTTTCATTATTTAAAAAACTTCCCTTATCAAAGATGCCGACTTCATATTTATCTTTAAGTATATTGGCCGCAACACCACCTCCTGCACCGCTACCAACAACCGCAACCTCAATACTTTTTGGCAATTGATAATGATTTTTTTCAATTGTATTATTTTTATATTTGGGATAATTAAAATAGTTATAAACAGCACTTGAACCCGTCAACGACCTTGCAGTACTTAACCCAAAGAGTGCGGTGATTGAAACACCTAATTTTCTATTCAGCATTAAGTTAGATTTTTGGAGCCTTTTTAAATAAGTAGCTATTCTTAGATCTTTTATAAAAATTTTCCTAATCTCAAAGGAAAAGAGTATTAAAAAAAGTCTAAGTTGAGCAATCTCTGTTTTATCAGGATAATTTTTCAAGATAAAGAAAAAATACTCCTCAGCATTCTTGGTTTCTTCTGCATTAAAATTTGGATATAAGCTTAAAAATATAGCTCTAAAACTTTTAACTATTCTCTTTTCCATAATGTTATGTTAGTAATTAGGTTCAAGAGAATCTTAAATATTTTTGGATACTTCTTACCTACCCCTATATACAGAAAAGAGAACTCTTTTGTCAGACTGTTATAAATCTAACGAATTCTCTTTTCCTCAAAGCTAAGTAAACATCTACTAAACTTTGTGATACTTACCTTAAATAGGATTAATTTTTATGATTAACTGCACAAAAATTAAATTTATCATTTTATTACATAAACTTAAGTTTTAATTAGGTATCTTTAATATGTGAGCGAAAAAAAATTAAATTTTTCTACAACAAAGATTAGAACAATCTCTGATTGCCCTGCTTCATTAGAAAAAGGTAAAACTTTAACTCCTAGAACGAGCCTTACTAGATGGGAAAGACTTAATGATGCAATTGTAGAGTGGTTAATCAATGAGGCTCCTGAGGATGTTGCAATTGAAGAAGCCGAAAAAAACTTTTCATATTTTGATCAATTGCAACAAAAAATACTTAAAGATTTATTTTCTAGATTTAGAGACATATATGATAAAAATAACTCATCAATAAATGTAGATTATCCAAATTCAAGTATTTCAAAATTTATAGATGATGAAGAAGTCTTTATAAGTGCTTACACACAATATGAAATTTTAGATGATAACTCAACAGAGTACATCAAGTTAAAAGTTGGCAAGACTGGAGTAAGTGATTTGGATAAGGCAATTATTCAAAAAACAAAGGTTGAAAATGAAACTTTTTACATTGCTGACCTTCAAAATAATGAATTAAGTGAAATTGATACAGTAGATAATCCAGATGAAATTATTGATGAGAGTTTCAAATTTTTAGATAAATATTTATCTGGATTAAGAGAGCCAACTCCAGGGAATCATTGTTCTATGTGTAGTAGAACCGCAGTATGTGGACAGTATCCAGTTATTGGTGGTGAGCAAACTAAGCAAAACTATAGAGGTATCTTGATATCAAAAACAAATTTGCAGAATAAAGATAATTGTGAGAGGCAACTTGCTTGGAAAACATTATTTCATATTCCAAAAGAAGAGAGAGATTATGAATCATCAGCAGGAATTATTGGTACTAAATTTCATGAATATTCACAAAGCATGCTGGTGAACAACAAACATCCGCACAAGCAAGGTGAGTTAAGTCGCCTAAAAGACCTACTTATAAATGAAGATCAAGAAATTAGTGAGATGGTGTTAAGAAAGTACCAGCAATTATTAAGTGAGATTGAAGGACTTAATAATTTAGAAATTACTTTAAGTGAACATGCCCTCGGATTCACCTGTATTACTGATGGCTTGGTGTTAAACGTGAGCCAAAAGCTTTATAAAGGTAAAGTTGCAACAACTTTTATGGGAAAGGCAGATTTACTTGGAAGGCTTGATGGAATTCCTCTAGTAGTCGAACTTAAAACGGGTGCACAGCTACCAGAACACGCAATAGAAGCAAAATTGTATGCTTTAGGTGCGTTGATACAGACAAAAGAAGATGAGGTAGTAGTCCTTCATATTTATGCAAACGATAAAGATAAAAAAACTGTAGAGAGGAGATTCACTTTAAAACAATTTGACTCCTTAGTAGAGGAATTTCAATTAATAGCTGAAAAGGTTGGAAATTGGGATCCCAGCGATTCCCTACAGCCCAAATACAACGTTGGTGAATGGTGTAATTTTTGTGACTTTCAGAATACATGCGTTGAATTTAGATAAGCTTATCTTTAGATGAAAATAATAATATAATCATCACTATGGATCTATCAAAAACTCAAGTTGAGCTGGTTACTAACGCTTATGCCAAAATCATTAAAAATTTGGAGGTATTAAGACAAAGAAAAAATTCCCCTCTCACACTTGCTGAAAAATTACTATTTGGTCACGCTAAGGACATTAGTTCAATTTCTCTAGACAAAGGCGAAGATTTTGGTGATTTTTTACCGGACAGAGTTGCAATGCAAGATGCAACTGCTCAAATGGCTATCTTGCAATTCATGCAAGCAGACTTACCAAAAACTGCAGTACCAACAACCGTACATTGCGACCACTTAATTCAAGCTTATGAGGGTGCTAATAACGATTTACAAGTGGCTAATAAAACCCACAAAGAGGTATTCGATTTTCTGAGATCATCATCACAAAAATATGGGATTGGATTTTGGGGGCCAGGTGCTGGAATTATTCACCAGGTAGTCCTAGAGCAATACGCTTTTCCTGGAGGGATGATGATAGGTACAGATAGCCACACACCAAATGCAGGTGGAATCGGAATGATAGCAATCGGCGTAGGTGGTGCTGATGCTGTAGACGTAATGGCCGGAATGCCTTTTAATACAAAAATACCAAAACTGATTGGAGTGAAACTAACAGGTTCACTCAATGGTTGGACTGCACCAAAAGATATTATTTTAAAAGTTGCAGAAATATTAACTGTTAAAGGTGGGACAAATGCAATTGTTGAATATTTTGGGGAAGGGACAAAAACAATCTCAACGACAGGTAAAGCAACGATTACAAATATGGGTGCTGAAATTGGTGCGACATGCTCTATTTTTCCATTTGATGAGAAAGGTAAAGATTACTTAATTGCTACTGATAGAAAAGAACTAGCTGAATTAGCGAGTGAGAATATGAATATACTCACAGCAGACAAAGAAGTTCTTGAATCACCAGATATTTTTTTTGACCAGGTTATTGAAATTGATCTTAATACTTTAGAGCCCCATATAGTAGGCCCGCATACTCCTGATTTAGCCAGACCTATCTCAAAGCTTAAAGATGATGCAGTCGAAAACTCATATCCGTTGGAGATATCAAGTGCTCTTATTGGCTCATGTACAAACTCATCTTATGAAGATATAGGTAGGGCAGCATTTATAGCACGAGAAGCAGCAAAAAAAGGTCTAAAGTCAAAAGTTCCACTTATGGTAACTCCTGGATCTGAGCAAACCCGTGTAACAATTGAAAGGGATGGATACTTGAAGGATTTGGAAGCAATTGGTGCAACAGTTCTTGCTAACGCATGTGGACCATGTATTGGGCAGTGGAAACGGGATGACATCAAAGAAGGTGAACGAAATTCAATAGTATCGTCCTACAATAGAAACTTTCCAGCTCGTAATGATGGCAATGCAGAAACCCTTTCATTCATTTGTTCCCCAGAAAGCGTTATTGGCCTAGCCCTAGGAGGATCATTAGATTTCGATTTTCTAACTGAATCATTAATCAATGATGAAGGAGAGGAGGTGAAGTTAACCCCACCTATCGCAGATGAATTACCTTCTGATGGTTTTGCTCAAACCCTTGAAGGGTTTATTCAGCCATCAGACTCAAATGAAGTTGTAGAAGTCATCATCGATCCAGAGTCTACAAGATTACAAATATTAGAACCTTTTAAAGAATTTAGCAAAGATAACTACGATTCACTTACAGTTTTGATGAAGGCGAAAGGTAAATGTACTACTGACCATATATCCCCAGCTGGAAAATGGTTGCAATTTAGGGGACATTTAGAGAACATATCCCAAAATTTGTTTATTGGCGTAAACAATTCTTATACAAACGATTCTGGAATGGGTAATAATTTACTCACAAATGAAATTATGTCACTACCTGAATTAGCAAAGAGCTATCACGAGAATTCAGTGAATTGGGTCGCAATTGGTGACGAAAACTATGGTGAAGGTTCCTCAAGAGAGCATGCTGCAATGGAGCCAAGATTCAGGGGTTGTAAGGTGGTAATTGTAAAAAGCTTTGCAAGAATACACGAAGCTAATCTCAAAAAACAAGGAATACTTCCGTTAACATTTAACAATAAAGAAGACTATGAGTTAATTAACCAAGAAGACAAATTGACTATTCAAGATCCATCAAATATAAAACCAGACAAACAAGTTATTGTTGATATAGAAAAGCCTGACGGGGAAAAAATTTCAATTGTCACCAATCATTCCCTCTCTGAGGAACAGATTACATGGTTTAAGGCTGGTTCAGCCTTAAATTATATTAAGTCTAATTAATGGAAGAAATTTCAAATACATTAGCTTCCCTTAGACAAGAGTATGGAAACAGAGAACTTGATAAAGGCAACCTAAAGAAAAATCCAATTGAACAATTTAAAGATTGGTTAGATGATGCAATTAAAATTGAAGCTAATGAACCAAATGCAATGGCAATTTCTACAGTCTCTAAAGAAAATAAGCCTAGATCAAGGTATGTTTTATTTAAAGATCTCATTAATGATGAAATAATATTTCACACTCATTATGAGAGCCCTAAAGCACTTGAGATAATAGCGAACCCAAATGTGTCAGGGATTTTTTATTGGCCAGAGATACATCGTCAAATTAGATTTGAAGGAAAGTGCAAAAAGGCTTCTGTGGAAATTTCGGACTCCTATTTCAATTCTAGACCTAGAGGTGGCCAGCTAAGTGCTATTGTTTCTAAACAAAGTAAAGTAATTAAAAATAGAAAAGAAATTGAAGACAAAATCAATGAATTAGATGAGCAATTTAAAAATGTGGATATTAAAAGACCTGAAAACTGGGGTGGATTTAGTATAAAAATATCCTATTGGGAATTTTGGCAGGGCAGGAATAACAGAACACACGATAGGTTTTCTTATTCTTATAAGGGCAATGACTGGAACATAGAAAGGCTATCACCATAATTATGAGAGAAGTAAAAGTAACAAAAGATTTTATAAATTCTAAAAATACATCAGTACTTTACGAATCTGGCAACACAAAAGTATTAATTACAGTATCAATATCAGATAGATTACCTCGATGGTTAGAGAACTCCGAATCAGGATGGGTAACAGCTGAATACAGTATGTTGCCAGGATCATCAGGAAGTAGGGTGCCAAGAAAATCTTACGAAGGAGGAAGATCAAAGGAAATATCACGATTGATAGGACGATCTTTAAGGTCAGTATGTAACTTAAAGCTTCTAAACGGATATTCAGTAACAGTTGATTGTGATGTACTAGAGGCTGACGGAGGTACTAGAACTGCTTCAATCAATGGGTCATGGATAGCATTAAATGAGTCATTTAATAAATTAGTTGAAAATGGTGAGATGAATCAAAACCCCTTAACAAACCATGTAGCCGCACTTTCGGTTGGGATTGTCAATGGAGAGTATGTAGTTGATCTTGATTATGAAAATGATTCAAATGCACAAGTTGATTTAAATATAGTATTGAATGATAAATTTGAAATTCTTGAAATCCAGGGAACAGCTGAGAAGAAACCATTTTCGAAAGAAGATCTCGATAAATTATTTGATATAACTAAACCTGAAATTGAGAATATAATTAAAATTCAAAAAAGCTGATGAATATACTTCTTGCAACTAAAAATAAAAACAAATTTGAAGAAATTTCTAAAATTTTTGACGAATCAGGAAATTTTCATCGACTTGTGTATAAGGAAGAACTAATAGATGTCGTCGAAGATGGTAAGACGATATTAGAAAATGCAAAAAAAAAGGCATTTGAAGTCCATCAAGAATACAAACTTCCTGTAATTGCAGATGATTCTGGTTTATTTGTTGACAGTCTCAATGGTTTACCTGGATTACGTTCTAAAAGATTTGCTGGAGAGCAGGCCACAGATCAAGAAAATATAGACAAATTACTTAAAAGTCTCACTGAACAAGATTACAAGGCAGCATATTTTAAGACCGTATTATATTTTTATGACGGGACAGATGAAATATATACAGAAGGAACTTTAAAGGGAGAAATAACCCACTCCCAAAGAGGTTTAAATGGATTCGGTTATGACTCAGTATTTGAATATGAAAATAAAACTCTCGCAGAGTTAACTTCTTTAGAGAAAAATAAAATTAGTCATAGAAGAATTGCTGCAGAGAAATTAATAGGAATTTTAAATGAAAAGATATAAAAATTTATTATTAATACTCTGCTTTCTCATATTTTCTGCTTGTGAAGCTACTTGGACAATGGAGATGCAATTAAATGAAAATAACTCAGGGAACTACAGAATAGCTATTCTGTTAGATCAAGAAGCCCAGCTGTATGCTGTAGAAACTGGTCAAACCTCAATCGGAGGATTAAATGCTATCTTAAATTCAATGCCAGAGGGGTTTGGCTCAACTATTTACGAAGATAAAGACAAATTAGGTATATTAATAAGAAATAACTTTAGCTCTATTGAGGAGTTTGAGAGTCAACTAGAAGTGTTGAGGCAAGATGAAAACACAGAATTGTTACTACTTCCACTCTCAGAAATTGAAATAATCTCAGATGGTTCAGAAAAGACTATCTCCGGTTCTTTTGCAAAAATTTTAAATGGAGCAGATGAAGAAATAGAGGGTATTGAAAATATTTACTCTGGAAGTTTAAGTATTAAGCTTCCAGGAAGGGTTGTAGAGCCAAAAATAGAAAATATAAATAACAATACAGTAATTTTTCAACACTCAGGTCTACTAAAGCAAACCTTTTTAATGTCGTCAACAACACAAGAGCTGCGAGACATCTATATAATTGGAGTTCTATTTTCACTTCTCTTGCTAGGATATATAATTGCTAGACAACGCAACAATAAGAAGTAATATTGAAACATGATAAATATCATAATTATTAACTAAGGACAACGAGAATATCGTTGTTACCCTTGCATGGCAGGGGTTTTTTTTTGGATATGAAAATAGATATATTTGACACAACTTTAAGAGATGGCTTTCAACAGGAGGGTATATCACCCTCTGTAAAAGATAAGCTTGCTATTGCTAAATTACTTGATGATTTAGGAGTAAATTTCATAGAAGGTGGATGGCCCGGAGCCTCACCTAAAGAAGAAGAATTTTTTAGCAAAGCTAAAACAGAACTTACTCTTAAGAATGCAAAATTGGTGAGTTTTGGCTCTACTAGAAAACTTAATTCAAAAGTAGATGAAGATCCACAGGTTAAAGCACTGATCGATTCAGGAACTGATTTTGTTTGCATAGTGGGCAAATCTTCAAAGCTTCATATAACAAAAGCATTACAAACGGATGTTGAAAGTGCAATTTCAATGGCAGTTGACACAATAGAATATCTTTCTTCGAATGGAAAAAGAGTCTTTTTTGATGCGGAACACTTTTTTGATGGGTACAAGGAAGATCCAAATACAAGTTTCAAAATAATGGATGCTGTAATAACAACTGGTGTCGATTGCTTTATATTTTGTGACACGAATGGGGGAACACTTCCTTCAGAAGTCGAACAAATCTTATCTGAAGTGCTTCCAAAGTATAAAATTCAAAAGTTTGGGGTACATTTTCAAAATGACAACGGTTGCGCTGTTCCTAATTCAATGGTTGCAGTTAATTTAGGAGTTGATCATGTTCAAGGAACAATGAATGGTTATGGTGAAAGAACAGGAAACGCCGACTTGTGTACTTTATTGCCTAACCTCTCTTTGAAAATGGGACATGAATCAATAAGCGTAGAATCTTTAAAATTGCTTACACCAATAGCTACCCATATTGCGGAATTAGTCAATGTTTCAATTGACTCTAGACATCCATATGTAGGTTCAGCGGCATTTACTCATAAAGCAGGTCTTCATGCATCTGGAATGGCTAAAGACAGTTCACTCTATGAACACATTGACTCTTCGTTAGTAGGAAATTATACACGGACTACAGTTTCAGAATTAGCAGGTAGAGCCAGTGTTATAACAAAGGCAAATGAATTCGGATTAGAGTTCTCTAATGAAGATGCCAGAGAGTTAATCAATGAAGTTCAAAATCTTGAACATGCTGGTTATCAATTCGAAGCTGCAGATGCCTCACTTTATTTACTTATGAACAAAGTAAAAAGTAATGTGCCTAAATTCTTTACATTTGAAAGCTTCAGAGTATTTTCTGAAAGAAGAAATTCTGAAAACGTCATATCAGAAGCAGTGACTAAATTAAGAGTCAATGAAAATAGATATGTAACAACTGGTGAAGGTGTTGGTCCTGTGGATGCTCTAAGCAAAGCACTTGTAACAGCTTTACAAATAGACTATCCAAATGTTACAACAATCAAGCTTGTTGACTATAAAGTGAGGATTATTGACTCTACTGATGGTACTGAAGCTAAAACAAGAGTATTAGTTGAGTTTACTGACTCAACTAAAAACTGGAGTACAATTGGTGTCCACAAAAATATTATAAATGCCTCTTGGAATGCACTTTGTGACGGATTTAATTACTACTTTATGACAAGCTAAGTAGATATTTTTCATCTTTTATATTTATACTTAAATAAAAGGAGTGTTTCTTTGAATGAAAGAATAGAAAATTTACTAGAAGAGAATAGAAAATTTAGTCCATCAAAATCATTAGCAAATAATGCAAATGCTACTAGTGATTGGTTTACGCAAGCTAATGAAAATCGGTTAGATTTCTGGAAAAAGCAAGCCTTAGAAAGAATTACTTGGTTCAAAGAACCTACAGAAGTGCTAGACGACTCAAATGCCCCCTTTTATAAATGGTTTAAAGATGGTGAATTAAACCTTTCATATAACTGCCTAGACAGACATCTCGAAAGTGATGGAGATAGAGTCGCATTTTACTGGGAGGGCGAACCTGGCGACACACAAGAAATTACATATCGTGATCTATATGAAAGAGTTTGTAAATTATCAAATGCGTTAAAAAAGTTAAATGTTGAAAAAGGAGATAGAGTTGCTATCTATCTAGGCATGACTCCAGAGATCGTAGTGTCAATGCTCGCATGTGCAAGAATAGGAGCAGTCCATTCAGTAGTATTTGGTGGATTCTCATCTGAAGCATTGGCAGATAGAATTAATGACGCTCAAGCAAAATTAGTCATCACTGCTGACGGAGCATGGAGAAGGGGAGAAATTGTACCACTAAAGGAAAATGTTGACGGCTCCTTAGAGCTTACAAAGTATATTGAGAATGTAATTGTAGTAAAAAGAACTAACCAAGTCATTCACATGGAAGCTGGAAGAGATCATTGGTATGAAGAAATTACTGCAAACGAATCAACTGAATGTGAACCCGAAATAATGAACGCTGAAGATATGTTATATATTCTTTACACTTCTGGAACAACTGCTAAACCCAAAGGGATAGTTCACACTCAGGCCGGATACTTGACCGGAGTCACAACTACCCACCATGAAGTATTTGATATTAAGGACGACGATATATATTGGTGCGCGGCAGATTGTGGTTGGGTCACAGGGCATAGTTATATTGTTTATGGACCTCTTGCAAACAAGACAACAAGCGTAATGTACGAAGGAGCTCCAAATGCCCCAGATGAAAAAAGATTATGGAATATTATTGAGAAGTATAAAGTAAATATTTTCTACACAGCACCTACTGCTATTCGAGCATTTATGAAGTGGGGGGCAGAACACCCTCAAGCGCATGACCTATCGTCGTTAAGATTACTTGGTACAGTAGGTGAGCCAATAAACCCTGAGGCATGGATGTGGTACCACGAATATATTGGTAGTGAAAAATGTGCAATTGTTGATACTTGGTGGCAAACAGAAACTGGTTCGATAATGATTTCACCTTTACCTGGAGTAACTGAGACTAAGCCAGGATCGGCATGTGGACCTCTCCCAGGTATAGAAACAGTCATAATAGATGAAAATAGTAATGAAGTTGGAAAAGGTGAAGGTGGATATTTAGCTATTAAGTCACCATGGCCATCAATGTTAAGAACGGTATATGGCGATGATCAGCGATATATAGACACCTATTGGTCTCAACACGAAGGGATTTATTTTGCCGGTGACGGGGCAAAGTATGACGATGATGGCTATATATGGTTATTAGGTCGAGTAGATGATGTAATGAATATTTCAGGACATAGAATTTCTACAGCAGAGGTCGAGAGTGCATTAGTATCTCACAAGTTAGTTGCCGAAGCTGCTGTGATTGGAAGGTCTGATGAGATATCAGGTGAAGCAATAGCAGCTTTTGTATCATTAATTGGTACTGATCAAGGTGATGAAAATCTGATTTCTGAACTAAGGCAACATGTCAGTGATAAAATTGGGCCAATAGCAAAACCAAAAAGCATAGTTATAACTCCAGATTTGCCAAAGACCAGAAGTGGTAAAATTATGAGAAGATTGCTTAAAGACATTTCAGAGGAAAGAAAGTTAGGAGACGTCACAACTCTTGCAAATGCTGACATAGTATCAGAACTTCAATCTAGAGCTTCAGATTCAGATGACGAATGAGAGAACTTTTTCGTGGAATCTTTCTAATGACACAGTCCAAGATTTAGTTAGTTTAGATAAGCAACAGCGAATTAAATTTTTTGAAAATCTTCCTATGGAAAATGTTCCAATAGGTGCATTAATGGATTTTTCAAGAATAACAGTCGACAATAAGGGACAAGTATCTTTTTATATAATTCCTCAGGAATTTCATTACAATCCTCTCGGAACAGTACATGGAGGTCTAGCAGCAACTGTTTTAGATTCATGCAATAGCATTTCCGCTAATTGCCAGCTAGATAGGGGATTCCTAACAATGACAACAGATATAAGAGTGAATTACTTAAGACCCATTACTGTTTTGACAGGTGAGATTACTGCAACTGCGAAAATTGAAAAAATAGGAAAAAAAGTAATTTTTGTAAATGGCTCACTATATGACAAAAGTGGCAAAGTTTATGCCACTGCTAGTTCTACGGAACTTGTTGTCAAAGTTCCAAATGATTAACATATTAATTTAAAGTGCGGATGAGAGGACTCGAACCTCCACGAGCAAAGCTCACTGGATCCTAAATCCAGCGCGTCTACCAGTTCCGCCACATCCGCTAAAATGTCGCGTGGGTCGCCGGGGACTTGAACCCCGAACCTGCGGATTAAGAGTCCGATGCTCTGCCAGTTGAGCTAGCGACCCTTTTATACAGATTAACCGAACTAAGATTACTTAACTATTATTTTTTTATTTATTGTTTCCATAAAACCAGTATCATGGAACAATAATTAGACATACGGGCTGTGGCTCAGCTTGGCTAGAGCGCCTGCTTTGGGAGCAGGAGGTCGTGAGTTCGAATCTCACCAGCCCGACTAACTGCATTATTGCGGGTGTAGCTTAATGGCAAAGCTCCAGCCTTCCAAGCTGGCTATGAGGGTTCGATTCCCTTCACCCGCTCGAGGCTCTCGTAGCTCAAATGGATAGAGCAACAGACTTCTAATCTGTAGGTTATAGGTTCGAGTCCTATCGAGAGCGCGCGTGGTGGTCGTAGCTCAGTTGGTTAGAGCACCTGGTTGTGGTCCAGGATGTCGCGGGTTCGAATCCCGTCGATCACCCAAGCTTTATTAATAAGGAGAAAATTGAAATATAAGATTAAAAAAGAGTCAGAATTTGAGAAAATTCTTGAAATTAAAGTTGAACTAGAAGATCTTGACACACATAAAGATGAAGCTGTAAAAAAAATTGGTAAACAAATTAAAGTTGCTGGTTTTAGACCGGGTAAAATACCTGCAAATATCGTAACGAGGGAAGTTGGTGAAGATTATATAAATGAAGAAGCTATTGAATTATTTTTGCCACAAACATTATTTTCAATACTTAATGATGAGGAAATTTCACCAGCAACAAGACCTGCTATTAAAGAGATAAAAAAACAAAAAAATCATTTCGATGTTGAAGTTTTAATTACACTATGGCCAAAACTTTCAAAATCACCAAAACTTTCACAAACAGTTGAAGTAGAATCAATCAAACCTTCAGATGAAGAGATAGAGGGGCAAATAGAGAGAATAAAATCACAATTTGCTGAAGTTTCAAAAGTAGAAAGACCTTTAAACTCAGGAGACTATGCAATGATGAATCTATCCGCTACTAAAAATAATGTTGATTTAAAAGATTTCACTTATAATGACTATCTGTATGAGGTAGGAAGCGGTTCTCTAACTCCAGCTTTGGATTCTAAACTTGAGGGAGTTGCTCCAGGAGCAATTATTAAATTTACAGATTCTATCCCTCAAATTAATGAAGAAAATGTTGAATTAACAGTATTGGTAAAAGAGGTAAGGGAAAAAATACTACCCGAGTTGACTGATGAATGGGTTGCTGACACAACCGAGTTTGAAAATATTGATTCGCTTAAAAAAGAACTTATTATCAATATAGAAAATGTAAAAAAACAGCAGATTGCTTCACAGTATCAAGCAGAACTAACAAATAAACTTATTGAGGAAGTAGATATGAAACTTCCCGAGCAACTCGTCATAGCTGAGATGGATAGCATCCTACAAAATTTTCTTAATGAATTAAAGCAAAGCAACATACAGCTTGAAGATTATTTTAAAATAACGGGCTTAACAGAAGAGACATTAAGAGATGATCTTAATAAACAAGCTTCTAGAAATCTAACGATGGTACTAATTCTAGACAAGGTTATAGAAGATTTAGATATGAAGCTAGATGATAAAGATTTAGCTCTTGTTGATGAACATATGCAAACTCACAATGATGACGAAGATGATTCTGATCAGAGTAGTCACAGATTAAATCTAGAGGCAGAGTCTTTACGAAATAAAGCAATGCTCCATGTTTTACAACAAGGTGTCTCTGTTGATAAAGACGGTGAAAAAGTATACCTACAAGACGTGTACAATAGAAGTACAGATTTAGGAGAGGAAGAATAAAATGGAAAAATTACCTTCAAATTATGTAATACCTACAGTAATTGAAAATACTAATAGGGGAGAAAGAGCTTTTGATATATATTCAAGATTATTGAAAGATAGGATTATTTTTCTTGGCACACCAATTGATGATGGTGTAGCAAACTCTATTATGGCCCAACTTTTGCATTTAGAGTCAGAAGATCCTGAGAAAGATATCTTCATGTATATAAATTCACCTGGTGGATCAATAACATCACTTTTTACTATCTTTGACACAATGAACTATATAAGACCAGATATTTCAACAGTTTGCATGGGACTAGCAGCATCTGCAGCTTCTGTGATATTAGCTGGTGGTAAAAAGGGTAAAAGGTATAGCTTGCCTAATGCGAGAATAATGCTTCACCAACCATCTGGAGGCATGGAGGGAACTGTAGCTGATATGGAAAGAAACTTTGACCTAATTGTTTCAATGAGAACACAGCTGAATCAATTATTGGCAGATTTTACCAATCAAGATGTAGAAAAAGTAACTTCGGACACTGATAGAGATTTTTGGATGACCGCACAAGAAGCTCTAGAATACGGTATAGTAGATGAAGTACTAACTCAAAGGGAGTTAGTAGACAAAAAATAAAATAACAGGGTACTAAATATGGCTAATAAAGAATCGTCATCTGAACCTCTAAAATGTAGTTTCTGTGGAAAATCCCAGAAGCAAGTTATAAAATTAATCGCTGGTCCCGGTGTATATATTTGTGATGAGTGCATTGAGCTTTGTACTGAAATCATTGAAGAAGAAAAAATTGACACTATAGACAACATTGATGAAGTTAACCTTCCTTTGCCAAAAGAAATAAACCATTCACTTAACGAATTTGTTATTGGTCAAAATGAAGCTAAAAAAACATTGGCTGTAGCTGTTTACAATCACTACAAAAGAATTTATAAAGATGATAATTCAAACGATGATTTAGAAATTCAAAAGTCAAACGTTCTAATCCTTGGGCCAACAGGAAGTGGAAAAACATTACTTGCTCAGACGCTTGCAAAAATATTAAACGTCCCCTTTGCAATTGCTGATGCCACAACACTTACAGAGGCTGGATATGTAGGTGAAGATGTTGAAAACATATTACTGTCACTTATTAATGCTGCTGACTTTGATATTAAGAAAGCAGAAAAAGGAATAATCTATATTGATGAAATCGATAAAATCACAAGAAAATCAGATAATCCATCAATAACTAGAGATGTATCTGGAGAAGGAGTCCAACAGGCTCTTTTAAAAATATTAGAAGGTACAGTTGCACAGGTTCCTCCACAAGGCGGAAGGAAGCACCCGCAACAAGAATATCTTCAAATTGATACAACAAATATCTTGTTTATTGTAGGAGGCGCATTTGACGGGCTTGAAGAAATAATTACGAAGAGACTAGGAGAAAATTCTATTGGGTTTTCAGCTTCTCTAGAGGGTTCTAGTAAAATAAACCAAAACGAAGTATTCCAAAATGTAGAAACGAAGGACCTTATTAAGTTTGGTTTAATTCCCGAGTTCATTGGAAGACTGCCTATTGTTACAAATGTAAATGAACTAGAAAAAGATTCACTAATAAAAATTTTAACGGAGCCAAAAAATGCAATCATAAAACAATTTCAAAAAATGTTTGCACTTGACGATATTGAATTGGTCTTCACAGATGATTCCTTAGAAGCTCTTGCTGAACTAGCACTCAAAAGAAACACTGGGGCAAGGGGACTTAGGTCCATACTCGAAAAGATTCTATTAAATGAGATGTACGAGTCTCCTTCGCGTAAAGATATAGATCAAATCATTGTAGATAAAGAAAACGTCCTAGAAGGTATTCAACCCAAGATGGTTTTAAATCAAAGTAAAGATTCAAAAGACTCAAAACCTGCATAACTTCATGCAAGATGAACAATACGAACCTGTAAAGCTAGAAAAAAAATGGCAAAAAATCTGGGAAGAAAATAGTAAATTTCGCCCAACTCCTTCAGAAAAAAAGTTTTCTATTGTAATCCCACCACCTAATGTAACAGGGTCTCTTCACATGGGCCATGCATTAGAACATTCAATTATTGATGTGATCGTAAGATATATGAGACTCAAAGGATTTGAAACTTTATGGGTTCCAGGGACTGATCATGCTGGAATTATTACCCAATTATTAGTTGAAAAAGAACTAGCCAAAGATGGGATTGATAAGAACACATTAGGAAGAGATAAATTTATTGATGAAGTATGGAAATGGAAAGAAGAGTCTGGAGAAAATATCTCCAACCAAATGAAAACACTTGGGATGAGTTGTGATTGGAGTATGGAAAGATTCACTATGGATGATGGCCTATCTCAGGCAGTACAGCAAGTTTTTGTTGAATTATATGAAAAAGATCTAATTTACAAAGGAACCAGGATGGTTAATTGGGATACGGAGTTAATGTCAGCAGTTTCTGATCTTGAAGTTAATATGACTTCAAAGCAAGGAAAACTATGGAATCTCCGGTATCAGGTGGGAGATGAATATTTAGTTATCGCAACCACTCGTCCAGAAACCTTACTGGGTGATACTGCAATTGCTGTTAATCCTGATGACGACAGGTATCAAAATCTGATTGGAAAAGAAGCAATTGTTCCAATTGTGAACAGAAAGGTACCAATAATAGCCGACGAATATGTTGATATTGATTTTGGGTCAGGTTGTGTAAAAATTACTCCAGCACATGACTTCAATGATTATGAAATAGGAGTCAAACACTCTTTGGATTTAATTAGTTGTATGGACCTTGATGGATCAATCCTAAATGAAAACTTCATACCAGAGCAATACAGGGGGTTGGATAGATTTGATGCAAGAAAAAAAATTATTAAGGAGTTAGAGGGGTTAAATCAAGTAGTAAAAATTGAAGACTACACCATACAGATTCCAATAGGCGATAGGTCCAAAAGCATTCTTGAACCAATGATTACTGAGCAGTGGTTTGTAAAAACTAAAGAAATAGCTCAAAAAGCAATAGATGCTGTCGAGGGTGATGAAATTCAATTTATCCCTAAGAATTGGGAAAAAACGTACTTTGAGTGGATGTACAACATTCAGGATTGGTGTATATCACGACAGATTTGGTGGGGACATAGAATTCCGGCCTGGTATGACCAATCAGGAAATGTATATGTCGGCTTAACTGAAGATGAAGTTCGTAATGAAAATAATCTCTCTGAAAATGAAAAACTAAACCAAGATGAAGACGTTCTTGATACCTGGTTCTCTTCTGCCTTATGGCCATTTTCAACATTTGGTTGGCCAAATGACACTGATGAATTAAATAAGTACTATCCAACTTCTTTACTTGTGACTGGTTTTGATATTATTTTCTTTTGGGTAGCAAGAATGATAATGATGGGGATGCACTTTAAGAAAGCAGTACCTTTTAAAGATATCCTCATACATGGTTTAGTTAGAGATTCACAAGGCCGAAAGATGTCAAAAAGTTTAGGCAATACAATAGATCCATTAGAGCTTTCGCAAAATCATGGTGCTGATGCATTAAGGTTTTCACTTATTGAAAAGGCTTCACCAGGTCAGGATGTTCCCTTTGATGAGGAGTGGACAGTTGCTGCTAAAAAGTTTGGTAATAAAATATGGAATGCTGCGAAATTTGTACATCTATATACTGACGATATTGAAAATTTAAAACCCAAAGAAATTAAAAGTCCAGAAAATATATGGATATTAGAAAGGTTTAATAACACTTTAAGTGACTTTGATTCACTATTTGAGGAATATAAAGTTTCTGAAGCATATAAAGTATTTTATAACTTTTTGTGGTCAGATCTTTTTGACTGGTACTTTGAGTTATCAAAAAACTTAATTCTCAATGATTCAAACAAACAGGAGACCGCGTATGTTCTTCGTTCCGTGTTCCTGAATTCTCTAAAAATTTTAAACCCTGCAATGCCACATATAACTGAAGAAATTTGGAGTTCATTTGATGAAAACTTACTTATTGATAATAAGTGGCCATCTCACTATCCATCAATCATCGATGAAAAAAATGAAATAGAGATTCTAAAAAAACTAATTACACAAATAAGAAATTTTAAATTGACATATGGAATCAAAAATTCTCAGATTGTCGAAATGTATACAGAGGAGTCAATGGAACGGTGGGTAAAGCTTCAGATAGAACTTTTTACAAAATCGAAAATTAATACTAATTTGCAAATCTTTTCAAATCATGAAAATTTGATAATTTTTCAAAATCAAAATTACAAAATTGGCTTAGTCCCTGGAGAGTATATTGATTTCGACATCGAAAAGAAAAAACTATCTAAAAAACTTGTTGAGCTTAATAAATCTATAGAAATTTCAGAATCTAGATTAAAAAATAAAAAATTTATTGAAAATGCTAAAAAAGAACTAATTGAAAAAGAAAAAAATAATTTAGAAACTCTAACAATAGAAATCCAAACAATTAATGAAACTTTAAAAACACTTAATGGATAACCTTCAATATTTATACAAAAAATCATTATCTCGTTCAAATAAAAATTTAGAAGTTATAAGAAAATTTTTTACTACTGATCAGCTTCAATATTTAAGTTATAGATCTGTTTCAATAATCGGTACAAATGGTAAAACCTCCACAGCAACAGTGTTAAATGAATTACTTCATGCAGAGGGTCTAAAAACATGTTTATTTACTTCACCTCATTTAGTAACTTTAAATGAGAGAATTCAAATCAATAAAGACCTGATTAATAATACTGATTTAGAAAAGTACCTTAGCAAGATAATCTCTTTCGAGAAAAAACATAAAATTACTCTCGGTTATTTTGAATCCTTATTTTTAATTGCTGCAAGTTATTTTATTGATAATGAACTTGATATCTTCATTGTAGAAGCGGGCATAGGAGGAAGATTAGACACAACTTCCATAATTAGTAGTCGAATTGTTTGTTTGACGAATGTTAGCTTAGATCATACTGAATTACTGGGAAATTCTATCCAGGAGATTCTTCTTGAAAAAATACTTATATCTCAAAAAATTGACACTTTTATTGTTGGAAGTCCTGAAATCCATCAAAAATATGAAAACTTTATTAAAGATACATTAAATATTAAAAATGAACAATATATATTGGGATTTGGTTCAAAAGATAAAAATAATTCTACGAATACAAATCTAAAGAATTTCGTAAGGACTAATCAAGATACAGCAATAGCTGCTGCTAAAAAAATACTCCAAACTAACAATTTGAAAAATATAAAGATTCCCATTGATCAAATAGACAATAACTTAAGCTACATAAAACCTAGTGGAAGATTCCAAATCCTTAATGGCGAACATAATATAAAAATAATTGATGGAGCTCATAACCCAGGAGGTATAGAAGCCTTTTTTAATTTATTTGAAGACACATATTCTATGGAAGAGATTACTAAATTAAATTGTTATATTGGTTTTAACAAAAACAAAGACTTTAAACAAATGCTTGATATTATTTGGTCGAAAAAATATGTAAAGATAAAAGTACTCGAAAAAGATACATTTCATAATCAATTAGATCCTCAAAGTATTGAAACTTATTTCGATTCTTCCAGTAAACAATTTAAAAAAGCAACTCTTCAGGAATTTCACATAACTAATGAGCCATCTATTTTGTTAGGTAGTTTATATTTAGTTGGAGAATATATAAAGGAATACAAATGAAAACATTTTTTATGATCAAACCTGATGGGGTTAAAAGAAATATTATTGGTGATGTTATAAATAGAGTCGAAAGAAAAGATTTTGTAATTACAAAAATGAAAATGATGCAAATTACTCCAGAGCTAGCAGAGAAGCATTATGGTGAGCATTCAGAGAAACCATTTTTTAATGATTTAGTGAACTTTATTACCAGCGGTCCAGTTGTGGCTATGGAAGTTGAAGGTGAAAATGCTGTCCTTGCAATTAGAGAACTAATGGGGGCAACAAACCCTGCTGATGCTGATCCCGGAACAATCAGAGGCGATCTAGCATCTAAATTAGAAGAAAATGTAGTCCACGGATCTGACTCCGAGGAGAGTGCAGACAGGGAATTAGCCCTATTTTTTAACTAGAAAATTTCTATTTCACTTGATTATTTTCTCTATTAGTCTGAACATACATGGCAGGATTAAACCTTAGAAGAACTTTATTTGGCGGTAATGACATCGCAATAGATCTTGGTACAGCAAATACTCTTATTTATGTAAAGGGTGTGGGTATTGTTGTAGACGAGCCTACAATTTTGGCCATTAACAAAATTGATGGAAGTATTTTAGCTGTTGGGAGAGAGGCAAAAAAACTAGTTGGACGTGTTCCAGACTCTATTGAACTCGTAAAGCCATTACGTGATGGTGTTATTTCTGAAATTGAAATGGCAGAGGAACTAGTAAAGACTCTACTTTCAAGAGCAATTGGACGTGCTTACTCTAAACCAAGAATAATAATTTGTGTCCCCAATGGTGTTACAAGTGTTGAGCAAAGGTCAATTGAAACAGCAGCACATGCTACAGGTGCATCCGAAGTTTTTACAATTGAGGAACCTATGGCTGCTTCAATAGGTGCCGGACTACCGGTGTTCGAACCTGTTGGAAATATGATTATAGACATTGGTGGAGGAACAACGGAGATTGCTGTAATTTCTATGGGGGATGTAGTAAATGCTAATTCCGTACGTGTCGGCGGTGAGGACATGACTGAGCGATTAATTGAGTTTCTTAGAAGTGAACATGCAATGTTGATAGATGAAGGTATCGCAGAATCATTAAAGCATGCAGTTGGTTCTGCGTTTCAGTTTGACAAGGAGCCGCAGGTCACTGTTACTGGTCGAGATATTGTAAAAGGGGTTCCTAAACAAGTTTTATTGGAGGCATCGGATGTTCGTGATGCATTGGCACCAATTGTTAATGAAATTATTGAAGCTATTAGAATTTCATTGTCAAAAACCCCTCCAGCTTTAGTTTTAGATATAGATAAAGATGGAGCATGGTTGACCGGTGGTGGGTCAATTCTAAAACAACTTGATAGAAAAATAGCTGAAGAACTCGGAATTCCTATAAATATGACTGAAGACCCGTTAAGCACAGTTGTAGTTGGCTCAGGATTTTGTTTGGAACGATTTGAGGATTATAGATCGGTATTAAAGGCCTCACCTAAACCTAGTTAATTCATGATTGATAACTATAATCCGAACAAAAGAAAATATGTTTATTACTTTTTAGCTATTCTGCTTAGTTTGACAGTTTTAACAATAGATGTTTTTTCAGAGAAAAATTTATCTAGATATTTAAGTGAACAGTTAAATGCAGTATTTCCAGAACCCGAAGTGATTAATAATAATTTTAATTTTACATCTTTAAGCATTTTTAAAACCAAGAGTAATCTAATAAATGAAAATATTAGATTAAAAAATGAAGTTATTGAATTAAGGAAACTTAAAATAGAAAATGAAAAACTTAGAGAGGAAAATAAAAGTAACAACTTGGTTGTCAAAGAAGTTGATACTTCAACCTATAATATTTTAGAATCTTCGATTATTTTCAAAACGCCTTCTGAAGAATATCTAATTTCTGGAGGCGAAAACATCAATTTAAAAGTGAAAGATTTAGTAATTGATGAAAGTTCATATGTTGTGGGTGTAGTTTCTAATGTGAGGCAAAATAGATCTATTATATCAACTTTAGAAAATGCTAATTTTTCAATCCAGGGAATTGATAAATATGGGAATGAATACCTAATAACATCAGACAGTGAGTCTCTTTTAATTAATTCAGTAAAACTTAGATCGACCAATACAGATATCAAATTAATTTATACTGATGTTTCATTTGGTCACCCAGGGCAGTTTCCAATTGTAGATTTATCAACAATCCCAATTACTATCTCTAATGATAAATTAAGAGTCCAGATTCCTATTGATTTTAGTTTGAGTTATTTCTCTAATTTGTATTTAGTTCAAACAAAATGAAATTTCTAAGAAAGATATTATTAATATTCTTAACTTTTTTATTGATATTTACTGAAGCAAGGGTAAATACATTATTAAGTGATATTGACTATATAGAGATGCTTCCTTTTTTGATTTATATTTTTTATGTATCTCTGTATTCTTTTTCTAGTGGTTCATCGTTAGTTTTAGTATTAAGTGGATTTTATTTTGACCTTTTTCTTACCGATAACTTTTTAGGATATACCTCAATAAAATTCTTACTAATTTGTACAATTATTCATTACCTATACACGAGACTAAGTAGCGGGATAGTCACTGAATTTACCCTATTTTACCTCTCAGCACTTATTTATAAATTTGAAGTAATTTCTTCTAGTTTGGGAATCAACTTCATTTATATAATAATTATTTGTTTACCCAATTACTTTTTATTTAAAATATTGGCCAGTACTCTAAGAAGAGATGTTTTTTCAACAAAAATTTAGAATACTTTCTTTTTTAATAGTTATTAGCTTCATCGGGTTGTTAATCAATATCTATAATTTACAAATTTTAGATAGAGAAAATTCTATTATTTCTGTGAATCAACAAACATTAGATATTGTTTATCTCCCATCTCCGAGAGGAGAAATTTACGATGTTAACAATATTAAGCTAGCTTCTTCTTCTTTACAGCCACACCTGTTTTTAAATCTTCGAAAAATTAACGATAATAATCAAGATACCTATGAACAATATTTAAGGTATAATTTTCCCAATCTAGAGACTAAATTTATTAAAGAACTTTTTGAGAAAAATGAATTACTTGTAAAAGTTATTAATATTCAAGAACTTGATTTTGATGACAGGCAAAGCCTTTCATCCCTAGATGCTTTTGAAATATTTGATTTCCCTATTCGTCTATATGAGTATGAAAATATTGCTTCACACGTTATAGGTTATCTAGGGGAACCTTCTTTAGAAGATGCTCAGACATTCCCTTTGTCACTCAATGTTAATATTGTTGGTAAGAGCGGTTTAGAAAGATACTATGAAAATGATTTATCGGGGGAGCCCACTCAGATAATATTTAAAGGTAGTGAAATAGAAAAAATTGTAGAAGGTAGCTCTGGTAAGGATATTAAGACAAGTTTAAATATAAATCTCCAGATGATTGCCACCGAATCATTACTGCAGGGTATGGATTTAGCAAATGATAAATTTGAATCTAGAGAAGAAATTCGAAAAGGCGCTGTAGTGGTGATAAATATACAAACTAATGAAGTTGTCTCAATGGTATCTTTACCAGATTATGATCCTAATAACTTTATGGAAGGTATTTCTAAAAGGAAGTTTAATGAACTTAATATTGCTGGAGCTTTTAATAACTATCCTATTCAAGGACAGTATCCTCCTGGATCAGTTTTTAAAGTTGTTGCTTATTGGTTAGCAGAAGGTGAAAATATTTATCCTGAAGGACTATCTTCTCGTAATGGCAGAATAGACTGCAAAGGAAGCCTATCATTTGGTTTTAATGATGGATCTAAACAAGTTTACAACGACTGGAAAGAGGATGGTCATGGGAGAGTTAACTTAGGTTCTTCTATAAAAGAATCCTGCAATGTATATTTTTGGGATATAGCTCTAAAAATATGGAGAGAATACGAAGGTACATCAGCAGAATCAATCCTTCAGGAATATGCAAGAAATCTAGGCTTTGGTGAAACCACTAATATAGATCTGCCTTATGAGGCGTCTGGAGTAGTGCCAGACAGAAATCTTTTTGAGGAATGGACTGTATCTCAACCTGAAAGAGTCAGGCCTGAAGGATGGTTAGGTGGAGATTTAATGAACTTAATTATTGGACAGGGAGCAATTACGGCAACTCCAATTCAAGTTGCAAATGCATATAGATCTTTAATTTCTGGAAAGTTGTCTAGTCCACGCATAAATGTAGAACAAAAAAGCGAAAATGAGAAATTACTGAACGTGAGTGAAGACTTTATTAATTTTTTATTACAAGATCTTAACTCTGTAACAAATGAAGGCGGCACGGCTCATGCTTCTTTTTCAGTACTTGGAAGTGAAGTTGAAGATGTTGGTGGAAAAACTGGAACTGCACAAAACTCAGGAGATAAAAATAATACCTCTTGGTTTGTTGGAATAGATTCAATCAGTAACCCAAAATATGTGATTGCCACAGTTGTAGAAGAAGGTGGTTCTGGTAGTGCTATAGCAGCTCCCGTTACACGAAGAGTAATTCAATCCTTAAGAGGTTTAGAGCTAACACCAGTAAAGTTTGGAGAAATAACTGAATGAATACTAGAAAGATTACACTTTTAGGTCCGGAAGGCACAAACTTAACTTTATTGACAATTTTTTTAATGCTAAATTTTGTTTCCTGGTTAACTTTATTTACACTTTCAGATGGTTTAACTTTTGACACGCAGAATACAGTTTTTAGACAGATGACTTTTTCAATAATTGCAATAATTATATTTTTCGGAATAACCTACGTTTCTTTAGAACAAATTAATAAATATTCATACATTTTTTTCTACATAGTATCAATGTTGTTAATTTTATTATTTGCAACAGACCCAAAAGAAGGGGTTAGAAGGTGGTTCGATCTTGGTCTAGTCGATTTCCAACCTTCTGAGTATATAAAAATTGCTCTTGTGTTGTTTATTTCTAAATCGTTTACTGAAAAATATAACAAAATCTATGTCGGAACTATTTCATTTTTAGCTATAGGATTAGTATTTTTCCAACCGGACCTGGGAACTACTACTTTATTAATTGCTATTACTTTGTGTATGTTTTTCGTATCTGATATTAAGACACGACATTTATTGACATTGGCACTTATTGGTGGCGTTGGCTTTTTTGGGCTTCTAGAAATAGGTCTCATAAATAATTATCAGCTTAATCGTATTACCAGTTTTTTTGACTCAGTAGACTTTGCTCAATCACAAAGTAGATTAGCTATTTCTACAGGTGGTTTAACGGGCCAGTTTTTTGAAGTTGATAAAGTTAATCTAATTTTTATCCCAGTTCAGAGTACTGATTTTATTTTTTCAGCTTATGCATATCAATTTGGATTTTTAGGCGTAGTTTTTCTATCTGCTTTATGGGCATTTTTCTTTTATAGAGTTGGAAGAATTATATTAAGCACACAGTCGGATTTTGAAAAATTTTTACTTGCTGGTTTTTCCGCATCTCTTATATTTCAGATATTTATTAATATCTCAACAGTAATCGGAATCATACCAGTGACTGGAATGCCCTTTCCTTTGTTAAGCCTTGGAGGATCTTCTATTGTTGCAACAGCAGTTATTTTTGGAATAATAAATAGAATATTTATTGAAAATAACGTAGTTATTTAATATTTAATAACTACTATCCTTGTCTCATGAGTTTTTATAATATATTTTCACATCAATATGGAGGTTTTAATGTTTGGATTATTCAAAAAAGCAAAAGTAACACGAAAAAGTGATGAACAGTTAAATAAGACTGAAACTAAGTGGTTCAAAGGCCAAAAGGTTAAAATTAAGACTGGAACAACTTCCAGCCGTCCTAATAAAAAAAATTATAGAAGTAATAAATCAAATAGAACTAACAATCAAACTTGGTTCAAAGAAGCACCTTTGCCAGTACCAAATGTTGAAAAAAAACAAATGCTTATAAGTTCAACAGGAGGGTCTTCAAAAATAGCAATTTTAGAAGGAGCATCATTAGTTGAGTACTATTCTGACCAAAATAAAAAACAGTCCTTAGTTGGAAATATTTATCTTGGAAAAGTAAAAAACATACTTCCAGGCATGGAAGCTGCTTTCGTTTCTTTTGGAGAAGAGAAAAATGGTGTTATATATGTTGCTGATATATCAAATTCAAAAAGAAATTCAAAAATTGAACATTTGTTGAAACCAGAACAAGAAATCTTGGTACAAGTAGTAAAAGATGCAATGGGTGAAAAGGGTGCAAGGCTAACTGGTCAAATCTCATTCCCAGGAAGATATCTTGTTTTAATACCAAACTCTAGTACAACAGGCATATCCAGAAGACTTCCAGAACAAGAGAGGACGAGGTTGGATAGGATAATTAGAAAAATTCAACCAGAAGGTTTTGGTGTGATTGTTAGAACAGCTGCTGAGGGAGTATCAGAAAGTTCTTTAAAAAATGATATCGATAAATTAGTAGAGGAGTGGACCGTCGTGTCTTCAAACAACCAAGGGTCAGCACCAGTTCTAATTCATGAGGAGCCAGATGTCTCAATAAAAGTTATAAGAGAGCACTTAAATTCCAACTTTAAAAAATTATTGATAGAAAATAATAAAAATTTTGATGAAGTAAAAAAGTACGTTGAAGACACTTCACCAGAATTGTCTAGCATTATTGAAAGCTATGATGACAAGCTGAATCTTTTTGAGAGATACCACATAGAAGATCAAATCCAAAAGGCATTGGATAGAAAAGTATGGCTACCCTCTGGAGGTCATTTAATTATTGATCCTACAGAAGCTCTTACTGTGATAGATGTAAACACAGGAAAATTTGTCGGCAAAGATAGCTTAGAGGAGACTGTTTATGAAAATAACCTAGAAGCAGCTGAAGAAATTGCTCGACAACTTCGCTTAAGAGATATAGGTGGAATTATTGTTATAGATTTCATAGATATGGAGTCAGTAAAGAAACAGCAAAACCTGCTGATCAAACTAAAGCAAGAATTGGCAAAAGATAAGACAAGAACACAAGTATTTGAAGTTTCCAGACTAGGTCTTGTAGAAATGACTAGAAAAAATGTAGCTGCAGGTTTAATTGAAACATTCTCAGAAGAATGCGAAGAATGCCAAGGAAGAGGGCTAATTATCAATGATATATTTTCAAATAATTCACAAGAAAATAATATACTTGAATCCGAAGCCGTAGTAGAGTGATTTAGTTATGAGTATATATGCAGTAATAAAAGTTGGAGCAGTCCAACAAAGAGTATCAGTAGGAGACACTGTTGAAGTGCCTCACAACTTCCCTGAGGAAGCCGTACAGCCTATTTTTATGGGCTCTAGTCGAGGCAGTATTAAAGCAGACGAAACTTCCTTAAAAGATTCCTTAGTTGAATTTGAAACTATGGGAACTACTAAATCAAAAAAAATCAATATTTTTCAATATAAAAACAAGACTGGCAACAGAAGAAAAATGGGTTATAGAGAAGATAAGAAAATAATCAAAATAACTTCTATTACTAACTCTGAATTTGGAGAAGAGGAGTAGATATGTCAAAAACAAAAGCTGGTGGCTCAACAAGGAATGGTAGAGATTCAGAATCCAAACGTTTAGGAACTAAAGTATTTGATGGACAAGATATTTCTGCTGGTTCAATTGTAATCAGACAACGTGGAACAAAAATTCATCCCGGAGAGAATGTTTCTAAAGGTGGAGATGACACCCTTTTTGCAAAAGTAGATGGAGTAGTCAAATATTCTTCAAGGAATGGTAGAAAACTAGTAAATATCATTCCAAAATGAAGCAATGTTCGTCGACAAGATTAATCTAACTTTATTTTCAGGTTCTGGGGGATCAGGATCAATTAGTTATAATTCAAAGAGTTCAAAAACCTCACCAAATGGTGCTAGTGGCGGTGATGGCGGGTCAATAATAGTTAAAACAAACAAAGATTTATTTGACTTCAGTCACATCTTTTCAAAAAGTATTTTTAAGGCAGATAATGGCGGAGATGCTTCTAAAAATCTTCAGTCAGGTAAAAAAGCTGACGATTTAATAATTGAGCTCCCATTAGGAACAAGTATTTTTGATCAGCAGGGCCTAGTTGCTGTATTGCTTAATGAAAATCAGGAGTTAACGCTACTCAATGGAGGGAAAGGTGGTTTGGGTAATAAAGATTTAAAATCAGCAAGAAATCCAAACCCCGGAATTGCTGAACAAGGGCAGAAAAGAATTAAAAAAGAAGTTACCTTCGAATTAAGTTTAATTACAGATATTGCTATTTTGGGTTTACCCAATTCAGGTAAAAGTACTCTTATTAAGAAAATTACAAATTCAAATGCAAAAACAGATTCTTATCCTTTTACTACAATTTCTCCAAATCTTGGAGTCATAGAAAATTTAGAAGATAATTACATAATTTGTGATCTTCCTGGCTTAATAAAGGGAGCATCAACTGGAGTAGGGCTTGGTAAATCAATACTAAAACATCTCATAAATACAAAAGTTTTGATTTTCCTTTTAGATCCTTCAAATATTGAGTTAAATATAGATGAACAAATTAATTTATTACAAAATGAAGTGTATAGCTATGAAGAAAGACTGAGACAGCTACCTGTTTTACTTGTTTCAAATAAATCAGATCTTATTAAATATGATAATGACATGATAAATATTTCAGCACTTGAAGAAGAGGGTATTGATATATTGTTAGATAAAATTCGAGAACTTAATATCAATACATTAAAAAACGTGAATAAAAGTTTTTTAAGAACTGACTTTATGAAGAATGATTTCATAATTGAAAATTATTCCGATGATTATTGGGAAGTAACTGGAAACGACGTCGATCGGATTATAAATTTAACAGGAAGTGAGATTGATGTGTTCAATGAAATTTCCCACAGGTTTGAAAATTCAGGTATTCCTGACGAGTTAAAATTGTTAGGAGTAAAGAAAGGCAGTACTATCAAATTAGGAAAATTCGAATTTATCTATGAAGAATAAAAAAAATATAGTAATTAAGTTAGGAACAACTTCAATAATTCAAGACAACATGCTCGATATTCAATTTATTGAATCACTTGCTAAATGTATAAAAACATTGTATGAAGAGGGTGTAAGCACTCTAATCGTTACTTCAGGGGCAGTTCAACTTGGAGCTAACGAACTTAATTTACAAAAAAGACCAACTAATTTAAAATCTCTTCAGGTTGCCTCATCTATTGGTCAAATAGAATTAATAAACTCATATAAAGAAATTTTTCAAAAATATGGCTTGAGAGTGGGACAAGTCCTTATGTCAAAGAATGTTTTAGAAGATAGATCTCAGTTTGTAAATACAACTGCTGCACTAAATGAATTAATTAATCAAGAAATAGTTCCTGTAATTAACGAAAATGACATAGTTGCAACTGAAGAACTAAAATTTGGAGATAACGATAGACTTTCAGCAATTGTTGCCATTATCACTAAAGCTGACAAACTTATAATCGTTACAGACCAAGAAGGCTTATTTAACACTGATCCAACTTCCAGTAGTGAGGCTAAAAAAATAGATTTTATTGAGTTCGACTCAGAAGAACTTATAGATCTAATCGAAAAATCTACCTCCGGAACAGGAATGGGTGGTTTTTCCACAAAAATAATGGCAGCTCAAATGGCAGGATTTTCAGGTATACCAACACAGATAATTTCATGGAGTGACAACGCTGTGATGGATTTAGTTAAAGGCAAGAAAATAGGAACTCTTATAAATCCATCAATTAAAAAGGTAAAACTGAAAAAGCTCTGGATCGCTTATGGACTTCAGGTTACTGGAAAAATTCTAATTGACGATGGTGCTATCAATGCATTAAATTCAAATGCATCCTTATTATCAATCGGCATCAAGGAAATAATTAATGATTTTGATGTAGGTGAAGGTGTTGAAATAATTGACGATCATAATAAAGTTGTTGCAAAAGGTCTTTCTAGATTAAGAAGTACAGAAATTTCTAAAGAAAGTAGTGATATAGTCATTCATAAGGATAATTTATTAATCTTATAAAAATGATTTTTATTACTGAGATAATCAAATAAACTTGATATGTGTTAAAAGATATTGGAATTAAAGCTCAAAAAGCATCTCAGGATCTAAAGAATCTTGACTCAGAATTAAAAAATCAAATTATTCACGATATGTCTCAACAACTTTTACATGACAAAGAAGAAATTTTAGAGGCCAACAGCTCAGATATAAAAAATGCAAACAATTTAGAGCTTTCAAGCGCTCTTCTTGATAGATTAACATTATCTGAAGAAAGGCTAAAAGCCATGAGTTTAGGTCTTCAAAAAATTATATCCTTACCAGATCCTGTTAATTCGATAAGTTCATCTTGGAAAACTAAAGAAGGGCTAAATATAAATAAGATAAGATCACCTTTTGGAGTTATTGGAGTAATTTATGAAGCTAGGCCGAATGTTACAAGTGATGTTTCAGCTCTATGTATAAAGTCTGGAAATGCAGTCATATTGAAGGGATCAAGCTATTGTTTGGATTCAAATAGTCAAATATTAAATTCCTTACAAGCTGCTTTAAAATCAAATGATGTTGATATTAATTCAGTCCAGCTTATCAAAAGTAAAAATAGAGAGGACGCTATCAAGTTTATGCAAATGAAAGAATACATTGACTTAATCGTCCCAAGAGGAGGAAGAGGATTAATTGATACATTAGTAGAAAATGCCAAAGTCCCATTCATTTTAGATGGTGATGGCAATGTTCATTTGTACATACATGAAGATGCTAAAAGAGAATATATAAACAATATAGTTATTAATGCAAAAGTTCAAAGACCTGGAGTTTGTAATGCACTAGAAACACTTCTTATTCATCGTAAAATTTATGAGGAAGTTGGCCACGAAATAATCTCTACGTTAATAGAAAATCAAGTTCAATTATTTGTAGATAAAGACATTCTTAAAGACTTCCCTTCATTACAAGAAGTGACACAGGAACATTTTGAAACGGAATTTCATGATCTTAAGTTAGCCATTGGCATAGTAGGTACTCTAGAAGAAGCAATTAATCATGTTCAAAAATACTCTTCTGGCCACACAGAGGGAATTCTTACAGAGTCAACAGACGTATCAAGTAAATTCTCGAGTAGTATTGATTCCTCAGTGATATTTATTAATACGTCAACCAGATTCACAGATGGTGAAATGTTTGGTTTTGGGGCTGAAGTTGGTATAAGTACACAAAAACTCCATGTAAGAGGACCTATGGGATTAGAAGCACTAACAACTGAGCGTTATGTAATAGAAACAGAGGGGATAATTAGAGAGTGAATACTAAAGATTTGAGTATTGATCAGTTAGAAGAAAATGGTTACTACACCAACCAAAATTTAGTTGACGTAGTAAATGCGGCTCGTTTTTTAAATAAACCTCTTTTGATTGAGGGCCCTGCTGGGACTGGAAAAACATATTTAGCTAAAACTTTATCAAAAATACTAGATTTAGAATTAATTCGACTTCAATGCCATGAAGGCATAGACGAAGATAGGGCAGTGTATGAATGGAATTATAAAAAGCAACTCTTATCAATACAGAGTAAAGACGATACAAGTAATTTATTTGGTGAAGATTATCTTATTAAAAGACCACTATTGTCTGCCTTAACTTCACAAGATGATAATTTATTACTTATTGACGAAATAGATAGAGCAGATGAAGAATTCGAAGCTTTACTGCTTGAAATTCTGGCAGAAAATCAAATTACAATACCAGAGATGGGAACGATAACGGGCGCAGAAAATAAAGTTATCATACTTACCTCTAACAACACAAGAGAACTCTCTGACGCATTAAGAAGAAGGTGTATATATTTGTATTTGGACTTTCCAACAATAGATATTGAAAAGAAAGTATTAATCAATACTATTGACGAAATCACTGAAGATGAAGCCATAAAGTATGCGTCTCTAATTGCTTTTATAAGAAATCTAAATTTGAATAAAATACCATCCCTAATTGAGTCAGTTGAGTGGGTAAAGTTCAATATTTTTAATAAGAGTGATACAAATCAAAACCTTGGTATTTTATTGAAAGATAAGTCAGATCATAAACTTTATCTAGAAAGTATAGAAAATTTAAATGAATCTAACGACAACTGAGTTAGCAAATTTTTCAGAATTCTGTAAAGAAAATAATTATTATATACCAGTAGAGTCAACTGAAAGTTTTTTAAGATACCGCATATTAAAAAAAATTGATTCTCTAGAAGATAATCTGAAGTATTTATTTTATTTACTGCCAAAAGATAGAGAAAGTCAGAATACTTTAAAAAGCTTAATTTATAGATATTTTCATTACTCGCTTGAAGAATCTGAAGAGAACACATTCTATATGATTGAAGAGTATTACAAAGATAATGGGAACCTTTTTGAAACCCTACAGGAAATAAATTTGGGGAATTTATCTAAAGTTAAAAAAATTACTAATGATTTAATCAATAATGCTATCGAAGTTGACTTTACTAGACCAGTGTCTGATTTATATTGGCTAAATCAAATTAAAAAATCAGAGAAATATAAAACTTTTTTTAATATGTTTGATCTTCTCGACATCTCAAATTTTTCAAAACTTACAAATGAATTAAATAAACGAAATATGGAAAGATTATTGGACACTTCAATATTAGAAAAGATAAGAGAAGAAAGAAATAAACAAAAGGCTGCTTATGAGCCATCTGAACTAGAACCAAGAACAGAATTAAATGAAACCGACTTTCTGTTCACCAACCAACAAGAAAGGCAGCAACTTCTTGAACAAACATATCAGCTAGGTAATAAACTTGCTGTTAAATATAAAAGATTTATAAAGGAGTCTAGTAAGGGTAGATTATTTTTTAGAAGGACAATAAGAAAATCTTTGGAGACGGGTGGCGCGATTCAAAACATTATTTTAAAACCAAAACTAAGAAAAAAACCAAAACTAACAATTGTATGCGACATCAGTGGATCTATGGCTTTAAACTCTTTATTTGGAGTCACCTTACTATATGGCATGATTAATAAGTTTTCATCTATAAAAGCTTATGTATTTATTGATGGAATCACAGAGATTACAAAAGCATTAAGATCTATCAAAAAAAACGAGATTGAATCAATATTTTCCAGGTGGAATGAGTTTGTTAAGTCTGACGGTCATTCTGATTATCAGAAATCTTTCGAAGAACTCATTGAGCTTGATGAAACTAAAAATGGTACATTAATTGTTATTGGTGATGCAAGAAATAATTACAGAAATATTTCTCAAGAACTCATTTCCAATCTGGCTGAAAAATATAATAAAATATTTTGGATTAACCCAGAGCAAAAAAAATATTGGAATACTGGTGATAGTCAGATGAATAAGTTTGAAGTTATTAATTTAAGAACAGTTGAAGTTAGAAACTATAAACAACTTAAGAAATTTATTCAAGAATTGGATTTTAAGAAAGTATTAGCTTAATGAGCATCGGCATACTAGGAGGTACATTTGATCCTCCGCATCAAGCACATTGTGAAATTTCGATTAGAGCAATTGAACAATATAGCTTAGACAAGGTATTGTTTATTCCTTCAAAAAATCCATGGCAAAAAACTGTAAGTACTTCATATAAAGATAGATATATAATGACAAATCTTCTTATTGAAGAATACCCTTCTTTTGAAGTGAGTGATGTAGAGGCTGGTAATTTACAGCAAACCTATACGGTTGACACTCTCACAAAATTATCAATTCCGAAGAATGAATTATTTTTTATACTTGGTGCTGATGTTGCTATAAAGGTCAGCACGTGGAGCAGGTATCAAGAGCTAAATAAACTTACTAACTTTTTAATAGCACCCAGAAATCATATTAAAGATGATACTCTTCAAATTAAATTTCCATTTAAGTATCAGATCATAACAGGAGAAGAGCTAGACATAAGTTCCACAAATATAAGAAATAAATTTAATGAAGGAGCTGATATGACACAGTCAGTTCCAGAAAGTCTTTTGGAGTATATTGTAAAAAATAAAATTTATTAATTCTTCCAAGTCTTTTTGTAAAAGAGAATAGCTATCGGAAAAATTTCAAGCCTTCCAACAATCATTAAAAAGCAAAAAACTAATTTAGACATTGGATCCATAAATGAGTAATTTTGCATTGGACCTACCTCACTTAATCCTGGACCGATATTATTAATTGCAGTAGCAACACTACTTAAAATACCTTCAAATGATATGTTTGTTCCATAAAATGTTGTAGTTGCACTTAATGCAAATGTTCCAAGAACAAAGATTGCTACATACAGGATGAAAAACGTTTGAACGGACTCAATCATTTTTTCAGGTAAAGCAGAGCGGGACATTCTAATTTTAAAAATTGCATTTGGATATATTATCTTTCGAATCTCATTTCTTACTGACTTTAATAATGCAATAACTCGAATTGTCTTAAGACCTCCAGCAGTGGATCCAGCCATACCCCCTAAAAACATTAGGCCTAAAATAAATGCTCTATAATCAACACTCCAAAGTTCATAATCTGCATTGGAATACCCTGTACTAGTCACCAATGTCAAAGCTGTAAACATAGCTGTATTAACAGCTTCGGGCAATGAATCACTTATAGATAATGTTTTAGGTATAAAAATTAATGATGTAGAAATCACAATAAAGGAATAAAATTTAAACTCTGTACTCTCAAATAAACTCTTAATGTTTTGAAAACTTTTAAATATAAGTGTAAAAGAGGTGCCAGCTATAAACATAAAAATTATGATCACCCATTTCGCTGATTGGGTCATTTCAGAAACAGAAGTGTTTAAGACGCTAAAACCACCTGTTGAAAGAGTTGTCAGCGAATGGTTTAATGCTGAGTAAAAACTTAAACCACTCATATACAACAGGACAGTTTCTATCAATGTAAGTCCAGAGTAAACACCCCACAACAATTTTGCTGTATCTTGGAATCTAGGAGTCAATCTATCTGCAGTAGGTCCAGGAGATTCAGCTTTAAATAAATTTATTCCACCAGATCCTAAAAGCGGCAGTACAGTTATTGTTAATACGATTATCCCCATTCCTCCAAGCCATTGTGTTGTTGATCTCCATAGAAGTAGGGAGGAGTTTATAGATTCTATATTTGTCAATATAGATGCACCTGTTGTTGTAAAACCAGACACAGTTTCAAATAAAATATCAGTAAAGGATAATTTAACATTTGCAAATAGATAGGGGATAGTGCCATAAATTGAAATCAAAATCCATGAAATTCCAACAGCACCAAATCCCTGAATAGTTGAAAGTTTTCTTGTAGGGAGTACTTTCTTTCTAACAAAGAAAGATACAAGAAGAGTTAATGCTGATAATACTAATAGTGAATTCGCAAATAAATAATCTTTTTTATAATAAGCGTGAATTATGGTCGGCACAAGAGATGCTGCAAGTACTGGGTAAACAGCAGAGCTGATAAAGATAATTATTTTTAACATTTAAAAATTAGCAGAATATTTTTTCAACATCTTCTATGCTTTCTGGATGCGTGAACACGACGAGCTTATCTTTAGCTGCGAATTTCCAATTTCCAGAAGGTATGTATGTATTCTCTCTTCTAGTTACACCTGCAATAAGACAATTATTTGGTAACTCTAGTTGAGAAATTGATTTGTCTAAAATTTCACATTTTTCGCTAATAATAATTTCCAATGCTTCAATATCAGTATCTTCAAAAGTTAGAGCGGATGTAACTTGAGAAGATCGTACATCTTTTAGAATTGAATTTGCAGCAGAAATTCTTGTGGAAATTGTTGCTTGTATTGACGAATCTTTTAGTAATTCTAAGTAGTCAATTTTATTGACCCTCGTAATAATCTCAGTTGCACCAAGAGCCTTGCCAACTAATGAACAGACTATATTTTTAGAATCATCTTTACTCAAAGCAACAATTGCAGATTCATCATCTACACCAATATCAATTAAATTCTTAGGAACTTTAGGATCATTACATACAACAATGACATGTGAGTTATTTTCAGCTATTCTATTGCAGTCTTTTTCATCATCGTCAACTACAACAACATCATATTTTTTATGTATTCTATGGGCTAGTAATTCTGAAGCACGTGATGCTCCTATGATAATGACTTTTCGGAGCTCCTTTTTTTCCTCGACACCAAGGAGAGATAGGGCAGTTTGAACGTCGCCATTTTTAACGATTATTTTTACATGATCATCCATTTCTAGTTGAGTGTCTCCATTAGCTAAATTAGATACAGTATCCCTAACATAAGCAGTGACCAACCAATTCTCTCTTCCTCCAAATTCATGAATATTACTTAATTTATTGCTAAGTAGGGGGGATGATTCTGAAACAACTCCACCAATAGAAAGAAGTTTGCCATCACCAAATTCATGAATATCATAAATACCGGCTCTAGAGAGTAGTTTTTCGATTTCATCACACGCTGAATCTGATGGATCAATAATTTGATCTATTTTAAGTTCATCAAGCTCATTTTTCATTGAGTTGTCTTGTACTCTGGCGAAAGATTTTTTTGTTCCCATGTTTTTTGCTAAATAACAACTAAGCATATTTACATTTTCATTATCAGTCACAGCAATTATTAAATCTGCATCTTCTGCTCCTGCTTGCATTAAGGAACTAGGGCTGCCACCATTTCCATGTATAACAAGAGCATCTAGCGTAGAGTTAAGTTCTTCTACTTTGTTAAGATTTTCTTCTATAAGAGTCACGTCATGTTGTTCGCCAGAGAGTTTAGTTGCCAAAAAGTTTCCAACTTCTCCAGCTCCAATGATGATTATTTTTTTCAAATTAGCCTCATTATTAAGGATAGTGTCATTATTTATTACATGGTAATATATTTATTAGTGTCTAATAATATATACAAAAATAAAAATGTAATCTTAGACTCAATAATTGATATTTTATTGATTCAGAATATAAAAGATATCAAAGTTTATGAACCTAAAGCTGATGTTTACAGTGATTATGCAATTATCTCAACAGCATCATCGAATATCCAAATGAATTCAGCTTTAAGGAAAGTTTCATCTTTTCTTAAAGTAAACGGAAGAGAAGATTTGTCAGAGGGCTTAAATTCTTCTTGGATCTTACTTCAGTCTGAAGGTTTATCGTTGCATATCTTTTCAGAAGAGGCTAGAAAATATTATTCAATAGATGATCTGTATTTTGATAGCAATTTAGTGAATCAATATGGTTAAAATTTTATCTATTAGGGGCTGTAGCTCAGCTGGCAGAGCACCTGCATGGCATGCAGGGGGTCAGGGGTTCAAATCCCCTCAGCTCCACTTAACAAAATGAATATTTCATTTGTTAGAGAAATTCTTAAACAAACTAAGGATTTAATACTTTCTCAATTTTTTGTTGCCGCAGTATCTCTTTTACAAGTATCTCTTGTAGTTAAATTGCTTGGTGTTGAAAAATATGGAATTGTAACATTAATCGTGACACTACCAAGCTTAGTTTTTAGAGCTCTACACTCAAAAAATAGCGACGTAACACTGTTGACTCTTAATGAAAAATCATCAGTTCTATACTCGTATCTATTTGATATGTTAATTGGCTTGGTTGCTTTTTTGATTTGTCTAAGTGCATTAAATCTTCCAATAAAAAACTATTTTGGAATCCCGAAAATTGAAACATATATCGTAATATATTTTGGTTCACGGATATTACAGACCTTTTCCGAGACTTCAAAAGCTTGGCTCATTAGCAGCAATAGTTTAAGAAAATTTTCAGTTCTAGAATCTTTGTCAGTTGCCGTAAGATTTATTGCCATAGTAAGCCTTATTTCTATTACCCCATCTGTTGAGAACTATATAATAGGCCAAACTGTTTACTCAATTTTTTATGGAGTCAGCAGTCTCTTTTATGTAGTAAACAATATTAAGATTCACAGATTTGTATTTAAGGATTTCAAAAAGTATCTGAGATCTACCTTCTCACATTATAAGTCAATTCGCCTTAATCAAATTATTGGTTTGATACCCCAACATTTTGATGTGATAGTTATTTCAATAATAAGTGATTATTCTTCAGTTGGAATTTATAGATTTGCAAAAAGATTAATAGAACCAGTTAACTATATTGTTGCAATTTTTAATCCGTGGATTCAAAGTAAATTAAGCAGAGTTGAAGAAAACTTTGATATTCAAACATTTTTTATAAAATTTTTAATACCCGTTGCTTCTGTGGTAACTCTTTTTTATGTATTATTTGGAAAAACTTTTATTGAAATTGTTGGCTCTGAAGAATTTCTAAAATCTTATGAACCTTTGGTAATTCTTCTAATTGGATACGTTACATTTTTATTAACTTTTTGGGTTAGACAGTTATTACTTTTTAATAACTTAATTATTTTTCATACTTACGGAAAGTTGATTTACACATTCTCATTTATATTCTTTTCTTTAATTCTTTCTCCAGCATATGGATATAACGGCATTGCTTTGTCTTTGACCATAGCTATCATTTTTCAGAAATTATTTGAGATAAGGATATATAGAAAAAAAGTAATTCAATAAAAATAAAGATTACATCTATTTTGAAAACTTTAATTATGATTAACTTATGGTAAATAAAAACCAAATTAAAAATTTATCTCTGTTCTTATGCTTATTTTTTTACTGTTTAGATGCTTATTCTTTTTTTAATGTACCATTTTCTTGGATTGGGCTTATAGGAATTTCTTTAATTGCTGTGATTAGTGATTACAGGATTTTACTCAACACTAATTTCTATATCATTATTTTTATTCTACTAGTACCAAGCATTGCCAACTCTATCTTGATGCAGTCTTTCGATAATAATCTTAACCTTTTACTTAGATCATTTAATGTTGTATCTTTTCTTGTAGTTTTAATTTTTTCCTTGAAATTTTTTAATATTTCTGAAAATATTGAATTTATGAACATATTACAAAAATTGATTCTTGCCCTTTCAATTTTTGCTATATATTCATACTTTGCACAAATTTATGACCTACCAGAATTTTTAAGAAACAGATCAAATACTGGATTATTAGGCGATGCCTCTCAAACTACTTTTTGGAAAAATGAACCTCACAGAATGGTAGGGACGTTTAGGGAGCCTGTTTTACTTGTATCAACAGTTCTACCATTATTTTATTTGTATTTGTTTTCTACTAAAAAAATGCATTTATTTACAGTGTTAACCGCCTCACTAGTTATTGGCTTAACTCGTAGCGACTTAGTGAGAGTTTACTTTTTTATTACCTTTATAGTTTTATTTCTCTCTTCCTTAAAAAGAAAAAGAATTAATAAAGTAATTTATCCGGTAATTTTAGTTTTAATATTTTCTTTAATTGGTATCAGGGAATGTGATTTAAACCCAAAAAGTAGTGATTGCATAAGCTCAGATACAGTACCCTCAGTACTTGAGCCATTAGTATTTAGCGATGTTGAGAATACTCTCCAAATAGGAAATGACAGGAATGCAGTGGTTGAATATGCAATTTATTCATTTACTAGATTTTCGCCACAGGGAATTACATCAGTAAACCAAGGGTTTGGTTTATTTCTTTCTGAGGAGATAAGTAATGAAATGTACTTTACTAACAGAACTTTACCAAAGCATTTACTCACTAGGTATGAAGCCAAAAATTTTGGTACAGGTAATTATTCACTTCTTAGTTATTATCCAAATGTCCAAAATTTATTTGTTAATGCATCTCTGTCTTTTGGAGCATCATTTATTGCCTTTTTATTTTTAGTTTTGTTACATATTTTTACTTCTTCCAAAAAGAATTTAGAACTCTATTTATTTTTACTATTTGCTCTTTTTTTCTTCTTAACACCTATTGAAGAATTTAATGCTTTTACAGCACTTGTTATTGGAGCTGGGTATAACATGATTACTAGTAATAAAAAAGATTCATCATAACAAAATATAACTTTTCTCCAGGACCAGCAAAACTGAATAGGGAAGTGCTCGAAGTGGTTGAAAAAAATATTTTAGAATATAAAGCTGAAGGTATTTCAATACTTGAACTTTCACACAGAAGTAATAGTTTTCAAGAGATTCTTGATAAAACTAAGGACAACCTGCAACAATTACTAGACATACCTTCAAATTACAGGATATTGTTTCTTCAAGGTGGTGCAACTTTTCAAAATGCTTTCATTCCGCACAACATCGACGATAATAAAAGCCTATCCAATTTAGTTACGGGTACATGGGGGGCTAAAACATATGAAGACTTTGTAAAAATTAGAAAAATACAAAAGATAGATTTAGATGTTTCACAAATTAAAGATTTTCTAGAGCAAGGCACTGATAAATATTCTGATATGACAGATTATATGCACATTACTTCAAACGAAACTATCGAAGGTGTGCAGATTAGAAACTTTAACCTAATTAATCAGAACCTTATAATAGACAGCTCCTCTGACATAGGTTCGTATAAATTCGATTGGAATAATGTTGCATATCTTTATGCAGGTGCTCAAAAAAATCTAGGAATACCTGGTGTGACAATTTCAATAATAAGGGAAGACTTAATTAACGAGAATCAGAATCCTATTTATTTAAATTTAAAAAAATTGGTAGATAAAGACTCTATTCTAAATACACCCCCAACATTTTCAATCTACGTTCTAAAACTTGTGACCGATTGGATGTTAGAAACTGGTGGTGTTGATTATTTTGAACAACAATCAATACAAAATTCTAAAACTGTTTATTCATTTCTTGAAAATTATGAAGATCATGTTGTATTACCAATTCCAGAATATTCAAGAAGTAGGATGAATATAGTATTTAAATTTAAGAATGAGATGAATGAAGATTCATTCATCAAAAAATCCCTTGAAAGAAACATAATAGGAATAAAGGGACACCGGAGTGTAGGCGGAATAAGAGTAAGTTTGTATAACTCTATCGACAAGTCTTCAGTGGAATATTTATTGGAATTTATGAAATCTTTTTTTGAAGAATTATGAAAAATTACAGTTTTGAAAATTATTATTTCAACAACTCAGATGTAAAGGGAGTTAAAACAGAGATAAACTTCTCAAAAAAAAATAGTTTTAAAATAATTTTGCATGAAGAAACTCAAAACTATTATGAAACAACTAAGGATATCGAAATTGTCAAAGAATTTCCACCCCTATTATTTTCAGTTAATGTAGACCCAAAAGAAATACTTTCATTGAAAAGCTTTGATGAGATTAATGAATTAACACTCTTGGATGGACACCATCGATTTGAACATCTAAATTTATACTCTTATGATCTTGCAGTTCCAATCGTTCTAATTTCAAATAATGATGTAAGGGTTGAAAGTTATAATTCAATAATTAATGTCAGTGAAAAACAGTTAAATGATATTCTCATAGAAAATGAGTTTAAATTATCTAGCTCCCCAGACTTTTTTTTATATTTTCAAAATAAAAAATATTCTAACAATGAGATTACGAGCGTGTACGACTTGTATGACTTCAAGCGCAAACTTATAAGTTCAGAAATAATCACTCCCATTCAAAATGATATCAGAGCAGATGAAAACAAAATCTTAAATTTTACACCGCTTAAATTAAGTGATTTTAAAAAAGAGAATTATTTATTTCCACCAAAGTCGACTTGGATATCACCTAGAATTTAATTTGATTATGAAAGTATGTCATGTAATTAATACATTAAATAGGGGTGGAGCAGAAACTCATTTACTAGATTTAGTTAAAGAACAGAACAACAGAGGATATGCGATTAGTTTAGTAGTGATAGGCTCTGACAATCCAAATATTATATCTCTTGAAAATGAATTCATTAATCTTGAAATACAAATAAAAAGATTAAATGGCCCTAGGATGTTTAATTTAAGATCTTATATGAAATTACATAGATTTATCAATGAAAATAATTACAATGTAGTCCATTCACATCAACCTCGAAGTGATTTTATGATGCATATTTTAAAAAAATTCTCAGGAAATTTTAAGTGGATTGTAAGTGTACATGGAAAATATGATACTTATTTAGAAAGTACAAAATTGTCAAATAGGCTGAAGAAAAAATTTATGATATCTTTAGCAGGCTATTGGGATCATGCAGATACAATAATTGCAATCTCAGATTCAGTTAGCGAATGGATTGTGAATCTAAATAGTAATCTTGAGCCAAAAGTAATTCCTTATTGGGTTGAGCAAAATAATTTAAATTCTAATTATTCAACTAAAGAAGACATTACCATAGGCTTTCTTGGTCGGATAAACAAAAATAAAGGAATAGAAGATTTATTAGAAGTATTTAATAATCTTGATGAGAATAATTTGAATTTGGTGATTGGGGGACATGCTGACGAACAATACCTAGAATATCTGAATTCAATTTCCCAACAGACAAAAAAGGAATCTATAAAATATTTAGGTTATGTTGAAAATAGAAAGTTATTTTTTGATGAGATTGATATATTTATTTTCCCATCATTTTCTGAAGGATTAGGACTTGTTTTATTAGAAGCAATGAGTTTTTCAAAAATATGTGTAACAAGAGATATACCCCCAATGAATAATTATTTGAATCTAGACAGTGGCTATTTATTTACGGATAACACTACGATGTTAAATTCTCTTAATGAGGCTATCCAAGACATGAGAAAAGATAAAAATAAAATAAAATCTAAATTGTTTAGTATTGAAGAGGTGGTTAAGAATGCAAGTGTGGCTTCTATATTTCCACTTTTAGAACAGGTCTATAATTATGAGTGATTACAAATTTTTAGAAATTGAAAAAAAATGGCAGAAAAATTGGGATGAATCAAATCTTGGAAAGTGCGATTTAAATTCTTCAAAGCCCAAATTTTATAATTTATGTATGTATCCTTACCCATCTGGTGACCTACACATGGGTCATATACGAAACTACACAATCGGTGATGTGATCACAAGATACAAAAAACTAACTGGTCATAATGTATTATCTCCCATGGGATGGGATTCATTTGGACTACCTGCTGAAAATGCTGCAATAAAAACTGGTATCCACCCTAAAGAATTTACTGAGAACAGAATGAAAAATATGAAAAACCAAATTATTAGATTAGGTTCTTTGTATGATTGGGACCGTGAAGTCGCTGCGCATACAGAGGAATACTATAAATGGACTCAGTACTTATTTATACAATTTTTCAATAACAACCTTGCTTATAAAAAAGATGCACCTGTTAATTGGTGCACATCTTGTAAAACTGTGCTTGCCAACGAGCAGGTAATTGAAGGAAATTGCGATAGATGTGATTCAGTTGTAACTCAGAAAAATCTAAATCAATGGTTTTTAAAAATTTCAAAATACTCCGAAGAGCTTTTAGTAGGACTTGATGAGATTGGTGAATGGCCTGAAAATGTCAAAGCAATGCAACAGAACTGGATTGGTAAATCTGTAGGTGCACAATTTAAACTGAATATAAGTAATAGCGATATAAGTTTTGAAGTTTTTACAACACGACCTGATACATTATTTGGAATGACTTTTGCAGTTATTTCTCCTGAGCATTCTTTAATGGAAGAGATTTTAGAGATTTCGGAAAACAAAGAAGAGATAAAAAAATATATTACAGCTGCTGCAACAAAGTCTGAGTTTGAAAGAATGTCAATAACAAAAGAAAAAACAGGTGTTGATTCCGGATTACTTGTAATTAATCCACTAACTAATGAGAAAATTCCTCTTTGGATTGCAGATTATGTATTAGTCAATTATGGCACAGGTGCCATAATGGCTGTTCCCGCTCATGACCAGAGAGATTATGATTTTGCAAAGAAATACAATATCGAAATTAGACAAGTAATTTCTGAAGACACTTTAGATTCAGGTATTGATAAAGAAGCGTTTATTGACAGAGGTAAGCTTGTAAATTCAGGAGAATTTAACGGCCTAAATTCTCATGATGAAGCTTCTTCAAAAATAATTGAAAAATTAGTGGATATGAAAAGTGGTGAGGGTAAAACAACCTACAGATTAAGAGATTGGTTAATTAGCAGGCAAAGATATTGGGGTTGCCCTATACCTCTAGTGAATTGTACAGATTGTGGACTAGTTCCTGAAAAACTAGAAAATCTTCCGGTAAAGCTTCCAGAAATCGAAGACTATCTAAATACTGATGGATCGCCATTATCTAAAAGTGAAAGTTTTGTAAATACGGATTGTCCAATGTGTGGAAACCCTGCAAAAAGAGAAACTGATACGATGGACACTTTTGTGGATTCATCGTGGTATTTTATGAGATATCTGGATGCCTCTAATTCAGAAATACCATTTGATATTGAAAATGTTAATAATTGGCTTCCTGTAGATCAATATATTGGTGGCGTTGAACACGCAATCTTACATCTTCTTTACTCCAGATTTTTCATTAAGGCATTAAGAGACTTAAATATGGTCGATATTAACGAACCATTTCAGAATCTTTTTTCACAAGGAATGATAAATTTTGAGGGATCAAAAATGTCTAAATCAAAGGGTAATATTGTAGATCCTGAGGGCTACTTCAAAACACATGGTGCAGATTCTTTAAGATTATATATATTATTTATGGCACCGCCTAGTGATGGAGTTGAATGGAATGATGGAGGGATTGAAGGAACAAGAAGATTTTTATATAAATTATGGGATAATATGAATACTTTTTCAGATTTGGCCACCAGAGAAATTAAAAATTCAGATGAAGAAAAACTAGAGATTTATTTGAATCAAACTATAGAATCAATAACCAACCATCTTGAAAAATTTGAATTTAATACTGCAGTTTCTGACTTGATGAAGTTGAATAATGAGTTATCAACATTTGTAAAAAACAATAAAGAAATTACAGATGAAATTAAAAAAAAGACGATCCAAACAACCTGTATATTGGTTAATCCATTTGCGCCACATATATCATCAGAGTTATTTTTTAAAAACTTTAAATCTGATATTACTGAATTGACTTGGCCGGAAGTAGATTCTAGTAAAATAGAAAATCCTACATATGAATTAGTCATACAAATTAATGGCAAAAAAAAGCATGCAACTGAAGTCGTATCAGGATTGGAACAAAGTGAGATTGAAAAAATATGTTTTGAAAAATTTCAACTATCAGCATCCGAATATAAAAAAATAATATTCGTAAAAGATAAAATAATAAACTTTGTTGGTTGATGACAAAATTATTAATTACTGAAAAACTTATCACTACAAAAAGAGAATTTACAGATTTTTCAAATCTTCCGGATAGTGTAGATTTTATTAAGTATGAAGATTTCACTTCAAATACAACATTATCTTTATTTACAGAGAACCAGGCAAAATTTATCTATGATAAATATGTAACTTATAGTGAATTGGTTTCAAATGATTACAATTTCTCATCAGATTTCATATTTCAGATTAAAAAAAACAATTTGAGCAAATTTTCTGAAGTTTCTTCTGATATTGAAGTGATTCATGGATCTAACCACAACAGTGTTGATTTTCTACCTTGGGATTTGTCTAATATAATTTTTAATAAAAAAGATTTTTTAACTTTTCATATTATGTCTGAATTTTGCGAAAACGAAAATCTTTTTCGACAGTTTATTGCTTATTTGAATAAAGAATTATCTAGAGTGAATCTATTAATTGATAATGATTTGGCTAATACATCGAAACTCTTCAATGAAAAAACGGATTATAAATACGAACTTGCAAATAGAAGATTACAAAATATAAGTAAAGAAAATCTTGAAAAGTCTTTCGAACAGATTCATAAAATTGAAAAACTGATGAATCAAACAGGATTCAATCAGGAAAATGCAAAAAGATTTGTAGTTGGTATTAAAAAACTATTAGAGTTTTGAAATTCGCGATTTGTTTCTATCACGATAATTTTTTGAAATAATTCCATCAGTGAAGGCTTTGTCTAGCTTTTTTAATACTGAGACTTTGTTTTCAGCTATTAACTCACCATTTTCACTATACAAAGATTTTAAAGAAGATTTCAATTCTGTTTTGATTGATTTGTTGCGCAAGTTTCTCTTAGCATCTTGTCTTATTCTTTTCTTTTGTGATTTAATATTTGCCATCTAAAACCTCTTGGTATATAAGATAATAACTTAATAAAGATGTTAACTAATAAAAATATAAGAAATATTTCGATCATAGCCCATGTTGATCATGGTAAATCCACTTTGGCTGACAGGTTAATTGAAACTTCTGGATTAATAAAACCTGGAGATCATGTTGACCAAATATTAGACACTATGGACCTCGAAAGAGAACGCGGGATTACTATTAAATCCCAACCAATTCGTTTAGATTTTGGAGATTTGCAAATTAATCTTATCGACACACCTGGCCATGTTGATTTTTCATATGAAGTATCTAGAGCACTAATAGCCTGTGATGGAGCTCTACTACTAGTAGATGGCACACAGGGTGTTCAGGCCCAAACATTTGCTCACTCTTACGCAGCAATAGAAGCTGGACTCGACATCATACCAGTCATCAACAAGGTGGACTCAATTGATGTAGACATCAACAATGTTTCTAAACAAATATTTAATTTAATTGGAGCAAGAGAAGATGAAATTTTTAAAATTTCTGCAAAAAGTGGTTTAGGTGTAGATAATTTATTAAAAAAAATACCAGATTTAATAAGTTCCCCCGTAAATAAAGCAGACAATACTAATGCTTTGATATTTGATTCTTATTTTGATCCCTATAGAGGAGTAATAGCATCGGTAAGAGTTTTCGGAGGTACAATAGAAACAAACTCAAAACTTAAGTTAATAAACTCAAAGTTTGATTTTGAAGCTTCAGAAATCGGGTATTTCGATTTAAAACTTTCTCCTTCAGATACACTTTCTTCTGGAGAGGTAGGCTATATCGTTACAGGAGCGAAAGAACTATCTCAAATTAGAGTAGGGGATACTTTAGTTAACCAAGAAGATGAAAAACCAATCGTAGTTTCAGGATATAAAGAACCTCAACCCACCGTTTTTTCAAGTATCTATCCTGCGGACTCTGATGATTATGCAAAATTAAGGGACTCACTAGATAAGTATGTCCTTAACGATGCAAGTTTTTTTTATGAACCAGAAACATCTTCTGCTTTTGGATTTGGATTTAGATGCGGATTCTTAGGACTACTCCATCTGGAAATTGTAATAGAAAGATTAGAGAGAGAGTTCAATCTTTCTTTAATAGTTACACCACCATCTGTTGAATTTAAAATAGTTAGAAATAATGATGAAGAAATAGTAATTAGAAATCCATCAAAAATTGAAGAATATACAGATATAAAGTCTATTCATGAAAGGATTTGTGAGTTGGACTTACTTTTTCCAAAGGAATATCTTGGCTCAATAATGAATTTACTAAATGAAAAAAGGGGTGTGCAGATAGATCTGAATTATTTGAGTACCTCAATGGTCAAACTTAAATACAGAATGCCTCTTCTTGAGCTAGTTAGTGGATTCTATGATTCATTAAAGTCTATTTCACAAGGCTTTGCTTCACTTGACTATCAAATTTTAGAGTTCGAAATTGGAGATTTAGTGAAACTTGATATTCTTGTTAACGGTACTCCAATTGATTCTTTTAGCTCGATTCTCGCAAGAGAAAATGCTGAGTTTATTGGTAGGAGCAGAGTAAAAAAATTAGCTGAGTTGATACCAAGACAGCAGTTTGACATCCCGATACAAGCTGCAGTTGGTTCAAGAATTATTGCTAGAGAGACAATTAAAGCGCTCAGAAAAGATGTAACAGCAAAATTATATGGAGGAGACATTACAAGAAAAAGAAAACTTTTAGAAAAGCAAAAAGAGGGTAAGAAGAAAATGCGTAACATTGGTAAGGTTGCTGTGCCAAAAGATGCCTTTAAAGAATTTCTTAAACAATAATGCACACTCCAACTATTTTCGACAGGAATTACGAAGTAGAAGTTGATAAATATTCAATACCAGAGGACAAGCTTCATCATTTAGAAAATGTCCTTAGAATCAAACAAGATTCATTAATTAAAGTTACAAATGGAAGAGGACTTGTATCTACTGGAGTAAAATTTAATGAATATATTAATGTCTCAGAAACAAATTTGATGGAAAGAGATAGTGAAATAAATATCTTTATTTCAAAATTACAAGATAAAACAAGAATGAGATTAGTAATTGAAAAATTAACAGAGCTGGGTGTAAATAGTATCACCATTGGCCCAACAGAGAATTCTCAAAAAATGAATATAAACATTAACAAAATAAATAAATGGATAGTGGGTGCAATTGAACAGTCTGGAATTGCCTTTGCCCCAGAAGTAATAATTGAAAACAAGCTGGATTTCAATAAATTCAACCATTCTTTCGATATTTCTGGAGCAAATGTAACAACTAATAGTGGTTACAAGAATTTTGCTATTGGCCCTGAAGGTGGCTGGAGTCAGAAAGAATTAGATAGTTTCAGACATATCTCCAAATTAAGCAATTTTACCCTCAGATCTGATACAGCAGCCTTAGTTGTTGTATCCTTAATGATGTAATATTAAATATGGTAGAAAAGTCAGTTTTTGAGATGATACTCAACAAGGAGATTGAATCTGAGATCATCTATGAGGATGAAGAAATTTTTGCAATTAATGACATCAACCCTGTAGCACCAGTGCACATATTAATTATTCCAAAAAAGAAGGTTGCAACAATGAATGATTTAACTGAAGAGGATGAGCTTTTAGTTGGGAAAATGGTAATAGTTGCAAAAAATCTTGCCAAAAGTAGGAACATTGATGAATCAGGGTATAGATTGTTATGGAACACAAATAAGGATGCAATGCAAACCGTATTCCATATCCATCTTCATTTAATTGGCGGTACAATGCTTAAGGGTATTTAATGAGTTTTGAAAAACAAATTCCATCAAATGTTGAAGTAGTTAATATCTTAGGTATTAATGACAAAAATCTGAAGTATATAAAATCAGTATTTCCTAATGTCAAAATTAATGTAAGAGGAAATACAATTTACATTGATGGCAATAATACTGAAGCTAATGAGATTATTCGTATATTTGATGAGATGCTTTTAATGCATAATAATAATGAAAACATTGAAGAAACTGACATTGCTCTACTTTCAAATATGAAAGAAAACCAAAACCATGAAGGAAAAAAAATAAGCTCTATTTCAATAATTGAAAATAAGACAATAAAAGTTAAAAATATTAATCAGTTTAAATATATGGATTTAATTCAAAATTCAACAATAACTTTTGGTATTGGCCCTGCTGGAACTGGAAAAACTTTTCTAGCAGTTGCTAGTGCAGTTAAAATGTATTCAGATCAAAAAATTAAAAAAATAGTATTAACTCGACCTGCAGTAGAAGCAGGAGAGAGGCTTGGTTACCTTCCCGGAGATTTATCGCAAAAAATAGATCCTTACTTAGTCCCACTATTTGACTCTTTAGAATATTTCTTTGGTAATGAAAATTTGGCTTATCTTATAGAAAAGCGAAATATTGAAATAGTTCCATTAGCTTATATGAGAGGTAGAACTCTAAATAATGCGTGTATAATTTTAGACGAAGCTCAAAATGCTACAATCAGTCAAATTAAAATGTTTTTAACTAGATTAGGTGAAAATTCTAAAATAATTATTACCGGAGATGAATCTCAGATTGATTTATACAACAATGATAAATCTGGTCTTATGAAAACAAGAAAAATACTTTCTAAGATAGATGAAATTTCAGTTATGGAGTTTCAAAATACAGATATTGTTAGAAACCCTATAGTTTCTAAAATTCTAGAAATATTTCCGGATAAATGATTTCAAATTATTTACTTCATGCAAGGAAGCTTCTTTACATAGTAATTTTTGGAGGCTTAGTTTGGTTTATTTCTTTTACAATTTTTCCAGAAAATCAAATTATAAAAATTAGTGTTGGAGATATTGCCCCAATTTCATTTAAAGCTCCAAATTATATAGAAATAATTGATGAGGAGCAAACAGAGGCAAATAAAGAAAGCGCTATTGAATCAGTAAATCCAATTTATTCAATAGATTCGTCAATTAATGATTCAGTTATAAAAGGTATTAAGGATATGTTTCTTGGTGTAATTGAAGCCAGGACTACTGAAATATTAATTGTAAATGAAACAGATATAGTTGAAGAGGATACAGAGCCTGAAGTGCAAATTATCAACTTATCAAAAATACAGCAGATAGAGAATATAACTGAATTACTTCTTTTCTCAACTATTTCAACTTCAACTATAGAAGTCTTGGTAGAAATTTCTAATTACGATTTCCAAAATAAAACAAATTATCTTGCACAGCTCGAATTAGAAGCGAAAAGTCAAGCTAACGAGATATTAAATAAAGGCATTAGTAATGAAAATTTAAATGGGGTACGACAAAGTATTGTCTCAAATCCACCCTATTTAGACTTAACAAGTGATTTGTTTCTATTGATTCCAGAAAATAGATTAAGGTCTGCTGTTTCAGAAATTATTGCTGAAAATCTTGTGTCAAATCAAAAACTAGAAGAAGATTTATGGAGTGAGCAAAAACAGAAAATTGCAGATTCTGTAGAACCTGTAATAGTTAAATTTTTTGAAAATGATCTAATTATTCAAGAGGGAACTATTGTTAATCAAATCCAATATCAAGCCCTTGACAATTTTGGCTACTTGTCTGGCGAGTCAAGGACAATACAAACTGCAGCTATACCAGTTATCTTTTCAATATTTTTGTTAATCTATTTCTTATTTTGGAGGTTCAATGATTCAGTTTGGAATAACGATAAAGAATTTTTATTGTTACTAACTCTTATCCTGATAGCTTCAGTATTTTTAAGAGGGACGTCATATTTCTCTCAAACACTTGAGCTTGATTACCTAAAATATGGTGTACCGATCTCTTTTGTCGGAGTAGTTTCTGCTACATTACTAAATTTAAGAGCAAGTCTTGTACTATCACTTTCCAGTGCTCTACTAGCACTTGCTGGGGGTGGGAATGTTGGCCTTTTTGCTCTAGGTGGTATTCTTTCTATTCTGCCATCTGTATTCATTTCTGAAAAAATTGATAGACGACTCTTAAGAGAACGGATTATATATATTTCGTTAACCCAGCCATTAATTTCATTTGGCATCTACTTTTTCCTCAGAGAGGACTTCAGCTTATTTGAAGTTTTAATTACTGGCTTAATAGGAGGGCTAGTCTCCAATTTAGCTGCGTTTTCACTTATTACCTATATTGAAGCTATATTTAAAATAACTACAAATTTTAGACTTTCAGAGCTTGCAGACAGAAACCATCCGGGGTTAAGATATCTAGAAGAAAAAGCTTTAGGCACGTTTAATCACTCACTTGTGGTGGGAACTTTAGCTGATAGAGCTTCAAACGTAATTAATGCAAATTCACAATTAGCTAGAGCGATGGCATACTTTCATGATTTAGGCAAGACAGAGAATCCAACCATGTTTATTGAAAATCAATTTGGATCATCTAATCCCCACGACAATTTATCAACTTATGAATCGTCTCAAATCATTAGATCACACGTAACAGATGGTGTGAAGCTAGCTAAAAAATTTAAAATTCCTGAAATAGTTTATAAAGGAATTTTAGAACATCATGGAGATTCAATAATGAGATTCTTTTATGAAAAAGAAAAAATGAATAACCCTAATGTTGAAAAAAGCGAATTTAGACACCTTGGTCAGAAACCTACTTCAAAAGAAACAGTAATTCTTATGTTTGCAGACGCACTAGAGGGTGCTTGTAGAGCAAGATTTTTGAATGAGGATGCGGATGAAGAAAAAATTCGTAGTGTAATTGAGGAAATCTTTACTGAAAAAATATCCGATGGTCAATTAGAAAATGCTCCAATAACCTTTTCTGATATTGACAAGATTAAACAATCTTTTCAAAAAAGTTTAGAGGGCTTATATCACCAAAGGGTGATGTACCCAGAAATATCAGAAGAAGAATAATTTGCAAGTCATCTGTAATGGATATTTCTATAAGGATGAAAAGTCAAAGATTTTAGATGCAGTGGGAGTATTCAATTCATTTTTTGATATTTCTGACAACTTTTACTTCTCGTTAAATTCAGTCACAGATAGTGAAATATCAAAAATAAATGCTGACCACTTTAATAAAGATTACTCAACTGATGTGTTGTCTTTTCCACTATTTTCAAATTATGATGAAATTACAAATTTAAAATCAGACTATGAGGAATCACTCGGAGATATGTTTGTTTGTAGACCTGTATTAAAAAAGAATGCTGCTCATTATGGTAAAGATTTTATAGATGAATTACAGTTAGTATTAGTTCATGGCCTATTACATTTAGTTGGGTATTCGCATTCTGATGAAGTCAAAATGCGCGAAAAAGAAAATAAAATATTACACAAGGTTTGGAATGAATTTAAAAGATAACAATCTTGACCACATAGCAATAATTATGGATGGTAATGGGCGGTGGGCAGAGAAAAAAGGTTTGGAAAGAACAGCAGGCCACGCAGCAGGTGAAGAGTCACTTTCAAAATCTATTCACTGGGCACTGAGTAATAATTTAAAGTGGTTAACGGTCTACGCTTTTTCAACTGAAAATTGGATGAGAAGCTCAGACGAGGTAGAATTTTTGATGTTCTTCAACAGAGATCTTCTAAAAAGAAGAAGAGAAGAATTTAACAAACTTGGTGTCCGTTTTCATTTTTTAGGAGATTTAAATGATGAAAAAATTCCTGAAGAAAACAAACTTTTAATGTCAGAAACTGAAGAAATGACATCTTCAAACACTAAATTAAACTTAGTATTTGCTTTCAACTATGGGTCATACAATGAAATTCATAATGGTATTACAAATTTCATTAATGAAAATAAACAAAATGTGGATATAGACTATGTAAATAAACAATTTCGAGATTATTTATATATTCCGCAGATGCCGGACCCAGACTTATTGATAAGAACAGCAGGTGAACAAAGATTAAGTAACTTTCTACTATATCAACTTAGCTACACTGAACTTATGTTTTTTGAAACGTTATGGCCAGAGTTTAGCGAAAAAGATCTTAATAAAGCTGTAGAGGAGTTTTCAAAAAGAAAGAGAACATATGGAAAAGCCTGATAAAGAATTATTTGAAAAGATTGTGAAAATTGCACAAAACAGAGGTTTTGTATTCAATGCTTCCTCAATATACGGAGGGTTAAGAAGTTCATATGACTACGGTCCATTAGGAAAGCTATTGAAAGATAATATTTCAAAACTTTGGTGGGAATCCTTAAAAACATCTGATATAAGAATTTATCCAGTGGACACAGCAATTATCCAAAGTACAGATGTTTGGAGGGCCTCAGGCCATTTAAGTGAATTCTCAGATCCAATGGTTGAATGCAAAAATTGTAATTCTAGGTTCAGAAGTGATATTGTTTTAGACCCCCCTTGCTGTGATCAGCAAGATTTGACTAGTCCAAAAAACTTTAATTTAATGTTTGAAACCAATATTGGACCAGTGAAAAATGAAAATTCACAAGTTTTTTTAAGGCCAGAAACTGCTCAAGGTATTTTTGTAAATTTTGAAAATGTTCTTAGAACCATGAGAGCTAAGCTTCCATTTGGAATAGCCAATATAGGTAAATCTTTTAGAAATGAAATAACTCCTGGTCAGTTTATCTTCAGAACAAGAGAATTCGAACAAATGGAAATTGAATTCTTTTGTAAAGAAGAGGATGCAGCAGAGTGGAAGCAGTACTGGACAGATAAAAGACTTGATTGGTATATAAACCTTGGATTAAGAAAAGACTTTTTAAGATTAAGACCTCATGAACCAGATGAATTGGCTCACTATGCTAAATCAACAACGGATATTGAATATCTTTATCCCTGGGGATGGGGAGAGCTTGAAGGTATTGCAGATCGTGGTAATTATGATCTCATGGCTCATCAGGAAAAGAGTGGAAAAGACCTAACCTATTTTGACTCAAAAGATAACACAAAGCACCTTCCATCTGTTATTGAACCTGCAGGTGGATTGACAAGAACAGTCTTCGCGTTATTACTTTCTACCTATAAAGAAGAGCAGCTTGAAAACGGAGAGACAAGAACTCTCTTTAAAATGAATTTTGACGTGGCTCCAATCCAAATAGCAATTTTACCTCTCAGTAAAAAAGATGAATTAATAATTATATGTAATCAAATAAACAGTCTTCTCTCAACTCAATTTCGAACTGAAATTGATGTAACTCAGTCAATTGGTAAAAGATATAGAAGACAAGATGAAATTGGTACCCCAAGTTGTATAACTGTTGATTTTGAATCATTGAGTGACAATTGTGTAACTGTAAGAAACAGAGACACAATGGAACAAGAACGTATTGAAATAAATTCCTTAGTTAAATATTTTAAGAATTGATATGGGTATTGCCAAAGATTCCATAGAATCCCTAAAACTAAAAGCAAAAATTAGTGACTTCATTCTCAGTTCAACAACAGGAAAGTTACGAGGGAACAAAGGAATGGCCCTCTGCCCATTTCATGGAGAGAAAACGGCGAGCATGAGTTTTACAGATGAAGAGAATCTATTTCACTGCTTTGGGTGTAAAGAGGGTGGTGATATTTTTAAATATATACAACTAATCAATAATGTTGAATTTCAAGAATCAGTTGAAATTGTTGCAGAAAAGTATGCTTTCAATTTAAGATATACAGATTCACAATATGAATCAAATCAAAAAAACTTAATCCAAAAACTGAAAATAATTTCGGATTATTTTTTAGAAAATATGAATAAATCAAGCTCTGCAAATCCTAAAAAATATCTAGCTACCAGAAAAATTGATAATCATGATATAAAAAATTTTAAGTTAGGTTATGCAGAACTTGATGAAAAACTATTTTATGAATTCTGTGAAACAAACCAAATTAATAAACAAAATCTTCAATCTTTAGGATTATTAAGTGAAAAACAAAATTTATTATTCAGAGACAGGATATTATTTCCAATAACTAATTTCAGAAATGAGACAGTTGCTTTTGGCGGAAGAGCTTTAAGTGACTTTGGTCCTAAATATCTTAACTCTGCAGAATCTCAAATCTATAAAAAAAATAGGACTCTTTACTTTACCAGTAATTTTTTAAAAAGCGTTAAAGAGTCAAATGAGATAATTATTGCAGAAGGGTATTTTGACGTTATTGCTTTCAATCTCTTAGGGTATAGTAACGCCGCCTCTCCTTCAGGAACAGCGTTAACGGTTCAACAGTTGGAACAGTTATCTAAATATTCTACGAATATAATATTATCCTTTGATAACGATACCGCTGGTGTAAACGCAACAAAAAGAATCCTTGAATTGAAAGATTCCATAAGTAGAGATTTAAATTTGACATGTATTGTTCTTCCCGATGAGTATAAAGATATCGGTGAATATTATGAAAAAGGTAATTTAAATGTTGAAGAATTAATTCAAAACAAAGTAGATTTAATTGAGTTCTGTATTGATGCATTATTAGATGAGGTTTCAGATAATGATAAAAGAAAAATATTTACTGAGTTTAAAAATCTAATTTCATCATTAGGCCCCTTAGATCAAGACTATGCTTTTGACAAGCTTTCAGTAAAGATTGACACACCTAAAGATGTTCTAATTAAAGAGTTAAAACATAAGCAATTAAATAAAATTACAAAAGAAAATCTCTCTGAGGGTGAATATGGTAACCAACACATTGATTCCTTTAAGGAAATATTTCTAGCTAGTCTGATAAAAAGTAATTTCGAAAAAATAGCAGAGTATAAAGATTTGATTGAATCTAATTCTGAATTATATAACTTAGTTGAAGATTTAAAAACAAACCAAAATAGTAAAAGTAGTGAAAGCTATAAAAATATTTCTTTTACTGATGCACAACTTAATGAAGCTGTTTCTAGACTACACATTCATTTTTTTGAGTTAAAAATTAATTCACTTATAAGTAAACTTGAAGAATCAAATGATGTTAAGCTTTTCACAGAAATTGAAGATCTAAAAAAGAAAATCGAAAATTATCAGAATACACTTTAATTCATAGTATTATTAATTTGCTATCCGAGGTAGCTCAATTGGCAGAGCAGCGGACTGTTAATCCGTTGGTTGTGGGTTCAAGTCCCACCCTCGGAGCAAATATCTATTAACAGTTTTACAATCGTGTATATAATTAATAGATAGACTATAGGAGGAAAATGTCAGAAGCATTAGATTTTGTAAAACAAAATATGGAAGGTAAAGATTTGAGTATATTACCCGGGTCAATAAAGTGGGTAGTTGACTCTCAAATAGTATTTATGAGTCCTGAAAGCAATGAAGTTACCGATGAAGATGGTGATGCAGCTTGCACAATCACAACAGATATGGAAACTTTTAAAGGGATGTATGACAAATCAGTTAGTCCTCAAGCAGCTTTTATGACAGGTAAAATCAAGATTGCTGGAGATATGGGAATTGCCCTTAAACTACAGTCTGTTATAGGTTAATTTAGGGGCCTGTAGCTCAGTTGGTTAGAGCAACGGACTCATAA